>Ga0116231_10009464_pt1 | contig 16418 bp, 8 predicted proteins | sample S1TSphgellanicum_2_FD_89695 | JGI IMG/M metagenome (GOLD analysis project Ga0116231, IMG submission 89695) | Host-associated microbial communities from peat moss isolated from Minnesota, USA - S1T2_Fd - Sphagnum magellanicum MG | ecosystem: Host-associated > Plants > Peat moss > Unclassified...
CCCAAAATGAGTCGTAAATTGTGGGTAATGGAAAAAAAAAAGGAGGGGGGGGAAAAAAAGGGGTGTAAAAAAAAAGAGAAAAAAACCCCCCCCCCCCCCCCCCCATAGGTATGTATCATTTGAAAAATATGAGGACCACCGTATAGGCTTTAACATGACATTTTATCTTTATATTTTGCGTAGGGCAATGCCCCACGTTCCCAAAATAAGGCGTTAAGGATGAGGCGGTAATCGAATTTGGGCTTGCTATTTGGAAATTTCGCCACACCCTCTCAACACCCTCACCCCCCTCGAGAGTGTTTTACCCATCAAAAACCACGTCACAAAAGGTCGTCATGAACCTAATAAACATACATAAATCACAAGGCGTGTGAAATGTTCTTACACCTACTCCTTGAGAGCGAGATGCATCTTACTTGTAATTGCAAGATCCCTCTTGCTCTCAAGAAGTTTTATAGGTGTAAAGATCCCTCCCACACTCAAGAAGTTTTTATAGGTGTAAAGATCTCTCTCACACTCAAGAAGTTTTTATAGGTGTAAAGATCCCTCTCACACTCATGAAGTAAAGCATAAGATATAAAACAAAACAAAACAAGAGAGGGATCTTATATTTGAGGGCATTTTATATATCCCTCTTCTTTGCATGTAGTGATGGATATAAAATGCCGTCAACAAAATACACTAAGAACTTTCATGGAGTATTATATAGTTTTGTGGCAAATTGTCTTTGGTACATCAAAGGCAAAATGATTTGCCACCACCCACAAGACCAAAAACCAAAATTCATGCATCACGGGCAAAACAATTTTAGGGTTGGGGGTTCAATAGAAGTAGTAGTGTGCAATATGGACACACTTCACTTCACGTGAAAGATCATTAATTAATGAGCACGAAACAAGTAATGGGGTGCCTACTAAGAAGGATATTGTTGTTTAAGACAGACTCGGAAGGGGTTTAGGGTTCATCCAGATTTCATTGTCTCACTCACTCACATGTTGCATTCATTCATTCATTCCCAATTGACAAAAGAGTTTGGTTGAAGAATTTGGCCATCACAACTGCCAACAGATTTTGTGAATATTTTGTCACAACCACACATGTAAGATTGTTTCAAGGGGGGATTCTTTACTATACATACCCAAGAACAAAAGTACAACACCATTTGTTGCACAAGCTTTGCTTTACAAATATGGAGATATTGGTATATGGATATAGAAGATGAGGGGTAACCCAATAAGCCAAGCTTTTTAACATAAGCCAAGCTTTTTAACTTTGGTGAACATTTATCAAGTTAACATTGTTGTTCCCGATTTTTACTTACTCACTTGTGTCGAGTCTTTTTTTACATAGTGTGTTTTTTTATCAACATGCATTCTCAAAGCAAAATTCACTTCATGAGCGGCACCTCGGTTGAATTTGCAATCTAGATGAATCTAATCGATTTCTTGCTTTCTTTCTTTCTTTCTTCCTTTCTTTTAGAACATGACTTGAAAATTATGGATATGTAATAATATTTTTATGCTTTCGCGTTTGGTTTAAGTTTGGCCTTGGACATTAAGGTTTTTTAAGAAAAAAAAATTGGAAAAATTAATGGACTTTAGTAAGGAGAGGGATGATGATGCCATGGAAACCTCCGGATTGTCGATTATGTCCCTAGGGATGGATGTCCCTTCTGACAACATTTTGTGTTTAGTTATGTCTTTTGAAGTGTGTCATAGTGTGGGAGGGAGATCACTTTGGAAGATCACCCATCCAAAGAAAATTTCAACTAAAAAGTGTTTAAAAATTTAGAGTTACTTATGGAATACTATGTAGCAATCACTTCCTAGCCCTAATGAAGCCATTTATTTATTTATTTATTTATTTATTTATTTATAATAAAAATTTATTTTAAAAAATCTCATAATATTTTGTAATGCACATAGCAGATCTTTCAAGATTTGCTGTGATAGTTGAATACCTACCCAACAATAAAAAGTGAAACTAGATTTGCAAGATCAAAAGATTCTAGTACACCACCACAAGGAGATGTGTTACACAAGAGCACCACATGCCTTGTTCAATGCAAATGGAGGCATTTCCATCCAACAATAGGATGGATGGATAGATGGATGTACTGCCAATGTGATCTTGATTCTGCACTAGGAAAAGGAAGGAAGAAAGAAAGGGGTGGAGGACTTTGCTACAATATTATAGCTCATAGTGTAAACTAGTGGACTCCTTGCAAGCTCACCCATCCCAATACTATTTCAATCAAAGTGCCCTAACTTTAGAGTTTTTTTTGTAGCTTGCTCAATTTATTTTGGTTTAATTTCCAACAATGGAAATCATTCTAAATTCAATAAGTTTTGTTCTATTGATTTGAAAATTGCAAAACAAAAAACAAAAAGCCTTTTGTTGTGTATTTGTAATAATAAGCCAATGGTTGGGACAATAAATAGTTTTTCAAAAGTTGGGAGCTTAAATTTCAACAATTTCGACAAATGTCAATAAAATTTTCCCTTTTTGCAAACTAGAACCTTTGCAAATCCTTTTGTGTCAAAAATCATATATAAATAGATATCTTGTAATATTAACAATTTCTATAAAACCTTGCAAAGAATTATCAAGTCTTGTGGAAATTTTAAGGTTGGTTACAATATAACATTCAATGAGAACAAATTTTTGTGCTTCATCAACATGAACAATTGCAGGTGGAGGGTTATAGAGTAGTTTTTTTTTTTGGAAAAATAAAAGTAAAAATGGACAATCATTTTTTTTGAGGTTTATAATCACTAGATTTCAAAATGACAATAATATCAATTACCAAATTTCTATATTAGGTTCTAATATGTATTTTTTTCCAAAATGGAAAAAAAATTCATTCAAAAAAAAAAAACTAGTAAAGATTAACAAGATTGGAACGGGCATAGAAATATGTATTGAAGTACCAAATTAGCTAATGCTTGAAGGTTGATGCAATGTATTCCACCAATTTACAAAAAATTTAATTATTGGTAATTGGTCAACTCTATTTAAATAAAAATGAAACAAATGTTCGCAAAAAACTCTTGAAAATGCAATGCACCTACGTAAATAAAAAACAAGATCAATACATAGGTTAAACAAGCATCCCACACCCAAAAGGTACCGCACATAAGTTTCCCCCAAAACCCTCCAATTATTAAAGTAAACAATGTAAACAAAGCCCTTATTTTGACACTAGTTTTGGAAAATAACATACAAAAGGATGTTTTGTTAGTAAGAACAACACATTGCTTATAACCATTGCAATATAAATAAGTAATATCATTTGAGCTTCAGGAACATTCACATAGATAATGTTGTGATATATTTTTTAAATGACACAATAAAATAAAAAGTTCTTGGTGTCCTTGTTGTAGTGCAAAAATTTTATTTTTTATAAGCACCTTAATATATAAGGGTTTTAAAGCCATGTTTGATGATTTGAATGTCTATGTGTTGGATTATAAATTCAAGGCCCTTTGCAAAGGTAATAAAAATCGTTCAAATGGTACAAGTACAAAATATATGTTCATAAGGAGATGTTCACCTTAAACTCACCAAAACCTAACGTGTTCGGTTTAGTTGTGAACACCTCTTAACTTACAAAAACTTGAGGTCTTTGATATGAATCACAAAACCTTACACCTAATGTAACAAAAGGGCTTGGCTAGAAGACTAATGTAGGTGTTTTATGTAGATTTTGTTTATCAAGTTTCTGTTTTGGTGCAAACAAAGCCAATTAAAGGCTTCGTTGAAAAGTTTAAATAAAACATGGAAACATTTTGAGCTAATCCACATTGGCCCATGTGGACCCTTTGCTACCAAGTCTATTTTAAGAGCTTTTCACATCTTAACATTCATTGATGATTATGACCATTATGGCTAGGTTTACTTCCTATAAAAGAAGAATGAAACATTCATGTGTTTCAAGCATTCTTATGTTAAAGTATATGATCAATTCAACAAGTTTATAAAAGCTTTACATTCTAATAAAGGTGATGAAATATATAGTGTTCAACACCTTTCTCACTCTTTTGCAAAGACCATGGTGTTGTTCAATAGTCCACACAAAACAATGTTCATCATCAAAAAATGTGGTTGAAAGGAAGAATATGATTATTTTAAAGAAAGCCTTTCACCTAGCTTTTGGTGCTCACATTCCAACTCATATTTGGGCTATCTCAATCACATTTTTTTACCACCAAAATAAACAATGGAATGATTCCATTCCAAAAACTTTTTGGTAATTGTCCAAAAACTCTTTCATAATTAACCAAATGTCAATCTTTGAATGTTTGGTTGTGAATGTTTTGTTCACATAAACATTCAAAGACCAAATGGTCACCTACACCCAAGAAATGTGTGTTCTTTGATTATGACATTTTCACTATTTATGAGTATAAATGTTATTCTCTAAAAGACAACCAAATATTTATATACCAAGATGTTAAATTTCATCAATTTCACATGAGTTTTTTCCCAACAACCTATGGACCAACAAATTGTGGACCACTACTTGAAGAACCCAACACCATATATTACCATTCACGATCAAAAGTAAAGGCCCAACTATCAACCACTTCAATTGAAATAATACTAGAAGTCAACTTCCATGGTTTAGACCATGATCAAAAAGTGACACAAAATTTAGGTGTTAACCCCTACTTTTTTACAACAAATTTGTTCATTTTTCAAACCACATTCCAAATGTGACTAACACTTTTAATTAAAACCAACATGTAGGCATCTCAAAGTGGTGTAACCACTTGTCTAAAGTGTTCATTTTTGTGTTAGTAAGTTGATAAAACCTCCCAAATAGTGATAATGTGATGAATTTTTCAAAGTATAATTGAACCTTCACATTTTCTTGAAGTTCCAATGAACATAGGTGGATGGAGGCAATGTAGTAGGAGATCAATTTGATAAAGAAAAATAACACTTGGGTTCTAGAAGACTTGCCCTCTTGTAGGAAATCAATCATCACAAAATTGATCTACAAAATGAAAACAAATGCAAATGGATCATCAACTAAGCTTTAAGCATGTTTGGTTGTTTATGGTTTTCAACAACAAGCAAGGGAGGATTTTGAAGAAACTTATAGGCTAATTGCAAAATCCAATATTTTTCAAACCACCATGCACTAAGAAGGCACCATGGTTGGTAGATTTACCAACTTGACGTGAAGACCACCTTCTTGAATGGATGAGCTTTCAAATGAAGTTTTTTTCCAACAACTATTAAGGCTTTGTAGAAAAGGGCTAAGAAGGAAAAGGTTGTAGGTTGTTCACAATGTTGTATGAGTTGTGTTAAACACCATGTATGTGGAACACCAAAATAGATGACTACTTATGTAACCAAAGGTTGGAAAAATGGATTGCAAATGGCAACATGTATTACCTTCATGGGTATAATAATGTCCTACTATTAATCATTTATGTTGATGATGTTTAATATCTCACAAGTAACCAACCATCACTCCAAAATCCAATGGATTAGGATTAAAAATTTATAAAAATTTAAGATGATAAACTTAGGCTTATTGATTGGTTCATTAATATTGGAATATTTTTCCAATTAATTGGCATTATAATCACAAAAAGAGGATATGTGGCATAAATGTTAAAGGAGTTTGGCTATGCACAATGTAATGCTTCAATTGTTCCAATGATACTAAAAGTTAGATTGTTTCAAAATATGGGAAGTTCAAGGTATGTGTAGTGGATAAACAAGTGAGGTGCAATGGGATAACAAGAGACCGCAACTGCTTGCTTTTGGGACTATTTTTGGGGTAACATTTTCTAGAATTTTTTTTTATTTTCAAAAAAAATTTAATTTTTTCAATTTTTAAAATATTGTTATGTCAAGGTTTATGTAAAAGATTTTAAAATATATGTAATTTTCAAAAGTTTTGAAGTCTATTTATAAGTCCTTTTAGTGCTAAAAAACATTCGTTATAATGTTTAATGAGTGATTTTGAGAACTTTTTATTCATCATATATTTTTCAAATTAATTCACATGTTCCAATTATATATTATGAACCTTATTATATAAAAAAATCTTATACTTTCAACACCAAATTAAATTACCACTTCTAAACATGAAAAGTTAAGCATGCATTACATTTGTTGTGGCTCCTTATGACTGCACCCAATGGGGAAGCTTAATTTCTTAATTCAAGCACAATTGGACATTTCATTCACATTAAACATGGTAAAAAAAATTCCAAAAAGTTGCAAACCCTTCATTTAGATTCCATGAAACATTTTTTAGATACATAAAGGGTATTATTGATCTAGGAATTTGTTATTGTCATGGGGACATGAGTGTTCTTGAAAGGTTTTCAAATGTTAATTAGGCCAAAGATTTTCAAGATCGAAAATCAACCATCAATTATTTATTTATTATTGGGTCTAGTTCTATAACATGGGGCAACTTAAGAACCAACCATATATTTCCTTTTTGTCAATTAAAATAAAATATATTGCCTTTAAAAATGGAATAAAAAAATTTGTTTGACTCAATAGCTTGTTTGGAAATCTTCATGTGATCACTATTACAAAAACAAGTTATTTAATTGGAGTTTTTAGTCCAAAAATACTCAAAATGAAAGGCATAAAAAACTACCCTATCAATCTAGACAAGTTGATTTGGAACCACTATTGTGATTAAGATGGTTTTTTTTATCAGCAAAGTAGGAGACTATTTGATTAACAAATTTAATTAACAAACAATGAACCATTTGATTGATCAAAATTACAACCTAAATTTATTTCTTTTTCCAATTAAGAAAAATTGAAAAAGGTAAATAGTAAATAGGTTTAGGCATGTCATAAAAATGTAAGTAGGTAGGTAGGTGGTAAGCCTAGCCTACTATTTAAATTTAGCCTAACTACCTTAGTCCATCAAGCATGCACATAGGTTACAAGTATAACAAATTGAACTTTTCACTTTCACAATGATAAACCAAGTCTTTACCAATTCAAACTACACTTCCAAAAGATGAAATAAATTTCAAGTTATTTATTTCACATCACTGTTTATATAGGTAAGTAAAAAACTTAAATAATTAATAATTAGGTAGAAGGTAGGTTGGTGTAGGGTAGGTTCCAAGACGATAAGTAAGTAAAGGAGGTAGAAGGTAAGTATGTAGGAGGTAAGTAGGTAGGTAAATAAACCTAAGCTACCTACTTAGCCTAGGTAGTAGTTAAATAGGTACATAAGTAGGTAGATAAACCTAGGCTATGTACGTGTTTAAATAGTTGTTTATGAAATTGCCATTTGGAAGGAATGTTCACTTGGAATATAACAAAGCCTCTCCAATTCAAAAGGAGTTGTTGAAGACAATTAGTTAATCCATGTTTTAGGACTAATATGGAACATTTTATGTGTCAAAAGGAGTCACCCTAACTTGCAACCATCATAATTTTGAAGGTCACAAAAAGTCTTACTAAATGTTAAACATGAATTAGGGATGTTGTGATGAAATATGGATATGAACACCCATGTGGAACATATGCCTTTTGAGGTGAATTAATTACAATTCATATGTGTTATTTATGTGGATCTACCTATCGATGTAGCAACATTTGTGACAAGGGAGGTGTATGATGCAACCATGAAACTCATGCAAGCAAATTGTCCAAATGTTTTTTTCATCTTAACCCATGTCTTCCATTTTCTTTCTTTCTATGTGTTTCAAGTTTAGCATTGGAACTAGTTACATACATGATCATTGATGTGGGTGTTTGTGTGAATAGTAGGCCTTGTTAATTGTGAAGTTGTCAAAAATTGCAAGTGGAAGTCATTACTCATGTAATTGTGGATAATTTCAAATTGTGTGGTGTATCTTCATACTAGTTGCACTTGGACACAAAGGATATCTTCACTTAGAAAGATTTGGGTGTGGTAAAGAATGCATTTTGTCACCTAAAGACAATTTGAAAAATTGTGTTGATTGGATTTTTGATGTGGTTTTCAAGGCTTCTATTGACATTCAACAATTGATGTTCAAGTTGGTCATGAAATAAAATACTTTGCTTGTCGTGGTTAAATTGACATATGTGAATCTTCTCATGCACGTATGGTGCAATTTTCAACATTTAAAGTGCTCTTCATTTGTTTTAGAATATTTCAAATTAGCAGAGATTACCATGGTACAAAACCTTCATAATGTGGAAAATGAACAATATTTTAGTCATGTGATGTTTTCAAAATCCAAGTTTGACAGTCAACTCACTATTAACATGTGTTTAGTGATTACAATGTTATCCGATAAATTGTTATGTAACTTGTTAAAATTTTATATAGAAATGCATATAGACAATAATGTGCAAAACATCCTTGAGATGGGGTAAGAGTTTAGTTTATTTACGGCTCTAATTATGTAATTTTCTAATGCAAAAGTTGAGCTTTCTTCATTTAGATTTTGTTAAGGTAGAAACACCTAAAACCATTAGTAAACCATGCCCTATTACAACCTTCCTAAACCATTAAGATATGCTTATGAATGTGTGACTATAATATCTCTCAATTTAAGGTTCTTTATTAAAAGTTAAAAATTACAATCCAAAGCATTTCAAATACTTTCAAATCAAGCCCATTCCATGGCCTATTTTGTGGCCTTGATTTTAGGATTGTCTCTTTGATCATATGGAACACCCTTTTATGCAAGATTTGAAATGTTACACCCACCATTCACAAGGGAGCCTAATAGTAATACATGGTGCCCCTATCAAAATTCTTTATAAATTCATAATTCATTGAATTTTTTAAAGAGATATATTTCAACTTTGGTCGAGTTTAAAATCCTCTTATATTTAAGGGAAAAATGATTGTAAAAAAGGAGAGGTGGGGAGCCTAATTTAGACAATATGTGATTTTGGGTGCCTTACATGTGTTTATTGGAGGTGTAAGTGGGGTTGGGGATTCTTGAATAAGTACCACTTTCTAAATTATATGTTAAAGACACATGAATGTTGGTGATTTAGGCAAGTTTTGGTGTCTCCATGACATGATTTATGCGAATTGAATGTGGCTAGTATGTTGTTGTGTTCAATTCAACTTGTCTTGCAAGACACTTGGGCAATTTAGTGGAGGATTTAATCCCTTCACAAGTGAGAGTTTCTCACTTGGAGTTTTTAATTTTGTGTATGACCATGTAAGACTCAATTGTATGTTTTTAATGTTACATGTAGGCTCCCTTGGACTCTCAAGTCTTCACGGTCCAATGGACAATTACCTAAATTTTTCTACTTGGGAAGTGCCACTACCCAAAAATTTGACAAACATTCAAACCCTTGTAGCCAAAACGTGGCCCGCTTGGAAAAAAAAAGGGGTCAAATTAAACTCAATATCCCCAAAAGAATTCACCATCACATAATCTTGTGAGAAAGAATTGGAAACTCATCAATGGGTCACCAATAAAAAACAAAATTAAACATTTAAAAAAAATAGTAGAAACAAAACATCCATGCAAATATAAAATAAGTACCTTTTTTTTTGGTTCCATAAATAGGTTTAGTTCCATAGGAAAAATTTGCAAGTTTGAGCGCCAAGATAGCTATGTAGACTTAGTTTATCAAGCTACAAAATTAGTGGGAAATCAATCACAAGTTCAACACTAATTGGGCGCTGAAGTTGATTACAATCTTGTTGCAATTAGTTAGTAAATGAAGAAGGTCCAGGAGCAATCAATCCATGCCTATACATTAGATAGCCCTGTATTTGCCAATAAATTGGGATCTAGTTGTTCAGGTTTTTTTTTTCTTTTTTTTTTTTCAATTTTGTGAAATTGAAAATTTGGCTAATTTTACATAAATTTAGAAAAAAAATTACTCAAATTTACACTAGAAAGTAAACAAATTCCAAAATTTTGCCAAATTTTTAAAAAATAATAAAGTGACAAAACTGAGGGTTAATTGAATTTTTATGAAAACAAGCTTGTTTATTGTTGGGTAAGCTTTTAGTGATCAATATTTTTATGGAGGACTAGGTTTCACCATACATGGTGAGTATCAATATGAGATACTCACTCTCAAAAGCCTTAATTTCTCGGTATGGTGTGTGTGAAAATGGCCCGTTATGGATAATCCAACGGTCAAATCTCTATGTAGCACAAAGACAAGTTATAACCATGCAAGTCCTATTTCCAATGGTGTATTTGAAGAACTAGACTTGAATAATTAAATATTTGTTTGAACCAGAAAACCGAGTTTTTCCAATCTATTGCCAATTGGTAATAGGCATGTAAAGTGCATGATCTTGAATAAAAAAATTGTACATTAATTTGGTTGCATGGTGGGTGGCTTAAGGATAACAAAGGTTAACCAAATGCTTTTTGGTTGTGGAAAAAATTACACATTTTTTTGGTAACTCATAAGTGTGATTTGGACACAAGGAATTCTACAAAAACAAATGCCCAAATTCCTTACAACAGGTCAAGAGGTCTAGATAGCCAAAATTGATTAGCCTAATGCAAAGGATATAGCCTATTAACTTAGCATCCCATGTTATACATTGCATGAAATCTTAATTAATAACAATTACTACTAACCTACCTAGTAGTTTGTTACAAGGTCCCACAATAGGACACACAAGGTCCTAACTCTAAACCCTAAACCCTAACTCAATGACATGAACTTATTATAGCAACATTCAAGTATAGGATGTAGTAGTAGTAGTAGGTACTTTCATTTGATGTCCTTCATGGATGTAACCTGAGCTTCACACTTTATTCTTCATCATACCTCAGCTCTTATTATAATAATAATAATAATAATTGTTGTTGTTGTTGTTATTATTGTTATTATTATTATCAATTCATGGGTTAGGAAATGACCTTGATCTGCCATAATTAATATTATTACTAAATTCAGACTAACTGGAGTTGAAACTCATAAAGAATCTGACACTTCCCATCAAGCTTAAAAAATAAACCCATGTCAACTGCAAGTGTTAAAGGATTAAAGCAAAAGGAATTAAGTGTCTTCTGACACAAAAGAATTGAGATCAAAAGACAAGAAGTTTTGGCCATTACTATTTTGACTCTTACACAAAGCTTTTAAATCAATTTAAAGATTTTTTTATAAAAAAAAAATACCCACTTGTTGTTTTTAGTGGTCTCACCATTTTTGGGCTTTTGACTTCTACTTTCAGAGACTTATATATATATATATATATTTATTACTATTATTTTCCAAGAATTTTTTTTATTAAAAAAACCTGTGCAAATAGTTGACTTCTGGTGAACTAGTTTTCATACCAAAATTTGGTTTGTTTTATAAAGGAAAAATTTTGTTTGTGTTTGCAAAAATTAAAAAATTAAAAAAATGGTCATAATTTTTTCGAAAGTTTGGACCAATGATTTTACCCAGATCTGGTTTGGGTTTGGTTCCTAGTTCCCTGGACTGCAGATTTCTTACCCTTGGAAAACTGGAACCAAAAAGGTTCTGGGTTCAAACCCCACTACTAGTGATGTGCAGGTGAAGAAAGCCCTGTAAGCCCTCTGCCACTGAGCTTGTCTGTGAACTGGGTCTGCTGTTGTGCTTCAACCAGAACCAGACCTGAACCCTGTGCAACCTGCTCTAGAACAGGCACTGATCTAAGTTCCAATTTTTAATGCAAATAATTTATATGTGTTACAATTTTCAGACTTAATCATGGGACCGGAGGTTCTTTTCACCTGCACAAACCAAACAACAAGTTGTACCCTTTGAAATACCTAACCCAAGGGTTAGGTTTAAATGACCCAGACCTCATTCAGCAGTCTTTTGGTCAAACTGGCACAAGGATCAGATTGTGAAATTAGGGTTTTGTTTTTTCCTACTAAAATTTGAAACTTTGAAATTAAATTCTTGTAAATAAGTTCAGGTTTTTAAGGAAGTCACAATTGAAAGTTTTTGAAAAGTTAGCAAGTGAGTAAGTTTGAACTTTATATGTAATTGATAAGTTCTAATTTGTTGTAAATTTTGACACTTTTGTAATTTTCAGTTTTAGCTTGTTGTAAAACTCTATACGAATAAAATTCACAATCTTGGGGAAGTGTTAGCATGCCCATGGAACTAAACCTTGTTTTCAAATAAGGCTTGAATGTTCTTTTAATTTTTTTATCAAAATCAAAATTGCAAGTTTAGAAATTTTAAGAATCAAGTTCAAACCCACAACTGAAAAACCTGCCAAAACTTTTTTTAATGCCAAAATCAAGACTAAAGGTTTTTTTTTTAAGGGAAAAGCCAATTTCAAGTTTGGAGTATTAACCCAAAGGTTTAGGTTTGTATGACTTGGACCTAAATTGATACCCTTTTGGTGGAACTAACATAAGAACCCAAAACATTTTTTTCAAAAAGAAACTGGTGTTTAAATAAGGAAGATGAATTTTTTGAAAAGTTGGTAAGTAGACTTAATTTTGTCACTAATTGATTAAAATTTTAATTAGTTTTGTTGAACTTCAAAGTTGTCCCCAATTTTAGTCTGTTGTAAAATACTTTACTTATGCAATGTCTAGTCTTGAGGAGTGTGTTGTAGTGTGTACATGAAAACAAATATGGTTTTTGAATCAACGTTCAAAGGTTTTTAAATTTGAATTATGTTTTTCTTAAGGTTTTTAATTTGAAGAACCAAGCTCAAACTTACACCAAGAGAACCTAGTAGAAACAATTTTAATGTCAAAACCAAGATCAAAGGTAATATTAAAGAGGGAGAACAAGAGGTTGTCTTCAAAAGGAAAAATAGGCCAGCACTAGATTGCACCCCATGAAAATTTCCCAAGTGTGTCTCACATTGAATGAGTCCAATAGGTACAAATGTGAATGCAACATACCAAGTTCCAAAATTTGTGACACCGCAAATGCGGTCGTGACGGTAGAATCTATAAGTGCTAGTTGTCTTCATATATGGTGAGAGGGAATTGGATCCAAGTTTTATGACAAAACAAAATAATTATGTCATGGGCCAACTTAAACATTAAAATCTTTCACAATATGATAACAATATTTACACTATTCATTATTAGGTAATTAGTTTTGGTATTGGGTAAGTGTTATTCAATAAGAATTACAAATGTTAAGTGTCAAGTGTCCAAAAAAATACCATTTTTTAATAATGATGAATGTTTAAAGTTTAGGTACATAACTTGCCAATAGTAGTTTTAACCATTCATTGCACTATTTGGAAAAACAAATTTGAATGCTCTCAATGCTCTCAACAAGAGCTATAACAAATTGGTCTCGTGATGAGTTATGAACCTCAAAAGTACATCAAGATTTCTTGATTTGGGAATGCGATTTTAGGAATGAAAAAAATTTCCCATTTTTAACAAGGCCCATTGAGAGCTACAAAATATATAACATGTAAAAGAGTAGTTTCTCATACAAGGGTCCATATGGTGATGAATCCAAGTGAGTTGTTTTGAATTTTGAACTAAGCTTTCACTTGAATAACATGAAAGATGTCACCTTTGTCTATTTTGTGCAAGAGAGTTGATGAAAAGGTGTATGTGAAACAAATTGTCTTGTTCGTCATTCAAAAACTCTCGACCATCAACCTTGTAAGGAAGGAAATAAGAGATGCATCTCACACTTTAAGATTTTTTTACTATTGAAAGATTGATACAATTTGACAAACTTGAGAACATGTCAATGAAAGCAAGATCATGATCTATCAAAAGGACAAATATTTTAGAAGATTACATGATAGAAAAATTCAATATAATTGAGCATAAATTCTTTTTAATGTTTGTAATTTTGATTAGGCTCAAAATGCAAATGGAAAATACATTTGAAATTTTTATCGCATTCTTTTCAAGATGAAATGAAACAACATGTGTTGAATCTATAAATAAAAAGTTGACAAATGCTTCTAACTACATGTAGAAAAAAAAACACTACTAGAGGATATTAGTAAACTAATTTTAACAAAGTAGCTTTGATTATTCAATCAACCTAAGAACCCCAAAAATATAATCCCATGTAATATCTAAGTTCCAAGGAAGTTACAAAACTATTCTAGCATGCAAACATACACATTTTATACTTATACTCACAAGGTTGTAATTTGTACCAATGTTGGTGGGTTATTGAGTTTAAACTTGGTTATCAACTTAGGTATCAATAACCTATCAACTAGGTATTGATTTTTTAAATAATTGGTTAATAAGCTCACCACCTAATATTGAATTTTCAAATTTTAATAACCTACTTGGATGACCTAGTTATCATCCAAGTAGGTTATAAATGCTAACATGTTTATGATATTAAAATTTAAAAAAACATTTATAACCGATTAATAACTAGTAGGATAATTGATGGTTATTGATCAATTATTTGATAACCTACTCTTATGCATAACTAATAATTTTACTCAAAAAATGTTGATAATCTAATCGACACCCAAATTTTTTTGATATTGATAACCTAATCAACACCTAATTTTGTATTTTAGAAACCTACCAAAAAATTATGGAAAAAATAAATAAACACTAGTTTGTACCACCATCCCTTGGGAGAAAGCTTCCAAATCAATATTGTCAAGACTCTAAAAGGCACATGATCAATCTGACCCCCTTTATTTATCTCCTTTACTTTCATGTTAATGCAAGAATGGACATTAGAAGGAACTATATGCATGGTTTGCATGTGAGATTTTCAAACTTGAAATAATATCAATGGTATACTATTTTTATTTTTATTTTTTTTGCTTGCCTTGTGATTTGGTACATTATGCCTCATGATAAAAAATTCCTTGTCCTTTGCAACTATATTGTGTCAACATGGCACATTTCACAATGTGCATTCCCTATACAATAATTGAATAAAGCTACATGCCAAAATGCTTTCTTTGAACTATTTTCCTTAAACACAAGAGTAAAAGATAATTGGACCCATTAAACATAGTAGTGTTACAACATTTGATCAATCAATATTTCAACCACATTGGTTTCATAATTTGTACAAATTACAATTGGTCAATGTGGTATAGACATTGATTTTTCAAAATTTCTAAATCAATGCCATTATTGGAATTTAGTAACTCACCTTTGCCACCTTGCCCCATTTAAAAAAACTTAATTGAAGATTTGAATTGATCACTAAAATAATCATTTGTATTGTAAGCTTCAAGGTTTTTCAAAATCTTGCGTTACTTTAACTTGGAGGGCGACACAAGGAACATTGTGATGAGATTTGGCTTTTAGATGAGTCTTTTTTATATACAAATGTCATCATTTTTTTTGTTTTTGCAATTTCACAAAATAAACAACTATGAATTGATGCATATTATGCTTTTACACAACTAATTATGCAGTTTGATTAATCATAAAGAGGTCAAGATAATACCTCCAACTATAATGTTCCCAATCATAATTGTCCTCATGTTCAAGGTTATTTGCTTTAGGCTTGCATTTTAATTAGGCCCATGGATAAATGAGAACATTCACAACGAGGGTTTTGTGTTTTTCCAATTTGGTGATATTGAAATTTCAGCAACTTTTTCAAAATAATTAGCAAAATTAGTCAGATTTACACTAGAAAAAGAAAACTATTCCAAAATTTTCACACTAGTGTTGTGTTGCACCAAGAATTTCATTGGTGGTGTTGCATTAATGTTTACATTAGAAACACAATTTTTTGACTCGCAAAAAATCATAAATAATTTTTAAAACAAAACATTGTTCACAATAGTGGTGCATGAATGCAAAGTTATAAATCTATTTGATTTCATAAAAATATCAATTCAGCCATTCGATAGCCATCGGCTATATCTCTTAATTAGCATGAGATTGCTTTTGAGTTAGGAAAACCAATAAGCTACATTAGATCTTAACCTTCCACCTTTTGCAAGAATGCTTTACATTCAAGCCCACCATCTCAAGGGTTGAGGGTTTTTAGCCAATTGTTGGAAATTGTTCGACATTTTTTCATTATTATGCATATTTATGATGATAGTACACATTTCCAAATTAACCAGTTGCACTTTCCAATGAAAGTGGCTGCAAAGGATTTTTCCAGTCATAACAATTTCTTTGGGGATGATGAAAGGTTTAGTGTAATGAAAAAAGGAGACCCTTGGCAGTCAGAATAGGTAAAATTACATATGGGCAGCAGCACTATGAAGTAAGTACTTGCAGCTGCAACAGGACACACACATACATGATCATGATCTGGTCTCGAGTCTGAAAGGTGGTAAGTACAATAAATTTTGCTATCTGGAGTCACATACTGAGCACCAGTGGAGATGCTCTCAGTACTGAGTATTACTGACTTTCACTTAACTTACAAGTTTTGAGTCAAAGTTAAAAACCATGCCTTACTTAAATCTTAGGGAACACACAAAACAAACACCCTCCTCAACTACTACTACTACTGAAATGACTTCAGTACTTGAAAGTGTGAGAGTACCTACCTACCTACCTACCTAC
>Ga0116231_10009465_pt1 | contig 16414 bp, 21 predicted proteins | sample S1TSphgellanicum_2_FD_89695 | JGI IMG/M metagenome (GOLD analysis project Ga0116231, IMG submission 89695) | Host-associated microbial communities from peat moss isolated from Minnesota, USA - S1T2_Fd - Sphagnum magellanicum MG | ecosystem: Host-associated > Plants > Peat moss > Unclassified...
AGCCGTGGTGACGGCGGTCGCGGCGTCGATCGATCAGGTTCGGGCGCGGCAGGCGGCGCTGCCCCCTCCCAAGGACGATGCTGAGCGCATCTTGCGGCTTGGAGACCTCGATCAGGCGCCTCGTAAGGTGATCACGACTTGGGACTTCTCCACTGTTCCTGAGGCGGAGCGGGCCAAAGCGGTTGAACGGGCCTGGGCGTTGATCAGCGCCCAGGACGCAGAAGACCAGGCCGCGCTATTGAAGCTCGTCCCGCCCGAGGGGTGGTTTCTGCGCAGCAAATACGGCGAGCGCGCGTCCTGGGCCGCCTTCGACATCGTTCAGCATGGTGATCTGGCGCTTCTGGAACGGTTTCTGCCGGTGCTCGGGCGCCAAGTCGCCGCCGGAGAGGTTCCAGGCGAAGGCTACGCCATGATGTACGACCGGGTCGAAACGTCCCACGACCGCCCCCAGCTCTACGGCACACAGTTTCGTTGCGACGGCGGCAAGTGGCGGCCCTACCCCATCAAAGACCCTGAGGGCCTCGAAACGCGCCGAAAGCCGCTCGGCTTCTTCATGACGTTTGCGGACTACAAGGCGAAGTTCGAGTCCTTTCCGCCCTGTCCCCAGACAAAGCGGCCGCCGCCGCCAGGGATGAAGCTGGACTAAACGCGCCCCTTCGCCGTCCTCCTCACCGTCACATTGCGCCAGGACCGGTCGAGGGCATCCTCGGCCATAGTCTGGTCCAGCACCGACAGGTCGAGGTGGGTCCAGCCAAATCGGCCCCACCGGCCTTCGACCGGGGCGAAGACGCCCGGTGCGGCCGCGGTCAGGAGATCTTGTTCTTCAGGTGTGAGTTTCACTACGGGGCGCCCGGCTGCGCCGCCGAGAGTCGCGAAAATCTTTCCCCCGACCCGAAAATCGATGACGCCGAGGTGGGCGCTTTCGACTGCGTTTGGGCGCGCCAGGGCGAGCTGGCGAAAGGCGTCCGGGGTCATGCCAGGTCTCCTAAAGCTAGGCCGCCAATCTCCTGCCCGCTTTGCAGGGGCGGAGAAAACGTCACGTCCCTCAGGTGCCCAACATCTTCGCCGCTCGGGGCGCGAAATAGGTGATGACGCCGGCGCAGCCTGCGCGCTTGAAGGCGACGAGGCTTTCCAGGATCGCGCGGTTTTCATCCAGCCAACCGTTCTGGGCGGCGGCCATCAGCATCGCGTATTCGCCCGACACCTGGTAGGCGAAAGTGGGGACGGCGAAGGCCTCCACCACCCGGCGCACGATGTCGAGGTAGGGCATACCGGGTTTGACCATCACCATGTCGGCGCCCTCCGCGATATCCAGCGCCACTTCGCGCAAGGCTTCCTCGGAATTGCCGGCGTCCATCTGGTAGGTCTTCTTGTCGGAGGGGCCGACGTCGAGCCGGCCTGAGCCGATGGCGTCGCGATAGGGGCCGTAGAAGGCCGAGGCGTATTTGGCCGCATAGGCCATGATCATCGCGTCTTGGTGGCCGGCGCTGTCCAGCGCGCGGCGGATGGCGCCGACGCGGCCGTCCATCATGTCCGACGGCGCCTGGATGTCTGCGCCGGCCTGCGCCTGAACCAGGGCTTGGGCGACCAGGGCCTCGATGGTGGCGTCGTTATGGATGCGGCCGTTCTCGATCAGACCGTCATGGCCGTGGCTGGTGAAGGGATCGAGCGCCACGTCGCACATGATTCCCACGTTTGGCGCCGCCGCCTTCATGGCGGAAACGACGCGGGGTATGACGCCGTCCGGGTCATTGGCATGGCTACCGCGGGCGTCTTTCTTCTCGCCATCGATGAACGGGAAGACCGCGATGGCGGGGATGCCGAGCGCTTGCGCCTCCTTTGCCGCCTGCGTCGCCCGAGCGACCGACATACGCGCGACGCCCGGCATTGAGGCGACTGGGATTTCCGGGGCTTCGCCTTCGTGGACCACGATCGACCAGATCAGATCCTTGGGACTGAGCACCGTCTCGCGGACCAAGTCCCGGATCCACGGCGACTGGCGCAGACGACGTGGGCGATTGACGGGATAGGGCGCGATAGGCGCTTTTGTCATCAGACCGGCTCCGGCAGTTTACGGTGCCGTTGTGCGCCGACGGGGCCGCGAAGGACAAGAGGCGGCGACCATGTTATCCAAGCCGCACATCATCGGGAGATGCCACTTGAGGACATTTGCGCGGATTGGGGCGGCGGGCGCCCTGGCGATCCTGGGGCTTGGCGGCCTGACGACCTTCGCCCCATCCAGGGCCGACGCCGGCGTGCTTCATCGTATCGATCCGGCCTTTGTGCGCGATGAGGTCGAAACGGCCGGCTTCACCTTTAAGGCGGAAAGCCCGGTTCTGCACAATCCGCGAGATCCTCGCACGGCGCCCGTGTTCGATCCCGCGATCCGCGGCCATACCGACCAATTCGTCTTCAAGTTCCGCAAACCCAGCTAAGCCTGGATCGCAGAATGACGTTAGCGATATAGAAAACCCCGATGCCGATCATCGAAACTGTTCGTTGGCGCCGCAAAAGCGTGCCGATGTATGAGACTAGGACATTTTTACCAGGCGCGAGCCTGTGGACGATCCCGGCCGAAGGTGTAGAAGGCGCCCATGGAACGATACGACTACAGCGCCGCCTACAAGGCGGCCGTCGATGAGGTCCGCCGAGAAGGCCGCTACCGCGTCTTCGCCGACCTGAAGCGACGCTGCGGCGCCTTTCCTCGGGCCGTTTGGACGACGCCTGGCGGCGTCGAGCGCGACGTGGTGGTCTGGTGCTCCAACGATTACCTTGGGCAGGGGCAAAATCCCGTCGTTCTACAGGCCATGCACGACACCATTTCGGCCGTCGGTTCAGGCTCGGGCGGCACGCGCAATATCTCCGGCACGACCCATTACCATGTGGAGCTGGAGGCGGAGCTCGCGGACCTGCATGGCAAGGGCGGCGCGCTCCTGTTCACCTCGGGCTATGTCGCGAACGAAGCCGCGCTCGCGACGCTCGGCAAAATTCTTCCGGGTCTGATCATATTTTCGGACCAGTTCAACCACGCCTCCATGATCGCGGGCATCCGCAACGGGGGCTGCGAGCGCCACATTTTCCGCCACAACGACCTTGAGCATCTGGAGCAGCTTCTCGCCGCGGCCCCGGCCGCCGCGCCCAAGCTGATCGCCTTCGAGAGCGTCTATTCCATGGACGGCGACATCGCCGATCTGGCCGGTACGATCGCGCTGGCCAAACGCTACAACGCCATCACCTATCTGGACGAGGTCCATGCGGTGGGGATGTACGGCGCGCGAGGCGCTGGCGTGGCCGAGCGAGATGGACTTATGGGCGAGATCGACATCGTCGAGGGGACGCTTGGCAAGGCGTTTGGCATGATGGGCGGCTATATCGCTGCGGAGGGGGAGCTGATCGACGCGATCCGGTCCTACGCGCCGGGCTTTATCTTCACGACGTCGCTTCCCCCCGCCCTGGCCGCAGGCGCAACCGCCAGCGTGCGTTGGTTAAAGGAACACGCCCATACTCGCGCCCGGCATCAGGAGCGCGCGTCGGCGCTCAAGCGTCGCTTCAAAGAGGCGGGCCTGCCCGTGATGAACTCAGCCAGCCATATCGTGCCGGTGTTGGTGGGCGATCCGGTGCATTGCAAGCTGGTGTCCGATTTGCTGCTGAACGACCACGGCATCTATGTTCAGCCGATCAATTTCCCGACCGTGCCGAGGGGGACAGAGCGCCTGCGCTTCACGCCGACGCCCTTCCACGACGATCGGATGATGGACGATCTGGTGCGGGCGATGAACGGACTTTGGACCCGCTGCAACGTCAAGCGCCACGGGCTGGCGGCCTGACAGCGCCGCCAGGCCTTTCGCTTCAGCTGGCGCTCTTGCGGCCTCGCGACCGGTCCGGCGTCTTTTCCGGACTGGAGTTTCCACTTTGACGACGCACCCCGCGGCCCAGGCCGATCTGTTTGGCGAACTCCGATCGGCGAACGGCGTAAGCGGGCGCAACCATCGGATAGTCCGGCGGTAGTCCCCATTTGCGGCGATACTCTTCGGGACTTAGGTCGTATTGCGCTCGCAAATATCGTTTCAGCATCTTCAACTTCTTGCCGTCCTCCAGACAGACAATAAAGTCGTTCTGAATCGATTTGCTGATCGGCACCGCCGGTTTGGCGCGTTCGGCTGGTATCGCAGCCGGGGCTGCAGGCTCCCCCAAAGACGTGAGCGCTTGATGCACGCTCCTTATGATATCCGGAAGCGACGTCGCGGACGCGCTATTATGAGAGACGTAGGACGCTACGATGTCTACACTCAGTCTTAGCAGGTCTGAATTGTCCTGTACGTGGTCGTTCGTAGGTGTCATCATCTCTAATTCCGAAAGCGCCGACATACTCTTGCCGGCGCAGCGATGGGGAAGGTCGAGGAGCCGAAAACTCTCTTCTCGCCAAACGCGGCGTATCTAAGTTTGTTCCTTATCGAAGGTCGCCATGCCCGTTGATCCCGCCCATGCCTGGGGCTTAGAACCCCTCTATATCTTCCCAGCCTACATCTTCTAACTGAGCGCCCATGACCAAGATCATCACGGCAGAACAGACCGCGGCGGACCATACGCGGTTTTTCGAAGCGACCCTGCAAGTCGTCGATCCCGAGCTCAATGCCGCGATCGCCCACGAACTTAAGCGGCAGCAGGATCAGATCGAGCTGATCGCGTCGGAAAATATCGTCTCCCGGGCTGTCTTGATGGCGCAGGGGTCGATCATGACCAACAAGTATGCCGAGGGCTATCCAGGGCGACGCTATTATGGCGGTTGCGAATACGTCGATGAGGCGGAGCGTTTGGCGATCGAACGGGCGAAGGCCCTATTTGGCTGCAGCTTCGCCAACGTCCAGCCCCATTCCGGCGCCCAGGCCAACCAGGCTGTCTTCTTGGCGCTGCTGCAGCCGGGCGACGTCTTCATGGGCATGGACCTGGCCGCAGGCGGCCACCTGACCCATGGCAGCCCCGCCAACTATTCGGGGAAGTGGTTCAAGCCCGTACCCTACACTGTGCGCCGCCAGGATCAGCTGATCGATTACGACGCGCTCGCCGAAATCGCACGGCGCGAACGGCCTAAGCTGATCATCGCCGGCGGCTCGGCCTACAGCCGCCATATCGACTTCGCCAAGTTCCGGGCGGTCGCCGATGCGGTCGGCGCCTATCTGATGGTGGATATGGCCCATTTCGCTGGCCTGGTGGCCGCGGGCCTGTACCCGAGCCCGCTGCCCCACGCCCACGTGGTGACGACGACCACCCACAAGACGCTACGCGGACCCCGCGGCGGCATGATTCTCTCCAACGACGAGGCGCTCGGCAAAAAGATCAACTCGGCCGTCTTCCCCGGCCTCCAGGGCGGACCGCTGATGCACGTTATCGCCGCCAAGGCGGTCGCGTTTGGCGAGGCGCTGCGGCCCGAGTTTAAGCTCTACGCTCAGGCCGTCATCGATAACGCCAAGGTCTTGGCCGAGACGCTGGTGGAGTCGGGCGTCGAGATCGTGTCGGGCGGCACCGATAGCCACGTCATGCTGGTCGATCTGCGCCGCAAGGGTGTGACGGGGAAGGCGGCGGAAGCCAGCCTGGAGCGGGCCAACATCACCTGTAACAAGAACGGCGTGCCCTTCGACGAGGCGCCTTTCACTATCACGTCGGGCATTCGTTTAGGCAGTCCTGCCGCGACATCGCGCGGATTTGGCGTTGAAGAGTTCCGCACCGTGGGGCGTCTGATCGCTCGGGTGGTCGATGGCCTGGCCCATAACGCGGACGACAATTCTGCGACCGAAGCGGCGGTACGCCAGGAAGTGCTGGACCTGACCAAGCGCTTCCCCATCTATAGCTAGAGCGCGTTCCGAAAAGCGGGAACCGGTTTTCGGACGAAACGCGCGTCAAACAAAACCTATGGCGGCGATCTGACTCCATCGGATCGTCGCTGTAGAGCGGGCGCTCCGTTTCAGGGCGCCGCCATATCGGTTGGGACGAAGACCACGTGCGTTGCCCTTTCTGCGGCCATCTTGAAAGTCAGGTGAAGGATTCCCGACCGTCGGAAGACGGCGGGGTGATCCGCAGGCGCCGGTTTTGCCCCGAATGCGGCGGTCGCTTCACGACGTTCGAGCGGGTGCAGCTGCGCGAGCTAACCATCGTCAAGCGATCTGGGCGGCGCACGCCGTTCGATCGGGAGAAGCTGGTTCGCTCGATCTCGCTCGCGATCCGCAAGCGTCCGATCGATCCCGAGCGGCTGGAGCGGATGGTTTCGGCCATCGTGCGCCAGCTCGAAAGCCGCGGCGAAACAGAGCTGTCGTCCAGTGTCGTGGGTGAATTGGTGATGAAGGCGCTCAAGGGTTTGGACGAGGTGGCCTATGTTCGCTACGCCTCGGTCTATCGCGACTTCCGCGAAACCCAGGACTTCGCCCGCTTTCTGGGCGAGGAAGGCTTGAACGAAGAGGTGGATGTTTGACTGTTCCTCGCCCTGGCGTGGCTCCCATCGGCGCGAAGGTCCGCCAGGCCCGCGCGGTCGCTAGGCTGGCCGCGGTCCAGGCCCTCTATCAGATGGAAGTCTCGGGCGTAGGCGTCGAGGCGGTGGTGCGCGAATTCGCAGATCATCGCTTCGGCGGCGACCTGGACGGCGAGCGGCTGGCCGACGCCGACGAGGCGATGTTCGCTGAGATTGTTCGCGGCGTTGTCGGGCGCCAGGGCGATATCGATCGGGCGGTGGTGCGCCGCCTGGCGGCGGGCTGGAAGCTTGAGCGGCTGGACGCCACAATACGAGCGATTTTGAGGGCTGGCGGGTTCGAAATGATCTATCGCCGCGATATCCCCAGCGAAGTGATCATCGACGAATACGTCGATCTTGCCAACGCTTTCGCCGAGACCAAGGAGGCGGCTTTCGTCAATGGCGCGCTTGACGGTCTGGCTCGCGACGTGCGGGGGCCGGACGCTCACGGCTAGGGCGACGGCTCTCGCGGAGGGGGTGCTTTGGACGAGTTCGACCAGATCGCCGCCCTGTTCCGGCCCCTGACGTTTGGCGCCCCCGAAGCTCTGGACCTGATGGACGACGCTGCGGTCATCGCCGGGCGCCCTGGGTTCGACCTCGTGATCACGAAGGACGCCATGGTCGAAGGCGTGCATTTCCTCAAGCATGACCCGCCGGATCTGACGGCGCGCAAGCTCTTGCGGGTCAATCTGTCTGACCTAGCGGCCAAGGGCGCAACGCCTTTTTGCTACTTTCTCGCCGTAGCCTGGCCCCCAGCCTATGACGAGGTGGGCCGCGGGCTCTTCGCGGACGGGTTGCGGCGGGACCAGCTCGCCTACGGCCTGTCCCTGTTGGGCGGGGACACGGTGTCTACACCCGGCCCTTTGACGCTGAGCGTCACCCTGCTCGGTTGGGTGGAGGCTGGGCGTATGGTCAAGCGCAGCGGGGCGCGCGTCGGCGACATCGTTCTGGTCTCGGGCTTTATCGGCGATGGCGGGCTGGGTTTGCAGGCGGCGCGGGGCGAGCTGGATGGGCTAGGCGCCGACGCGGTCGCCTATTTGGCGGACCGGTATCGCCTGCCATCGCCGCGCCTAGCCCTCTCGGCCGCGTTGCGCGATCACGCCAGTGCCGCCGCCGACGTGTCCGACGGTCTGCTGGCCGACGCCGGCCATATTGGCGACGCGAGCGGTGTAGCCCTCGCCATCGATTTGGACCGCCTCCCGACCTCTAATGCCGCCGCCGCCTGGCTCGGTCGTCAAGCCGACCCTGTCGCGGCCTCTGCGGCGCTCGCGGCGTTCGGCGACGATTATGAGGTGGTATGCACCGCCGCGCCTCAGACCGTGGATGCGCTCCGCACCGTGGCGGCGAAGGCCGGGACTTCGCTGACGCGCATCGGAGAGGTGCGGGCGGGGCAGGGCGTGTCCGCCCGGTGGCGAGGGGTCGAGATCGCCATCGAGCGTACAGGCTGGCGCCACGCCTGAGGGCTTGCATAACGGCGCGCAATTGCCCAGGGTCAAGTGTGATGTGTAGCTTTCCCAAAGTCCCGATCGCCTTGGCCCTTCGATCTGGGGTCGTGGGTCTGTTAGCGTCGGCGGCCTTGCAGACCCCCGTCAGGGCGGCCGCCGCGCCTGCGCCGGCTGGAAGCAATCTTTATATGTCGACCGTGGGCGTCCCCATCATTTCGAACGGTCGATTGGTGAATTATATCATGGTGCGGTTGGACCTCAGCCTAATACCGGGAACCGACGTCAGCCGTATGTCGGCGAAGGAGCCCTATTTCCGAGAGGCTCTGGTGCGCTTGGCCTATCGCACACACTTGAACCCTTCAAATAACTTCAACAAGGTCGATCCGGCTATTGTCGGTGCAAAAATGCTGCCCCTGTGCCAAGCGATCGTCGGACCCGTGGTCACCAGCGTCGCGGTCAGATATCAGGCGCCCGAAAAGTGGCTCGAACCGCCGACGTCGGCGAAGGCTGCTGCGCCTGGGCCGTCGCCCGATCTATAGGTCGCGACAGGCGGAGGTCGATACCGATCCGCCGCCCGTCACAAACTCACCTTTTGCGTTCAGGTCTCTTTCGCACGCTGAATCCCCGCAAGGATCAATTCGCAGGCCTCGTCGACGTCGGCCCAGCGGACGATCTCGGTCGACTTGCCCTTCTCGAGGTCTTTGTAGTGGGCGAAGAAGTGGGCGATTTGATCGGTCAAAATCGCTGGTAGCGACCGCCACGACTTCACATCCGTATAGAAGGGATTGAGCTTATCGACCGGCACGGCGAGGATTTTTTCATCCGCGCCAGCCTCGTCGACCATCATCAGGACGCCGATGGGCCGGCAACGTATAATGGCGCCCGGCACCACAGGCGTCGGGTTGACCACGATGATATCCATCGGGTCGCCGTCGTCGGCGAGGGTGTGAGGGATGAAGCCGTAATTGCCCGGATAGAACATCGCGGTATGCAGGAACCGGTCCACGACGAGGGCGCCTGAGTCCTTGTCGATCTCGTACTTCACCGGCTCGCCGCCCTGCGGGATTTCGATCACGGCGTTTAGGTCGTGCGGAGGATTGACCCCGATCTGGATCTTGGAAAGGTCCATTTAGTTTCGCTTGTATCGTTGATCAGATGACGCGGCCTATAGCACCAGGCCGGCTGTGGCAAATGCCTTGACGCCGACGTGTCGTGAGTTTCGACGGCGCGCAGGGGGCAGGCGCGCCTTACTGGCCAGGGCGGCGGCCCGGATCGTTCTGATCGGGATTGATCATGCCGCCGCCACGGCCGATGGTGCCTAAGATTTGCTCGAGCCAATTGACTTCACGACCCCGGGTCGGGGTTTCGTTGGCGGCGTAGGCGATCTCGTAGCCGTCCTTCAAGTGAAGGGTGTTCACGCTTGTTACCTTATCGTCCTTATCGAACTTGATCACGACCACATCGCGCTTCAAAAGGCGGGGCTTGTAGTAAGTATACTTTTCGGTCGTCTGGGAAATGTAATACCAGATGTTGGAATCGAAGGCAGCGGCGGTCGACGGCGAGCCGAGCTTGGACAGCACGCTGGAGCGACTGTCGACGCCCGCCTTGATGTCGGTCGGCTTAACGTCCACCGCCTGGAAACCGTTGGACGCGATGGTCGGTGCACAGCCGCTCAGGCCTGCGCCCAAGACAGCGACGCCGGCTAACGCAACAGCGACGGAGGATAGGGCTTTACGAAGCGCCATGAGGGGTATCTTGCTCCATCGCGCCGCCAGATGCTTTTCATGCAGCCGCGGTCGGGCGGCGACGCGGTTTTGGTTTCTCTTTTTGACCTATCGCGCGCAGCGTCCTAGTTCAATCCTGCGACGCCTAGCCGATTGTCGCGGCGGAAAAGGGGCGAGGACATGTCAACAAGCCAAAGCGGTCCGGCCCCAGATCGTCCTTTCAGGGATAGGGACGTGAAAGACAGCTCGTTTATGGGCCGCCTGTTTAGGCCAAGGCCGGCCAAGCTGGCAGGACGTGCGCTGTTCGAGCGCGCCTCCGCTCAAGCGCGCACACCGGCGCTCTATCTCGAAGGGGGGATCCCCGATACCGTAGAGGGACGGTTTGAATGCTACGCCCTGCATGTCGATCTGGTGCTGCATAGGCTGAAGGGGCAAGGTCCGGAAGCGGCCGAGGTGGCCCAGGCGCTGTTCGATAAGTTCTTGGACAATCTGGATGAAGGTCTGCGCGACATGGGCGTGGGCGATCTATCCGTCGGCAAGAAGATGCGAAAGCTGGCCGAGGCGATCTATGGCCGGATGAAGGGCTATGACGCCGCTCTGGATGGGATCGTCGCCGCGACTGTCGGCGCCCCCGATCTGGCGTCCCCCCAACTGGACTCTTTGGCCGCCCTGATCGGCCGCGTGATTTTCAACACCGACGATGCGCCGCAGGGCGGCCTGCTCGCCGCCTACGCTGCAGCTTGCGCCCGCGCTCTGGCGGCTCAACCGCTGAGCGAGGTGCTGGCGGCGGAGTTGGCGTGGCCGCTCTTCGGCGCATCGTCGGCCTTCGGCTCGCCGCGATGACGACGCCCGGTCTCCCTTGGTCGATTCGCATCCCGCTGGGCGATCTGCGCCGTGGCCCCGTGGCGCTGGACCTGACGCCGGACGCCGATACCGAACGCGCCATCGCCAAGGCGCTCAAGCTGGTCGGCGTTCGGGGGCTCAAAGCCAATATTCGTCTCAGTCCTTGGCTCGACGGCGCCGAGCTTAGCGGCGACTGGTCGGCGGTCGTCACCCAGGTCTGCGGCGTTAGCCTCGATCCCTTCGACACCGAGCTCCGCAGCGACTTCCAGGTTCGGTGCGCGCCGCTCGGCAGCCCGCTGCTGGCGCCGCCCGAAAGCGAGCTGGAGATCGATTTGGACGCCGACGACCCGCCCGACGCCCTGGAGCATGACTGGGTCGATGTCGCCGCCTATGTCGTCGAGCATCTTGCCCTGGAGGTCGACCCCTTTCCCCGCAAGCCCGGCGCCGAGTTCATACCCCCGCCTGCCGAAGCGCCGCCGTCGCCGTTCGCCGTCCTGGCGCAATTGCAGCCGGCGCCTCGCGAACCGAAGGGCGACTAAGCCCAATGCCTGATGGTAAGCGAGCCGCTCGGGATGTCTTGCGTTGTGCAAGTCCGACGCTACTGTCGCGCCCGCTTGTTAGACCTCTCGTTTGAGCCGCATGACGCGGCCCGTGAGCTGCGCCCGAGGGAGCCTTAACCTCTTCCGTGTCTAAGTCTGTCGTGATCTCAATCGACGCCATGGGTGGGGACAAGGGTCCTCCGCTCGTCGTCGCGGGCTTGGCCTTGGCGCTTGAGCGCCTGGCGGGTCAGGACGTGCGCTTTCTGCTGCACGGGGACGAGGGCGCCATTGCGCCCGAGCTGGCCAAATACCCGGCTGTCGCCGCCGTCAGCGAGGTGCGCCACACCGCCCTGAAGATCGCCAGCGACGAGAAGGCGGCCACAGCGCTCCGCCGCGGCAAGGGCTCCAGCCTCTGGAACGCGGTCGAGGCGGTGAAACTCGGCCAGGCGGCGGCCGCCGTGTCGGGCGGCAACACGGGCGCCCTGATGGCGATTTCCAAGCTGTTGCTGCGCATGGCCGGCGGCCTGGAGCGCCCAGCCCTGGTCGCCAGCTGGCCGACCGTGCGTGGCGTTACCGCCGTGTTGGACGTCGGCGCCAATGTCACCAGCGACGCCGCCCAGTTGATGGAGTTCGCCATCATGGGCGAAGCCTTCCATCGCGCGGTGCATGGCAAGTCGGCCGCCCGCGCCAGCGTCGGGCTGCTCAACGTTGGCTCCGAAGACATCAAGGGCCATGAGGAAGTGCGCGAGGCCCACCGTCTGCTCCGCGAAGCCGGGCTCGATATCGACTATCGCGGCTTCGTCGAGGGCAACGACATCGCCATGGGCACGGTCGACGTGGTCGTCACCGACGGATTTACCGGCAATGTCGCGCTGAAGACCGCAGAAGGTATGGCGCGCTTCTTCGTCACCACCTTGCGCGAAACGCTCACCTCCACCTGGGTCGCCAAGCTGGGCGCCGTGATCGCCTCGGCTGCGCTGAAGCGGATGCGGGTGCGGCTTGACCCCAGTTCGGTGAACGGCGGCCCGCTTCTGGGTCTGAACGGCGTCGTCGTCAAAAGCCATGGCGGCGCAGACGCCAAGGGCTACGCCAACGCCGTCAAGATGGCGGCGGACCTGGCGGCCAGCGACTACGCCGCCCAGATCGCCCTGAACCTGGAAAAGCTGGGCGAAGCGCTACGCAGCGTGCGCGCCGCGGCGGAGACGGACTCTTGAACGCCCAACCCGGGACCCAGCTCCGCAGCGTCGTCGCGGGCGTCGGCGCCTACCTGCCGCAACAGGTGGTCACCAACGCCGATCTGGCCAAGGTCGTCGACACGAGCGACGCCTGGATTCGCGAGCGCACGGGCATCCTCGAACGCCACAAAATCGCGCCCGATCAGGCGACGTCCGACCTTGCTGTCGAAGCGGCCCAGAAGGCCTTGGCCGCGGCGGGCCGAACCGCGGCCGACCTCGACCTGATTATTGTCGCCACGACTACCGGCGACCTCACCTTTCCCTCCACCGCCTCGATCGTGCAGCGCAAGCTCGGCGCGCCGATCCTGCCGGCGTTCGATATTCAGGCGGTCTGTTCGGGCTTCGTCTACGCCCTGTCGGTCGCCGATGGCTTTGTCGCGAGGGGCCTTGCCAAGTGCGCCCTGGTGATCGGCGCAGAGGCCATGACCAAACTCATGGACTATACCGACCGCGGCACCTGCGTCCTGTTCGGCGACGGCGCGGGCGCGGTGGTGCTGGAGCCGGGAGTCGGGGAGGGCGGTTCGAGCGATCGCGGCCTGCTCGGCTTCGCGCTCCGCTGCGACGGGACCAAGCAGGACCTTTTATACGTCGACGGCGGCGTCTCCACCACTGGCCAGATCGGCCATCTACGGATGGCGGGCCAACAGGTGTTTCGCCACGCGGTGGTCAATATCGCGGAAGGCGTGGAGGCGGCGGCGAAGGTCTCGGGCGTCGAGGTCTCGGAGGTCGATTGGTTCATCCCCCACCAAGCCAATCAGCGTATTCTGCAGGGCGTCGCCCATCGGCTGGGTATCGACGAGGCCAAGGTGATCTCTACCGTCGCCCACCACGCCAACACCTCCGCCGCCTCGATCCCCCTGGCCCTGGCGCAAGGCCTGGACGACGGCCGGATCAAGCCCGGCCAACTGCTGCTGCTGGAGGCCATGGGCGGCGGCCTGACCTGGGGCGCCTGCGTCTTGCGGCTCTGATCCACAGCTTGCGCGCGTGTTTGCCGAAGTGTTTGACTTGACGCAGCTTTGTGGTTGTGCGCGGATATAGAGCAAGGGCGCCGGGGGGAGCATTTAAGGTGAAGGGCGAGACGTTAACGCGAGCCGACTTAACGGAGGCCGTGCACGAAGAAGTGGGCCTGACCCGCCAGGACTGTTCCCTGATGGTCGAGCGGACGCTGGACCTCATCGCTCAGGCCTTGCAGGACGGTGAAATCGTTAAACTTTCCGGTTTCGGTGTATTTCAGGTGCGCGAGAAGCGGGCGCGCATGGGTCGCAACCCCAAGACCGGGGAGCCGGCGGCGATCGATCCGCGTCGGGTCATCAGCTTTCGCGCCTCTCAGGTGATGAAGGCCAAGGTCGAGCAGGCTTACTCCGAGCCCAGCGGGGCCGAGCCCAAGGGCGTTGGGGCCATGGCCGGCGAGGCGATAGGCTAAAGACCGTGACGAAGGGGCCGGACGCCTTTCGCACCATCTCCGAAGCGTCCGAGGACCTGGGCGTCCCCCAGCACGTCCTGAGGTTTTGGGAGACCAAGTTTTCCTTCATCCGCCCTATGAAACGCGCCGGCGGACGCCGGTTCTATCGCCCCCAAGACCTCGAAGTGCTGCGCGGCGTGCGGGGCCTGCTTCACGACCAGGGCTACACCATCAAAGGCGTCCAGCGTTTGCATAAGGAACAGGGGCTCGGCCGGCTGGTATCGGCCGCGGGCGGCGACGCCGAAGCGGTGGCGAGCCTTGAGGCCGAGCTGGCGGCTGACGTCCAGAGCCAGGCAACCTTGCCCCTGGACGCGCCGGTGCGAGACGAGGGGCCGAAAATCCATTCCCTTGACCCGGCCGCGCGCACACGTCTTCTCTCCGTCTTGGAGGAGATCGAGGCCGCCAAGACGCGCCTGGACGCCCTTCTGCCTCAGCCAGCCCCTGAAGACGCTTGAGTCCGATCCGCCATTTCTAGCATTGCCATCGGCGGCGGCCTCTCTATAAGAGCCGCCTCGTGTCGGAGCGTGGCGCAGCCTGGTAGCGCACTTGACTGGGGGTCAAGGGGTCGCAGGTTCGAATCCTGTCGCTCCGACCATCATTTTGGAGAACCTGGGGACGCTTAGCGGCCCCGGTTCATCCAGGTGATGAGCGGGATAATCGGCACGCCCCACCCAATCCCAACGATAGCGAAATAGGCGAGTTTCACCGCCCCATTCGCCGGCAGCAGGTTCGCGATCTGAACCGCGGCGCCGATATAAAGAATCAGAAACAGGATAATTCCCGCTCCGCCGATGAGCTTGCGTACGCGTGCTGTCATGGGGTGGGATTGTAGCGCGGGGGAGATGGAGTTCAAAGAGCGACCCAAACGTCAATGGCCGCCCCCTCCCATCCGGGTACGGTCAGGCTATGTGTGTGTTATCGCACACTCCTGAGGGCTGCATGTCAGCGATCCTATACCCAGCCGTCTTGGAACGTGGCGAAGGCGAGAGCTTCGCCATCTGGCTTCCAGATTGGCCCGATGTCGTAGTCGCCGATCGCTCCCAAGAAGACGCTGTCGCCAAGGCTGAACGTCCGCTTTCGATCGCCGCTGAGGGAATAGTCGAACGCGGCGAACTTATGCCGAAACCTTCCGATTGGAACGCATTCCATGTGCCGGCCGATTGCGACATCGTCGTACGCCTCGCGATCAAGGTGACGCCGCCGGACAAGTCGGAGCGGGTCAATGTCTATCTGCCAAGGTCCTTGATTGAGCAGGTCGATAAGGTGGCGGCGGAATGGGGAATGAGCAGATCCAGCCTGTTTGGGCTGGCGGTAAAACAGATGATTTATGGGGAGCCGACAGAGATGTGGAAAGCGGTTCAAATCGCCCTGTCGCAACGTCGGTAAAAGGTCCCTGGCGCAACGGCTCGTACAAATAAATTCGCAATGTCGCGCCCCAGTACGTCGCGTTGAAACGTACAACTCTATGGGCTGACGATGACAGCAAAAGTCCTTGCAGTGAGAACAAAACGTGACTAGAACAAAGCAGCAACTCTGAAGGAGCTTCTCATGATCCGGTTGGTTCGCGACTCGATGGCGCTTGCGTCGGTGGGTGGGTTTGTTTGCATGGTCTGTACGGCGGTGCACCTGTTGGGGTGAGTCGCGATGAGCGGTTGGGGAGGGCGTTATGGCGCAAGACGGGAGCGGCGAGGGGTTCGTCCATCTTCGGGTGCGCTCGGCCTATTCCCTGTTGGAAGGCGCAATTAAGGCTGCCGATATCGCCAAGTTGGCCGCGGCGGCGGGGATGCCGGCGGCGGCCCTGACGGATCGGGCTAATCTGTTCGGCGCGCTCGAATTCTCTCAATATATGAAGGACAAGGGCGTTCAGCCGATCATCGGCTGCGCCCTGCCCATCTCGGGCCTCGGCGAAGGCCCGCCCGAGCGCTGGGCGCGCTGTCCGACTGTGGTGCTCTTGGCCCAAAACGAGGCGGGGTATCTGAACCTCAGCCACCTATCCTCCTACGCCTATCTCCAGGCCGACGGCGGTGAGCCCAGCGTCCCCTGGTCGGAGATCGAGGCCCATGCCGAGGGGCTAATTCTCCTCTCCGGCGGCCCGGATGGGCCGGTGAACCCGCTCTATGCGGCGGGTAAGCCGGCGGAAGGCGATGCGGCGCTTGCCCGGATGGCGCATGTGTTTGGCGACCGTCTTTATGTGGAGCTGCAACGTCACGGGGCGACAGTGGAGGCCGCGGCCGAGCCGGGCTTGGTCGCCTGGGCCTACGCCCATGACATGCCGCTGGTGGCGACGAACGACGTCTATTTCGCAGAATCCCACATGCATAAGGCGCACGATGCGCTGCTGTGCGTCTCCGACGGAACGTTTCTGGGCGAAGTGGATCGCCGCCGGGTGACGTCGGAGCATGGCTTCAAGTCGGCCGCGGCCATGCGCGCCGCCTTCGCCGATCTGCCGGAGGCTTGCGATAATACGCTCGATATCGCGCAGCGCTGCGCTTTCCTGGTCAAGAAGCGCGATCCGATCCTGCCACGCTTCACCACCGGCGCGGGCCGCTCGGAAGCTGACGAACTGGCCTATCAGGCGCGGGAGGGCCTGAAGGCGCGCCTCAAGACCCATGCCCTGGCGGCGCCGGAGCAGACCTATTGGGATCGGCTGGAGCGCGAAATCGG
>Ga0116231_10009466_pt1 | contig 16414 bp, 24 predicted proteins | sample S1TSphgellanicum_2_FD_89695 | JGI IMG/M metagenome (GOLD analysis project Ga0116231, IMG submission 89695) | Host-associated microbial communities from peat moss isolated from Minnesota, USA - S1T2_Fd - Sphagnum magellanicum MG | ecosystem: Host-associated > Plants > Peat moss > Unclassified...
AATAATTTTCTGGAATATTATATTGTTCTTGCCATTCTTTTATTTCTGCATCAGATATTCTATTGCCATTTGTCCACCATTCTTGTTTGCCATTTGGATAGATAATCGCTGGACCATCTTCGCGATGTAATTTTCCATTTAACCACCATTCTTGACCATTTGAATAATCAATCGCTGGTCCATCCCCTCGATGGCGTTCTCCATTTAACCACCAATCTTGCTGTCCATTTGACCAAATAACCGCTGGTCCATCTTTGCGATGTTTTTTTCCATTTATCCAATATTCTTGATATCTATTTGATTGAGTAACAGCAGGTCCATCTTTGCGATGCAATTCGCCATTTAACCACCAAGTTTCAGTTTCGTCTGATTCAACAATTAATCCGTTTTTCATTTTTCGGAATAAACAATATCATGTATTCTTAAAAAGATAATTTAAATAATATTTTATGTTGAGTATTCCAATATTCATGATTAAATGGAATATTATATTGTTCTTGCCATTTTATTATATCTTCATCAGATATTCTATTGCCATTTATCCACCATTCTTGTTTGCCATTTGGATAGATAATCGCTGGACCATCTTCTCGATGTAATTTTCCATTGAAATACCATTGTTGTATTCCATGTTGATCAATATATGCCGGTCCATCTTCTCGATGGAATTTGTCATTTAACAACCATGCTTGAGAACCATCTGCATAGATAACAGCGGGTCCATTTTCGCGGTGTCTTTTTCCATTTATATACCATCTTTGTTTTCCAGTTACATTAATAATAGCTGGTCCATCTTCGCGATGTAATTCACCATCTAACCACCAAGTTTCAGTTCCGTCTGAATCAACAACTAATCCGTTTTTCATTATTAAGAAAAAACTGCAATTTGAATAACATTTTATGTTGTTCATTCCATTTTTTAAAATAAACCGGAATATTATATTGCTTTTGCCATTCTTTTATTTCTTTGGATATTTCATTTCCATTTACATACCAATAATGACTTCCATCTGGACATATAAACGCTGGTCCATCAACTCGATGTAATTTTCCATTCAAATACCATTTTTTTATTCCATTTGCGTAAATAATGGCTGGTCCATCTTCTCGATGCAATTCGCCATTTAACCACCAAGTTTCAGTTCCGTCTGAATCAACAACTAATCCGTTTCTCATTTTTCGGAATAAACAATTTCATTTTGAACCCAACCAAATTGTGGTTCAATGAAATCTTCATTTCCAACAATACTATAAAACACACCACAATTTAATGAAAATTTGCGACCAGTATCTGCATTTGTCCAAGGCACTCTAGCAATTTGAGTTGGAAAATTCGCGGGCTTCCGTTCATATTTAGGCTGTTCAACAAACAAACGCGACCACCATCCATCTACAGCAATTTCACCACCAGATCCACAACGTTGTGCCGTCAAAATATCTTGAAAAAATTTAGTATCATTTTTATGCACAGCATCCGCAATATTGGAAAGCCATGGTAACATGGTTTTTCCCATCCATGCTGCTAAGGGCGCGTTAATGCGGTCAAACTCATTATAAACCGCAACCGCACGACCAACAGCAAGGTCATAGTCATTTAATGTCCCATCTATACGAATTTTTGGAAAATTGCATAAAAATGTCATATAGCTATAATATGGACTGCATGTTTCAGCAAAACTAGCAAGATGACTTAATCTCGCCATTTGTGTGGTTGTACTAAACCACGGCATAAAAAGATTAATATCAATCGGAACCAAAGACGACAATTCACTTACAATAAGATCAATTGGAAGCGGTTCATCTGATGAATTAACAGGAACTAATATTTCAATTTTATCAGGACTTTTTGTAAAAAGAGAACGATATGAATCTGGATCTTTGACAACAGCTTTTGCAATTTCGTTAATAACAGCAAACCACATAATATCCGGATTAAAAACAATCGGACTATGTTCTGCCCATGCTGTGGTCAAATATGTCATATAATTTGCATGATAATCTGATGCATCAGATGGCAAAGAATGACGCAATATTTTTTCTGAAAATTCTGCTGATGCGGTTTCTCTACCCATATAATCATATGATCGTTGACTTTGTGGAGAATACGTACTTTTTATAACCGTCTCAACCGAACGTTTATATTGATAGTCATGTTTTGGCTTTTCTAAACCAGGAACCAATTCAAGAACAAGACTCATGATTTTTCTCCTTTGTTTTCATAAACCTCTGGTAAGTTTTGCCAGAATGTTTTACCAGTTATCATAGATCGCGATTCCTGTTGCAAAAATCTTTTTCCCTGTTCATTTATAAACCAACGGAGATTAGATGATTGAACAGTAATTTCTGGTTGAGGTATATCACCAATAATATAATATTCTTCCATTTTTAATCCATCAAATTAATATATAATTGAAGTGCGAGACTTTCCACAAGCCCACGTTTAGCTAGTTCATTATTAAGATCAATCCAATTACGGCTTTTTGTTTGAAAAACACCGGGAGAAATTTGCTTCATATCTTGTGGAAACCAATGAGAATCTAATGGTTGATTCCACATTTCACCAGTTCTCTTAAAATAAGAGCGTGGTGTAACATAAACAATACAACCAGCAGCACCCTTGTAACTTCCAGAATAAATAAATTCATCACTCATGACAGCAACTTCGTCCGCCTTGCGCTGTTCATCGGTCATAGCATGCCATTCAAAGGCTTTATCATTCCATGGACGAGGTGGTTCCGGTGTATGATCTTCTTCAAGAATCTCAATACCCTTGGGAACCAATCGTTCACCGAGATCATTAACACCATAAATTTCAATTTCTGAATTTGCAAATTCAGAATTTTTTTTCAAAACTTGTTCAATTTCTTCGGCTCCGTATTTTGTTGCGCATGCAAGCCAACAATAATCTTGCATTTGACCACGTGCCGCAACAATACTGGAAATTAAATCTTTTTGTTGAACTGCGCTTTCTTTATCCAAAACCCACAAAACTTCTGCAAGTTCTCCGTTGATCACATCAATTCGATGATATATCGCAATATGTCCTTGTGGATTAATATATTGTGCCAATGCTTCATTTTGTACAAAGACATCGATTGTCACAAAATTTGCATCAACGACATCAACAGTAAATTGAATCTGAATGTTTTTTAATAGATAGAAAAGTTTATTTGCGATCAATTCGTTACGAATAGCAAACCAAGCACTGGTTTCATTTTCTCCCTCACCAACAATAATTTTAGATCTAATTTCTGGATCTACTTTTTTTGGTTCAGGAAGAACACCAAGCAATTCAAGCCATGTATCAATAGCTTGGGCATGTCCGATTTCTGTGGTTTGAAAGCGATAAAAACGCTCATCTGGTTCGGCGTCTGCTACTTTAATTTCTTGTACTTCAGAATCTCTTGGCAACCACACGCCTTTGCCATTATCGTCATATAGACCTTTGACGGCTAAAACATTGTCAATAACAAGATTACCATCATTATCTTCATGAGTGGTAATTTCTTTTACGCCAATTTCACTGTTTTTCTTTTTTGTGCGCTTAGAGGGACCAAAAGAATCACCAGAAAGTTTACCAGCTTTCTTGGCAATTTCGGCTTCTTTGCGATTTTCTTCGTCTTGCGCTCGTTGTTCCTCGGTCCTTTGATCCCACGGATCGTTATCTTCAAGACCTAAAATTTCTCCAATAAGGCGAGCATCCGCGTTTGGCGCATATGGATCGTTTTCAAGTGATGCCAACATTGCCTTGTGTTTATCCACAAGGATAAAATCTGGCACAATTTCAATGTGATATATTTTTGCAAAATTTTCGCGTGTTATTTCATCATCGAATTCAAAAACATATGGTGGTTTCTTAAAATTCAAGAAACGCTGATCCATCATCATATCAATGACAGATGGTTGATATTCATTGTCAAAAATCTTATCTTTTGACAATATTGCTTTAGAATAAAATGTTTCCAATTCAGCTACATCATCGGCGGCTGCAACAATCAATGATGAATTATTAGCGGCTGCAAAAATCATCCGAAAATCTCCTTTTCTATTTTGGATTATAGCATGGTTGCCAAAAAAGAAAAGACATTTTCGCTATTAACTAAATTAAGTAAATTCAAATTATAATTCCCAGATGGCACACCAATTGCTAATATGTTGGAACCAGTTGGTTTATTTGCATTTATGTCATAAAGCGTTAAAATTTGATCCACATATCGGTTGAGATGCCAATAAGATGCATTTGTTGGGATAAAATCTCCACCAGGGAGAATACTGAACCAAACGCGAATGGAATAATCTTGGGTAGGAGACATTTGTGACATTGCAAATTTTATACCACCTAAAGATGGAACAGTTATTGCTATTGTCAACAAACTACTTGATTCAATACAACCCATCGTATTAATGGTACTGATATCAACTGCTGTCGTTGGATACAATGTCACTGAAATGTGAATTCCTGAAAAAACACCTTATCGAATCCCTCTTCTACCGAAGGAGGTACATAAGATGCAATCATATTATCAACAACAGCGGTTGGAATATATTTTCCGGTCATTTTTGCTCGCATATCCAGACGACGCTGAAGCTCATCTCTTTCAACCTTAAAAACAACCGCGATTTTTTTATAATTATTGGGAACAAATTTCATGAAATTATGACGAGATTTTTTATTCATGTTTGTTCGATCAATGATAATATCATCTCGACGTTGCAATGCGTCTTGAAAATCTTTTATGATTTTCTGATCAATACTTTTAAAATCAATTTTTTTGAAAGCTTCAGAATACGTCATATTGTTTTTTTCAGCAAAATCATCAATGATATCATCACTGGAAATAACCACAGTTGAGTTATTTGCCAAAAAAGCATTACGCCAAGTTGATTTACCAGAAGCAGGAGGACCAATTAAAAAATAAACTGAACTCATTTCAAATTTCCCTTCTCATGTTCAATATTATAAATGAAATTTTGAATTAAGCTAGCAATTTCTTCTGATAAAAGAACTTCAAAATGATTCAAGTTAACATTTGTATACGAAATTCCGTTGATAGAGGTTTGGCTTTCAACTGTCACAGCCCCATCATTTTCTTGAAAAGAAAATGGCAAACCAGAATTTGCAATAATAGCAAGATGGTTTTTACATTTTTTAATATTATTTCGCAATATTCTTAATTGTGGATTTAATGGAGATAAATCGCGAAATATTTGATCATTTTTAATAACAGACATCATGGTTGCCACAGCCAATCCACCAAATGGAGTACACATTGTGACAATACCAGCAATATTTTTGTTATGTGCAACACCGGCTGCAATTAATCCACCAAGACTATGCGAAATAATAAAACAAGGTGATGAAAGATTTTCTATTGAATTATTCAATCTATCAATACATGAAGAAAGACTTTCTTTTACATCGTATTCAAAATACATGGTATGACGATTACAGAATTTTGAATTTAGCCATTTAAATGACAAAATAGAAGCACCAGCACCATGTATATAAAGAATTGAATTCATTAAATTACTTCTATATTCTTTTTAACAGGATCAAATAATTTGAATTTTGCGGCATCTGTCTCACTACTAAAAAACCAACCACCATGTTGACGATATACCGGTTTCCGACAATTATCGATTATCCATCCCCAAACAGGAAGCACTTCTATCAAACTCGTTGCCATAGAATACGAATTAGCAGAAATTATTGAATTATTATTATTTAAAGAAGAATATGGCAAATTATCCAGATCTGTTTGATGTTCAATAAAAACACCAGAAAACTTTCCTGGTTTTAATGTAGGCAAAAATAAATTTAAAGGAGGAATTCCTTCAAAAAATTTATTTGTATAATTTTTCCACCAACAAAGAAATTCTTTTCTTGTTTTTTTTGAAAAAAATGAAAGATTTCCATTTAAACTAAATGGATGAGAAGCATTAACAAAATCAAGATCGATTACCTGCCAAAATTTTTCAGGTAAAATATTTTCAGATTCTCTCCATGATAAAAGATGAAATCTTGCTTGAGGCAATAACATATCAAACTCAATATGATAACTGGCGTCATGAACTATTTTTTCATAAGGTCTATTACGCGTCAAATATTCGGTTAATGGATAAAAACCATCACCACTATTATAATTTCCATAATTTTGATTATAATTTGTCTGATGTATTAATCCTCCGTTAGTGAGATTAGTGAGACTTATATTACCAGAATTATTAATAGATGAAACTGGTAATCCCGCAAAAGGATAATAACTTGGAAATGTATTTGTACCGGATGTTGACATAATTATAACTTAATGAATAGTTGGTTTTGGTGGAGAAATATCAATTGTATCATTTTCATTTGTCATTTCAAACATTTCATCTGAAGCAATTTGAAAACTTTTTTCATCCAAACATGGATTTAAATATAGTTTGTCGTCTGCCAACATACCAACAATTCCACGTATATCTTTTAAAGTTTCAAAACCTTTTTCTTTGACAAATGCATAAATGAAACTATATGAAATTTCAGCCACACCAGTTTCTTGATTTATATCATTTTTAATGAGTTTTTTAGATACATCTAAACTATGCATCATAATAGAAGAAACTTTATCAATATTATCTTTTAAATTTTTAAACTCTTTATCAATTTCTATTACAAAATTAGAAATTACAGATCTTGGTATTTCGACTTTGAAAGTACAGTTTGGTAAAGATACACAAACTCCTATGGAAGAATCTATCATTTGAAAACTCTTTTTCTTAAAAAAAATATTATAACATATTTTCACAATAAAATGAATCTAAATAACGTCTTTCTTGCAATGTTATTTTTATTTTATTAAAACAAGAATGACGAGGGTTTCTGCAATGCGGACAACTGCATGGTTTTGGTGTATCTCTTTCTTTTTTTGCACGTAATTTTTGATAAGCAATAAATTCATCTAAAGTTTCTGCATGAATTATCTCAAATTCATTTATTGATTTTGCGCGTCTATATATAATTTTACACGAATTCTCCAAATAGTATTTCAGACTTAAAGGTCCGACATTATTAAATCTACGAAAAGTATTATTGAATTTTTTTTCAGTTTGTGCTCGACGCCATTGACGATCACGTTTTGTTTTTAAAATTCCCACCATCGATGCTAGTAATCCTTGATTCAATTTTTTTCTCTATGGTTTTTTCTTCGGAGGATTTAAACTTATTTAGCAAAATAGCCGATAAGGTAGCACTTATTTCAGTTGCCTCCACTATTGTGATACGAATATCAGATTGTTTTAGTGAAGCCATTTTTGCCACACGTTGCATAAATTTTTGCAACGGAGTGACATCAACATCAATGTTCATTAAAATTTTCCAGATATTCCACGAAAAAATCCAAGAACCATTATTCCTGCTCCAAACAAAACTTGCGGATGCGAAACATCTCCGGAAAAACAAAGAAGACTTAATCCAATAATATATGTAATACTACCTGTATTTTTGCTAATAATTTCAGAAATTTTATTCATATTATCTCCATTGGATATCCACAATTAAGATATGTGGCGTGTTCAGATGATTCTTTTGCTAAGTCGGGCAAATCATTATCCCCGCAAAATCGAAGGAAATGCAAACCAACATTTTTTACCATTGGTTTTTTGATACTTTCAGCAATAGCATCATCCATGATCTTTTTTATATCATCTGGTTGTTGTGTCAAGTCAATAAGATTAACATTTATTTTATATTCATCAATAACACGAACTTTAATTTCACATGTGTTTCCTGAACTATCTTCTACTAATTTTTTCCATTCTTGATGAAAAAAATTATTCCAATGATAGCCTTGTTCAAATCGATCTTCCCAAACTTCTTGAATTCCTTCTCTTTTAGAAGATCCTTTATATCTAACACCGGGATATGCCGAAAAAATTCCATCTCCTGCATCACCACGAATCAATTTTACAAATAAAGCTTTTTTCCACCATTCTGTTTCTGGAACAAAATGAGGATTAATTTTTCCAACCTTGATTTTTCCATCCTTGGGTTGAATAGAAAATTCTACATTTTCTCCTTTGGCGTTCTTTACTCCATTCAAAGAAATAAATCTTTCTTGAACACCATCAAAAATACTTACATTTGAAGAAATTAGTTGTACGAAATCACTGTCACCAGAAACAATAATATGTTCATCATTTGGATGAAAATGAATCCATCTCGCCACAAAATCATCTGCTTCAATATTTTGTTTTTCAAGAATAGTGCAACGGGTTTTATCTTTTAAGAATTCCACCAAGCTCTTTAGAACGGCATAGAAGACTTCGTTTTCTTCTTTCTGATCAGGCTTCAAGGAAAGCCGTTCAAGCCTTCTACGGGCTTTATATTGCGGATAAACACTATGTCGCCAACTACCAGCATCAACAGCAAACACAATATGATCAATTTTGTTTTTGCGATATATTTTTCGTAAACTTCGAAATAAAATTTGAATCGCCATGGATGCTTTTGTCCAGGAATCTCCAATAGTCACATGACGACATCTGTTTATAAGATTCGATAAATCAACAATCGCATATCTATGTGTATTCATGATATATTATGTCATAATCCATGGATTAGGATTTGATGGTGGTGGAGACACATCTTTAATTTTTTCAAAATTAGAACAAGCCATAAAATTAATTCCAACCCAATGAAGAAATATATAAAGCGTCAAAAATATCCAATCTTCATCTATTCCAAAAACAAAAATAAAAATAAACAATGAAAAAACCAACGAAAATAAAGGAATTATACGTTGAAAAATATTTTTTTCACGTGGAGTTATTTCTTGTGATAATGGATTATTAATAAATTTTTTTGTATCACAATAAAAACCATACTCCAAATAAGAAGACCAAAGATAAATAATTGATAAAAATTTCGGAAAAATCAAAATAGAAGCACTAAAAATAATAACCATCGAGCCAATAAAGAAAAAAGAAGCAAGTTTATATGATGTTGTTGAACTCTTGGATAACAGGTTTGTTATTTTTTGAAAAATTTGATCAATTAAAAAATTATCAATTTTTCTAAGAAGACTCATTTTGAAAATTCCAATAAATTATGTATAAAAAGTTCCATCATCGCCTCTAAAACGATTGGTTTTTTTTCGAAGATTTGTCATTCTACCAGCAATTGGAAAGGAATCAATATCTTCATTTAAATTTTCTGCTTCGGCATTTGCTTTACAAACATCTTGAAACCATTGCTCTACAATTTCTTCTTCTAACAAACCAGTATAACCATTTAATCTTAGATAATCAATCCAATATGAATTCCAATCAAATTCGAAATAAACACCATTGACGCCTTGTTCAAAATCCATTCCTTGACCAACAATTCCAATCCAAGGCTTATTATCTAAGTTTGCTTTTTGTTTTTCATATTCATTTTTACTTAATTTTCCATGCTTAAATTCAACATCTAATAAAGCATGATCCTGTAAAATTCCTTCATTGTTCTCTTTTGCTTCTATTTTATCAAATTCATATTCGCTGATTTTTTTATGTTTTAAGTCGATTTTTGCTTTATCCGTGATTTTATTTTTTTCGTATAATTCTAGTATTTTTATGTCATGTTCGTAAGGAGAAATTTTATTATATTTTAAATCCAATTCCAAATACTTTTCTGCATGCGATATGCCTGTAAAATTAATATCAACAAGACGCCGCTCAAGATCTTCACCAGTCAATCTATAATGCGCTTCCGCCTCATCATAAACCTTACCAACAAGACCCCAAGAACCAGGAAGAAAACGAAACGGAATTAATTTTTTATTCATAACAAAATAATCCAAAATATTGGCAGTTATTTATTGTGAAAGAAATAGAAATTACTTCTTTCACAATTTTCATTATCCTCTTTTAGCGCGCAAGAAATAATTATATTTTCCTGTTGGTGCATCGACTGTCACGCCCAAAACACCTTTTGATGTAATATTCATAGTCATTGGATTAGAACCACCAATCTTCATTAGAGATAAAAATTGTGATACATCAAAAGAAATATCACCTTTTAATTCTCCATTAACACCGCTTTCAAAAACCATTGAAGCATTATGAGTTGATGTTGCTTGTTGTCCAATACTAAAAACCAAATCTCCATCTTCCGTATTGACCAAAAATGATTTTTCTACTTCAGACAAAATCTTAAATAACTGTGAAAATTCAGCTATTTTTGATTTTGAAGGAACAACGGTTACTGTCCATGGAATATTAGCAATTTGTGCTTGTTCTGGAATAAGTTTTGGATCCATTGTTCGAAATGTTGCGCCTTTACCATTAACATCCTTGAAAACAAAAGCAGTTACGGTTTCTATATTTTCTTCACCAGCTTTCTTTGTTTCACGTTTTACAGAAAACTTTGCAGTATCTGTTTTATAACTTGTAAAATTTAATAATCCATCAAGTAACCCGAGATTACTAATTCCAAATTCTCCTTCGAAATCTGGCAACGGATCTGTCAAAGTAGCTGCTAAAAACAATGTCTTATCTTTATCGACGGCTGATAATTTGGTTGTTTTTTCAGTACCAACAACCTTGATGACATCAAATAAATCTTTTGTCTGCCGAACCATATCAGTTAAAATATCACGCATGTTTTTCTCTTTTTCAAAATATTTGTATTAGTAATTTAATGAAATTACTCTAGCACAAGTCGTTGAGTAAATAAATTAAAATCTTATTCGTCTTCATCATCATCTTCCTCATATTTCACATTATTAATATTTGATTTTTCTTCTCCAAATGAAAAGAATTCTTCTCCTGGAATATCCTTGGTTTCTGTAAGATCCCAATTTAATACACCAACAAGATTGGTAATTTTCATATCGATGATGGTTTCTTCCATTGCTTCATCATCAAATGGTAATTTTTTAAACCAAGATGGAATATGTGGTTCATCGATAGGATAAGCAATAGAATCCATTTTCATTGCGTTTGGTTTGAGTTTGCACACAATAATGCGTGCCCCGTCGGTAATACGCATGGAATATTTGTCATCATACATTTCACAAAGATGATTCCAGTTGATACTAGCACGTGCATGACCCGGCATATTAATGCGATAATTTTTTCCGGTATCATGAACATCCACCGAATTTGCTTTATTCAACATATTTGCAAATTTAGTCAAATTAGATACTTTTTTCGGAGATCCTTTTTCCCAACCAGGACGGTCGGAAAATAATGTGCGAAAACTTTTAATGTCTTCATACATCTTGGTTTGATTTTCTCCTTGTAGAACATCTAAAAGTAATTTCTCAAGAAATTTCTGCATATATTTCGGCGTATCTGCTCGCTTAAGATCCAAACCCATGACTTTAAGTTTTCCTGGTTTGCCATTAATATCTAGTCGATTTCCTTCTTTATCATAAATCAATGCCGCATATTTCTTTTTCTTAATGAATAAAGCTTTTGATGCAACAATTTCTCGTCCAGCTTTGATTAATGAACCTCTTTCCAAAGATGTATTAAAAGTTTTTTGCATAAATTCCGGGAAAGTGGCATTTGTTTGATCAGCAATTGCATCATATAATTCTATAATGTTTTCTTTTGACCATTCAAAATCCTTATAAGCTGGATCGTTTTTTAAGACTTCATAAGCAGAGAAGTAACAGGAATCCGTATCAGCATATTGAATTCCTTGTCCCCGATAATCATATACTCCGGTAATAACTTCGTTTAATTTGGCATTCATGTGCCGAACAATTGACCTACCTGATAAAGTGGTTGATTGACCAAGACGTTCATCATAAAACTTACAAGATTCTTGAAGCAATGCGCCATATAAAGCATTCAGACGGATTTTGTTTGCATATTGCAACTGATCATAAAATACAAAAAGTCTTTCGTATTCTTTTTTTTCTTCGGGTGTTTTTGCTGAAATCGCTTTGTCTTCAAATTCCTTTGCTTTTGTTTGCATTTTTTTACGTTCGGCATACCAAGAACTCAAAAGACGAGGAATCATTCCATCTTTATCTGTTCGAAACAATGTACCATTTGCTGTAATACAGACATGATTATCAGGATTGAAAACATATTCATATAATCCAGCACCAGTTGTTTTCCATAATTTTCCGTTTTCAAATTGCACTTCTAATTCCGCGTCATCTTGAGCATGCATATGCTCAACTTCCAAAGTAGCAAAAATGCCTTCCCATGCTTCCGCCCGAGGTGTTCCTTCTGCAATTCTTTTTTCAATAAGCGTCATTGTTTCGGTCTGAAGAACTTGTCCAATGATTGTTTCCGGAGACATGTTCAATGCGCGAATGGTAGATGGATACAGAGAACTGATATCCACTGCACCAACATGTTCATGCAAACCAACTTTTGGTTTAGCAACATATGCACCAACAACAGGTGTACGTTCTTCCTCATCGATATCATCTTTTTCTTCATCTCGTGCTTTTCGATCTGGCACCACGAAACCCATTTTATGCATTTCGTTGGTAATAGCTTGTTCAACAAAAGAAACAGTGCCCATTGTTGTTTTGAATAAAATACAATTTTCATGGGCAATTTTATTTGCCAGTTCAATAAATTTACGTTTTGCATCAATCTTTACCATCAACATAACATCTTGACGGTTATATTCTATAAATTTTTGGAAATCTTTTTTATAGAGATCATCCAATGTTCCTTCATAAGGAGTTTTGGTATCTCCGACTTCAATTTCTCCAATAAAATCCAAACGATAAGAATGTTGTTGTTGTGTATTATGCTTTTGGTATAAAAGAAGATAATCCAAATGTGATCGTCCAATTAATTCATAGGTTTTAAATGGACGCATAAATTTTATATATTCACGTTCTTTGGGTAATTGATTCCATAAACAAAAACGACGAGTTTCGTCTTCTCCCATTAATAATTTAACCCGATTTACGCAATATGGTATGTCAAAACCTTCGGAATTCCATCCTGTAATTAAATCAATATCTTCAATTAGATTCAAAAATGTATCTAAAAGCTTTATTTCGTTATCAAAAAGAATCGTATTTGGAAAATCTTTTACAATTTCCTGACCTTGATCCATCGTAAGAGTAGGAGGACATAATAATAGTGTATGTAAAACCTCTGTGCCGCTGTTGTAGAGGGATATGGCGGTAATTGGCGAGAAAGGGTCGGTTGTTGGTGCAAAGCCTCTCTTGGCGTTAAAATCCACTTCAATATCGAAGAAGCCAATATTCAATGTTGGAGCGGGAGTTCCCATATAATGATTGGCAAGATATCGAAAAACCGGATTGATATCCGATTCAAAAATCTTAATTTTCGGATCTTGACGTTTCTTGGCTAATTCGGCGCGAAACTTTTTCAAATCATGTGTTTGGAATTTTCTTACTGGATCATCAAAGATGCTGATTAATGTTCCTTGTGGATGAGAATAATAAAAAACATGTTCAGGAAGTTCTGATTTCAGAACTCTTTTTCTGTTTACACGTTCGGCAATAAGAATTTTATCCGCATCACGGTCAAAAATAGCATCAATATACAATTTAAAATGTCCAAATTTTTAATAAAAGATTGTAACATTAATTCAGAAAAAAGTCTAGATTAAGGAAGCTAAGACCGCCATATTTTTATCATTTTTGAATCTTGGAAAACTAATAATGTAAATATCACCTTGTATATCAAAATCAGTTGCTGTTGTAACAATTCTTGCTTTTATTTGAAATATGGATTTATTTTCCAAGTAATCTCCAAGATATTCATATACATCATTCGATGTTATTAAAATTCCATTTCTTTTCTTGAATTTCTTACATATTTTCTTTAATTCTGGAATAATTTCTGAATGATTATAAACTATTTTAACAACGGTATTTTCCCAATAAAAACTAATCTTTGTGTTTTTAGTTTTTATAGAATCAAAATTTTGAATTATGTATTTGTCAATAAAATTAAAAGGTAGACCTGTTTTTTGTGTTGCAAAAGAAATCAGATAATTATCAATTTTATCTATTTCTTTTTTTGTAAGATTGAGTAATTTAACACGATTAAATTCTGAAATGAAATTACAATTAAATGTAAAAATACCAGGATCATTTCCAAAATATATAATTTTAGTCATTTATAAAAATCCAAAAGGGAATATGTGCCGGGAGAATTTCGAAATCTCGACCATCGGGTTAAAAGCCCGCCGCTCTGCCTCTGAGCTACCGGCGCACACAAACTTTTATACAACTATTTATCAATGGCAGTCAATCAGTTTTTTCTGGTGGCGATAAACATAATTTATCGCCACCAGAAAAGTTAGGCATTACCAGTAAAAACAAGAATCTCTTCAACAGTATCGTGAAGATCTTTATCTGCTGCAAGAGATGATTTAAAAAGTGTTCGTCCAGCCATCATTAATGGCTTGGGTTTTTCAAGTCCAAGTTCTTCGGCTAAGTTCTTTGCCATGTCTTTAAGACTATCTCGAAGATCGACAATATCCTGAGAAATACGAACATATGCTGCAAGAAAAGCTTCCAATTTTTTCTTGTCATCTGGTCCAAGAGATTCCAACGAACTACTCATATAAAAAAATTCCAATAAAAAGGTTTTAGCACACCACATTTGGTGTGGGCGTATTGTTATGAAAATTGTAAACCAATGTCAATCAAAAAATTAATCGATAAATTTTCCTTTGATTGCTTTCTTTCGATTTATATCTATTGCCAAGCCGCCACCACTAAGATAGCCCATTTCGCGACGTGTTTTTGCTTCAAAAACATCTCTCTGAATGGAATAATCACCAATCCTTGTTGGTGAGAATTTTCCAAGCAATTTCTCGGAACCAACTGGTCCAATGAAATCATTATCCGTTGTTGACACGAGTTTAGTTTGTCCACCAGGAACACCAATCAAAACAGAATCTTGTTGATAATAAGATCCAAGATTCTCAATGATAGAAGAAAAATCTTCTATGGATAGGTTTTTATCACCAATCACAAAGAATGATTTTTCGGAAACCTTTGTACCGGTATTTTCAATATAAGATCCATCAACTTTTTTGAAACTTAAATTAAGACTGCGCAATCGTCTCGCTAATTCAACTGTGCGAGCATTATTTTCAGCCGGTGAAAGATTGCCGCGACATGCTGTTAATGTGGCAAAAGGGACATCACCATCAATGACATGATTTTCAATTTTCACATGATATGGACATGGTTTATCTATCGAATAACTATGACCGCCAAGATCAACACGTTGTAGTTTCATTATAAAATTCCTTTAAAAGGAAATCTTAAACATTGCGGCATCTTGTTTACGTGAAAATCGCACAATATATTTCACTACTTGATTTGATAAGTAAGAACGAGACGAACGATCTAAACTCCATCTTCTGTATGGGCGATTATTTTTAATTTGTTGTGCATAATTTTCCGCTTCGGGCACATCTGGAAAAAGCATTTGTAGTTTTTCTCTAAAAGTTTCTTCTTCCTGGTCAGAAAAAGACTTGTTAGAGAAAGAAACAATGAAAACTTGTCCACCGCCATATTCAGAGACTTCAATCTTCACGATTTTCTTTCGGATGCAAGCCATCGTAAAAATCACGCACAATAGCGCGCACGGGTGAAAAATAAGACAAAAAACACAGCTTGATAAAGTGTAAAAAATCTCTGAATCTGTTTTTCATTTTACCTCTCATTACTAATATTATCATGGGTAAATTTTTTTGGCAAACATTTTTTAATCTTGACAATTAAAAATTTCATGATATTGATAATATATTAAGCTATTTTTAAAGGTCACAAGAAATGAAAATGAAATCCGCCATATATAATCGAGGACATTCTGCTTTTCTGCGCGGCTTGTCCCGTCGTTCACCAAGTTTAGAACCCGAAAATCACCCCAAGAATCCAGTTGCACGGAAACGTCGTCCCAATGAATTGTGGAAACCACTGCCGCTTCAACAGCGATTAAGGGGAAATGGACCACAACGTGCAAAATTAGCAACGCGGCGATATGCCAATCTTTTTAAAAAAAGGGGAGGTAAGGTTTTTCGTGAATACAAACATATCAAATGGGCACTGAAAGAGATTTTTGGATGAAAAATCTCGCATATACTCTAATTCGATGAAAAATAAATGTTTAATCATGAACACCGTCGCCCAGAAAAAAAATCCGACTTTGAAGGTAAAACCATTTTACGATTTGAAGCGGATGCCGATAATATTTGGAGATTTTGGTTCACGGATGGAACCGCTTTTGCTGTTCAATGTGAAGATTTTTCTGTGAACTACGGTCCTCTGACTTGTATTACGCGATATTTGTGTACATTTTCGTATTTAACCTATGATGAAACAAAAGAAACGTAGGAAACCATGGGCTTTCAAGTTAAATATCGTCAAAAACCAATAGGTTTTATAACACAAAAAAATGAATATATTGATCCTCCAATATACTC
>Ga0116231_10009467_pt1 | contig 16414 bp, 14 predicted proteins | sample S1TSphgellanicum_2_FD_89695 | JGI IMG/M metagenome (GOLD analysis project Ga0116231, IMG submission 89695) | Host-associated microbial communities from peat moss isolated from Minnesota, USA - S1T2_Fd - Sphagnum magellanicum MG | ecosystem: Host-associated > Plants > Peat moss > Unclassified...
AACGGTCAGGCGGGCATTGGCCTCGACCAACGCGCGGGCCTTGTGAAGCGAATCACCATCGCCCCTTTCTTGATAGTCCTTGCGAAGAGTTCGGTACATGGCGGCGTTGCGCGACCCAAGGCTCTTGATCGCCCTCTCGACTTTCTGCTCGAAGCCGACCTCCTTGCCGTAGATATGGTTGAATCGGCGCGCCACTTCGCGCGTGATTTCCACGTGCGCAACTTGATCCTCGCCCACCGGCACGAACTGCGCCCGATACAAGAGGATGTCGGCGCTCTGCAGCAAGGGATAGCCGAGAAACCCGTAAGTTCCGAGTTCGCGGTCCGCGAGCTGTGTCTGTTGGTCCTTGTAGGAGGGTACGCGCTCGAGCCATCCGAGCGGTGTGATCATGGAAAGCAGCAGGTGCAGCTCTGCGTGTTCCGGGACTTTGGATTGGATGAACAGCGTGGCAACGCCCGGGTTCAAGCCCGCGGCCAGCCAGTCGATCGCCATGTTCCAAACGTACTCCTCCAGCTTCGACGTATCTTCATAGCCGGTGGTCAACGCGTGCCAGTCGGCGATGAAAAAAAAACATTCGTATTGATACTGCAGTTCGATCCAATTCTTCAACGCGCCATGGAAATTGCCGAGATGCAGCTGACCGGTGGGGCGCATGCCGGAAAGAACCCGCCGATTTTGCAATGTGCTGCTCATGCCGCCGGACCTATCCAAATCGCATTGATGACATGACCGATGGCGCGATACGCCGGATTGAACAGCCAGCCGATGACGGGGGTCACCGACAGGGCGATGACGATCAACAGGCCGAAGCGCTCAAATTTCTCGAACCTCGCACCCATGCGCACCGGCAGCAAGCCGGCGAGTACCCTACCGCCGTCGAGCGGCGGGATCGGCAGCAGATTGAACAGGCCGAGCACGACATTGGCGACTATGCCCGCCTGCGCCATGAGCACGATCCAGTTGTTCAAAGTCAAATCTCCTCGCACGCGCAGCACCACGGCAAGCACGGCGCACCAGAAAAGCGCCATGCTTAAGTTTGCGAAAGGACCGGCCGCCGCGACCAAAATCGATGCAAGCCGCGCATGACGTAATCCATTCAACGCCACCGGCACCGGCCGCGCCCAGCCGAAGACGGGTAGCCCCAAGCCCAATAGCAGCCCCGGAACCAGTAAAGTACCGACCGGGTCTACGTGCCGCAGGGGATTCAAACTCAGGCGGCCCAACATCTCGGCCGTGCGGTCGCCGAACAGTCTCGCAGTCCAGCCGTGTGCCACTTCGTGCAGTGTCACAGCAAACAGCAAAGGGATGGCATAAATCGAAATCTTAATGAGAAATGCATCTAAATCCAACGCTTGCACTCATTTTTTATAGAAAGACGCGAACTTGAATGCCCGCACTTTGCATATTATACGGCGGTGGCCGCGGCAAAGGGGCCGACGTCGCCTCGACCTTCCCGAACCACGATGGCGCGCTCGCCCGATAGGTCGATGACAGAGGTGGGTGTCAAACCGCAATTGCCGCCGTCCAGCACCATATCGACGCTCCGCTCCAGGCGTTCATAGATCTCCTTCGCGTCGGTCAGCGGCCATTCATCCCCGGGGAGCATCAAGGTCGAACTCATGACCGGTTCGCCGAGTTCCTCGAGCAGCATGGCCGTGACAGGATGATCCGGCACACGCAATCCGATCGTGCCGCGCCGCTCGTGTTTCAGGCGGCGGGGCGTCTCCCGCGACGCTTTGAGCAGAAACGTGTACGGGCCCGGTGTGAAGGCCCGCAGCAGCCGGTATTGCCAATTCTCCACCAGCGCGTACTTGCCGACCTCCGCGAGATCGCGGCATACCAGGGTGAAATGATGGTTGCGATCGGTCCGACGGATCTCGCGGATGCGTTCCAACGCCGCCTTGTCGCCGATATGCCACCCGAGCGCGTAGCAGGAATCCGTCGGGTAAACGATGACGGCGCCACGGCGTAGCGCCGCAACCGCCTGGCGTACGAAGCGCCGTTGCGGGGAGACCGGATGCAGTTGCAGATAGATGCTCATGCGCTTGAGGTTATGATACGCGCATGGCTCAACTACTCGAATGGTCGCCGCTGATAGTTTTTTTCGTCGCCTTCAAGACCCTGGATCTGTACTGGGCCACCGGGGCGCTGATGGTCGTTTGCGTGCTGGTGATGGTGGTGCATCGGGTGCGCGCCGGAAGTTTCAAGACCATGCACGTGATCACGGCCTGCGTGGCTCTCATCCTCGGCGGCGCCACGTTGCTGTTTCATGACAAGCGCTTCATCCAGTGGAAACCCACGGTGCTGTTAGGGCTAGCCTCGCTCGCCTTCTTCGCCAGCATGGTCATCGGCAAAGAGCCGCTGGCGAGGCGTATGCTCCAATCCGTGTTCGACGAACCCCTGGAGGTGTCGGAACGCGGCTGGAGAACCCTCAATGTGCTGTGGTCGGTTTGGTTTGCGTGCCTGGCGCTCGCCAATATCTACATCGCCCGCAATTTTGCGGAAAGCGTGTGGGTCAATTTCAAGGTGTTCGGAATCAGCTTGGCCATGCTGGTATTCGTCATACCTCAGGCCCTGTGGCTGAGCGGAAAGATCAAACAGGGGGCGCCCAAGCAGGCATGATGGCCAGCCTCGACCGCGAAGCAACCTTGCGCGAGCGGCTCGAGAGCCGCTTCGAGCCTACGTTTCTCGACATCCGGGATGAGAGCCACCTGCATGCCGGCCACTCAGGTGCAGCGGACGGGCGCGGGCATTTTCGGATCAAAATCCTTAGCGCAGCGTTCCGCGGCTTGTCGCCGCTGGCCCGGCATCGCTTGGTCTATACGGCCGTGGCGGATCTGCTGGAAACCGACATCCACGCACTGGCCATCGAGGCCCTTGCGCCGCTGGAGAGATAATGTGGTTACGGCTACACTGCCGGCCCCTGGTGCCGCCACGGCGCCTACTTGTGTCAAAGGACTAATAATGAGCCAATTTTCTATCGCACCCTGGGCACGGCTGACCTGCGTCGCGGCCCTCGCTGCGCTGCTGACGGCATGCGGCAAGGGACAGCAAGCCCAGACGCCTGCGCCGGCCGCCGACAAGACCAATGCCGCCTCGGTGGCAACCGTGAATGGCGAGCCAATCTCGCGGGCCACGTACGACATCTACGTCAAGAGCTTGCTGCAGCAAAGCGGCAAGGCGGCCAAAGATCTGACCGCGGACCAGAAGAATGGAATTCTCGATGAGCTAATCGGCATGCAACTCATAGCCGACCAAGCCATCAAAGATGGGCTCGACAAGGATCCCGATGTCGTTGCACGCTTGAATCTCCTGCGCCTGCGCGTGCTCACCGACGCACAATCGCAGAAATACTTGAAGGACAAGGAGCCGACCGACGCCGAATTGCATGCCCAGTACGACACGGCGGTAGCCGGCCTCGATAAGACCGAGTACAAGGGCCGACACATATTGGTCGCCACCAAGGAGAAGGCCCAGGAACTGATCAAGAAGATCAAGGCGGGAGCCAAGTTCGAGGACGTCGCAAAGGCCGAGTCCACCGATAGCTCCAAGGCCAACGGCGGCGATCTCGGCTGGTTCACCCCGAGCCGCATGACCAAACCTTTCGGCGATGCAGTGCGCTCGATGAAAAAGGGTGATATGACCCAGGAGCCGGTGCAAACGCAATTCGGCTGGCACATCATCAAAATCGACGACACGCGCGAAGCCACTCCGCCTCCTTTCGATCAGGTGAAGCAGCAACTCGCCAACCAGATCGTGCAGAAGAAGCTCATCGAGTATGTGGAGTCGTTGAAGAAGAGCGCCACCATCGTCAAGCAGCCGTTGTCGTAGAGATCGTCAGGCTGGGAGCCTGGCTTGGCTAGAGGTGTGGCGGCCGGCCCGCCGCACCTCATTCCTTCAGCAAGTTGAGGAACTGTGCCTCATCAAGGACAGTGATGCCTAGATCCCGAGCCTTCTTGAGCTTGGAGCCAGCCTCAGGACCGGCCACGACATAGTCGGTTTTCTTCGAAACACTGCCGCTGACCTTGCCGCCCCGTGTCCTGATCGCATCGCCCGCTGCGTCTCGCGACATCGAGTCGAGCGTGCCGGTCAGTACGAAGGTCTTGCCGGCAAAACCACCCGTACTATCCGCTCGTATCTCGGGCCAGGTGATACCCGCCGCCAGCAACCGGTCGACGATGACGGCATTCTCCGAATCGCGGAAATAAGCGACGACATTTTCGGCAACGACCGGGCCTACATCGGGCACGCGTTGGATCTCATCCTGATCTGCGCGCCGCAGCGAGTCGATATTCTTGAAATATTGTGCCAACGCCAGGGCGGTGGCTTCTCCGACGTCTCGAATCCCCAAGGCATACAGAAACCGCGGCAGCGTGGTTTGCCTTGCGGCGGCAATGGACGCTTGCAGCTTTTGCGCTGACTTCTCGCCCATGTGCTCCAGGGTTGCGAGCTGTTTTTCGTCCAAGGAAAACAGATCGGCGGGCGTTTTCACCCAGGAGCGCTCCACCAGCTGCTCAACCAGCTTGTCGCCCAACCCCTGTACGTCCATGGCGCGGCGCGACGCAAAATGCCGTACCTCTTCTTTGCGCTGCGCGCTGCAGCGCCGGCCACCGCTGCAGCGTGCGACCGCTTGATCGAGTTCCCTTACCACCGGCGAGCCGCACACGGGGCACACCTTGGGTAGCTCGATCAGCTGCGCGCCCTCAGCCCGCCGCTCCGGCAGCACACGAGCGACCTCCGGGATCACATCGCCGGCCCTGCGGATCACCACCGTGTCGCCCACGCGAACGTCCTTGCGGGTCAACTCATCCATGTTGTGCAAGGTCGCGTTGCTGACGGTGACGCCGCCGACGAAGGTGGGCTCGAGGCGTGCGACGGGTGTCAGCGCACCGGTTCGTCCCACTTGAAACTCGACTGAGCGCACCACGCTCAAGGCCTCCTCGGCCGGAAACTTGTGAGCTATCGCCCAGCGCGGCGCGCGCGATACGAAGCCAAGCCGCTTCTGCAAATCGACGTCATCAACCTTGTAGACGACGCCGTCGATCTGGTACGGCAGCGTGGAGCGCGAAGCCCCCATGCGCTCGTAATATTTCAAGCAGCCCTCGATGGAATTCACCACCTCCGATTGCGGGCAAATCTTGAAGCCCCACTCGCGCAACCGCGTGAGGGTCTCGCTGTGCCGCGGCGGCAGGTTTGCGCCATCCACTTGGCCAACGCCATAGACGAACATATCGAGCGGTCGCGCCGCCGTGAGCCGCGGATCGAGCTGCCGCAGGCTGCCGGCGGCGGCATTGCGCGGGTTGACGAGCGTCTTCTCGCCGCGAGCCGCCGCTTCTTCGTTGAAGCGTTTGAATCCGGCCAGCGGCATGAACACCTCGCCGCGGACCTCGAGCACGGGGGGCACCGCGCTGCCGCGCAGCTTGAGCGGCAGCGCCTTGATGGTGCGCAGGTTCTGCGTAATGTCTTCGCCCGTCTCGCCGTCTCCTCGGGTCGCGCCCTGCGAGAAAGAACCGTCTATATAGAGGGCACTGATCGCCAATCCATCCAATTTCGGTTCCGCGCAATAACGCACCGCATCATCGCCGCGTCCCAGACGTTCGCGAACGCGCCTGTCGAAATCGAGCACGTCATCGCCGCTGAAGGCATTGTCCAGCGACAACATCGGGATGCGGTGGCGCACGGCGCCGAAGGCCGCGACCGGCGCCGCGCCAACACGCATGGTAGGTGAATCTGGCGTGACCAGATCGGGATGCTCGCTCTCGAGGGCGCGCAATTCGAGCATGAGCCGGTCATATTCGGCGTCGGGAACTTCAGGATCATCGAGCGCGTGGTAGCGGTAATTGTACCGGTCCAACAAGGTGCGCAAGTTGGCTGCGCGGGCTACATCACTCCTTTTTGCCATGCGCTGGTCTGTCTGACTCAGTTTCGTGAGCCACGACACGGAGGCAGACAGGCTCCTTGAGCCTGCTCCTTGGACAGGTTACAGAGACGCCTGGAATTGCGCGATGTCATCGCGTAAAGACGCCATTCTCTGCGGCGACAGCGCCACACCTTTCGCATCCTGGACCGTGCCGGGCAGTTCACTCGCGAGGCCGCGTGCGGCCGCCAACATTTCATCGACGGTGAGCAGCGGCTCCACGGGGCCAGGCAGGACGGCAAACAGGGTCAAGCCCTTGAACTGTTGCCCGGGCATCTGTGCCACATCGAAGGTGCCCGGCTCAACCAGGCTCGCCACGCTAAACAGGCTCCGGCCGTCGATGTGACGACGATGGAACACCTGGTAACGACCATACGCCAACCCGTGCGATTCGAACGCCGAGAGCAGCGCATCCCCCGACCAGCGTGTCTCGGCGGGAGCGGACACTCGCACGGTCACGATCTTCTGCATTTCGATGCCATTGGGTTTGCGCGGCGCGGCAGCGATCCGATCGCCGGCGTCGGTCGGCGCCGAGACCGGCGGCTGCGCAGCGGACTGCACCGGGTGTTTTGCGGATGCGGGTACCACTTTCGTGAGCAGCGGCGGCTCGTTGCCGGCGTCGGCGTCGACGCTCGGCATCGTTTCATGGTCTGCAGTTTGGGGCTCTTGCAGCGGTCCAGCATCCGCCATCATCGGCTCATCGAGGATGTGCACGTACTCATGGTCCGAGGTCTTGATGCTGAGCGGTGCAAACGGCGATGTCTCCCATCCGGGGCTCGGTATGGACTGCCCGAATCCCACGGGCGAAGCCGCGTCCGCGGCCGCTGCGTCCCCCCGCCGTGGCTCCTTGGCGGTGCTCTCGCGCAGCCCCGCATTGCCTCGCGCCTGAACCGAGCGCCGGCCGCCCCACCACCCTATCGCGGCGATCAGCAGCAATCCCAAACCCAGCAATATCCAACGGAACTCCGCCAACGCAGGTCACCTCACATCGCGGCCATGCGCACGGCTTCGTCGACGTCGACGGCGACCAGGCGCGAAACACCAGGTTCATTCATCGTGACGCCGATCAACTGCGAGGCCAGCTCCATGGTGCTCTTGTTGTGGGTGATGAAGATGAATTGCACGTTGCGCGACATGTCTTTGACGATGTCGCAGAAGCGCCCGACGTTATTCTCATCGAGAGGTGCATCAACTTCGTCAAGCAGACAAAACGGCGCGGGGTTGAGATCGAAAATCGAAAACACCAATGCCACCGCGGTGAGTGCCTTCTCGCCGCCGGAAAGCTGGCTGATGGTACTGTTGCGCTTGCCCGGCGGCCGCGCCATCACGGACACGCCCGCCACGGCGGATTCCTCGCCGGTGAGTTCCAGATACGCATGTCCACCGCCGAACAGCCGCGGAAACTTCTCCTTCAAGCCGGCGTTGACGCGGTCGAAAGTTTCCTGAAATCGCGCCCGCGTTTCACGGTCGATCTTGCGCATCGCCGATTCCAATGTTTCGAGCGCATCGGTGAGGTCCTTGCACTGTCGATCCAGATATTCCTTGCGCTCGGATTGCTCCTTGAATTCGCCGATCGCCGCAAGATTGACCTGGCCGAGCCGCTCGATCTTGGTGCGCGTATCCTCGAGCTGCGCCTCCCAGCCCTCCACCGCCGCCCCTTCGGGGATTTGCGCCCGCAACATGTCGAACTCGAAACCGGTCCCGGCCAGTTGCTCCGCGACGCTCTCGCGGCGAACGCGTACCTGCTGGGTGGCAAGACGGGCCTCATCCAAAGCGCCGCGCGCCGCGTCGACTCGCTGCTCGGCGTCAAGCCGCCGCGAATCACACTCGCGTAGGCGAGTTTCCAGCTCGTCGCTCGCGATGCGTGCAGCCTGAAGTTCGCCCTCGACGGCAGCACGCAGGCGCAGGGACTGCTCGAGCTGCACTTCAGCCGCAGCCAATGGTGCTTCACCCTGGGTCAGTTGATCCGCGATCTCTCTGCGGCGCGACTCGAGCCCCTCTAGCTGGGCTTCGATGCGCGACAGCGTGGTGATCAATGCGGCGTGCGAGGAACGCCTCGATTGGACCTGCAACGCCAGTTCCCGTGCATGCTGTTGCGCCTGCGATGCGGCGGCTCTCGCCGCGCCCTGCTCGGCGCGCATGCGCTCGCGCGACTGCTCCAGCTGCGCACGCTGCGGCTCGAGCGCCGCCAATGCATCGATCGCCGCTTGCATGCGCGCACGCGCCGCCCGCAAATCGGCCTCCCTCTCCCTCAAGTCGGACGCCAGATCATCGTGCTCGGTTTCCAACTGCGCCAGACGACGCTCCGCCTCGGCGCGCCGGTTTTGCGCCGCGTCGTGCTCGGCTTTGCGGTCCACGTGCTCGCGATGCAGTCGGTTGACTTCAGTCTGCAGCCGATCGCGATGGTCTTCATGGTCGCGGACGCGCTCGCGCGTCAGTTCCAGCCGTTGCTCATGCTGCCTCAGCTGTTCGGCGAGTGCTGCCACGTCGCTGCGGATATCGCGCAGCACCTCCTCGCGTTCGATGACGCCGGCGTGTGCATCCGCATCGCGCGACACGCGCAGCCACTCCGCGCCGAGCCAGATGCCGTCGCGGGTGACCACCGATTCGCCGGCCCGCAAGCGCGGCTGAATCTGCAGAGCCTCCTGCAAGGACTCCGCCGTCAGCACCGGCGCCAGCACGGAGGCCAACACGGTGGTCCCCTGTATTTTCGCAAGCAGCGAAGGGTCGCCGCCGGCGTCCGTGTGCACGGCGCCCGAGTGCACGCCGCCGCCCTCGACGGCGCTCACGACCGCGAGATGGCCTGACTGAAAGCTCGGCAACAAGGCAGTGACGCTCTCCAAGCCGTCCACGCACACCGCCTCGAGATAGGAACCGAGCACCGTTTCCACTGCGCGCTCCCAGCCCTTCTCGACGCGCAATTGCTGCGCGACGCGCGGCAGCAGATGCAGCGACTTCGATTTCAGCCATTCGGCGACCTTTCCCGACGACTTGCCCAGCGCCGCCTGCTGCAGCGCCTCGGTGGACACGAGTTTTCCCTGCGCTTCCTGATGGCGTGCGCGCAGCGCATTGAGCACCTTCGTTTGCTCGCGTTCCGCGTCGCGGGCCGAGGCCATGGCTGCCAGCAATTCCTGCAGCTCCTCGCTCGCCCGGAGGCCCGCACCTGCGGCGGCTGCCGCACGTTCCGCCAACGCCTCCGTCGCCACGCTCGGCTGTAGCGCGAGCAGCCCCGTGCGTTCGGCAGTCACGCGCTCCTGCTGCTGCAGCAAGCGGCGCTGCTGGCTCTCCAGCTGCTCTATACGGGCGCGCTCGACCTGAGTCTCGCGTTGCGCCGACGCGACGGATCGCGCATGCGCGTCCCAGGCGACCTGCCATTCGGTCAACGCCTGCTCACAGGCGCTTAAAGCTGCGGCGGCAGCCGATTCACGCGCATGCGCGCTATCGAGGTCCGGAGCCATGATCTCGAGTTCCCGCGCCAGCGAATCGAGCTGGCTGCGATCGCGCAGCATGACCGCGCTGAGATCGGAGACTTGAGATTGCACCTGTCGTAAATCGGACTGCTGGCGCAGCCGCATCTCGCGCGCGTGCGCGATGCTCTGCTCGATGCGCGCCACCTCCGAGCCGGCTTCGTAGAATCGCGCCTGAATGATGTTCAGTGACTCGGCCTTCGCTGCTTGATCGGCGCGCACCCGCTCGATCTGCGCCTCGACCTCGCGCAGCTCCGCAATCTCGGATTGCATGGCAGTGTCGCAACCGGCCATGGCGGCATCGCGGACCACAGCTTCCAGATCGAGCGCCTGCAAGCGCAGTGCCAGAACCTCGGCCAGCAAGCGTCGCTCCTCCTCCTTGAGCGTCTGATAGCGCCGCGCCGTGGCCGCCTGCCGCTGCAGATGTTTGATCTGCTTCTCGACCTCTTCGCGCAAGTCATTCAACCGGTCGAGATTTTCCCGCGTATGGCCGATGCGGCTCTCGGTCTCGCGGCGGCGTTCCTTGTAGCGGGAAATGCCGGCCGCCTCCTCCAGGAATGCGCGCAGATCGTCCGGCCGCGCTTCGATCACGCGCGAAATCATTCCCTGCTCGATGATGGCGTAGCTGCGCGTACCGAGACCCGTACCCAGAAACAGCTGCGTGATGTCTTTGCGGCGCACCTTGGTGCCGTTGATGAAGTAGTCGGAGGAACCATCGCGGCTAACCGATCGGCGCAGCGCCACCTCGTTGTAGCTGGCGTAAACACCGCCGATCTTGCCGTCGGAATTGTCGAACACCAGTTCAACCGACGCCGCGCCCAACGGTTTGCGCGCCCCAGAGCCGTTGAAAATGACGTCCGCCATGGATTCGCCACGCAAATGCTTTGCCGAAATCTCGCCCATCACCCAGCGGACCGCATCGATGATGTTGGACTTGCCGCAGCCGTTCGGACCGACGACGCCGGTCAGGCTGCTCGGAAAACTCACCGTGGTCGGGTCCACGAAAGACTTGAAGCCGGCGATCTTGAGCTTGGTCAACCGCATTATGTTTGTAGCCTCGCGTGAAAGCGGCCTAAGAGCCTGTGTGAGTTCGCGGCCTCTGCTCGAGGCAGATTTCCCTTCGTGATTTCAGTACATCCACCGATTCGGCGCGTAGTGTAAAGTAAACCCTATTTTCGTAAACCCCCGGACACAACTCCGCAGTCGAACCATGGCACCCTCGGGCAACCTGCTGGAAACATTCCCCAACCCTTCGCCGGAAACCGACTACACCATCCGGATGTCGATACCGGAGTTCAGCTGTCTTTGTCCGAAAACCGGCCAGCCCGACTTTGCCTTGCTGGAACTCGAGTATGTGCCGGATTTGGCTTGCGTCGAATTGAAGTCGCTGAAGCTCTACATTTGGTCGTTCCGGGACCGCGGCGCGTTCCACGAGGCGGTGACGAATGAAATCTTACGAGAACTCGTGACGGCCACCGAGCCCCGCTTCATGCGACTGACCGCCAAATTCAATGTGCGCGGCGGTATCTACACGACCATCACCGCGGAACATCGAGCCGCCGGTTGGACCCTTAAGCCCGCCGTCGCCCCGCCCTAAGGGGCAGTTTCGATGTCTCCCCGCAGCCTGTGGTGTTTTGCTTCCCAATCATAGGCTTAAGTTCATCAAATATGTTGAATTTCTGGTCTGTACAGGCGCGATTGCGTCGGTATAATCCCGCGCTCTTTCGTTAGGAGGCGGAAACTTCAAATGCCCTCGAAGAAACCCAATAAAGCGGCTAAGCGGCCAGGTAAGGCACCCATAAAAAAAGCGACTCCGAAGGTAGCCGCCCCCACCAAGAAAACGGCCAAGCCTCACCCTGCGCCCCCCATCGTTACATCGAAGGTAAAAGTGAAACAGCCCAAACCGAACTCCAAGATCACAGCAACTAAACCATCACCGGCCGCGTCCACCGCAAAAGCGGCAGTTCTGAAGCCCGCGGCCGTCAAGGCCCCCCGCCTGAAGAGCGATGATGAAGTTTCCGGCACCAATGCAGATACCGCGACCGCCGAAGGTGCAGCGGCGGTGAAATTCGATCCCCGCCCGTTGGTCATCACGGGCGTCATGCAGCCGGAGGATGACGTCGATTCCGACGGCGCCGCAAGCTTGCTGGCCGGACCGCGCAACGTCAAGCCATACATTTCGCGCCGCGGCGAACAGTACATGAACAAGGAGCAGTTGGAGCACTTCGCTCGCATCCTGCAAACATGGAAACGCGATCTGATGGTCGAAGTCGATCGCACGGTGCTGCACATGAAAGACGAGGCGGCCAACTTTCCCGATCCGAACGACCGAGCCACCCAGGAAGAGGAATTCAGCTTGGAGCTTCGCACCCGCGATCGCGAACGCAAACTGATCCGCAAGATCGACGAAGCGCTCAAGCGCATCGAAGATGGCTCTTACGGCTACTGCCTCGAGACGGGCGAGGAGATCGGTATCAAGCGGCTCGAGGCGCGCCCGGTGGCAACGTTGTCAGTCGAGGCGCAAGAGCGGCGCGAACGGCGGGAAAAGCAATACGGCGATCGCGACGACCGCTATCGATAGGCCGTCGACCGCGATCGCTAACCCGTCCGCACAGGGTTATATAGGACGCTTTGCGCCGACGCCGTCAGGTGATCTGCATCTGGGATCGCTCTATACGGCGGCCGCCAGCTTTCTCGACGCCCGCGTCCATGCGGGACGCTGGCTCGTGCGACTCGAGGACGTCGACGCCGCACGTACAGTACCGGGAGCACCCGAGCGCATCATCCGTACGCTGGAGCGCTTTGGTTTCGAATGGGACGGCGAAATCATGCGACAGAGCAGCCGCATCGATGCGTATCGTGAAGCTCTGCGCAGCTTGCAGGATCGCGGTCTTACTTTCGAATGCACCTGCAGCCGTTCGCAACTCGAGGACGACCAGCCGTATCCAGGCACGTGCCGCGCACTGGCTCGAACCGCGGTGGAGGCAGGGCTTCACGCCACCGCTACACGGCTGCGTGTGCAGCCCGGTCACCTCTTCTTTTGCGACGAGATCCAAGGTGTCTACAGACAGGATGTCTCGGCCGCGGTCGGCGATCTCATTCTCAAACGTCGCGACCAGGTATTCGCCTACCTCTTGGCCGTGGTCGTCGACGACGCCGCGCAGGGAATCACACACATCGTGCGCGGCGCCGATTTGCTCGACAACACGCCGCGGCAGATCTACGTGCAGCGCTGCCTGGGACTGCCGTCGCCGCGCTACGCGCATGTTCCCGTGCTCATGGAGCGCAGCGGAGAGAAGCTCGCGAAATCCAGGCGCAGCGTGCGCGCCGACGAGGGTGATCCAGTGCTACAACTGTTGTCGGTGTTTTCCCTACTCGGCATGTCGCCGCCGCCCGAACTGCTTACGGCAGGAATTTCCGAGGCTTGGATGTGGGCTACCGCACAGTGGGACAAGAATGCTGTCCCAAAACACCTTAATTTGCGCATAGCGCCGTCATAAGCGGCATTAAAAGCTGATTTTGCCAGGGCGCTGCGTTGCGTTATTCTGCGCGCAACGGATTGAACCCACGTTGGTTGGCACGAGTCGGCATCTTCCGGCCACGCGTCAGCCTCCACGAGCGAGGAGCCTATGAGCGAACCGCGAGTGATCAAGAAGTATCCGAACCGTCGACTCTACGACACCATTGAAAGTCGTTATATAACGTTGGCCGATGTGCGGCGATTGGTGTTGGAGAGGATAGAATTCGTCGTCTTCGACAAGAAGAACAGTGTCGACATCACGCGCAGCATTCTCTTGCAAGTGATAGCCGAGCAAGAGCATCTGCCAGAACCTGTCTTGAGCCAGGACTTCATGGTCGGCGTGATTCGCGCGTATGGCACGGCCATGCAGAGTCAAGTCAGTCCAGTGCTGGAGTCGAGCTTAAGGCAGCTGACGAGCCAACATCATCAACTGGTCATTCGCGAGCGCGTGAAATCCGTCGCCGTTGGTGAACTGCCGCGCTCCCGATTGAATTCGGAAGTGGTACGCGATGGCTGACAATTCGATATGGCGATGAGGACGGGTTAGCGCAGGGTTTTATCTGGCGGGATGGGTCGTGGCGCGGGTACGGAGAAGGCACAATACCCGCGCCACGACCCACCCCGCCGGACCGAACTCTGGACCCGTCATCATCACCGCGTCGAATGCGGTGGGTATTCAGGCGGCCCCTACCATGCGACGTTCAACGCACCGTGTATCCAACGGCGCGTACCGCTCAGAGGTCAATGCCCCGAATACCCGAAGGCGAGTACCACGGTGAGGGGGTGGGTGGCGCAGGCCGGTGACTGTGCCTTTTTTGTCACCGGTCGGCTGTACCTCCACCCCTGACATTGTTACTACGCCGCGTCGACATTCCTCATCGAAAGCCGCACGCGGCCCTGGCGGTCGACCTCGAGTACCTTGACGCGCACCACGTCGCCTTCTTTGAGTTTGTCGCCGACTCGCTCAACTCGTTCTTCCGAGATCTGCGAGATGTGCACCAGGCCGTCGCGGCCGGGAAGAATGGTGACGAAGGCTCCAAAATCCATGAGGCGCGCGACCTTGCCCTCATAAATTCTGCCGACCTCGACGTCGGCGGTGATCAGTTCGATGCGGCGCTGCGCCTCGCGGCCGGCGGCTCCCTGCACGGACGCGATCTTGACGGTGCCGTCGTTCTCGATGTCGATCGAGGTGCCTGTCTCCTCGGTGATCTGCCGGATCACCGCACCGCCCTTGCCGATGACGTCGCGGATTTTCTCCGGATCTATCTTCAACGTGATGATCGTCGGGGCCCATTCCGACATGTTTTCGCGAGGCTTGGACATGACCTTGTTCATCTCTTCGAGGATATGCAAGCGTCCTTCACGCGCCTGCGTCAAGGCGACCTGCATGATCTCCCGCGTGATGCTGGTGATCTTGATGTCCATCTGCAGCGCCGTGATGCCGTCTTTCGTACCGGCGACCTTGAAATCCATGTCGCCCAGGTGATCTTCATCTCCCAGGATGTCGGTCAATACCTGGAATCGCGAGCCTTCCTTGACCAGGCCCATGGCGACACCTGCGACCGGCGCCTTGATCGGCACGCCCGCATCCATCAACGACAAACTGGTGCCGCACACCGAGGCCATCGAACTGGATCCGTTCGACTCCAAGATTTCGGACACGACACGAATGACGTACGGAAACTTCTCGGTACCCGGCATCACCGCCTTGACACCGCGCTTCGCCAGGTTGCCGTGGCCGATTTCGCGGCGCTTGGGCGAACCCATCATACCGGTCTCGCCGACGCTGAACGGCGGGAAATTGTAATGGAGCATGAAAGGCTCCTTGCGCTCGCCGGTGAGCGAATCGATGATCTGGGCATCGCGGCCGGTGCCGAGCGTTGTCACGACCAGAGCTTGGGTTTCGCCACGCGTGAACAAGGCGGAGCCGTGGGTGCGCGCCAGCAAACCGGTGCGGATATTGATGGCCCGAACCGTCTTGGTGTCGCGGCCATCGATGCGCGGCTTCCCCTCGAGAATGCGTTCGCGCACCAATCGATATTCGAGATTGAAGAATTCACTCCCGACCTGCTCCGCCGTGAAGCTGGGGTCGTTGCCTTTGGTGAGCGCCTCGATGCACGCAGCCTTGACTTCGGCGATCTTCGCGTACCGTTGCTGCTTCTCGGTGAGCGTATAGGCTGCCGCGAGTTTGGCCTCGGCGTTCGCCGCGACGGCAGCCTTCAGTTCAGTATTGGCCTCGGGCGCAGCCCACGCCCATTTCGGCTTGCCGGCTTCCTTCACGAGTTCGTTGATGGCCTTGATCGCCACCTGCATCTGATCGTGACCGAACACGACCGCGCCGAGCATGACATCTTCATTGAGTCCGTCGGCCTCCGATTCCACCATCAGCACGCCTTCTTCCGTGCCGGCAACGACCAGATCGAGCTTCGAGGTCGCCAACTGCGTAGCGGTCGGATTGAGAATGTACTTGCCATCCGAGTAACCGACTCGCGCCGCGCCGATCGGTCCCATGAAGGGCAATCCGGAAATCGCCAGCGCCGCGGAGGCGCCGATCAGGGAGGGGATATCCGAATCGACTTCCGCATTGATCGAGATCACCGTCGCGACAACCTGCACGTCGTTGGTGAAGCCTTCCGGAAACAAAGGTCTTATGGGCCGGTCGATGAGCCGTGAGGTGAGCGTTTCCTTTTCCGTCGGTCTGCCTTCGCGTTTGAAAAAACCGCCGGGAATCCGGCCGGCAGCGTACGTCTTCTCTTGGTAGTTCACCGTGAGGGGGAAGAAATCGCGCCCCGGCGACGCCTTTTTCAGACCAACCGCCGTCACCAGCACGACGGTGTCGTTCATCGATACCAGCACTGCACCGTCGGCCTGACGTGCGAGTTCGCCCGTCTCGATGGTGACGGTTGAATCCCCGTATTGAAAACTCTTTTTGATAGCGCCCACTTGGAGCCCCTTTTGATCGAGAAAATGTATGAACGCAGACGCGAAGGCCTGCACGGGCACTCTGGCTTAGCGGCGCAATCCTAGTCGTTCGACGAGCTGCGAATACTTATCCGGCGTTCTGCTCTTCAAATAGTCGAGCAGCTTGCGGCGCTGGTTGACCATCTTCAGCAAGCCACGGCGCGACGCATGATCGGCCTTATGAGTGGAGAAATGCTGACCGAGGCCGTTGATGCGTTCGGATAAAATCGCAATTTGGACTTCGGGGGAACCGGTATCTTGCGCACTGCGCCGAAATTTGACGACGACGCCTGCCTTATCTTCGCGAGTGAGTGGCATTGAAATCAACCTCAATCAATAACTTAGACCCTTAAACGAGGCGCGCATTGTACGCGTCGCCGGACTTGCTCTCAAGCTTGATTCGCATTCGATATCAACCTTCGCGGCACCAGCCGGCCGGCAGCCTCGATTTCCCCCAAGCCGAGAAATCCCAGCCCGTCGCCATAGATACGAACAGGACCGGGCGTCGCTACGCCGGGCGTCGCTACGCCGGGCGTCGCTACGCCGGGC
>Ga0116231_10009468_pt1 | contig 16414 bp, 14 predicted proteins | sample S1TSphgellanicum_2_FD_89695 | JGI IMG/M metagenome (GOLD analysis project Ga0116231, IMG submission 89695) | Host-associated microbial communities from peat moss isolated from Minnesota, USA - S1T2_Fd - Sphagnum magellanicum MG | ecosystem: Host-associated > Plants > Peat moss > Unclassified...
CCCGCACTACGGATACGCGCGCTCGACGGAGCTCGAGATCGGCTCTGACTCCGCCGACGGCAAGGACCACGCGGCAAAAGACGCGGACGGGCGACATATTGGATTTGAGTCCCCGACGGTTGTCCTGTGGTCGCCGGATTCAAGACGCATCCTCACTCACAAACTGGACGAACGCCGAGTGCGCGAAATGCCGATCGTGCAGTCTATGCCGCTCGACGGAACCCAGCGGCCGGTCGCCACCGTGTGGCGCATGGCCATGCCCAACGACCCTGACGTCCCCCTTGCGGAGCCTTGGGTATTCGACCTCATGTCGCGGTCCGCCACGAAGCTGGCGCTGGCCCCGCTCTCGACGGACTATTTGACACCGGTCATGGCGAAAGACGCCTGGTGGTCCGCCGACGGTCGGCGTGTCTTCATGATCGCGCGGTCCCGCTACAGGAAGTCGATGACGCTTTACGACATCGACGCTGAGACCGGCGCGGCGCGTCAGGTCATTTCTGAGACCGGCAAGACCTTCGTGGAATCCGCCAGCATCGGCGCAGCGCCCATGGTCTATGTCCTGGCCAGCGGAGACGTGATTTGGTTTTCCGAAAGGGACGGCTGGGGCAGCCTTTATCTCTACGACGGCAAGACCGGAGCCTTGAAGCGGCGGCTGACATCGGCGGGCTGGACCGTACGCAACGTTCTCAGGCTCGATGAAGCGCACGGCGCCGTCTACGTCGCCGGCAACGAGCATGAAGCCGGCGTTGATCCTTATTATCGCATCGTCTACCGGGTTGGCCTGAAAGACGCATCGCTCAAGCGCCTGACGCCAGAGGATGCGGATCATGGGGTCAGGTCCGCCCAGGAGTCGATCCGACCGGAAAAGCCGTCCTCGCCGGACGGTTCGCCAGAGAATATTCTGGGGTTCTCCCCCTCCGGTCGCTACTTTGTCGAGACCCTATCTCGTACCGACACCCCGTCGCGAACGGTGCTTCGGAAGGCCGTTGACGGTCGCCCGATCGCAGAGATCGAACACGCCGACATCAGTCGTCTCAAGGCGCTGGGCTATACGCCGCCCGAACGGTTCACCGCCCTCGCCGCCGACGGCAAGACGCGGCTCTACGGCACGATTTTCCGGCCGGGCGACTTCGATCCTTCCAAGCATTACGCGATCATTGACTCTCCTTATCCTGGACCGCAGTCGAACAGGGTCAAGGTGGGATTTGAATCGAACCTCTTCGACCCCTTTCACGCTCAGGCCTTCGCAGAGCTTGGCTTTATTGTCTTCGACGTCGACGGGCGCGGCTCTTACGGACGCTCCAAGGCCTTCCACGACGAGTCTTACGGCGGCCTCGCTCAGGCGGGACATATCGACGACCACATTGCCGTGATCAAACAGCTGGCCGAGCGCTATCCCTACATCGACGCCGATCGGGTCGGAATCTATGGAATCTCGGGCGGCGGCTACGCGACCGCGCACGCGATGTTCACCTATCCGGACGTCTTCAAGGTCGGTGTCGCCGACGCGGGCAATCACGATCAGCGCGCCTACCTGCAGACTTGGGGCGAGACCTACAACGGACCCGAACGCGGGACCAACTATACCGACGCCGCCAATGGGCTGATCGCCAAGAATCTGAAGGGCAAACTGCTCCTCATGCATGGAGACATGGACATCAATGTCTCTCCCTATCTGACCTTGCAAGTCGTGGACGCCCTGATCAAGGCCAACAAGGATTTCGACCTTCTGATTGTTCCGAACGCTGGTCACGGCACGATGAGACCCTACTCCTACGCCCTGCGCCGGACCTTCGACTATTTTATCCGCAACCTTGAGGGCGCAACCCCGCCCAAGGAATACGATTTCGCCTCCGCTATGCCCGCAGCCATGAAAGACGAGAAATGATGCGCAGGATCGGACCCTCGGCCATCGCCGTCCTCGCGAGCTTCGCAGCCGCCGGCGCTTCGGCGGTCCTGGCCGCTGAAAAGCCGGTCGATCGCACCCGGTGGCATGACGCCGACGCTCAGGTTAGCGACGACCTGCGCAAGGTCACTGTGCCTAAAGGCTTTGGCCGACCAAAGGGCGCCATCGCGATCATCAACGCGCGCCTGTTTGACGGCGCCGGGGTTGTCACCAAATCCGCGGCCATCCTGATTGTCGACGGCGTCATCGCCAGGATCGGGCCCGACGCCGCTTCGATCGGCGCGCCGGCGAACGCCACGGTCATCGACGCGGCCGGTAAGACCGTCATGCCGGGCCTTATCGATCTGCACACCCACTTGACCTACCAAGACGGGGGCGATGCGACGACGTCGAGCCCGCGCGACACCATGTCGTCTGCAGCCCTTCGCGGGCAGGAGCGTCTACGCTATTTCGTCGAAAGCGGAATCACCTCTGTGCGCGACGCGGCCTCGGAGGGCGATACGCCGTTCGAGCTCAAGCAATGGGTCATGGCCGGTAAGATCCCCGGCCCCCGTATCTTTCCTGTCGGGCAGCTCATCACAGGGATCGGTGGACACGGGGCGGAGGGAGGAGAATCCACCGCCCCGTCAAACCCCGATGCATCGATCTACGAGGCTAACGGCGCTGACGGTTTCCGCCAGGCCGTCCGCATCCAGTTCAAACGCGGCGCAGACTGGATCAAGCTGGCGAGCCATTATACGCCCGACGAGGTGAAGGCCGCGGTGGATGAGGCCCATGCCCTGGGGCTCAGGGTCATGGTCGACGCTGAAACCGCCTACATCCAGATGGCGGTCGAGGCGGGGGCGGACTGCATCGAACACCCTCTGCCGCGCACCGATGAGACGATCAGGCTGATGGCCAGGAACGGGACCTGCTCAGACATCACCCTCGTCCCCTATCAATATATCAACGCCGCGGGCGGCTATAATTTCTCGACCTCGCGGCGCTTTAGCGAGACGGACGCCAACAATTTCTCAACCGCCAAGCGCCTTGACGCGGCCGGTGTGAAAATCGGGATAGGCACCGATCTGGTGGTGAACTGGTTCCGCTATCTGCCTGACGCCTACATCCAGGAATTGCGCAACTACGAGAAGCTTGGCCACACGGCCTCAGAGGCCCTGATCGAGGCGACCAGGGTCAATGCAGAGATCCTCGGCATGGGGGACCGCCTCGGCACGGTCGAGCCCGGCAAGCTCGCCGATCTTATCATCGTCGATGGCAGACCCGACGCGCACGTTGAGGATCTGGCCAAGCTCGATCTCGTCATCGTCAATGGTCGTATCGTGGTCGAGGACGGCCATGTGGTCTACACGCGCCACGTCCAGGAGACGCCGCCCTTCACGACGGCGCCGACCGGGGTCAAATAGTCTCGAACGTGGACCCCTCGCTTTGGGGCATGCCGAAGGCAAGGATCGAGACGGGCAGGACGTGCCCCGGCTTTTCGAGCGCGATCTTAGGCGGCTTCGCCGAGGATGTCGGCCAGTCGAAAGCCGGCGATTCGGTGGATCTCGCTCATACAGGTGTTAAACTCGGTCTCAGGATCGTGGGCGAGCCGGGCCCGAAAGGCGGCCAGGATATCTGCGCGGCCGAGCCCTCTTACGGCGATGATGAAGGGGTGGCCGAAGCGGGCGGTATAGGCGGTGTTCAGGCCCTGAAACGCCGCGAACTCCTCTTCAGAACACTGATCGAGCCCTGCGCCTTGCTGTTCACGCACCGATGCATCGGCCATCCGGGTTCGGCTCGCGAGTTCCGGGTGAGCGCAGATCAGCAAAAGACGCTCTGAGCGCGGCGCAGCGTCGACCGCCTCGCGCATCGCAGTCGCCAGAGCGCCTGGCGCCTTAAGCTCGCCCCGGCTCCACCGCGGATAGACCGCCTCGGCGGCCCAGGGCGAGGCTTCATAGACCGCGCCGAAATAGGCGAGAAATTGATCAAGAGACAGGGGCGGGCTTATGGGCATGCAAAGCGCTGGAGCCAGTGGCGGGCGATATCGATCCGCCGCGCGAACCAGACGTCCTGGTGGCCGAGGGCATATCTTAAAAAGCGCTCCAGCCCGGCGATCTTTCCAGGCCGGCCGATGATGCGGCAGTGAAGGCCGACCGACATCATCTTCGGCGCCGTCTCGCCCTCGGCGTAGAGGGTGTCGAACGTATCCTTCAGATAGCTGAAGAACTGCTCGCCGGTGTTCAGTCCCGTTCCGGAAAAGCGCATGTCGTTGGCCTCGAGGGTGTAGGGGACAATGAGGTGCGGTTTAGCCCCAACCCGGGTCCAGAAGGGAAGGTCGTCCGAATAGTCGTCCGCGTCATAAAGAAAGCCGCCGTGCTCGGCGGCGAGGCGGCGGGTGTTGGGCGAGGTTCGGCCCGTGTACCAGCCTTGAGGCGCGGCCCCGGTCAGGCGCGTGTGGATCTCGACCGCCTTGGCCATGTGTGCGCGCTCATCCGCCTCCGGAACATCCTGGTAGTTGATCCAGCGCCAGCCGTGGCTTGCGATCTCGTGGCCGGCCTCTAACATCGCCTCGACGACGCCAGGATTGCGCTCCATGGCCATGGCGACCCCAAAGACGGTGACAGGAACCCCATAGGTCTCAAACAGCCTCAAGAGCCGCCAGACGCCGGCTCTGGAGCCATACTCATAGAGGGATTCCATACTCATATGCCGGGCGCCGGCCACGGGCGCTGGGAAGATCATATCGGAGAGAAAGGTCTCAGCGCCTGCATCGCCGTTCAGGACGCTGTTTTCCGCACCCTCCTCGTAGTTCAACACGAGCTGGACCGCGATCCTGGCGCCGCCCGGCCACTCAGGGTGGGGCGGTGAGCGGCCATAGCCGACAAGGTCGCGTGGATAGGCGGGCGGGATCATGCGCTGGGTGTTTTGAGAGCTTTGCGTACGCTCCAGCTTCGCAAGGCTCGCCCTCTGTTGCAATTGCAGACTATCGGCTGGAATCTGACGCGCTTTTGTCCTTATGGGACGCCTTCGGACCGATCATGAGCCGCCTCACCACCCATGTGCTCGACACCATGCAGGGACGCCCAGCGGCCGGGGTCACGGTGCGCCTGTTCAGCGGCGGCGAGGTTTTGGCAGAGACGCGGACCAATGCGGACGGGCGCTGCGACGCCCCGCTTCTTTCCGGAGGGGCCATGCGCGTGGGCGCCTACCGGCTCGAGTTTGGCGTCGGGGCCTATTACCGCGACCAGGCCGTGGCCCTCTCCACGCCAGCCTTTCTCGAGGTGGTGGCGATCGAATTTGGCGTCGCCGACCCGCGTTCCCACTACCACGTGCCGCTCTTGGTCAGCCCCTACGGCTATTCCACCTATAGGGGCAGCTGAGTGACGAGAGCAGGCTGCATCGGCTCCGCCGCCATAGGGGCCTTATGACGGGGCGCTCTGGAGAGGAGGTCTGGACCCGTGGCAGGTCCGATGAGCCGCGTGCGGGGCTCGCGGTGCGGGACGGATGCTTTGATGGGTCGGGTTCGGTTTTCCCTGATGTCCCGGCCGTTTTATGATGTTTGACCTTGCGGGCTGGGCGAACCTCGCGATCCGATGGCTGCATCTGACGGCGGGGATCGCCTGGATCGGCTCGTCCTTCTACTTCATGTGGCTCGACAGCCACCTGCGCGCGCCAGCTGAGGGGCGCGAGGGCGTCGCGGGCGAGCTCTGGAGCGTGCACGGCGGCGGCTTTTATCATCAGATGAAGTTCATGGTTGCTCCGCCCGGGATGCCGGACGAGCTGCACTGGTTCAAATGGGAAGCCTATACGACCTGGATCTCAGGCTTCCTCCTCCTGGCGCTGATCTTCTACCTGGGCGCCGACCTTAATCTGATCGACAAATCCAAGCTGGCGCTTACCCCGTTTGAGGCCGTCGGCATCGGCCTTGCGAGCCTTGTGATCGGTTGGCTGGTCTACGACGCCCTATGCCGTTCGCCCCTCGGTCAAGGCGGCCGCCTCTTCGGGGTGGTATGGTTCCTGATCCTCGCCGCCGCCGCCTGGGGGCTTAGCCGCATCTTCTCCGACCTTGGCGCGGTCATGCATGTCGGCGCCATCATCGGCACGGTGATGGTGGCGAATGTCTTTCTTGTGATCATCCCGAACCAGAGGAAGATCGTCGCTCAAATTCGCGCCGGCCAACCGGTTGATCCTGCCCTTGGAAAGCGCGGCAAGCAGCGTTCGGTTCACAACAACTATATGACCCTGCCGGTGCTGTTCATTATGATCAGCAATCACTATCCGCAGGTCTACGCCGGGCCTTTGAACTGGCTCTGGCTGGCGGGTCTTGGCGCGGCAGGGGTTGCGATCCGCCACTTCTTCAATTTGAAGAACCAGGGCCGGACGCGCTTTGAAGTTTTGTTTCTCGGGGCCGGGCTTTTCGTTCTGACCGCAGCGATGAATGCAGCCTTCCAACCAAGGCCCGCCGCAACGCTCAAGGTTCCAAGCTATGCTGAGGTGCGCGTGATCATCAACCGCCACTGCGTCATGTGCCATTCGGCTCATCCAACGCATAGGGGCGTGCCGATCGCCCCGGACGGAGCGATGTTCGATACGGCGGAGGGCTTAAGACAGCGGGCGCCCCTGATCTATCAGCGCGCTGTCGCCACCCATGCCATGCCCCTTGGCGATGAGACCGGCATGACCGACCTTGAGCGCGCCAAGCTTGGCGCCTGGATTAACGCGGGCGCGCCGACAGGCGGCGCGCCTTGACCTTGCTCCCTGATGAACCCTGTTTGTTTCTGGTCGTCTGGGCCGACTTGATAGACAGCGGGATGGCTCAGCCGCGTTCGCACCGATCCGCTCTTTAGATAGGGGTTCAGGCGGTGAAGATCCGGCTCAGCCCCATGGCGCGCAGGCCTTTGCGATAAGCGAGGGAGCTTCGATCTGCCGCGATGTGCGCCTCCATGGAGGGATCGAGAGGAAGGCACTCGGGCCTCTGGGCCTCGACAATGGCCTTGTCTTCCTCGAACACCCGGCGATTGAAGTCATAGACGTCCTGGACCGGCAGGTCGGTGTCGAAATTCCGCGCGATGGGGGCGAATAGGCGCGTGACCTTGGCGGAGACCGGAGACGCCGCGTTCATGACCACGAGCCGTCCGTCGTCCGGAAAATGGATCTCTAAGGTCGCGGTAAACGGAAGATGGGCGTTGAAATGCCGGAGCCATACAAACCCCGGTCGGCCCCGATCGGCCGCGCCGATGGGATAGTTGCCGACGCTGCTCCTGTACTTGGCTTCGAACCCATGAGCATGGGCGACCGGCGTATAGTCGGGCACCACGGTATTGTTGGCGTCGCCGAAGGTTTGGCGATGGACGAAGGCGAAGTGAGCCACATCCAAAAAGCCCTCCATCTGGCGGCCGGCGAAGCCATAGATGTCGATGGTCGGACAGACGATCTTCTGGAAACCGGGCTCATCCCAATGGGGCATGGGACAGATGGCGGCCTCCGCCTCCGCCGGCCCCGTGTCCATGGGGGCGAGGAGAGAGGTCCAGATCAGCCCGTATCGCTCAACGGCAGGATAGACCTTGAGCGCAAGGCGCGACGGAATCGATTGGTCCGGGTGAGCGGGAACATGGCGGCATCGGCCGTCGTCGCCGAATTTCAGGCCGTGATAAGCGCACACCACCCCGTCTTCAGCCTGTGATCCCATACTGAGCGGAACCCCCCGATGCGGGCAGAGGTCTCGGGCCACGACCACCGTCAGCCCCGCGCGATAAACCACGAGCGCTTCATCAAGCAGGGTCGCAGAAAGGGGGGCGGCGCCGAGGTCTCTCGCAAGTGCGACCGGATACCAGTGGCGCGCCAGGATCTCCCAGTCCTTGGGCTCGAACGTGCAGTTTCGCGGGATCGCGGACGGGATCGCGGTCTCAGGGTTTGGGGGGGCGGGCTGGCTCATCGGACAAGAATGCGGTGGATTGGCTCAATCCGCCAAGAGGATGCAGGCCGGGGGGCTTGATCGGGCGCGGTGTTGATCAAGCCGGATGCAGCGTCTACGCGCTGAAGTCACCGATCAAGAGGTCCTCAAAAAAGGCGCCGAACGGCCGGCTTGGATGCGAGAGCTGAATCTCAAGGATCCAAAGACCGGCTGAGGGGCGGACCTTGAGACGTCCAAGATCGCCGGCCTTATAGATCATGTGCGGGAAGTCACTGACCCTATGGCCCTTGACCGTCCAGTTCAGCCGCCAGCCCAGGGTCTCAGCGTGGCCGAGGGCAAACTGATAGAGCGCCTCGCCGGAAAGGCCGTCCTTGCGCCATCGCTCGGCGACGTCGTTCCAGATCTGGCGGGCCGCCTCGGCGCAAGCCCGCATTTCCGGATCATCGCCGACCACGAAGGTGTCGCCTGCATCGCCCTCGTGTCCGTCCCAGACCACGCCGAGGTCGATAAAGAAGATGTCGCTCGGCTTTAGCACCCGCTCCTTGTCGGCAGGCGCCTTGAAGGTGCAGAGGGTGCCTTCGCCAAAGCGAATGATGTTGCGATGCCAGAGGCGGTCCATCCCCATGTCCGCAAGGGTCTGGTCGGCCAAGGCGAGGGCCTCGCCTTCCGTGAGGCCAGGCGAAATCCCTGCGGCGATCTGGCGGACAGCGCCGAAGGTCAGGTCCCGGGCCCGGATCATCGCCGCCAGGCTGAAGCCTGGACCGACCGCTTGCTTCAGGCTCGCCGCTAAAGGCATGGGGGCCTCTCCTCCGGCGCGCCACAGCCGTGCTCCAAGGCCATCATCTCAGGGGGGCGGCCCGCCAGGCTCAAGGCCTTGGTCCGCACGGAGCGCCCGCAGCAAGGTTTAAGCCCTGCCTCGCCAAAACAAAACCCCCGGCCGTTTCCGGCCGGGGGCTCGCTAAGGGTGTTTATGAACGGCGCGCGTTTAGAAGTCCATGTCGCCCATGCCGCCGCCCGGCATGCCGGCGGGGGCCGCGGCGCTCTTCTTCGGCGCTTCGACGATGGCGGCTTCTGTGGTGATCAGAAGGCCGGCCACCGACGCGGCGTCCTGCAGAGCCGTACGCACCACCTTGGCCGGGTCGATAACGCCCGCGGCCACGAGGTCCTGATACTCTTCCGTCTGGGCGTTGAAGCCGAAGGTGGGGCTGGAGTTCTCGAGCACCTTGCCGACGACGATCGAGCCTTCAACACCGGCGTTCTCGGCGATCTGGCGGATCGGCGCCTGCAGGGCGCGGCGAACGATCTGGATACCCGCGTTCTGATCGTCGTTCTCGCCGTTCAGGCCGTCAAGCGCCTTGGACGCCTTCAGGAGGGCGACGCCGCCGCCCGGAACGATGCCTTCTTCGACCGCTGCGCGCGTCGCGTTCAGGGCGTCGTCGACGCGGTCCTTCTTTTCCTTCACTTCGACTTCGGTCGAGCCGCCGACACGGACCACCGCAACACCCCCGGCCAGCTTGGCCAGACGCTCTTGCAACTTTTCCTTGTCGTAGTCCGAGGTGGTGTCCTCGATCTGCTTTTTGATCTGGCCGACGCGGGCTTCGATCGCGGCCTTATCGCCCGTTCCGTCGACGACGGTGGTGTCGTCCTTGGTGATGGTGACCTTCTTGGCGCGGCCGAGGTCGGCCAGGGTCACGTTCTCGAGCTTGATGCCGAGGTCTTCGGAGATCACGGTTCCGCCGGTCAGGATGGCGAGGTCTTCCAGCATGGCCTTTCGGCGATCGCCGAAGCCCGGCGCCTTGACGGCGGCGACGCGCAGGCCGCCGCGGAGCTTGTTGACCACGAGGGTGGCCAAGGCTTCGCCTTCGACGTCCTCAGCGATGATCAGCAGCGGACGGCCGTTCTGGACCACCGCTTCCAGCACCGGCAGCAGCGGCTGCAGGGAGGAAAGCTTCTTTTCGAACAGCAGGATCTGCGGTTCTTCGAGGACGGCCTCCATCTTGTCGGCGTTGGTGATGAAGTAGGGCGACAGGTAGCCGCGGTCGAACTGCATGCCTTCAACGACGTCAAGTTCGGTTTCGGCGGTCTTGGCTTCCTCGACGGTGATCACACCCTCGTTGCCAACCTTTTCCATCGCGCGGGCGATCATCTCGCCGACTTCCTTGTCGCCATTGGCCGAGATGGTGCCGACCTGGGCGATTTCGGCGTTGGTGGTGACCTTCTTGGAGGTCGACTTGATCGATTCGATCACGGCGATGACGGCCTTATCGATGCCGCGCTTCAGGTCCATGGGGTTGCGGCCCGAAGCCACCGACTTGAGGCCCTCAGTGACGATCGACTGGGCGAGCACGGTGGCGGTGGTGGTGCCATCGCCCGCCTTGTCGTTGGTCTTGGAAGCGACTTCGCGGATCAGTTGGGCGCCGAGGTTCTGGAACTTGTCGGCAAGTTCGATTTCCTTGGCCACGGACACGCCGTCCTTGGTGGAGCGGGGGGCGCCGAAGCTCTTTTCGATCACCACATTGCGTCCCTTAGGACCAAGGGTGACCTTCACGGCGTTGGCAAGAATGTTGACGCCCTGGAGCATGCGATCGCGGGCGTCCGCGGCAAAATATACGTCTTTGGCGGCCATGAGGCTGTGCCTTTCTTAGAGAGGGTGGGGGGTTGCGATCTCGACCGAGCGCGCTCAGAGCACGCCCAGGATGTCGCTTTCCTTCATGATGATCAGGTCTTCGCCTTCAAGCTTGACCTCGGTGCCTGACCACTTGCCGAACAGGATGCGGTCGCCGATCTTCACGTCAAGATCGACGCGCTTGCCAGCCTCGTCACGGGCGCCGGGGCCCACGGCGAGCACTTCGCCTTCCTGGGGCTTTTCCTTGGCGGTATCGGGAATGATGATCCCGCCCTTGGTCTTGGACTCTTCTTCAACGCGCTTCACGAGCACGCGATCGCCGAGCGGACGAAACGCCATTGCTTGTATCTCCCTGTAGGGTCCTGCAGATAGGTGCGGCCTGCACCCAGCCAACTGTTAGCAGTCGGCCTGTGTGAGTGCCAACGCGGCGGAGTTAGTGCTGCGGACGCGCGGTGTCAAGGTGGGCGGCGCTTGGCCGGGTCGCTTCTTATTGGGGTATGGGTGTCAAAGCCACTCAAAATCACGCCGCTATACCTGCGGCTCCGCGCCCTTGCGCCTGGCCGTCCGCCCTTGTGGACCAAGGCTGGACCGCGAGGCCGGGCCGCAGGATCGGGATGGCGCAGCCGATCCGAGGCGGTCCGTTCCGCGCGACGCCGCGCCTTAGCCCGCTTGCGACTTGGCGCCCGAGACGCCGGCGCCTAAGACACGGACCCATGGACGAATGGGACGGGTTGCCGACGCCGCGGCGTTATTGGTCGATCGCCGCCACCTGGCTGGCGCTGACCATGGCGGTGCTGGACGCCTCCATCGCCAATATCGCCCTGCCGGCCATTGCAAAGGGACTGCACACCGGCGCGGCTGAATCGATCTGGGTGATCAACGCCTATCAGCTCGCCATCGTCGTCTCGCTTCTGCCCTTGGCGGCGCTCGGCGAGATCATCAGCTATCGCCGCGTGTTCCAAGGGGGCCTGGTTCTGTTCGTCTTGGCGTCAGGCGCTTGTGTGCTGGCCCATAGCCTCCCGGCCCTCGCCCTCGCCCGCGTGGCGCAGGGCCTTGGCGCCGCGGGCGTGATGAGCGTCAACGGCGCCCTGGTTCGACATACCTATCCGCATCGCCAGCTTGGACGCGGCGTCGGGCTCAACGCCCTTGTGATCTCCGTGGCGGCGGTGATGGGCCCGAGCATCGCCTCTGGGATATTGGCGGTCGGGCCCTGGCAGTGGCTGTTTGCGGTCAATCTGCCGGTCGGCGCCGCGGCCCTTTTGGTGGGCGCCGTTGCGTTGCCGGACAGCACAAGGACCGGCCGCGGGCTCGATCTTATTTCAACGGGGCTCAACGTGCTCGCCTTTGGCCTCAGCATCGTCGGGATCGACCTGCTGACCCGCGGATCCCAGTCCGGGTTCGGGGCCCTCGTTCTCGTCCTCGGCGTCCTCGCCGCCGGCCTTCTGATCCGGCGTTCCTTCTCGCAGGCCCGCCCGATGGTGCCGATCGATCTTTTGCGCAGCCGCCTCTTCAGCCTGAGCGTCCTGACCTCCCTCGCCTCCTTCGCCGCTCAGATGCTGGCCTTTATCGCCCTGCCGTTCTTTTTCCTGGAGGGGCTTCACCGCAGCCAGGTGGAGACCGGGCTCCTGATCACCCCCTGGCCCGTCGCCGTCGGCGTGGCTGCGCCGATTTCGGGGCATCTGGCCGACCGCTATTCCGCCGCGGTGCTTGGCGCGGTCGGTCTCTCGATCCTTGCGATCGGGCTTATAGGGCTCGCGCTCCTGCCTGCGCACGCGGGCACGGTGGATATCATGTGGCGCATGGCGGTCTGCGGGCTTGGCTTTGGCGTCTTTCAGGCGCCCAACAACCGGACCATGCTGGCGGCGGCGCCCCTCGAGCGGAGCGGGGCGGCCGCGGGGATGCTGGCGACCGCCCGGCTCAGCGGTCAGACCATCGGCGCGACCTTGACGGCGATTGTGTTTCGCTGGGCGCCGGCGAACGGCGCGGTCGTATCGCTTATCCTTGCGGCCGGGTTCGCAGCATGCGGCGCGGTGGTCAGCGCGTCTCGTCGGCTTGATCGTCGGGCCGAGAAACCCTGAGATGAACCGCATTCAGCAGAGCGCGCCGCTCAGGCTCATCCTGGACGCGAAACCGGTCGAAGTCGCCGGATGCGCCTCGAAGGTCGGCGTAAAGGCCCGTGGGGTCCTCATGGAAATGCAGAAAGGCCCGCGACACAGGATAAACCCTCCGCGGTCGATTATAGAACACCCCCCGGCTTTTCTCGGTCAGGGCGGAGATGGCGCGTATCGCCGCCAAGAGGGGCTCCAGTTGGTCGAGGGCTGAAGGCCCTGCGTGTTTCACAGGTCCTGAAGGTGTGAGACGCATGCGTCTCGCACTCGGGCCAGGCGGGCGTCTGAGAGGGTGGCGAGTATGCGAAGGGTCGAGGCCTTGTAGGCCGGGATATCGACCGACGCCCGTTCAAAGAAGGGCGCCTTGCACACGCTTCCGGGTTTCAGCGAGACCGGGCCTTTCAGATTAAGGACGGTCAGAACCGCGCGCGGGCTCTTGGGCAGCGCCTCGGCAAGGGCGCTCGATAGAGTTTGTGAGGTGGTGGAATCGGCGCCGTAAGCCAACTGGTGAGCCAGGGCGATCCAGCGGCGGTCGCCCGAACCGATCCGGCCGAGGACCTGCTCCCAACGTCCCCCGCCGTCGAGTTCGCGAACAGTCGCCGTTGCGCCCACTTCCGCAAGCCGGTTTTGGACGGTTTGCAGGGTCAAGGCCGTATCGCCGGAGGCGGCGGCGACGAGGAGAACGAGGCTGACGACCGAGCCGAGCATGGCGCGACTTCCATTGTTAGGCCGAGTGACGAAGAACCCTACACCGCTTCGCGGCGTGACGCATGTCCATCCGGACTCAATTGGACACCCTTACTCAAGGGCGATCGCAGACAGAAGCCGACCATAATCGCCCTCGCCGCGATGAAACGCGCGGCGGTGGGAGAAGAAGTGCGCCTCATCGCTATAGGTGTCGCAGCCGATCCATTCGCAGCTCAGGACGCCCGACGCCGTAAGGCGGGACAGCACAAAGCCGGGGAGGTCGAAGAGGTGCTTGCCGGGCTTGGCGGCGGACCTGAAATACGCCTCGTAGTCAGGGTCCTTCTCCCTGAACGCGGCGAGAAACTCCTCGCCGACCTCGTAGGACAAGGGTCCGATGCAGGGGCCGACGGCGGCGATGATCCGCTCTGGCGCTGCGCCTTGCTGGGTCATAGCCTCGACAGCGCTTTGCACGACGCCGCCAAGGGCGCCGCGCCAGCCCGCGTGCGCCGCCGCCACGACCCTCGCCTTCGGGTCGGCCAGGAGCACAGGGGCGCAGTCGGCGGCAAGGGCCCCGCAGACGAGACCGGCCTTGGCGGTCGCCACCCCGTCGCCCTCGGGCCGCGCGTCGCCCCAGGGGTGATTGGCGAGCAGAACGGTCGCGGAATGGATCTGGTGGGCGATCAAGAGGGCTGACGGCTCAGCGCCGAACCAGGCGGCGGCGCGGCGGCGATTTTCCGCGACCTCCGCCGCCCCATCCTTGGACCCTCTTCCCACATTAAGGCTGGTGTAGATGCCGCTCGAGGCGCCGCCGTTTCTTGTGAAGAAGCCGTGCTTGATCCCCGGAACCGCGGCGAGAAGCGGGGAGGAGAGGGGCGCGATCGAGGAGAGGTTGGATGAGAAGACCATGAGGGCTGCATACTCCCCTGCTGCGCAAGGGGGGAGAGGGGAGAGAGCGGGCCTGGTCGAACGGGCGGTGTTCAGAGCGCCCGGGGGCGGGCTTCCCAGCCCCGGTTTGGCCGCCTCTCACTCACACACTCTCTTTTCAGGCAGCGGACTCTCTGTTCAGGCGGCGGACGCAAGGCCCGCGAACTCGATCCCGGGCTGGTGGACGCAGACCACCTTGAACAGCGTCCCCATCTCTTCAGGATGGGTCAGCCGGCGATGCTGCAGGGCGAGGGTCTCGGCCTGATCGGGCCGGGCTTTTGCGAGCGCCTCGATCCTGAGGTCAATGCCGAGGGCTCTAAGGAATGCGCCCTGAGGGGCGATGGCGGTGGTCGCCGCGCCGGCGGCGCGCGCGGCCGCGGTGAAGGCCGGAAAGTCGGCGTGGACGGTAAGGTCGGCCTCGCCGGCGGTCGCGAGGACATCGACCTTCTTGTGCCCCTTCAGCGCCTGCAGGGTGTCGCCGGGACCTGGGCGGTCGCGACCATAGTCGATGAAGAGGGCTGCCCCGCCGTCAGAGGCGATCCGCGCGCCGACCTCAGCGCCCAGCGCCTCCTGCGCCGGCGAGACCTCGACCACAGCGCCTAAGGGCGCATCCTCCAATCCCGATGGCGGCAGAAAGCCGCCGGGCGCGGGCGAAAGACCAAAGCAAAGGGCGTCGGGAGCGCTAAGGCCCAAGCGGCGCTCGGCCCACCCAGCGTCAGTCCGCACGAACTGGCGCACAGGAAGGCAGTCGAGGAGTTCGTTGGCGATCAGCACCAGCGGCGCACCGGCAGGAACCTCACTGAGGGCGCCTGCCCAGCGCGGACCATGCACCGCAAGCCGCTCGCGCTGGCGAAGCATGAGGGGCGCGCTCGTCTCCACCAGCCAGAGCTCGGCGGCGGCGCGGAAACTTGGGACGACCCGCGCCGCCCGCATCATGTCGCTGATCAGCGTCCCGTCGCCGGGACCCATTTCAACGAGGCGGAACGGGGCGGGCTGGGCGAGCCGGGTCCAGGCGTCCACGGCCCAGAGGCCGATAAGCTCGCCAAACATCTGCGACACCAGAGGCGCAGTGATAAAGTCGCCGTCCGCGCCCAACCGGGGCCGTGTGGCGTAATAGCCGTCCGTCTCATCGTGCAGGCAAAGCCGCATGAAGGCCTCAACGGTCATGGGCCCGTCTGTCCGGATCAGGCGGATGAGCTTATCGGCGAGGCTCACGCCCCTAGTCCGTGGACGCGACTGCGCCGGCCGATATCTCAGGACCCTTAGGGGGCGGCGCGCTTGGCGTCGGGCCAGGCGAGGCGGTCTCGAGCGCGGCTACGGCGTCAGGCCGGCGGGACAGCCACAGGAGCCAGACCCCGATGATCACCATCGGCGTCGACAGCATCATCCCCATGGTCAGGCCTAGGGGAAATGTCGGCATGGTGCGGTCAGGTTCACGAACGGTCTCAAGCGCGATTCGGAAAAGGCCGTAAAAAAGAAAGAACAGACCCGTGTCGGCCCCGCGCCGCGGCAGCCATTTCAGGCGATGGGTGGCGAACCTCAGGATGAGGAAGAGCCCGATACCCTCCAGTCCCGCTTCGTAAAGCTCGCTGGGATGACGCGGTTCAGGCCCGGCGTTTGGGAAGATGATCCCCCAGGGCAGGCTGGTCGGCCGGCCCCAGAGTTCACCGTTGATGAAGTTGGCGATCCGGCCAAACAGCAGCCCGAAGGGCGCGCAGGGCGCCGTCAGGTCGGCGATCCGCAGGGCTTGGGCAAAGCCCCGCCTCGCCTGAGGCTTCCACGGTGTGAAGATCAGCCCAAGCGCCGGCAGGGACGGCGTGCCGAGGCTCCTGATCGAAAACCAGATGATCACAAGCGCCACGGCGATGAAGGCGCCGTGAAACGACATCCCGCCGTGCCAGGGCTGGAGGATCTCGAGGGGATTTTTCCAGATCACGTCGGTGTTGTAGAAAAGAATATAGCCGATCCGCCCGCCGAGCAGGATCGCCAGGGTCAGCCACAGCACAAGGTCGTCGATCTGGCGCTCATCAAGGGTGGGTTTGACGCCGCGCCAGAGCTTCGCATTTCGGGTTAAGGCGACGCCGTAGCGCCAGCCCAGCAGGATGCCGGCAATATACGCGATCGCGTACCAGCGGATCGAGAGGGGTCCAAGATGGATCAGAACCGGATCAAAGTTCGGAAACGGCACACGACAACTCCATCGCAGAAGCGGCGCTTATGCCAGAGCGTTCGCCGATTGGGCAGTCCCGCTCGCGCCCCCGGGCCTC
>Ga0116231_10009469_pt1 | contig 16414 bp, 18 predicted proteins | sample S1TSphgellanicum_2_FD_89695 | JGI IMG/M metagenome (GOLD analysis project Ga0116231, IMG submission 89695) | Host-associated microbial communities from peat moss isolated from Minnesota, USA - S1T2_Fd - Sphagnum magellanicum MG | ecosystem: Host-associated > Plants > Peat moss > Unclassified...
AAAAAAAAAAACGTAAAAATTATAAAAAAGGAATGGAAACAAATGAAACAAGAAAAAATATATATAATAAAATAATTTTAAAAGAAAAAAATTTTACAAAAATAAAAAAATCAAATAAAGAGTAAAAAATTTTAAAAATAAAACTTATAATAATGAAAAAAAAACCTACTTGAAAAAGAATGAGATGTATCTTCTTTCTCCAAACTTCAAACTTGCATCCAAAATAAACAAAAATATAAAATTAAAAAAAAACTTTATTTTTATTATATAAAATAATAATAATAACAAAAAAACACATTAAAAAAAAAAAAATTAAAGCATGAACCAAGTTTAAAGAAACTGAAGGACTTCATAATGCCCGAAGGTCACGAGTACCCACTAGTATACAAATATTGGACACTGGGCTATCCAACTGGCTTAGGTAGGTACTAGGGGTGCCTAGTCTAGTCAGTCCCCCCCCCTAACCTACTAAGTTCAAATTCCAGCCTCCAGGAATGCTACTAGGTACCTACAACCTACTAACCCCCTAAGTTCAAATTCCTGCCTCCCGGCACGCTACTAGGTACCTATATTGGTCCTACTAGGTACAGCCTACTACCTACTAGATTGCCATAGCTTCTCGTGTCCGAATCTTCCGCACGAGAGGCATTCTTCGCAGCTCTCTTGTAGAATTCGTTTGTAGCAAAATCCGTTCGTGAAGTTGCTGGATTGATGGAGTTCAAGCAGCTGCTTCAGAAGTGGGAGCATCGGGAGGAGGTGAAAGAGAATAATAAGTCTCGGAAGAAGCAGAGGTTTTGAAGAAGAAGAAGAAGAGTAAGAAGAAAAAAAAGAGGAAAAAAATAAAGAAGTTTTGGGAGAGTCTTTTTGTTTTTTTTTTTTTGGGGGCCGCAAATCCGTTTTTTGAGGTTGCTGATTGATGGGAGTTGATGAAGCGGCAGCAGCGTCGGCGGCGGGAGGGAGCAGCTGAAAGAGAATAATAAGCATCGGAAGAAACAGAGGAGTTGAGGGAAAACAAAGAACAAGAACAAGAGGAGGCGGAAAATAGAGCAGTTTCGGGAGAGTTTTTGCCGCAAATATGTTTTTGAGGTTGCTGATTGATGGGGTTGATGAAGCAGCAGCAGCAGAGCGAGAATAAGGATCAGAAGGAGCAGAGGATTTGAAGAAGAAGAAGAAGAAGAAGAGGCGGAAAATGGAGGAGCTTCGGAAGCGGAAGAAGGAGAATAAGGATAGGAAGAAGCAGGGGAGTTGAAGAAGAAGAAAATGGAGTTGACGAAGCAGCAGCAGCATCGCGAGCGCAAGAAAGGAGAGTAAGCATCGCAAGAACCAGAGGAGCAGAAGAAAAAGAAAAAGTGTGGTGTCGGCTCTACCTGCTTCAGGAGACAGACAGGGAGGCAATTGGATCCGCTTTGAACTTCTGGGAGGGAAAGGGCGACTGCTCCGACGGACCTGCGGAAATGGAGAGTCCTGCGTATAACATCCTCCCATTGGAGGGTCCTGCGATGATCGAGAATGCCGCCATGAACTTTCCCGAGGTACGTTGAGACGTTGGAGACGTCGAGCATGTGTTTGAGAAGCGAGTGTTATCGAGTTGATGGTAGCTAGCGTGAGTTGCAGCAGCTTTGCACACGTTCACAGAGCCAACATGAAAGTTTTTCTGCTTTTTTCTTTTTTTTGCAGGTGCAAGCAGCTATTGCTGCATTGAGGGCTGTTGGTGAATTGAATATCCCACAGGAGTTGATGTGGAACCCAGACAGGGATTTGCTAGACTGGCTTGGTGTCTTGTTTGGCTTTCAGGTGAGGGTTTTACCAATTGATGACCTGAATTTGCAGCAAAAGAATCTCCTTGATGTGAGTCCTGTCCCACTAGTCTCTGATGGGAGGTGGTTTTGTTGTCTTGCAGAGAGATAATGTCAGGAATCAGCGGGAGCATCTGGTTCTTCTTCTAGCCAATGCGCAGATGCAATTATATCAAGATGGGATGTCATGGGACAAGGTAAATTTAAGGCATGCCACTTTTTGTTCCTTTCAGAGGTTTTGGTGTCATCATCACCATTAGTTTCCATGGAGTGGAATGTATATGGGTTTCTCCTTCTCCCAAATATATTGCTTCAGTCTGTATCCATTCAGTGTTTTTAGGGTTAGGGATGATGCTGCACTGATCACGGCTCTTTATTGTGTGGCACTGGGACAGCCATCCAATGTGGTAGGTTCTGACAATTCAGGTCTCGGAAGAGTTGGCTTCAAATTTTGTAGTTTTTGTGCTCCAATTGGATCTGCAGGGTGGCCATTTAAACATAAAACGAGTCGCCTTGTGGGAAAACTCCCTCTCCTTTGTACATGAGATAGCTGCAGGGATTGTGCTCTACCCATCAAAATTTGAAGTTTGCCTTGTTGTGTTGCAGCTTGATGAGAATATGATCAAAAGGCTTCGTAAGAAGTTGACAGAGAATTACGTCTCTTGGTGCAGATTTGTGAGGCAGAAACACAATTTGAGGTGAGGTCACATCTCAGAACACTGTACCATATGGATTTCCTTTGCAGGAAAATGTGGCAGTTTTTTTAGTAAATATTGCTCGGTTTGTCTGATGTTGACCCCCACCCACTGCTGGGAGCTAATGAAGTCAGTGGGGATGTTATGGTGGCTGGTCAATACCATTGATGTTGCTGTTGAAGTTCTCTTAACATGTGTGTGACTGTCGCACTCTCTCAGTTTCAGTTTCATTTCCTCTTTTCTTTGGTGTTGGATTTCCTTGTTACCTGTTTGCTAATATACCGTTGGATCCGCATCTCTATAACCTTATTGTCAGTTCATCTCTCCTAAATTGTGAGTAGAGAGAAGTTCTCAGTAGTTCTGAAGATATTTTAGGATATAGTGCTTCAAGATTATATGTTGGTCTAGAACCCAATTTCTAGGCTGCTGTGATTCCAGTGTGTTCTTAATTTTGAGAGCACATCCCAATTGTAGAGTAGACTGTCACATGTAAGCATCAGTTGCAGGTCCTGGTTTGTTTGTAGTGCTAATGTTCCACATTCTGAGGCTACAGTCAGGATATGTATATGTGGCTTGAGTTTGTTTTCTACAGGAAGCCACCAGTGTGTCATTTATGGTGAAAGGTTCTAACGTCTGGTTATAGCACTAATAAGGGCCGTTTGTGTTGTAAAGGGGACTTGATGGAAAGCACCAACCGTTTAATGGAAGGCGAGAGTTGCTCTATACATCTTTGTTTCTGCTCATATGGGGAGAGGCAGCCAACCTAAGGTTCATGCCTGAGTGTCTTTGTTTCATCTTCCACAATGTAATCTCATCTTCTTCCCTAGCTTAGACATGATGTCAGTCGTTTTATTTTTGTTTGCTGATTTCTTGCTACACAGTCCACTTTGAATAAACCTCATCAAAACTGAGCAATTGGGGGATGTTGTCTGTATTCCAATTCTCAGGATGTTGTGTGCACCTTCGGTTGCTGCTCTTCCTAGTGTTTTTGGAAAACACTTTTACTTCATTGGAGATCTACTCCATGTTAACAATTAGTGGGTTTGGGTTCTTGTTTTTCAGATGGCCAATGAGCTCAATAAGATGCTGGATGAGGACCCAACAGTGAGGCCTGCCTCTGGTCAACCAAACGGTTTCTTAATAGAAGTTGTTGCGCCACTCTATAATGTTGTGAAAGCGGTGTGTGGTTACTTCCATCTTCTGTCATCATGGTCATTGGTTTTGTTGAGTGTTGGACCCCCAGGGGGTTGGAAGTTCAAGCCATTTTAAAATGAATATTTGCATCATACAAAAAGCATCGATGTTTTTTTTCGTATTTTGCTTGAATAGATCTTCCATGGTATTGCAGGAGACAGAGTCAAACAATAATGGGACAGCTCCTCATTCTTCATGGCGGAACTACGATGACCTCAATGAGTACTTCTGGTACCTGACACACAGATCTGGTTTTAGTTCCAGTTTATATAGTTTGAATGCAAACTGGATCAAGGGTGCATTTCTATGATTGCATTCACTGCACATGTCATACTGTTGGGAAGAGAGGCATAGTGCCTGATTCTGCTGCATCACATGTGCAAAGTTATCTTATTGTCAAAGTTGACTTCTCTGACGTGTACATGATTCAATTGAGCTCAATTGCAAATTCCTGAGTATTAATCTTCTTGTTGATGCCATTGGTTTTGTCACTTGTGTTGTTCAGATCATGGCATCTGTGCTGCAGGTGTTTAAGCCAAACAGTTCATGAGCAGGTGCTGAAGTTATTTAGTAGATGTGCACAAATGTGACATATCATGTACCTGTATGCAGGAGCTCAAGATGTTTCACACAGCTGAAATGGCCATTGCATAGGGAGTGCAATTACCTTGTAGAACCCTGGAAGGATAAGGTAGGGAGCATGTTTGCATTATGAATATTCCTCAACAACCCCAGTTTTTATGAAGCCAATTGGTCAAGTTACTTTGTCATGTCAATCTAGTCATTGTCAATGTTAATCTTTCAGAAATCCAGGTTTGTGAGATTGTGCCCTGTTCTTCAAGTCTGAGTACAAGAAACTTCTGGGAAGTACATGATTGTGTGTGGTGGACTTTGTGCTTTGATTGCTTACATATTACAACATGGAGGCTCTTCTCCCATTTTGTGGTTCGACAAGACTTATGGTTATTGATTGGCAGTTTCCTAGGAGAAGGATGGAAAAGAAGATTGGAAAGACAGGATTTGTGGAACAGCGCTCTTTCTGGAATATATTTCGCAGCTTCGATCGTCTGTGGATAGGCTACCTTCTGGTGTTGCAGGTGCACCTTCATACACTGGCTTGTGACTGGGGAAAGTTTGTTGAAGCAAGGTAACTGGGATGACTCTTACTGGTGAGCAAGAAAGTGTTTTGTCAAGATGATACTTTCTTGTCAGCTGGCATATGGGAATCAACACAATGTGCTCTGGAATTTGAGGCATGGATAATTTTATCTCCAGGTTTGTTAGAAGTCATGAGGAGATGTACCCGTGCTTTGCATTGTGTCTGAATTAACTAGAGTAGGATCATTTTGTGGCTTGCTCTAAAATGATTGAAATGGGTTGTACATCTTAAACAATGATGGCAGTTGATTTAACCATGGATTTTGCCACCTTGTCACAAATGGTGTTATATTAAATCCGGTAGCACCATACTTCCTGTGAGAAGATGTGTATTGCCATGATTTGGGTGCCTTGCAAAGATGTACAGTGGATATATTGTCAAGGATCACATTTGACCTTGATGTAAGATGGTTCAGCAGATGTAGAATCTCTCTGGTTCAGTAGAGATGGTTGAACTTGCAGCTCACAAAAAACAGAATTAGAAAGTTTAATGCTTCTGGCAGTGTTTGGCTTTTGACAGGCATGTGTAGTAACATTGTGGCATGGCGGAGGGCCTCCTTGGATAGAGTTGCAGAAGAGAGATTCCTTGGCACGCTTTCTCTCAATTTTCATCAGCTGGGCAATTCTCCGGCTTTTGCAAGGTAATGATGCATCTTCTTGACCCTGTCAAGTAACATTTCTACAGTTTCTATGTCTTTTCATATCATGTCTCTGCTGTCTCAGGTATTCACCTGCAATTGAGCTCCATGACATGGTTTCTGGAACTAATCATATTGTGAAGGTTTTAGACACATTCTGTTCTTCTCTTCTCATTCCACAACAAGAACCTGAGAAGGTTGGCACAATCAGGATTGGACTCAATAAAATTTTAATGCCACTATACATTGTTTGCTGGTTGACAGCTGTGCTCGACATTGGGAGTCAATATAGCCTTGTTACAAGAGAGACACTTTTGATTGGAGTGAGGATGTTCCTTAAAGTTCTGGTGGCCACAGCCTGGGTTATTCTCTTCATTATCTATTACCGGTTTGTGCAACTGACTGATTTCTGGTTTAGGGTGCTTGATTTTCTTTCTTGTGTATGTTTTGGTTCAGCCCCCCTGGACTCTACATTATGACAGACATGCATGGGGAGAAGGAAGCACACCTTGTGCTTGGTTATCAGTAGCACTGAAATTATTGAACTTGCACTCATAGTAACTAGGGGAGCATGATCTGTGAAGGATTCCTATGGATATAGGTTAGGATTACAGTGTGCTGTGATTGTTTTATGTGCAGTATAATGTGGAAACAGCGGCATCTGGATCATTATTGGTCAACCCCAGCAAATGACCGCTTGATCACATTTCTATATGTTGCTGTGGCCTTTTGTGTTCCTGAAGTCTTGGCTTTAGTACTCTTTGTTGTGCCCTGGTTGCGGAACTTCATTGAGAACTCAAGCTGGAGAATTTTCCATGTGTTGACATGGTGGTTCCAGGTATATTCCAGTTGTTTTGAGTAAACTGCATTGGTTTTGAGCACCTCCATATTTTGACCTTCCAATCTGCAGACCTTATTTGCTAGTTTGACCTGGAAGCAAGGAAGTTATCAGTAATGAGTGGTGTTTGTGCTGGGTCTTTAGTGTGAATCATCTCAGCCCTTCACTTAACCTTCAGTTGCAGAATGATATCTGACCATGTTTTCACCACAGACTCGTGCATATGTTGGGCGAGGTCTACGTGAGGGTGTTGCAGATAACATCAAGTAAGACATTGAGTATTATTCTAGTGCATTTATCTTGAACTAGACTTGTCTTCACTTGTACTATTTACCAAGGTGCATTTTTTGAGGGAGAAATTGATGCCTCTTTAGGTGAGGCATTTCACTGCTATCTTAACAGTGGGAATCGATGAGCAATCTCCCCGGCCAGGGTTTCTGTGCTTTTCTGTCTCTGTTAACAACACCATCAACTTTTGGCAAAATAGGCTACATGCATTTCACAGAGAAGTGATTAAGGTCTGGGAAAACATGTCCCATTCAACTCATTGAGAACCTGAGATAAACAGAACAATGATGTCTGTTGTCAGTCACCCTTTATACAGAACCCCCATGAAGCAAGCACTTAACTTATTCTTGGTAATGATGCTGTTTGCAGGTATACTTTGTTCTGGTTGTGTATACTTGCATCTAAGTTTGCTTTCAGCTACTTTCTACAGGTATCCCAAAACTCTCTATGAAATCTTGGCAATTGGATTTTCCACATCTCATGCTGAACAGGTTTGTTAATGAGTATTAATGAGATCATCAGTTGATAGATATGATTTCTAAACTTATGCATTGTACCTATGTACAGATCAGGCCTTTGATAGCGCCAACCAAGCAGATTCTTCGAACTACAAATGTGACATACAAATGGCATGAATTTATCCCTGATGGTACACAGCTATTTTTCACTCACAGGATGTTTTTCAGTTTTGTACTATTTGATCTCACATAGTCTAACTTCAGGAGCTAATTCATTGGATTAGGTGGTCTGTGTAGCCTTGATAACAGGAAGATTCATGTTTGTTTTGTAATTAATGGCATCTTGTAGGATCTGAGCTTGCATAGTCTGTTACCCATTGTTTCTTGTTTGTGCAGGCAACCGGGCAGCTTTAATAGCATTGTGGGCTCCTGTGGTTCTGGTATGTTGTTGGTTCAGGTTTTTTGTTTGGGAGGTTCTTAATAGTGTTAAAGCTGTTCTGATAACTCCTCTGAAGGAGTTCCAGAAATTTATCATTGGATGTGATGCAGATTGGACATAGAAAAGTGTGAGGCTGTTAGGCTGGCACCAACCACTTTTCTCCATTCTGATCTGTCCCTTTTGTGCAGATTTATTTGATGGATACACAGATTTGGTACTCAATCTGGTCTTCTATGGTTGGAGCATTTGTTGGGCTTCTGCAGCATCTTGGAGAGGTTTTTCTCTTTCTCGGAATTAATTTTCTGCCTCTCAGGTCACTAGGATGTTCAACTTTTAGTTATGGTGGGTCCATGTTTGATTGATTCTCCAGAACAACTTGCCTTCAATTTATGAGGGTCCCAGAGACAATACATTAATCTTGTTTAAGGGAAGAAGAGGTCTGATTCAACTGAAAACCTTGGGTTACTAATATGGGTTCATCCAATGAGCTGGCCAGATTCGGAATGTTGAGCAGCTGAAGTTACGGTTTCAGATATTTCCGAGTGCATTTCAATTTGTGCTTATGCCGCGGGAGGACACTGTCGTTCGTGACACGTATGTCTTGTCTTCCCCTTATGCTCATTTTTTAGATATGTCTGGGTTGTCAGTTGACAGGGCTCAGACTTCCCATATGTGTTTCAGAAATGGAAGTTTCAGGTCTCCTATGGTGCAGAAGAGGAACTCTTGACTGGTGGGGTTCTAGCTTATTATGAGGGAAGAATGATGCCATAAGAATAGAAGATAGTCATTATTGATATATGGATCAGCAATTGCTCTGTTGGATTTTGAATACCAGGAACTGGCAAAACCATGAGAAAGACTAAGCTAAAAGAAAATATTCAAGTACCAACATTCAACTGAACCACAGGAAACTAGATAATGCATTAGCTTGTAAGTCTTTGCAAATAAGTGGTCTACATTTTAGACCATCCACTTCAGTCTGTTTTTGTAAATGATCAGCTTATGCAGGACTTCTTGTTAACATGTCCTTTCATGGATCAGTTGGTGGGCAGGGGCGAAGGATGTAATGAAGCGACTGAGCCTTCGTTATGGATGGTTATCTCCATATGAGAAGGTAGCACTGAAGGAAAGGGACCTCTCTTATCCTTCTCTTAGCTGAAATTATAGCTGCTTAGGTAGAATTGGTCCTGCTTCTTGTAACTGTTATGACTAATGCAGGTGGAATGGGGGCAAATTGAGGGTGGACGATTTGCACATGTCTGGAACCAAATTATCCAGATCTTCCGTGAGGAGGATCTCATCAGTGACAGGTAGATTTGGCTTCTAAGGATGCATCTTGCAGAGCAGGCTCCATTGTCTGAGGTGTTTTGATGAATTCCGATTGTAGAGCTCTGACAATGACTAGACTGGGCATGCTGCTCGCACATGTAAATTAGGCTGATTGTAGCAGTTTGTTGTGTACCTTGACATTGGGAACTCTCTTCATCTATTTTTCTTCATATTTCTATGGCACAGTTCAATCATCATTCAACCTCATCAGTGTCATTGGTGGTTTATGAGTACAGAGAGCTAGAGCTTCTGGAGATCCCTTCTGAACCATGGCAGAGACTAACTGTATTCCAATGGCCTTCAACATTGTTAGCCAATCAGGTTACTGCTCTCTCTCTCTATAATGGAAGTACCTTTACAAATTTTGGTCATTTGACTTTTGGAAGACCTCCAGGCTCTGGTGCAGGCAGTCTTCAATGGATGTTTCATGATGATTTTGCGGGTGCAGGTTTTGCTTGCCTTGGAGGAAGTCAAGTATAGTCGTGGTGATGATGCTGCTGTCTGGAAAATCATTTGCAAGACTGAGTACCGGCGGTGCGCAGTCAAAGAGTGCTATGAAACTATGAAGCATGTTATGAGAAGAATAATCAAGAATGACTCTTTTGAAATGGGCATCTTCTTATCCATTTTTGAGGAAATTGACGCATCTATAATCCAAGGGCGGTTCACAAGCACTTTCACATTGCGTGCATTGCCTGAAGTGCATGCACGTATTTTGGACTTGATTGATGTGCTGTTAAAACAGCCTACCCCAAAAGATTTGCAGAAGGTGATAATTCTAGTCTATGGTGAGTGTGGTTTCTTTGTCTGAATTGCTTCTGTGAACATACCACTGACTTGAGTGTCTCATCAAATGCTGCTTTCTGCTGTCTAGGTGGTGGATGCCTTGCAGAGCTTGTATGAAGAACTTGTGCAAGACTTTCCATATGATTCAAGTGTGCTGGAGAACTTGAGGGAACACTCCTCAACTTCACGAAGTGATGCTGAGGTGCTTCTCTTCATGGAGGCAGTGGACCTACCTGCAAGTGATGAAGAAGCCTTCTTCAAGCAACTTAGGCGTTTGCACACTTCCCTCAGCACCACAGATGCGCTACTTAATGTTCCAAAAGGTCTGGAGGCCAGGCGTCGTATTTCCTTCTTTTGTAATTCCCTCTTCATGACTATGCCACGCGCTCCACAGGTTTTGTTCCAGACCCTGGTTGTGAGATTATGCAAAGTCCTATGTCCTTCACATTCAGATAGGTCTTGAGCAGGCTTGTGACGGCCTTGGTATCTTGCATGAAGTTTGCTGGTGGCTGGGATGGATGATGGAGTGTGCAAACTGTTAGAACATGGGTGCTCATTGTTGATGTTTTAATCTGTCTAATGTCAGCTCTGTGAGATTATCCAGTCTTCTGTTGAATGTTCTGAATATTTTGAGTTTTCTCATTATCTCCATATACTGTGGGTTGGCTTTCAGGTTGAGAAGATGTTGGCCTTCAGTGTCCTGACCCCTTACTACAGTGAGGAAGTTATATTCAGCAAACAGCAGTTGAAAGAAGAAAATGAGGATGGTGTATATATTGTGTTTTATCTCCAGAAAATCTTCCCAGGTATCTTTGAACAGGAAATTGCATATATAATTGTATACCAGTTTTCTGCATGTAGTGGTGATATCTTCCTCACATTATGCATGCATACCTTACTTGCAGATGACTGGGATAATTTTCTGGAGCGGATGAATAAAATAGGCCTGAAGGAGAGTGACTTATGGGATGATGATGCCTTTGAACTTCGAATGTGGGCTTCTTACCGTGGACAGACTCTTGCACGTACTGTGAGGGGAATGATGTACTATGAAAGGTCTGTTTCCATCCAAGAACTCCTGGTGAAAGGATTTGATGTGTGTATGCAGTAGGTGACCTCCATGGACTCCACATTTCTTCTTGTGGTACAGAAATATGAGTGCTTCTAGGAGAAGTTATTGCCTGGTATTAATTCTACTAATTTCTTGTAAGTGGTCATCTTGAATCAATGGATGTTGTAGTTTCCTAAAACGTCTTTGTTTTCTCAAGTATGCTACAAGGACATTCTCATTGCAGGGCACTCGAGTTACAGGCTTTCTTGGACACAGCTGCAGAAGTGGAGCTGCTGGGGATTAGGGATTTGTTGGAACGGGGCTCTAGTATGAATAGTATAGGCTCCATGGGCTCCATGGGCTCCATAGGCTCTATTGGCTCTGACAATGAAGCTACTGAGCTAAACAGAGCCAAAAAAAAAGAAATGGATCTTGCAAATGCTGCTATGAAATTTACATATGTGGTGACTTGCCAAATCTATGGAGCCCAGAAGATTCAAAAGGATAACCGTGCAGATGATATTTTGCACCTGATGAAGACATACAAAGCATTGCGAATTGCTTATGTTGATGAAGTGGGGACAGGAAGGGAGCCCAAGAGGTTTTATTCTGTTCTGGTAAAGTATGACCCAGTGAAACAACGGGAGGTGGAAATATACCGCATTCAACTACCTGGGCCTGTGAGGCTGGGAGAAGGAAAGCCTGAGAACCAGAACCATGCTATCATTTTCACTAGAGGTGATGCTGTACAGACCATAGACATGAACCAGGTAATGTGTTGGAGATATGGTTGTCAGGTTGGTTAGTGCTGATGTTGGAGATACTCTATTCACTTTAGTTACTTGCTTGTACAGGGCAAGCTAAACTAAAATTAGGCTTGCCATCACAAGCTTGTTGCAGCTTTGTTGGCTTTTTTGTTGGTCATGTCTCTGGGTACTAGCCAGCATCATTACCAAGTCTTCCTGCTGCTTATGGAAATACAGAAAATTCAGGACACAGATTTCTATAATGACCATTTGCCTGAAAGATAGGGCAGATTGTCATATGGTTATTTACACCCATTGTTGGGAGCTGATGAAGTCACTGGTTGGTCATGGCAGCTAGTTAATGCCATTTGTGGTGATTGTGATTGGTTGATACTTTGTGCGTGGCACTCATAATGTTTATGACTGCACTCATTCTGGTCATGTTAGTTTTGGTTTCCTGGAATTGACACAATGGTTACCTTCAAAGTGTTGTTGTGGAGTTTTCTCTGCAATATCATAGTTGTAGTCACTTCAGCAGAGTCAAAAGCTATGAGCTCTTGAAGATGAGTCTTTTCTTTGTAGATACCAATCCAATGAGTCTCATTCTATTTTGTTTGCTTTGAGATCTTAAGGATGTAGTTTGATAATCAAACTCTTGCTCGTTTCAAGTTGGACCTTAGTGCCTAATATATTTCTGCAGACTTATTAGTCCACTTGTGACATTCATTGGACGCATGTACTATCCAAGGGACATCTTTGGCCATTTCACTTGATTGCATGTTGGATGTTGCAGTGGGTGATATATGTTGCTCTATGCTTGCAATCCAGCTCAATTTCTTGATCAGATTCATGTCATTTATATGTGGATTGTTGAACAGGAGCATTATTTTGAGGAAACAATCAAGATGAGGAACCTGCTTCAAGAGTTCAGGACATTTCATGGAATCCGAAAGCCCACGATCTTGGGAGTTCGAGAGCATGTTTTTACTGGATCCGTATCATCACTGGCCTGGTTTATGTCAGCTCAGGAAACAGTATTTGTGACCCTCAGCCAACGTGTCCTTGCCAATCCTTTGAAAATTCGTATGCATTATGGTCATCCTGATGTTTTTGATCGCCTATGGTTTATAAGTCGTGGGGGTATCAGCAAAGCATCACGTACTATCAATATTAGTGAAGACATCTTTGCTGGATTTAACTGTACCTTGCGGGGTGGTACTGTTACACATCATGAGTACATCCAGGTGAACTTGCCTTCATGCTTGTATTTTCTTAGTCTTGAGAAGTATTCTATTACCCAGAACCATATGGCAGGAATGCTTTTACCCTTTAATTTGGGTTGGAGACATTGTAGTAAGTGCAATTTTGCATATTACAGATAGGAGCTTTACACAGTAAAGAAAACAATGAAGATTGAAAGTAATTGTAATTGATGATGAATGAACTCAAACTGCATTAGTTAACTCTGATTTACTTGTGCAGGCTGGGAAGGGAAGGGATGTGGGGCTTAACCAAATAGCTATGTTCGAAGCAAAAGTGGCTAGTGGCAATGGAGAGCAGGTGCTGAGTCGAGATGTGTATCGTCTTGGTCATCGCCTGGATTTCTTTCGCATGCTCTCATTCTATTATACAACAGTTGGTTTCTTCATCAGCAACATGATTGTTGTGCTCACAATCTTTGTCTTCCTCTGGGGTCGTGTGTACTTGGCATTGAGTGGCATTGAGGCTTCACTAACAACTGGCAAGAATGCTCTTGCCAACAAGGCACTGACAGCTGCCTTGAACCAGCAGCTTGTAGTACAGTTGGGTCTGCTCACTATTCTGCCCATGGTTGTGGAGAATGCTCTAGAACTTGGCTTCACAACAGCCTTGTGGGACATGATAACTATGCAATTGCAGCTTGCATCTGTCTTCTTCACCTTTTCAATGGGCACTCGTATGCACTACTTTGGACGCACCCTCCTACATGGTGGCGCAAAGGTGTCTTCAACTTGACTCTTCTTCTTTACTTCCCAGTAGATTTGTTCTGAACATATATCAAATTTTGTTTTCTGCATATGTGTTTACAGCTACTTGAAATATCCCAGCACCTCTTCATTGAGAGTACCAGGGTACATGCCTCTTCCTGGAGATGACTGAGCTATGCAGTTGCATTGGGTATTGAAACTGTACTTGTTTGCATATGCAGTACAGGGCAACAGGACGTGGCTTTGTGGTCAAGCATGAGAAATTTGCAGAGAACTACAGGCTGTATTCAAGAAGTCACTTCACAAAAGGAATTGAGCTTATATTGCTGCTTGTAGTGTATGAGGCCTATGGTAGTGCAACCTCATCTGCAACTTATATCCTTGTCACCATAACTAGCTGGTTTTTGGCACTTACATGGATTATGGCCCCATTTGTTTTCAACCCATCAGGCTTTGATTGGTTGAAAACAGTTGAAGACTATGATGACTTCATGCAGTGGCTGTGGTTCAAAGGTGATATCTTTGTTAAAGTGGAGCAGAGTTGGGAGGTTTGGTGGGAAGAGGAACAATCTCATTTTCGCACCACTGGCATGTGGGGCAAGCTTTTGGAAATTGTTCTTGATCTGCGGTTCTTTCTCTTCCAATATGGCATCGTTTATCATCTGAGCATCGCTAATGGAAGCAAAAGTATCTTTGTTTATCTCATATCTTGGAGTTATATGCTTGTAGCAGGAGCATTGCACTACGTACTCTCCAGTGCAAATGAACGTTTTGCTGCTAAGCGCCATGGCTTGTACCGTGCTATTCAAGCCATTGTCATTGTGCTGATTGTGGCAATCATTTTAGTGCTGCTCTTTGTGACTAATTTCAAGGTACTTGACCTCATTACGAGTCTGCTGGCTTTTCTACCCACTGGGTGGGGAATTCTACAAATTTGTTTGGTCCTGCGGAGACCCTTTCTGGATAACTCCAGCATATGGCGAACAATTAAGGCCGTGGCACGCTTATATGATTTGGGCATGGGCATGATAGTTATGGCACCTGTTGCAATCCTCTCATGGTTGCCAGGGTTCCAAGCTATGCAAACCCGCATCCTCTACAATCAAGCATTTAGCCGAGGCCTTCAAATCTCTCGGCTTCTTGTTGGCAAGAAGGGCGGCAGGATTGGGGACTAGGAGCAATGAAGTTTCGTGCCAACTTTTCTCAAACTTATCATGCTGGCTCCCCCTCCAGCATATACTACAGTCCATGCTAATTACCCCTCTGATTCATGGGTTGATGTCTGCTAACACTGATTTTCTCATTAGCATGTTCCTTGCTCTATGGACCTTGTGTTTTGCCCCTTATTGTACTTTGCAAGAGTATGAAAGTAAAAACTGCTGCTTGTTGATAGGAAGGCAAGAGGATGAACAAAATCTTGAAGCCATGTCAAGCAGAGAGTCAGACTGTTGGCTGGAGTCTAAAAGACAAAGTTTTGGCCAGTTGGACTTGAAGGTGCAACAAATTTTTGCACAGGTCGGATAGGTATGTGATTGCATAGCATTTGATGGACTATGCCCCTTTGCATGGGTGTAGGCTAAGAGTAGTAATGTCTGCTACATTGCCTTCATGTTTTTGGACCAATCAAAATTTGAATTTAGTATCAAAATCAGTAAAAGATTTGTCTTTTGAAATGAGGCAAAAATTTGCAGTCGAGGCTCTGTATAATCCTCCTTGGATGTTTGTTGTTGTATATGGCATCCATTTTGCTAGAATGAAAATCCCAAATCAGATCAGAAAAAAAATTACCAGACATTATGAGCTCTCATTATTTGTTATGCTTTCAACACCACAAGAGAAGACAATATTGTATGTGTGAAAATTCAAGTGAGCTTGAGTGTCTTTTATATTTTCTTGTGCATATGTGTAACATTATCTTTATAGGGGTTGGCTTGCTTTCAATAATTATGGGATAATTTATCTTTCAAGTGAGTGATTAAATTAAATGTTATAAAAACACCTTGGAAAACAAATTACAAAAATATAAAATGCAAAATTTGATGGTAATGTTGGTTAAATCTTGTATTGTGTACAAGGGTTGAAATGCTGAGTGAAGCATAGGATAATTATTGTGATGCAAAAAAAAATTCTATTTAATCTTTAAACCAACAATTTCGTATTATCATTTTTCTTAGAATTATCATTAGATGTCCCTCAAATTGGGAAATATTATTATTTTTTTAAACCAATGTTCTTTAAATTACTTAAATCCACCATTGGATCTTTGTGAAATTTTGATGCAAGATATGATGCGCAAGATGTTCAAAGATTTTTGAGAGTTGCAAACCCATCAAATGCTCTTCATGGCATTTCATTGATGCTCTTCATGGCATTTCATCGAGGAATAAGGAGTTAAGTTGAGATTTATTTTACTTTTTTTTTTTTGGCAACATATGGTTAATTTAATTGGAGACAATGGGTATAATAATCTAGATCTAGAAGATTTAGGTTTTGTTGCCCAAAGTAATTTTAATGTTTTTTTTTGTAATTTTTGGTACTAAGTTTCCAAACACTATTAAATGTTTAAAGGTGCACTTTTTCCAGGTTTTTTTTGCATGGAACCCAACCAATCAAGCTCTCTAAAGATAAACCTTAATTGGTTGGTTGGGTTTAGGTTGCATGGAAATTAAGAGCAAGTGCAAGGGTTTAGAACTTAGGAGGAGGGGTAGGTCAAATTTGACTTTGACATTTGAGGGCTTTTTAGGGTTTAAGGGTTTGCCATAAAATCACAAAAAGATGTGGAATTAGATAAATTACACTCACATCAAATTTGCCATGAAAGCACAAAAAAGATGTGAAATTTGATTATCTCATTATATCTTATTTTATTTTGCCATGAAAACCCAAAAATATGTGAAATTAATCACTCTTACCAAAAAAAAAAAAAAAAAAAAAAAAAAAAAAAAAAAAAAAAAAAAAAAAAAAAAAAAAAAAAAAAAAAAAAAAAAAAAAAAAAAAAAAAAAAAAAAAAAAAAAAAAAAAAAAAAAAAAA
>Ga0116231_10009470_pt1 | contig 16411 bp, 6 predicted proteins | sample S1TSphgellanicum_2_FD_89695 | JGI IMG/M metagenome (GOLD analysis project Ga0116231, IMG submission 89695) | Host-associated microbial communities from peat moss isolated from Minnesota, USA - S1T2_Fd - Sphagnum magellanicum MG | ecosystem: Host-associated > Plants > Peat moss > Unclassified...
CCTCTCCCCTCCCCCCCCCCTACCATGGGTCCAATGAAAAAGAAAAGAAAAAACTACCTCCCCCCCCCCCACCCCCCCCTTTCAACAGTAAAAAAAAGTTAAAAAACAAATAAATCTCACCACACCCTTTCCCCCTTGAACAATCAAATTTTTTTTTTAAACAACTAACCTTGCCCCCCTTCCACACTAAGAAATAGTTTACAAAAGCTACAACTAGTAAAAAAAAGTAACAAAAGGTAATAAAAAATGAAAAGAAATCAACAAAAACAACTTGCCACTATGCTCAAACAACATGCCACTACACTGGGTTTTTTGTGGTCGAACTGCTTATTGCCTTGTGAGTGCAGTGTGAGAATCATATGTATAGGGCAAGCTAGCTTCTTAAGAGAACATCATACTTTCTTTATAGAAGAATACAAGAACGATCCTCTTTGTTCCTTTCTTATTTCTTCTTCATTCTCCTTTCTATTCATTCCAAGAATTGTTCAATTTTCGATTTATCATGTAAATGCCCTTTGCTTAGTCTTTTTTAATGATTGTAAATGCTTGTAAATGCCATGTATGTGTAATTATTAGTTCATTTATCATTTCAAAGCTATGTTATTGGATTTATTGCTTTGTTCTAATGTTCGTTGTAAAGAATATTTATAAGGAATAATTTTTGAAATTTGTTCCAATATGAACTCACTTGCATGTGTAATTCTTGATGTTATTAGATGAAACCCTAGGAACATTGTTTCTTCGTTGGTTGGTTAAATGATGTTTATTGGGGCTAGGTTTTACCTCGCCTTCGTTGATGGTTTGGGTGACTAATTGGTCGCTAAACTTACTAGCCACCTCTTATCGCATGATCATGCATATAATCTAATCCCCTCCAAATTCATGCTTGATTGAAATGGATTTCTAAAATCTTCGTGGATGTTGGACTTCATCAAGACCTCGTAAATTGTCTATTCCAAATGATATGTAAAGGAAATGAATTTGTAAGTTCATTTGTGTTTTCAAGTTTGCATAGTGGAATGTGCTCCATAAAAGTGCACGTGGCTAGACGAGAAATTATGCATCCAATCAAGGAAATTATTAGTTTGAAGTTTTAATGGTTGAACATGTGATGAAAAACAAAATGTTTTCAATTGCTTTTTTTTTGTAGGATTTTTTTTTGTCACCCCACAATGTGGTGTGAAATGGGCCCTGGTACACAACGTGGATTGATGTATTTACCTTCCATACCTTCCTTTCTTTATTTTTTTCAAAATTTTAATATCCTTTTGAGATTTATTAAAATTTTAATATTTTTAAAAAACCTTACGGACTGGTGGTACTTTTTTCCTTCTCAGTGTAGGCGTTCAACCCTTAAACCAAATAATTCACTTGGAAATTTGTACAACTCCGACTGAATTTTTGTGCTAAATTTTCCAATATCATAAAATTGAAAAGAAACCATGATGAGGACATGTTGAAAACCCTAAAAACAATATTATTATCGTTACCAATGTTACCGATCAACAATTTTTTTTTCAAACCTTAAATGTTTGATATAAATAATTTACGAACTTTTCCACACACAAAAAAAAATCGAATTTTCAATTTTTTTTTTTTTAATCCCAATTTTTTTGTTAACCAAAAAGCAATAGAATTTATCCCAAAAAAATCATTGAAGTGTGGGGAGGTATGGGAGAAGCTTTGAAATTGTAAACGAGAGTTGTTTCTCCCCTCTTGTTTCCTTTGGTTTTGTAGACGTAGCGTGCAGTCCACGAATTATAGATGTTTTCTCAAAAGTGATTTTGTCATGTTCTTTCATCAAAACATGCGCACCTTTTTTGGGCTTTGAAAGTTTGGTGCCAAGGTCCTTCACTCATGCTCCATCTTTTTCGTTGTCTTCCTGGAGGCTTCATGGACCGACAAGAATCTAGCTTGTTTTGTTGCCTTCAATGTCTCCTAGTCTCTTTGCAAGATCTTGTGATCATTTTCGAACTGCTCTCCTCAACCTAATGAGTGATACCTCTGACTCATCTCCTTCATAAATCCATTTTGACAACTTTCGTTTGAAATTCTCACATGCCTTTTCATGATTAACTTGTATGTTTTCACAGTCAATCTGAAGCCCATCTTGTCTTAATATTGTAGTCTTCGAGAGATGTTATGGGGGATGACTTGTGTGAGACAAACATTGGTTCATGCTTTCGCACTTTCACCTCGATATATTTGGTGGATTCATTTTCATAGAATCTTGTGGTTCATTTTTGGCTTGGGTCCTATTCCATAATTTTCCTCCGTTCCTTTTATTATTTTCTTTTGCTACGATGAGATCATTTGTCACTCAACGAATACAAATTGAATACATTGTTAACCCGATGTCTCTACTATGTGATGATTTGATGTGATGATTTGTTGTGATGTCTTCCACTTTATATATATATATATATATATTCCAAATAGATGGCATTGGTGTTCTGACCTTGTTATGAATTTGCAACATAACTTGCCAAATGGGGTTTTCATGTTGATAGAAACACACCTAATAATAATAATAATATCAAATTAGTAAATTATCGACGATGAGATGCATTGTACCCTTTCCGAACTGTGGAGATCACCAATCGACGTTTGTTTGGATATTCACCCTTGCACATGTTGTGATACCAAAGCTCTTTTGGTGATGTCGTTGGTTTCTTGGATCCCTATCATGAGAGTATCATGACAAGGATTAGTGAAATTTTTACTTCGCACAAATTGACACAATGTATGTTACAAGATACGTTGTCTTAAAGTTTAGGAGATGGTGTCTCAAAAAGTTCTTTGGGATTAATTTGAAAAAAAAAAAAAACTCATGTGTTACATTATTTTTAATTTGTGTTTATTTACATTATAAAAAAAATCCTTATTTCCTTGTGTGAAATAAATACATGATTGGTTGCATGAAGAGATATTCTTGCATTGCACAGTTATCAAATTGTTTAAACAAATACAACATCCCTTGACTATGATATTGTTGTTCTCCTTTTCTCGTGTTTGATGCAAAATACATATATAGCCCGCTTGCATAATGTGTTGTTAATGTATTAAATGTTAAAATATTAAATGTATTTTTTCAATCAATACAATTAAACAATTTACTTCTTAATTATTTGAATTGATCAAACTAAAAATTGATAGGTTAAAAATTCGTCAAACCAACTTTTTTTTTTCCCAAAATAATGCAGTTTAGTTTGATGCAAATTATTGACTTATTTGATTGACTTTCTGGACGACAAGTGGATCGTAATTGTCCAAATTCAATAAATGAAGGGAAACAAATTTGCAAACTTTGTTGTTTGCATTAAGCATGTTTTATTGTGAACTTTAAACTTCAAACATAAAGATGTGATACATACATATTTACCTTTCAAATTTATGTTAAAATGTGAACATGATAAAAGCTAACAAGTAAATCTCTTTTGTGGTTGAGTTGACCAATACAAAAATAAATAAAAAATCATCACAAACAACTTGTATGTGGAATATATATATATATAATGACGCACTCTCAACTCCTTGAAGGACTCAAATATGAATCCAAGTAAAACACAATGGAAGAAGGAATAATCGGGGCACGCTCCCTAGCTCACAACACTTTGAGGGGGTAGAAGGGCGTGTTGGAGCTCCGAGATGGGACTAGGAAGAGTTAACAAGCTTCACTCACTCACACAAATTGGTTAGTGCATAGTTGGAGCACCCTTGGTGCTAGGACGAGCCACGGGCAACACGGACACACTAGATTCACCATGGCCCAGACTTGGGGGAAGCCACCACCTTCCCCCTTATATTATATTCTATGGCTGGCCATGGAGCCTACATCCAAATGGCTTTCTCTCCCGGGACTACCGAGTGGGAGTCCCGAAGTCGCGCCAAATGTGACTCCGGCAACTTTGGAGCCCCATAACTTTGCGAGTAGACCTCGAATTGAGATGCAGTCTAAAGTAAAATTGTAGCTTTCATTGAGAGCTTTCCAAGGGTATGTCACACGCCCTCTACAACCAAGTAAATCGGGTCGATTCCTGATTTTTTCTGGTTTGGAGTCAAATTGGCAATTTGACTCCTGACCCTTCTTTTGGCCATAACTTGTGTTTTAGACGTCCAAATGAGCAATGCGAGCCCATTTTAGACATTGATGTTTCAAGAACTTTCCAATGATACAAAAAACCCACAAGCCATTGAGTTTTGACCCCTGAAATCTCTCTCTGAAGTTTTGGGAGTCATCTCCCAAAGTGGGAGTTGCCTTGGGAGTGTGAGGGTTCACTCTCTCACACTTTCTAACACTCTCGGGAGTATGTGATGTGATTCTTGGGCTTCTTCTTACCTTGACTCACGGGCTTCCTCTTGCCTTGACTCTCGGCCCGCAACCTTGTAACCCCTTTGCCTTGGTCGAGAGCCCAAAACTAGGGTTACAACATCAAATAAATTAAATCCCCATGAGAAAACTGTTACTTTAAACTAAGGATATGTATTTACAAGCATTATTTGCTTCTTTAAAAAATGTTATCCATGACCTAATGATTGCAATTTACTTATTTCTCAAATAATAAAAGGAAAAAAAATGACAAAATGTTTATATGCTTGAGTAGAACAAATTCTTTGAATGGAATGAAATTTTTGAATAAAAACCTAATATGTTTGTTTATAACGTTTTAATTGTAAGTGAAATGATTATTCATATTTTTATAATCATCATTTTAATATGGAAAAAAAATTCAAATATGCATAAAATATTTAATGTTCGCATTGTTGAAGGGTTGTATATTGTGAAAGGCATTATAATTTCATTAGAAATATTGTGAAAAGTTGTTGGATGATGGGGTTTCAAATCAATGTAAAATGTTACCAAATGAAAATATCGCAAAAATGACATTTGTAAATTGAATCTTGTCATTTAAAAAATATTTATTTTAAATGATGAAAATGATTCATGTTGTGTTATATCCATCACTCATTTTTTATTTTATATCTAAATTTTCATCACATTATATTATGATAATGTTGTTATATTAATTCGCCCCCAAAAAAATTTGTGCTTAAATTAAAATTACAATGGTTCATTCTTTTTCATCAAAAAGGCTAGGGGAACATTACGCATTTCATTTATAATTTGGTGATTATTAATGTTGTACTTTTTAAAAAATTGCACATTTGATGTAATTTGTGTAGCTTTGTATTAAATTATGTTTGTATGAAATATGCTTTGCAAGTGTCCTTGTATATTCAAATGGAATGCATATCAAATTGCCAAAGTATGGATTTAAATTCAGTTGACATGAATTTAAAATTTCATTAAAAAAAAACTTTGATTCACCTGAATTTGAATTAAATAATTGAATATGTCTCATGAAAGTTTTTTTAATCCACCTTCGTGTACACAATTAGTAATTGATATTGTAGCCAAATTGAATTAAACATTATGAATCCATTTCTTTGATTGGATATGAATATGTCAATTATAAATTCAAATGATGGGGTTGAATTCAAATTGATTAGAATGTATTGATTAGAATAAATTCAAAATGTAGATCGTTTAATTTTGAGTTTAAAACTTGGTGTTTTGTTTTTTTTTTAAAAATATTTTTGTACAATTAACGTTGTTTAATATTTGTTGGAAAAATAAAATAAATTTAATAATTAAAAAATGCATCAAGGGTATTTTTTATGTACACAATAAAACAAAACTTGTTTTGTTATTTCAAACTACTTTAGTATTTAATTTTGTTCCTAATACAAAAAAAGAAATCTAAAAATAAGCCCACTTCAAAACATTTGTCACATTCCATTTACAAGTGATTGTTTGTGAAAACTTCAATTTATCACATATGGTCAAGACTTTAAAAGAAATACCCATTTGTGAAATGAAAACTATCAAACTTTTGAAATGGTTCATTAATTTGGTTTAAATTGTGTGAAACAAAATATGAAATAACTTATGTAAATTCCATCAAAGTTAATAATCATTTTGTTCATGTTTGGAAAATACATTTTCATTTTTTAACACGTTGTTACATGTATTGTCTTCCATGCAAATATCTTACAAGCCACCATGATATAAAGAAAAAAGATTTTCTTAAATGATTTTTTTTTGGGTTGTGCTTTACCATACCACGCAAAAACATTATGAATTTTTTTTAATAGTTTTCAGATGGTTTAGGTTCAAAAATGACCACCCCTTTTTAATTTGAAATTTTCGTTTGATGTTTTATCAAATTTGACCCAATTCAAATCATGTTCAAAATTTATTGAAGTGGTTATTTTTAAAACACATAAAATATCATAAAATTGTTCAAAATTGATTTTTTTTTGAAAAAAAAAAAAAAACCAAGCAAACTATTACAAATTTGTTCAAATTTGATTGAATTGGTTATTTTCAAAACAAACAAAATTTCACAAAAAAATGCTCAAATTTGATTGACTTGGTTTTTGTTTTTTTAAATAATAATAATTTGATTGAATTGGTTTTTTTTTTTTTTTAAAGTTCATAAAATTGGAAAATTTTCATCGAATTAGTTTCTAAAACATTACAAAAAAATCATAAAATTGTGGACTTGTGCATTTCGAAAAACTTATCGCCCATAGATGTCAACATCTTGAAAAATCTAAATCCTCCTTTGTGTTAATTAATGCTTCCACAGAATCCCCCCCGGTATTTAAATCCTCCTTTGTATTAATTAATTTTTTCACGTAAATGCACCTTGTGCCAATGGAAAGTGATCGCCCATAGCTCATTCAACACCTATTGCAAATAAACCTCTACCCCTTTTAGAAACCATGGTGCCCTCCATCCATCTTAAACATGACATTCACATATTTCCATTCAAAGATGTATTCCATTTGCAAAAGAAATCACACAAGATATTAAACGTATAAAAACGTATGAGCAACATGCAAAACTTTATTGACAATCCTTCTTTGTAGCAATGTAAAAAGAATCATAATAGAAAATGACTATGGGCGAAGCTTTGTTCGTCAACATACTCTTTTGGCACAAATCCTTATTTTAAACATGGTCTAATTTCGCTTTGGCTACTTTCACTGCCTTGGCATCTTGTTCAACTTGTTCAAGAGCTTTGGTTGCTTTAATTGCCTTGGCAACCCGTTCTAGATCATGAGCTTTGACTTTTGTGATATGATCCCCTGGTGGTTGGCAGAAGTAGCTAATTCACTAGGATCTGCATCTTGGTAGAATTCCATGAATTTTTTTTTTTGTTCTATTAAAACTTTTATAGCTTCTTGGCAATGTGGAAAGATGTTATGATTCACCTAACTATTGGATACCCCACAAGCAATGTAATGTCTCATAATAGGGAAGGAAAAAACCATTTGCAACTCATGGTAGTTTTGAAGGTCCATTACTATTTTTAAAACTTGTGTCCTATACAATCGACCTATCATGGACAAGCTATTAGTCAAAAGCTTTCATCCAAAACATAATTAGGTCGTACAACTACTCATGTGTTGTTCATATTGAGCTTCTCACCATGCTTATTGGAGATAATACCCAAAATCTATATGAATCCTTGTTGTGCATAAGTAAGTTCCCATCCTCATTTGAATGCAAACTTCAAATCCCAAATTGATAAAAGCTACCAAGAACTTGTCTTCAATATTGTTTATCATAATACCTTCATAGTAGATGTTGCGTTCACCTACAATAGGTACAATATTGGAAAAGAGTAAAATAACGTAACCCTCACAGAAAACCCTTGTCTTGAATGTAGGTTTTGTACATGTATATGCAAGAGAAGAATGCCATCATATCGACAATTTGCATAAATTAGACTAAACCCTAAACCTTATGCTGTTGAAATTGCTTGGCATACGTGGACACATTTTGTTTTGGTGTTGTGTAAGAATTAGAATTGGATGAATGCACCGTTTGCAATCATGAATCAATATTGACTAATAACAAACTTGGTGAAGGTCAAACACCTTCTTACTTGGAGACATTGTCCGAATGTTCATCAATATCCACGACTGATTGCTCCCGATGCTTAGAGATGAAGTAATTTAAAATCGTGTTGGTTATAGCTTCCTTTGATACTAGCTCAACATTCTGTGCACCTCCGGCTCCAAATGGTCGCCCATCACACATTACTTCTTGCACATATGATTGCATCCCTTCACCATAAATAGTTGATTCAGGAGGAATACACTTTGATGGAATCATGCACTGACAACCTTCAAAACAAGTCCTTTGGGATGAGTGATTTTGGGATCACAATGATTCAAAATACAAATGTGACAGATTGCCATGAATACCCATTGACTCCCCCAACCCTTGACAATGGGCATGGACAAATGACTAACTATTTGCCAAATTTTTTTAGCAAATCATTATCCAAAATTTGCATATTGAGTTTTTGTTACCTTTTTTAAAATGATGGGAGGACTCAATCATAATGTCTCTTGAGTTCCTATTGAATTTTTGGAACCAATGTGAAAGCCTTGTCATAATGTTGGTAAGAACTTGAAAAGGGATAAAAATCAAATTTTGGTTCAAAAAAAGATTGTAGTGGCTTACACTTCACATGTTTTTTATCCTTCTTGGTGTAGGAATTTCGTGGTGATGACCTTTGCTTAATGAACTATTGGTCTACAAAAAAATAATGAATTTAGGATGTGCATGGAAACGAGGACTAGAAAGAAGTACTTGGATCACAACATAAAAAAAATCGACAACTTTGTACAACTTACCCCCCTGGATGTGTTTACTCTAACCCTTGTCAAGCACAGTGTGCTAAGCTTGTTCCCTCAAACCATCATTTGTTTCCCTACTCTGATCATTGATTCCATCTCATGATTCTTTTCATAATTCTTTGTTTTGACAAGCGTTTTGCTCTAGTGACCCAAGATTTAGCAAAACACGTACTAGAAGCATGCCTATGAACCCTGAAAAGCAAGAAAGCCTTCCATACTGCATTCAAAACTACAAAATTACATCTCCTTGATTTTTGTCTACAATATCTATGGCATTAGATACAATTGCAATAAGAAAGAAGGAAAAAGGTGGGAATGGATGCAACTAAGTTGCATTGTTTGCAGTTGCAAAGGTGGCACATGCAAAAAAACTACAAACAATGTGACACAACATCATATATTTTGTGGTGGGTTTTGTTGTTGAGCAAAAAAACAGGAAGTTGGTATTATATTATTGCTTGGCATTTCAAACGGGGGTGAATGTCTAAGAAAAAGATTAACTTTGTGTTATTGAAAATGCTAGGAATAGTAGGAGAGTCTTACGATCCCTTAAGCATGCCTTTTTCTGTGCTTCTACAGAAGGTCTAGTTTAACAAAATCTGGAACTTATGTACCTTGTTTATTGAAGTGTTGCTAGAGTTCCAACACTTGTCAATTACAAGTCCCTTCTTGTGGCCTCCACATTGTTTTTTTGATTCACCTGACAACCAAGTCTATCTACCAGTGCATGCATATGCGGTATGGAAGTAGCACACCACCATCCGAAGAGAAATATGCCAATGTTGAGGTTCTTGTTAAAGGGACATCAAAAGGAGGGTGGGTTTTGGATGTGATGATAATTTTGTGTACTTGCTGGGGCGCCTTTGACATCTAGCTCTTTAGTGAGCTTTTCAATGAATTGTTGAGGACTGAGAGAACACACTTTAGAAAAATCAAAGGTGTGTTCCCAAGGAACAATCCCTATGCAACAAGGAGACCATAACCCCATCACCTTTGAGACCACAACCCCATCACCTTTTTCTTGTCACACCTGGCCACCACTGGCAACCTACCATCCCCCCCACACAAAGACACAGAAAGAAAAAAAACATAATCAATAACATATCTTGTGAAAACCTACAAAAAGATTTCTTGCATAAATATGTCTTCAAAAGCTCTCTACAATGAAGGGAGGAAGAGAAAAAAGGAAATCCTAAACAAAGACCGAGACAAAAAGAGAGAAATTGGTCATACCTAGGTTCCCAACCAAGGATCACCAAATCTAAGAAACTCGCACTAGAAGAAAAACCCCATTTTTTGACTTGTTTTAAGCGACTAAAAGTGTCTTTTGTGACTTTTTTTTCAAAAATAGTCGCAAAAGACACTTTTTGTCACCTAAGACAAGTCGAAAAATGGGGGTTTTCTTTTAGTGTCAATGATGTTTTTTTTAGAGACTAGAAATGAGGAGACAATTCATTTTTAGCAAGAAGAAGGCCATTGTGTCTCACTTTTTAACAAACATTTAATGAGCTTTTCACAATAATGCAAGATACTAATCATGGAGATTATTGCTCGTAACATGCAAAATCAACAATTTTGTCTTGCTTTATGAAAGATACCGTTTCAAGTAAACAAAAATTGACATTTGTTCTCCAAATAAAAAAAGGTATAGAAACATTGTTTTAGCCACATCTAATATCGAATGTTAGAAAACACTTGCAGTAATTCATGTATGAGCGCTTAGGTTTTGAATACCAGTTAAAATCCGAGAAGAACATTGATTGAAAAAACAGAGGAACGTGATGGATATATGTCTTTCATAAGAATAGAGAAAATTCCATTTTCATGATGAAGAAGAAACAGCAAGGCTAACATTTCCTCAAGAAGCCACCAAAAGAATCAAACAAGGGGAGACAAAAAACAAACGAAAAATGAAAAAACACACCAGTATGAATAAAAGTGCTAGTTTCACACCTGTTCAGGGACCATCAACAGTAGTATGTATGATAGTGACTTAACTATCACAACTTCCCTGCTAACTTCATTAGCTATTTATAATGGGTAAAGGCCAGTGACAAGCACCATCCTATGAACTGAATTTTTGTTGCAATTTTGGAAGCCACAGGAAGATTCGATCATATTATCGACTAGCAACAAACCCCACAACAAAGACTAGACAAAGAAACAAAGAAAGACAAAAAGGGAATGAATAGGGAAAGACTAAGAACAAGTGGGCTTATAGGAAGCTCCCCACTTACTTGACTTGAAGCAAAATCATTCTGAAGATGCCAAAAGTGGAAATTCCGAACAAGAAATTTTCTTTAGAACCAACCCTCTAGTTCTCTTTAAAAGAACTTTCAAAGGGTAGCCTTTTGCTTTCAGAAAGACAATAAGATTGACCATCTAAAAGACAACAAACTTTTTACAACTACAAAGTTTCAAGAATCTATAAAATTGACTATTGATAACCCCCAACTTTGTAGTCATTGAGATATTGGAATGAACATAAGGCATTCTAATCATTTCAATACTTGCATACTCCAGTTGAAAGCGTTTGTCAAAAATGTCACAAGATAAACCTTGAGGATTCTGTCTCATAGTTAGATCCAAGAAATTGCAAGAGAAGCCTTTAGATGTACAATTCAACTCACAAGAGGTTTTTGGGTATATGCCGCTACCAAAAGTGTCTTGGTTAAGGTACATGAATTTCTCAAAATTTGGAAAATTAGGAACAAAAAGATCATCCACAAACCTATAAACCAAGGACAAACTATGAAGTGCCACATATGTTTTACTTTTCAAGAGACGCTTAATGAAATCAAACTCATAGGTGAAGAGATAAAAAATAGCTAAATAGACCGCACAAGTTGTGCCCATGGGGATACCAATGCATTGTCTATAAACACCTTGACCAAAAAAAATAAACAAATCATTTATTAAGAAATCTAGCCAAGAGATCAAATCTGAAGCCTCTGCAACTTCAAAGCTATGAAGATTTTGAAACAAATTGATCTCTGTTTTATTTTTCAACCACATAAACCTAAAGTTCAAAGCTATTTTTTGAACCATCAAAAACTTGAAACAATGAAACTTTAACATCTGATTAAACATTTTATTTATCAAAACTTTCATACGAGCTTTTAGATTCCCTAGGTCAATTTTAGTGTATAGAATTGAGAAATCAAAATACCACAACTCCAAAAGTGGGGAAGCTTTATCAATTTCAGTTTTGAACAATTAAGATTATTTATTACCTCCACCATTGCTATAAAGTCTTTGAGAATCCAACTACTATCACAAGGAACATCTTTTCTTTTGAGTTTAGACACCCTAAGGTCATTAACTGTAGGAAACATAACTTTGAAGAAAGAACATAGCCACTTAGAAACATTCGTTGGAGAAGTAGAGTTGGCTGCACAAATAAATCTAGGTTTAATTGGGTTTTTATGAAATTTCCAAACCATAAAAAAAACGAAAAACAATAGCCACACTTAACACTTGTAAAATTATGAGCCTTATTAAAAGAAAGATGAAATTTCAGAATATGAGATTGGGCAAGATTAGAGACCACATATGCACCACAAGAAAATTAAACTTAGAGAAAACAAAAGAAACATAAATATTTTTATAAACAAACACAAAGTTGGTACAAAATTTATCCATGTAAGTAATGACGAAGGACCATTAGAGAATCTTTAGGTGATCCACATCTCCTAAAGGAATAGACAAAAAAGAATCAGAAAAGGTTTGAACCACGAAGGAAGCATGAACAAACAAAAAGGACTTTGGCTTTCCACTCGCTTAATATCTTCTAAACTCCTAGAAACTCTTCTTGCTTGTTGACAAACTTTTTAAGACCTTTACCAATAGCTTCTTCAATAGACAACATAAACAAGAAACCGCTTTTAAACTTAGCACCTCTAGAAAAGAGTTCAATTAGGCTGGGCCTTGAAAGGATATTAAGGTTAGCATAGATAACATGACCATGATGGGAATCAACAAAACCAGGAAAACGAAAACAAACACAACTAGAGTGAATAATTTTATTAACTTGAGAAGCACGAATGGATCTTCCCAACGCCCCATAGATTGAAAAACTTTTGACTAAAAATTTTGACATATTTCCAAGCAACTAAGAGAGGGGACCAAAACTTTCTAACAAAAGGAGGAAGACAATATAGCATAGAAGGAAGGTTTAGAATGGAAGAGATATTCAAACCATCTATATGAGAAGAAACAAAAATAGAGATAATGAGATCTTTGCATAGGAAAAAGACATTTGACGAAAAAGGAAAAGGAACGTTTCTCTTAATAAAAATGCTCATAATTTAAAATAGTTACAAAACATGGCCAACATCAAGACCAATAATAGAAGGAGAAAATTCAGAAATCAACAAAAGCACATGAACCAAATTCTTGGTCTTATACTTGAAGAGAAAAACAATAGAAAACTTACCTTGAAACATAAGAGAAGAAAGAAATACCAACCTTCTTTTGTAATTTTTGTAGCCAAAAATTTTGGGAGGAGAAAGCTGAGGGACCCCACTATGATTTGGTTGCACATCATCAAAAGGAGAACCAATCTCTTCAGAAACTAGCAAAGTAGGAGGAGGTAAACTCACAAAAACATTACGAAGAACATTGGCAGGAACCCAAACTTTGTTAATAGGATGAGCAAACGAAGATTTGCTGCCCTTTCTCCACAACATTGCAAAAGCTTTTATGTACCCTAAGAGAACATTTGTTGTTTGACTTGCCTTCTAGGTTGTAACCTCTTGGATAGAAAGTGTGCAAAATACTCATCCATTTTCTTTCCAATTGAAGGAGAACAACCTTACACAAGTTTAGAGCAAAACGGCCTTCAAAATCTAAGAAATTCCCATCTATTTTTTCAATAGGAAAAACTCCGAAGGAATGGAAACCTTCTTTAGCAATGGCAACATATAGTGGCTTAAAATCAAAAGACGAACTAGCGAGCTTAAACAATGTTTAGCTTCTCTTATATGCTCTTGGAATCTCTCAAAGGAAAATTTACATGTCTAACTAACATATAACATTCTACTATTATTGACACTTTGAATAACATAAATTACCCCCTTACTTAAAAATGGATAGAGGTTGGTTGAAGAATTAAAGTGTTTTTGCCTAAGCCTTTTAAATCTATTGAGAGATTGAATGTTGAAGACAAAAAAAAGAGTACTGGTAATTACCTTTTTAACTAGGCCCCATTTTATGTTTCCATTTCCAAAATGTATGGAGTTTATTTGAGTTACACTGAACCAAAAAAGAAAATCTATCAAATTGAGCAGACCAAATAGCATAATGGAAATTAACAAGTTGTCAATTTAAGGGACAATTGCTAGTTCACACAAAGGTCCTCGATCTTGATAAGGACTCTAGAAGCCCCCTTTTGTGTGGGAGGGATGCTCCCAAGCAGTAGGGAAGCCTAAAAAAACATTGCTTGTTACAACTCAAAGATCACAATGTTGGCACTTGCAAAGAGTTGCTTACAACAAAGCCAAAAAATGCCTTACGACAAACTAGGACTCTACTTTTGACCTGAAAAAGGCCCCAAAGACAAAAGAACAAAACAAGAAGAAATAAAAACAAAAAAAACGCACAAACATGGGAGGAGAAAAGAACTTTATAATCATTTCAAACTTGTAAAACTTTAGAATGACTCTCCGAGGAGCTAAAGGCTTACTTTTTAGAACCTACAAGAGGACCTTATAGGAAACCAAAGAATATCAAGAAGAATAGGAAAGGACTCAAAACAAAAAGAAAAAGAAAATAAAAAATAGACAAAAACACATAAAAACAAGGAAGGCAAAACACACTTAAACTTTTAAAAGGCATGTACGACTTTAAAATAACCCTCCAAGGAGTTAAGGCCTTACTACTTTCAACTTGCAAGAGAACCTTATAGGTAAACAAAGCATGATTTTAAGATGAAAATAAGACACAATAACATAGAAAAGGATAAGAGGAGAAGAATTAGACATAAAGGAACGTGATGGATATGTGAGCATATTGTAAGAGATGTTGCATGAGTGGTGTGGCATAACTAAGCCTGGTTTTCAACTACCACCATTTCACACCCAAATCAACATTGTTAACAACAACATGTTCACATGAAATGGCCTGTTGCAAAACTAAACTCCAAAGACATCCAATTTCTAGTTCGAACCTCACACTACAATAGGTTATTTTCGAATAAGATGAAAGCAAAACATGTGAAGGAATGATTTAGTCCTAACTAAATTTATGATGGTTTCCTTCATACATCCATGAAGTGACAATGGCCATAACATTGACACCAATTAGTTTTTCCTTGATCCCAAGCAAACCTCCTAAAACCCATGCTTAAAAACAAAAATGAAATCCATTGAACCTTATTAAGGAGACTCCTTCAATCAAATGAAAAGTGAAAAACAATAACATCATTCAAACTCCACCCTATTACAATGACCCACAAAAAAAATTTCCACGTGCCATGTGACAAAACAACAAAGTGGTAAAGGTGTTAGACATTATCGTTGGTGAGATGTGCCCAGTCATTATTACATTGTGTTGCACTGCATTGCACAAAACATCTCACCTTGTCCATTCTTTTTGTGCATATGGACATTTTTGAAAAATGCTTCTAATGCATCTTCTTGCATGTGCCATGGACTATTACTATGAAAAATCAACGAGGATTTCTTGCTGAATTTTAGTGGTCGATTGTTCATCTCTAAGTATCTCAGTTGCTTCTTACGTTAACACACAGAAACCCTTTTCCAGAAGTAACAATGGGAGGAAAAGAAGAAAAATGAAAGAAGAGGGGGTCCTTTGATATTTCGAATTTGTCACCAAACAATGTTTGATCCTTGGTTGCCAATGGTGGTGACCCATTTTGCAATTAGCAGTGTGTCTATAACACCTCCCTGTCCACTAATGAAGCTTTTGTGTTCTCTAGTAACATCCTGCACTTGCTGGAAACATTAGCAAAACATCGATGCAACAAATGGAACCTTGTGGCAGTTGTTAGGGTGCGAGTGTTTTTTTTGTTGTTGTTGGGTTGCTTGTGACATGTGTGGCCATCCTCTTCTCAAACCGCATCTTGAAGGTTGTCGAAACGCTAAATTGAGCGTTTGCTATCACACTTCAACGACCTGATTAAGGTTGACTCCAAATCCTTGAGACACTGTTTGTCCTGGTTGACTAGACGCACCACCAAGATGTAGCCAACCATATTCCCCAAGTCCTATTGCTATCCATTCAACCTCTAGTGAAATGTTGGCTGTAGTATCTTTTCGATATTTTCAATCTCCTTACTATATGGGAGAAGGTGGTGGCTTCCCCCAAGTCCGGGCCGTGGTGAATCTTGTGTGTAAAAGTGCCCGTGGCTTGTCCCAACACCCAAGGGTGTTCCCGAATGCTAACTAACCCTTTTGTGGTTGGTTTTCCGAAGTCCCGGGTTGAACCCATTTGAGGGTCCAACTATGTGTAGTTGCGGAAAGTTGGGATTTGAGGGGGCGCTCCCGACTTCCAGTATTAAAAGGGGGTAGAGGGGGTGCTAGAAGTCCCGGGATTAGACTAAGAAGAAGGACTAGATTATCAAGCTTGAATCTGCATCCAAAACCAACCACAAAAGGGTTAGTTAGCATTCGGGAACACCCTTAGGTGTTGGGACAAGCCACGGGCACTTTTACACACAAGACTCACCACGGCC
>Ga0116231_10009471_pt1 | contig 16410 bp, 11 predicted proteins | sample S1TSphgellanicum_2_FD_89695 | JGI IMG/M metagenome (GOLD analysis project Ga0116231, IMG submission 89695) | Host-associated microbial communities from peat moss isolated from Minnesota, USA - S1T2_Fd - Sphagnum magellanicum MG | ecosystem: Host-associated > Plants > Peat moss > Unclassified...
CGTAATCGCCGATGTGCGAATGCGGATCGACGATCCCGGGCGTCACGTATTTGCCGGTGCCGTCGACGATCACCGCATCGGGCGGCGCGCTCACCGTGGGGCCGACGGCGACGATCTTTCCGTTCTGCATGAAGATCGAGCCGTGCGCGATCGCGGGTCCGGCCGCGGTCAGGAGCGTTGCGTTGCGGATCAGCGTCGGTCGCGACGGGAACGGCACGTACGTGCTCGGATACGGATCGGCGAGCGGCAGCGAGAGTTCGCCCGGCCCGGGCGTTGACTTCGGCGCCGGCGTCGCCGCGGGCGCCGGGGCCGTCGCGGCGACGGTGGGCGCGAGCAATGAAGCGGACAGCGCCAAGAAAAGCGTAGCCTGAACGATGCGCATGCGATCTCCTAGTGTGGGGTGACGTGGTTCGCGCGGCCGAACGCGAGCGCTTCCTCGCGCGTCTCGAATACGGCAAGCCGTGAGGCGAGTCCGGCCATCTGGAAGATGAGTCGCGCCGACGGCAGCGCCGGGAGCACGAGCGCGAGGTGCTGGCGATTTTTCGCCAGCCGCGCGGCGGCGACCGCGACCGCGTGGATCGTGCGCGAGTCGAAATAGCGCACCTTCGCGAGCGCGAACACGACGACGCCGCAGTTGAGGTCCGCCGCTTCGGCGAAGCGCGCCTCGAGTTCGTGCACGTTGGTCATGTCGAGCTCGCCGGCGGCGTCGATGATGGGGATGCCGTCGACCATCGTAAGGTCGAAGCGCGCGAGATCGGTCATAGCGGTTTCATCGATGTTTCTGCGCGCGCGTCGAATGACATACGCACGACGGTGCCAGCATCGGTCGAGTGGATGCCGAACGAGCTGCTCAGAGCGCGCATGATCGGGACGCCGCGACCGCGCCCTTCGTTCCGCGGGGCGCGCCAGCGCCCGTCGTCGCGGACTTCGATCGAGACCGTGCCTTCGGATTCGGCCGCGCGCACGAAGACGTGGCCGTCGCCGATGCCGTAGGCGTGCTCGATCGCGTTGGTGACCGCTTCGCCGACGGCGACTTCGAGGGCGAAGCGCTTGTCGGCATCGAGCCGGGCCGTATCGGCGAATTGCTCGAGCGCGGCGCGGATCAGGCGCGCGCTCTCCGGGATCGCCGGAAACGCGAGCTCGAGCGGTTCGCTTGCGAGGCGTTGCGTGTTCACCGTGAGGATCGCGACGTCGTCGCTCGCGACGCGCTCGCCCGCGACCGCGCCGTAGATCGCCGCCGCCGTCCGGTCGTTCGTGGTGAAGCAGTCGCTCGCGGCGACGCGCAGCGCGCCGAGGCCCGTGACGACGTCGCGTTCGAGCTCGATCAGACCGTCCGTGTAGAACACGAGAAACGCGTCGTCGGGGAGCGTGACGGTGCGCGTTCCGTGAACGACGTCGTCGAAGATGCCGAGCGGAATTCCGTCGAGTTCGAGCATTTCGACCTCGCCGTCGCCGCTCGCCAGCAGCGGCGGCGGATGTCCGGCGTTCGAAAAGGTCAGCGTCTTGCGACGCGGATCGACCAGCGCGACGATCGCCGTCACCATCGTCTCGCCGTCGCTCAAGCGCAAGACCCGTTCGACCGCGGCGAGGATCGCGGCCGGCTCGAGGTCCTGGATCGCGAAGGCCCGGATCGCTTCGCGGACGCGCCCCATCACGACGGCCGCGCGCAACCCGCGGCCCGCGACGTCGCCGATCGAGAGCACGACGCGCCCGTCGGCGAGTTGGAAGGCGTCGTACCAATCGCCGCCGATCGACGATTCGGCCGCGCCGGGCGAATATACCGCATCGAGGGCGAGGCCCGGGATGCGCGGCAGCGTCGGCGGCAGGAACGCGGCCTGAAGCGAGTCCGCGACGCGCCGCTCGCGGTCGTAGGCGCGGGCGTTTTCGAGCGCGACCGCGGCGCGGCGTGCGAGTTCGCGCGCGAGATCGCGATCGGCCGGATCGAAATGCCGCTGCTCGTCGCGATGCGCGAGCGCGAGCACGCCGATCGTGCGCATCCCGCTGTGCAGCGGAACGTAGAGCGCGCTCGTAAAGGCCAAACTTTCGAGCAGCCGTTCGTGCGTCGCATCCCCGGCGGCGACGTTCTGCCGCAAGGCGGGATCGGGCGCATCGAAGGCGAGCACCTCGCCGCTGCGCATCACCTGCGCGACCGGCGAGGGCCCGTCGAGCGCGCGCGGATAGCGGCGCTCGATCGCCCAGGCGCGCGCGAGCGCCGCCGGATCGCCGTGTGCGATCGCGCCCGCGCGGATCGCGTCGTCGTCGTCGCGCAGGTAGACGCCGCACCAGTCGGCGAGCGCCGGAACGGCGAGACGCGAGAGCACCTCGCAGGTCGCCTCGACGTCGAGCGTGGTCGCGAGCGCGTCGGTCGCGCGCGCGAGGAACGCGAGCTGTTCTTGGGCCCGCTTGGAGACGTCGATGTCGGTCGACGTCCCAAGCCACGAGATGATCGCCCCGCGCGCATCGAGTTGTGCCGCGGCGCGGCTGAGAAACCAGCGGTACGTCCCGTCTTCACCCTGCAGACGCACTTGGGCTTCGTAGACGTCGGTGGGCTGACGCGGGCTCGAGATCCAGGTCCGGAAGCTGCGCGCCCGGTCGGCCGGATGCACGCGCGCGGGGAACGCGCCGGCGAGCGGATCGCCGCGCCGCATCCCCGTGTACGTGTACCAGCGCTCGTTGAACCACTGGATGTTGCCTTCGGCCGAGAGCACCCAGACGATCTGCGGCATCGATTCGGTCAGCAGCCGGTACCGTTCTTCCGATGCCTGCAGCGAGCGTTCGACCAGCGTCCGTTCCGTGATGTCCAGGTTGATGCCGACGAACCGGCGCGCCGCTCCGCCGGCTTCGAGCACCGGCGTTCCGCGGGTGAAAATCGTATACCGGTTGCCCTCGACGCTCGTGATCTCGCGCTCGAATTCGAACGTCCGTCCGCCGCGCACGAACATCCGCAGGCTCTCGAGCGACTCGTCCGCGAGCGACGTCGCGCCGATGAGCGCGAGAAACGACGGGCTGACGTAGCGCAGCGTCCCCGACGCCTCCGCCGACCAGACGCCGAACGGGATCGCATCGCCGACCGCGCGGTATTGCGCCTCCGAGCTTTCGAGCAGCGTCTCCGACCGGCGTTTCACGAACGCGATCAGGATCGCGACCGCGAAGTACGAGACGGCCAGCGAGATGCAATTCTGGAGGATATCCCAGCCGCCAAAACCGCTGAGCTGTTCTTCGTACGCGACGCCGCCGGTGATCAGCGCCGTGACGGCCAGCGCGACGCGCAGCGGCAGGAGCCACGCCAAGAGCGCGACCGGCACGACTTCGAGCGGCGCGTACTGCGTCGTCTCCGGCGTGGCCCAGTCCACGTAGCCGATCGCGATTGCGGTCGCCGCCGCAGCAGCGACGGCACCCGAGCGTCCGCGAAGCGACATCCGTCTCGGCGTGTCGAACATCTCCCCAAGCGTAACCCGCCGCCCGCGTGAAGTCCTTTGGCCCGGAGCCGTCGTACTGGCGGAGGATGGAAACGACCCCGCTCACCACGCTCGCGCCGATCGGCGATGGAGTCGCCCCGATCGCCCTTTGGTCCGACGGCGAACTTCGCACGGGTGCGGAGATCACCGTGCACGCCCTCACGCACGCGCTCCATTACGGCTCGTCGGTCTTCGAGGGCATTCGCGTCTACCCGACGGCGCGCGGCGCGGCGATCTTCCGGCTGCACGACCACATCGCGCGCCTGTACGACGGTGCCTCGGCGTACGGACTCGAGATGCCGCTCGACGCGACGGCCTTCGCCGAGGTCGTGCGCGCGACGGTCGCCGCGAGCAAGCGCGATGCGGCCTACGTCCGGCCGTTGGCGTATTTCGCGGGCGATACGGTCCGGCTCGCACCGGCCGGCGTCTGCCCGACGCGGACGCTCGTCGCGGTCTTACCGTTTACCGGTCTGCGACCCGGGCAGGTCGAGTTTTCCGCCGCGCTCACCACGGTGATGAAAACGCCGTCGGCTGCGCTGCCCTCGTGGGTGAAGGCAGGCGGCCATTACACGAATTCGATCCGCGCGTTGCACGACGTGCAGAAGCGCGGCTTCGACGAAGCGATCCTACGCAACGTGAAGGGCGAGATCGCCGAAGGCAGCGGCGAAAACGTCTTCGTCGTGAAGGGCGGCACGCTCATCACCAACGACGCGAGCGCCGACATCTTACCGGGGATCACGCGCGATTCGGTGATCGCGATCGCGCGCGCAGCGGGACTGCCGGTCGAGATTCGGGCGCTCGCCGTCGACGATCTCGCGCAGGCCGACGAAGCGTTCTTCACCGGAACGGCGGCGGAAGTGGTGCCGATCGTACGCTTCGAGTCGCGCGCGATGAGCGAAGGGCCGATCACCACGCAATTGCGGACGGCGTATAGCGCGATCGTTCGCGGCGAGGCTCCGGCCCCGGGCGACTGGCTGACGTTCGCCTGATGCGTCGCGCCGGGCGGCTCGCCGCCTTCGTTCTGTGCGCCCTGCCGCTGGCGGCGGGTGCCGGTTCCGTCGCGCAGGCCGGCGCCGCCGCGAAGGCGCCGCTCGATTACCGCGCGTACGATGCCTGGAAAACGGTGCGCGGCGTCCGCGTCTCCGACGACGGCGCATTTCTCGCCTACGGCCTCGTGCCGGGAGACGGCGATCCGGCCCTCGTGATCCGCAATCTCACCACGGGCGAGGAGCGGACCGTTCCGCGCGGGACCGCACCGCAATTCAGCGCCGATTCGCATTTCGTCATCTACACGATCGTGCCGCCGAAAGCGGACGTCGATGCGGCCAAAAAGGCGAAGACGCCCGAAGCCGAGCAGCCCAAGAACGATCTCGGCATCATCAACCTGCAGACCGGCGGGACGATCGTCGCCGAGCGGGTGAAGAGCGTCATCGTACCGCGCGACGGCGGCACGACGATCGCCTACGAGCTCGAGCCGCCCGCACACCGGGGTTCGGCTTCGCCGAACCCGTCGGCTTCGCCGACGCCGGCAGATTCGCCGACGCCGGCAGCTTCGTCGAGTCCCGCGAAGGCCGATAAGAAAAAGGACGAAACGCACGCCTACGTGTTGCGCGATCTCGCGGCAGGCACGACGCTCGTGATCGACGGCGTCTCCTCGCTCGCGCTCAGCGACGACGGGCGCTTCGCGGCGTACGCGACCGAATCGCACGACGGCACGAAGGACGGCGTGCACGTGCGCGATCTCGCGGCGTCCGCGACGCGCGACGTGCTCGCCGGAACGGGCCGCTACCGCAACGTCGCCCTCGCGCGCGACGGCAGCGAGCTCGCGTTTCTGAGCGATACGGCGTCGTACGCGCAGGACGTGCCGCACGACGATCTCTACGTGGTCGCGACCGCGTCGACGGCGACCCCCGTGCCGGTCGTGAACGCCATCACCGGCGGGCTCTTGCACCCGCGTACCGCGAACGCGAACGGCAACGTCACCTTCTCGCGCGACGGCAAGCGGGTGTTCTTCGGTCTCGCGCCGGCGCCGACGCCGCTGCCCGTCGATACGCCCGCGCCGCTCGCGGTCGATCTGTGGACGTACCGGGACGCGCGCTTGCAATCGGTGCAAAAGCACGACGCCGAGGCCGATCGCAAGCACACCGATCTCGCCATGTACGACCTCGCCGGCGCGCGCTTCATCGCGCTCGCGACGGCGCATATGCGCCGGATCGTGACCAACGACAACGCACGCTACGCGCTCGGGCTCGACGACGCGCCCTACCGGATTGCCGCATCGTGGAGCGAGAACCGCGCCGACGTCTACGCGGTGAGCCTGACGGACGGGTCGCGCCGGCTCTTGGCGCGCGGCGTCGCCGGTGCCCAGGCCGAACTCTCACCCGAGGGCACCTACGCGCTGATCTGGGACGAACGGCTGCGGCGCTGGACGACGGTTCGCACCGATACCGGCGCACGCACGGTGCTCGCCGCACACGTGCCGGTCGCCTTTTACGATGAAACCGACGATCACCCCGCCCCGCCGCCGCCGCTCCCGACCGGCGGCTGGCTGGCCGGGGACCGCGGCGTCATCCTCTACGACCGCTACGACGTGTGGCTCGCGGACCCGGCGACCGGCGCCGCGCGCAACCTCACCCGCGGAACCGGGCGCCGTACCAACGTCGCGTACACCGTGATGGAAACCGACCGCGAGCGGCCGGCGCATCCGCCGGGCGAACCGTTCTTGCTCTCGCTGAACGATCTGACCAATTACGACAGCGGCTACGCGCGCATCCCCGCCGGCGGCGGCGTGCCGCAGACGTTGCTGCGCGAACGCAAACTCGTGCAAGCGGCCGGCGCGTTCTTGGGAACGACGCACGACCGCATCGCACCGCCGCTGGCCGCGCGGCACGCGGCGCGCTACGTCTTCTCCGAAGAATCGTTCCGCGATCCGGACGACCTGTGGTCGAGCGACGCCAACTTCACGCATCCGGTGCGCGTCTCGAACGCGGACCCGCAGATCGCCGGCTATCGGTGGGGCACCGAGCGCATCATCAGCTATCGCGATGCGAAGGGAAAACCGCTCCGCGCCGTGCTGCTGCTGCCGGACGGCGCGCGGCGGGGTCAGCGTTTCCCGACGCTCGTGTATTTTTACGAGCGCTGGGTCGATCAGTTCCACACGTTCTACACGCCGCGGCCGGGCTATCCGACGATCTCGCGCTACGTGAGCCACGGGTACGCGGTGCTGTTGCCCGACGTGTGGTACACGACCGGGCATCCGGGCGCGAGCGCCGTCGATTGCATCGACGCGGCCGTCGACGCGGCGGAAAAACTCGGCGTGGTCGATCCGGCGCACGTCGGGATCGCGGGCCACAGCTGGGCGGCATATCAGATCAACTACCTGCTCACGCAAACGCACCGCTTCCGCGCGGCCGAAGCCGGGGCGGCGGTCACCAACATGACCAGCGCCTACGGCGGGATTCGCCTCGAGTCGGGGAACGTGCGCGAGGGCCAATACGAATACGGGCAGAGCCGGATCGGGGCGACGCCGTGGGACCGCCCCGATCTGTATCTCGAGAACTCCGGTCTCTTTCACATCCGCGCGATTACGACGCCGTATCTGACGATGCACAACGACGCCGACGGCGCGGTGCCGGTCGAGCAGGGCATCGAGTTCATAACCGCGATGCGCCGGCTCGGCAAAGTCGCCTACCTGTTCTCGTTCAACGGCAAGGATCACAACCTGCGCGACACGCCGACCGACCGCGACGACCTCAAGTATTGGGCCGTCGTGTTCGATCAGTGGTTCGATTACTGGCTGCAAGGCGCGCCGCGGCCGGCCTGGTTCGACGGGATCGACTACCTGCACCGCGGCGAGACGGACGTCCGTCCGCTCTACGGCGAATCACCCGGCTAACTCGGCGGCACGGACTCCGCGTCGTCACCCAGGATATGGACGAGCATCGCGCGTTCCGCGGCGGGCCCGCTTCCGGCCGCGAGCGCCGCGTGGATCTTTTCGTAACCCGTGCGCGGAGCGATGGACTCATCGTGCCGGATCGTGAAGAAGAATTCGGTCCGGTCCCAGAGCGTTGCCGCGACCGCCGCCGAGATTGTCGAGTGCGCCATCGCATGGATCTGCGCGTGGAACGCGCGCTCGAGCGTGCGGTGTTCGCGCCCCTCGGGGATCAGCTCGAGCTGGTGTGCGAGCGCCGCAAGATGATCGAGTTCGTCTTGCGTGCGGCGCCGCGCGGCCAGGCCGCACACCGCCGCTTCAACGGCCGCGAAGACGGTGAGAAAATCGCTCACCTCGCTCGGCTGAACGTTGACGACGCGACACCCAACTTGCGGAATGATCTCGATGAAGCCCTCGGTCGCCAGCCGCTTGAAGGCGTCCATTACGGGTTGTCGGCTCGTGTGCAGTACACTGACGACGTCTTCCACCCGGATCTTCTGACCCGCCTCCATCTCCTCGAGGATCAGGTCTTTTGTATACAGATACGCGTGCTCGGCCAACCGGCCGCGGCGTTGTAATCCCTCCATATTGCCCCTCCCTCCCCCTCTTTTCCACAGCGGGCTCGCGAAGTGCTGCTAGAGAAGTCGGAAGCATGGTACGTTCTGTCGTGGTTTTCCTCGGTTTTCTGGCGATTGCGATCGCGGCGGCGGGCGCATCCGTAGCGGCAGAACCTCCGAATTCCCTCGTAACGCAAGCGCCTAGCGGGTCGCCGAGCCCACATGCAAGCGCATCGCCGGGGCCCTCATCATCGCCCGCAAGTGTGAGCGGGATCACACCTGTTCCGGCGTCCTCGGCGGCGAGCGCGTTCATCGCGGCCTTGCCCTCGCCGGGTGCGGCGCAAGCGTACGCGACGTTCGTCCGGGGCGCGCAGCGGCTGCCCGGCGTGATCGACTTGATCCGCAAGGACGACGACCTGTATCTCGATCTCTCGCCGGCCGCGTTCGACCGGACGTACATCATCTCGCCGTCACTGGCCAGCGGCGTCGGTTCGGGCGCGTTTGCCGGTCGCATCTACGAGCCGTTCCTCGTCCGCTTCAAGCGCGTCGGCCGGCGCGTGTTGTGGATCTCTCCGAACCCGCACTACACGGCCGCAAAAGGCAGCGCGGCGGCGAATTCGCTCGCGGTGAGCGTCGCCGATTCGGTGCTCTTTTCGACGCCGATCGTCGCCGAGGACGGCGAGAAGCAACATACGGTCGTCGCACCGTCGCTCTTCTTGAGCGACTTCGAAGGGATCGGCGCGGACCTCGGGCGCAGCGTCGCGCCGCCCTCGCTGCCGGGGCTGATCTTCATCGGCCCGCGCGCCGCTTTCAGCGTCGACGGCAGCAAATCGTACTACGTGAGCACGAAAGCCTTTCCGCGCAACGATGAAGTCTCGGTCAACCTGACGTTCAACGGTCCGCCGAATGCGCTCCCGACGGTCCCCGACGGGCGCGGTATCCCGGTCGTCGTGCACTACAGCATCGTGCAGCCGCCGGATGCCGATCCCAACTTCGTCCCGCGCTACGCCGATGACCGGGTCGGCTACTTCATCACCGCGCGCAAGCACTACGGCAACGACGATGAGGCGAGCCCGTTCGAGCGCTTCATCGAGCGCTGGAACCTCGACGGCGGCCCGGTCGTGTTTTACCTCACCAACGAGATCCCGGGCGAGTATCGCGGGACCGTGCGCCGCGGACTCTTGGCGTGGAACGACGCGTTCCGCAAGATCGGCTACCAGCACGACGTGATCGTGGTCAAGGATCAGCCGGCCGATCCGAACTGGGATCCCGACGACGCGCGGTATTCGACCGTTCGCTGGATCACCTCGGAGACGTCGGAATTCGCCGCGTATAGTCCATCCGTCGTCGATCCCGATACCGGCCAGATCATTCGCGCCGAAGTGGTGATCGACGGCGAATCGATGCGCTCGATCAAACGCGGCTATCGCGATACCGTTCTTCCGCTCAATCGCGCGCCGACGAACGCCCAGGCGGCGTTCGATCCCGACGCCTGCGACCTCAGCGATGCGGGCGCGCTCGATGCGGCGATCGGGGCGATGTCGCTCGCCTCGAAGCCGCACGCGACCGCCGCGGATCGCGAACGGTTCGCCCAGGCCTGGCTGTATTCGACAGTGCTGCACGAGGTCGGGCATACGCTCGGCTTGCGGCATAATTTCGCCGGCTCGTCGGCGTACTCGCCGGCCCAGCTTCACGATCCCGCCTTCACGCACGCCCACGGGACGACGGCCTCGGTGATGGATTACACCCCCGTCAACCTCGCCGCGCCGGGGAAACGGCAGGCGGATTACTTCCCCACGCGCCTGGGCGTCTACGATTATTGGGCGATCCAATACGGCTACCAGCGCTTCCCGACCAAGACCTCGGAGGGCGAACTGCCCTATCTGCGCAAAATCGCGGCGCGTTCGACGCAGCCCGGGCTCGCCTACGGAACGGATGAGGACGCGATCGATCCGTATGCACTCGATCCGCGCATCGCGCGCTTCGATCTCTCGAGCGACCCGCTCGCCGAAGACGCCGAACGCTTCGCGCTCGACGAACACCTCGCCGCAACGCTCGACCGGCCGTACCGCGGCGACGCGCGCTCGTACGCGGACCTGCGTCAAGCGATGATCACCGTGCTCGGCAGCGAGCTGCAGACCGCGGACCTTGCCGCGCACTACATCGGCGGGATCTACACCTCGCGTTCGCACCGCGGCCAGGCGGGTGGCGTTCCGCCGTTCGTCGCGATTCCCAAAGCGGAACAGAAACGCGCCTTCGATCTGATCGCGCGCTACGTGTTCTCGGCGCACGCGCTCGACTATTCGCCGCACTTGCTCAGCGAACTCGAGCCGCAGCGCTACGGGTTCCATTGGGATTCCTCGACGCCGGCGCGAGAAGATTTCCCGATCCGCGAAGTGATCGCCGAGATCCAGGATCAGTCGATCGCCGCGATCATCTCGCCGGTCAACCTCTCGCGGATCGCCGACGAACAGCTGAAGGCGCCGGCGGGGGCGACGATGACGCTCGCCGACCTCTTTCACTGGATGAACGGCGCGATCTACGACGACTTGAACGCGCGCACGATCGCGCCGCCGCATCGCGACCTGCAGCGCCGCTACACGGATCTGATGGAAGAGATCGCCGTGCTGCCGGCCTTTGCGATGGATCAGTTCGGTCTGCCGCGCGACGTGCAAGCGCAAGCGCGCACGACGCTCGAGTCGCTGAACGCGCGTTTGCCCGCGGCGCTGGCAAACGCGCACGACGCCGCGACGCGCGCGCATCTGGTCGAGCTGCGTTCGCGCGTGAACGGCATCCTCAACCCGACGATGCTGCGGTCGATTTGAGCGCCGCGTTTCGGATGCGCGAGCGCACGCTCGCGCTCGCCGACGAAGCGCGCGTGATGGGGATCGTCAACGTGACGCCCGATTCGTTCTACGAACGGGTCAGCGGCGCCGCGGCGGCGGTCGAGCGGGCGCGCGAGCATGCGGCCGCGGGCGCGGCGCTGGTCGACATCGGCGGCCAGTCGTACGCGCACTGGAACCCGCGCATCGCGGCTGAGGAAGAGATCGCGCGCGTCGTGCCGGCGGTCGCGGGGATCCGCGCCGCCGGGATCGATCTCGCGCTTTCGATCGATACGGTCAAGGCGACGGTTGCCGACGCGGCGCTGGCCGCGGGCGCCCATCTCATCAACGATTGCAGCGGCCTGGGCGATCCGGCGATGGCCGAGGTCGTCGCCAAGCACGATGCGGCGCTCGTGATCATGCATCTCAAGGGCGAACTCAACGTCCGCAACGTCGAGGCCTATCGCTATGCCGACGTGATGGCGGAGATCGTCGCGTTCTTGGGCGAGCGCATCGAACGCGCGCTACGCGCGGGCGTCCGGCGCGAATCGATCGCGATCGATCCGGGCCTGGAGTTCGGCAAAGAGCCGCAGACCGATCTCGAGATCCTCGATCGCTTCGCCGAACTCCAGGTGCTGGGCTACCCGATTCTCTTTGCGAGTTCGCGCAAGAGTTTCATCGGCCGGATCTTCGGTCGCCCGGCAAAGGAACTGCTGGTGCCGTCGCTTGCGACCGCGGCGATCGGGATCGAGCGCGGGGCGCGGATCCTGCGCGTCCACGACGTCGCCGAGACCGTGCAACTCGCGACGATGCTGGCCGCGATCCGGCCCGAGCGGCGCGCGGCGCTGACCCTCGCCGCGGCGATGCCCGGCACGCCGCCAGCAAGCAACTAACCCGGCCCGTCGCCGGTCTAAGGCCCGGTATGCATACGGTCCTCATCGGCATTGGCTCGAATCTCGGCGATCGGCAGAGCACGATCCTCGGCGCGCTCCAGCGGCTGCGCCGCATCGCGCGCATCACCGAGGTCTCCTCGTATTACGAGACGCCCCCCGTCGGCCTCAGCGGCCCGGCGTTCCTCAACGTCGCGGCGCGCCTCGTGACCGAGCTCGAGCCGGAAGCCTTCGAGCTCGCCGTGCGCGGGATCGAGACCGCGATCGGTCGCGCCCGCGAGCACGATCTGCGCTCGCGGCCGATCGACATCGACATCCTGTATTTCGACGATCGGATCGCCGACTTCGGGCGCTTCGAGGTGCCCCATCCGTACATCGCGGAGCGGCCCTTCAACCTGATCCCGCTGGCCGAGATCGCGGGCGATTTCGTCGACCCCAAGCGCGGCACGACGATCGCTGCGCTCGCGGCCAGTGCCGACGCCGCGGGGATCCAGAAGAAGGTGCGCGCGCTGCACTTCTTCGCCAACCGGCAAGAAGAAGCGCCCGACGTGCGGCTCTCGCTCAATCGCGTCGGCGTCTCGCGCGTGCGGCAGCCGATCGTGCTCGAGCTGGGCGGGCGCGAACAGCGCTTGAACGCCGAGTTCACGATGGTCGCCGATCTGCGGCCCGACAAGGCCGGCGTCCACATGTCGCGCTTCTCGGAGCTGCTCGAAGCGGCGACGCACGCCGTGCTCGCGGGCGACGATCGTCCGGCGCGGATCGACGAGATCGTCGAGCGCGTCGCGCGCGAGATCGTCGGCTCGCAGGGCGCGCTGCGCGCCGACGTGCGCGTGCGGGCCGACTTCAGCCTCGAGCGCTGGACGCCGGTCAGCGGCCGGCGCACCGATGAAACCTACACGCTCGTCGCGATCGCGCACGCGGATGGAGCGTCCACCCGGCGCGTCATCGGCGTCGAGGCCGAGGGGATGACGGCGTGCCCGTGCGCGCAGCTGATGGTGCGCGAGCACTCGCAGCGCGAACTCATGGACGCGGGCTTTAGCGATCTCGACGCGGCGCGCGCGCTCGATGCGCTGCCGGTCGCAACGCACAACCAGCGCGGCCGCGGCTCGATCCTCATCGGCCTGGACCCCGCGCATCCGGTCGACGTACGGCCCGAAGATCTCGTCGAGATCGTCGAAGGGGCGATGTCCTCGGAAACCTACGGCCTGCTCAAGCGTCCCGATGAGTTCTTCGTCGTCAACAAGGCGCACCACAATCCGAAGTTCGTCGAGGACGTCGTGCGCGGGATCCTCGCGCAGGCGCTCGAGGTGTACGCGGATCTGCCGGACGGCACGTATCTCGCCGCGACGCAAGTCAACGACGAGTCGATCCACAAACACGATGCCTTCGCCGAGGCATTCGGGCTCTTCGGTGAGTTCCGCCGCGAGCTCGACGGCGACACGCACGTCGATCGCAAGACCGACCTCGCGTCGTGGCTCGGGACGCGGCCCTCGCCGGTTCTTTCCTGAGCGAGTGATCGAGGTCTGGGCGTCGCCCGAGCCGAGCATCGCTCGGGTCGACGCGACGACCGTGCGCGATCAGGGCCGCGAGACGGGGTTTCGCGCGCGCTTCTCGGACATCGATGCGATCGCCGATCTCGGCGTTGCGGCAACCCGTTTTCCGCTGTTGTGGGAAGACGGCGATCTCGCGTGGGCCGCGCCCCGCTTGGAACGCTTGCGCGAGCGCGGCGTCGCGCCGATCGTGACGCTCCTGCATCACGGCTCGGGGCCGTTCGAGACGGATTTGCTCGACCCGGCGTTTCCCGAGCGCTTCGCCGCCTACGCGGAGCGCGTGGCGACGCGCTTTCCGTGGGTGCGGCGTTGGACGCCGATCAACGAGCCGCTCACGACCGCGCGCTTCGCGACGCTCTACGGTGTGTGGTATCCGAACCTCCGCGACGACCGCGCGTTCGGTCGCGCGATGCTGCACCAGACGCGCGCGCAACAGCTCGCGATGGCGCGCATTCGCCGGATCGTCCCCGAGGCGACGTTCGTCCTTACCGACGATTTGCAACGCATCACCGCCGCCGATCCCGGGGTCGAGGGATACGCGGCGTTCTTGCGCGAGCGGGTGTTTCTCTCGGTGGAACTCGTCGCCGGACGCATCGACGATCGCCATCCGCTCTTCACGTTCTTACGCGGCGGCTGCGGGATCGCGGAGGCGGAACTCGCGCTCGTGCGCGCGCAAGCGACGCCGCCGGATCTCGTCGCCTTCGATCACTACGTGCATTCGGAACGCTACGTGTTCACGGCACCGGACGGGCGCATCGGCGACGTTCCGGCCGTCTACGTCGCGGGCGAACCGGCGCCGCGGTGCGAGCCGCTGCTGCGCGCGGCATGGGAGCGGCTGCGGTTGCCGCTCGCGCTCGGCGAAGTCCACATCCATGCATCCGCCGGCGAGCGCGTACGCTGGCTCGCGCAGCACGCCGCCGACGTCGCCGCCGTGCAGACCACGGGCGTCGACATGCGCGCCATCGGTGCGTGGGCGGCGTTCGGCCTCGTCGATTGGCATTCGCTCTTGCGTCGCCGCGAGGGCGTCGCGGAAGATGGGATCTTCACGTTCGCGGGGCCGGACGGTGTGCCGCAACGGACGGCGGTCGCCGACGCCGTAACCGCGCTGGTCCGCGGGGAGCCGATCGCGGGTGCCGCGAGCGGCTGGTGGGAACGTGACGCGCGTTTGCGTACGCCGGCGGAATTGCTCGCGCTGGCCGATGCGGGGATCGCCGAAGGCGCGCACATCCTCGCGAGCGAGGCGCTTGCGTGAGCGTCCCGCGCGCGTTCGTGGCCGGTTTGCATCTGCGCTGGGACGGCGTCTGGCAGCGGCCGCAGCAGATCCTCAGCCGCCTCGCGCGCCGCGTCCCGGTCGTCGTGATCGAAGAGCCGCTCTGGGCGCCCGAGGATCGCGACATCGTCATGACCGACGGTAACGTGCGCATCGTGCGACCGCTGCGGACGCGCGGCTGGAGTGCTCCGCTGGTCGATGCTCGGGCGATCGCCACCGCGCGCGAGCTGGTGGGAGCGGGAGCGTGCGGCGTGTGGCTCTACACGCCGATGATGCTCGAACTCGCCGAGGCCTTCGCTGCGGCGCCGCTCGTGTTCGATTGCATGGACGAACTTGCGGCGTTCGATTTCGCGCCGGCCGGGATCGCGGAGCGCGATGCGGCGCTGGTCGCGCGCGCGGACCGCGTGTTCGCGGGCGGTAAATCGCTCTACGCGCGCCGGAAGGACGCCGGTAGCAAGGTGCGCTGCGAGCCGAGCGGTGTCGAGGTCGAGCGCTTTGCCGCCGATGTCGCCCCGCATCCGCTGGTCGCCGAACTGCATGGCCCGGTGTTTACCTACACGGGCGTGATCGACGAACGGATCGATTTCGATCTCGTGAACGCGCTCGCGGACGGCGTGCCCGATGCAAACGTCTTGCTCGTCGGGCCGGTGGTGAAGATCGATCCGGCCATTCTGCCACGCCGTACGAACGTCCACTTCACCGGCGGTCAGCCGTATGCGAGCCTGCCCGGTTTTCTCGCCGGGACCGACGTCGCGATCATGCCGTTCGCGATCAACCGCGCGACGGAGAACATCTCGCCGACGAAGACGCTCGAGTATTTCGCCGCCCGCCGTCCGGTCGCGACGACGCCGATTCGCGACGTGATGGACGAGTTCGGTGACATCGTCTATGCGGGCGCGGGTCCGGAAGCGTTCGTCGCGGCCGCTCGCGCGGCGCTCGGCGCACCGCCGGAACGGATCGCGGCGGGTGTGGCGGCGGCGTCCGCGCGAACCTGGGATGCGATCGTCGCGCGCATGTGGCACGCGCTCGACGCATGAAGCCGGAACGATGAAGAGCGAGAACCCACTCGACGTGCGCACCGCACTGCGCTTTCTGCGCGGCCTGCGCGAGAACAACGACCGTACCTGGTTCGCCGCCAATCGCGGCGTCTACGACGAAACGATCAAACCCGAGTGGGAAGCATTCGTGGCGGGCTTGCTCATTCGCGGCGGGTCGTTCGACGAGCGCCTCCTCTACGTCGACCCGCGACGCTGCATTTTCCGGATCTATCGCGACACGCGTTTCTCGAACGACAAATCACCGTACAAGCCGCATCTCTCCGCGTTTCTCTCCCCGCGCGGCTGGCGCGGCATCACGCCGGGCTTTTACATCCAACTCCGCCCGGGCGGCGAGAGCATGTTCGCCGCCGGCATCTACGTCCCCGAGAAGCCGGTGCTGCTCGCCATCCGCGAGCGACTCGCCGCAGGCGATCCGGACTTCGCGCGCATCCTCAAATCGAAACGCCTCGCGCCGTATCTTCCCGTCGACACCGATCCCCTCAAGGTGATGCCCCGCGGCTACGACCGCGATCACCCGCAAGCCGCCTGGATCCGCGCGCGCCGCTTCATGGTCCGCATGCGCTACGCCGACAAACTCGCCGAAACCGGCGATTGTTTTGCGCTCGTGAGAACCGCGATGCGCGACACCGCCCCGTTCGTCGCGTGGTTGGATCGCTTCGTCAGTACGAGTGAAATGAGTGGCGACGCACGATAACGTTCGTGGCGGCTCCGGATTGGATTTCACCTACCACTCCGTTGGGAAGATCGAGGTTATCCTCCGAGCCCGATGCGAAATGGTGAGGATGCCGAGCGTGACCTCACGTGCGCTAGGAGTGGCCGTCCTCATCGCGCTAAGCGCTCGCGCGGCGTTCCCTGCGGACGTCTCCGCCGAGAA
>Ga0116231_10009472_pt1 | contig 16407 bp, 17 predicted proteins | sample S1TSphgellanicum_2_FD_89695 | JGI IMG/M metagenome (GOLD analysis project Ga0116231, IMG submission 89695) | Host-associated microbial communities from peat moss isolated from Minnesota, USA - S1T2_Fd - Sphagnum magellanicum MG | ecosystem: Host-associated > Plants > Peat moss > Unclassified...
CCGGCCGCCTCAGCGACTCCCGACGTCAGGCCGCGGCGGATCTCGGCAAGCGAATCACGGCACTGATGCAGACCCTCGGGATGGGTGGAGGACGTTTTGCCGTCAGCGTGACGGCCGGCGACGGCGAGCCGACGGCGCACGGGCTGGACACGATCGAGTTTCTCGTTGCCGCCAACCCGGGTCACCCGCCGAAGAGCCTGGCCAAAGTCGCCTCGGGCGGCGAGTTGTCGCGCATCAGTCTCGCGGTCCAAGTGGCGGCGGCGGCCCAGACGACCGCCCATTGCATGGTCTTCGACGAGGTCGATGCCGGCATCGGCGGGGCCATCGCGGAGATCGTCGGACGGCAATTGCGCGAGCTCGGGCAGCGTGGCCAGGTGCTTTGCGTGACCCATCTGGCCCAGGTGGCAAGCCAGGCGAACCATCAATTTCGGGTCACCAAGCGCAGCGACGGCAAGACGACGCGGACGACGATCGAGCGCCTCGGCGACGAGGAGCGCGTCGAGGAAATCGCCCGCATGCTGGGCGGCGTCGACGTCACCAGCCAGGCGCGCGCCCACGCCCGCGAGATGCTGCAACTCGCGGCGGGCGCAGCGGCGGGCACGGCAGCGGGCGCAGCGGCGGGCACGGCTCCGGGCAAGGCGGCGACTTCGGTTGCGCGGCCGGCGTCCCGCGCCGGCTCGGGAACGAGTCCCGCAGCACCGTCGGCGCCAAAAACGCGGCGCTCGCGCGCCGGCCGCTAGGCGCTAGGGGCGTAGAGGACGTTTGCGATGGGGGCAATCGGCCTTGCGGCAATGGCCGTAGAGAATCAGTGCATGGTCGCTGATTTCGAAGCCGAGTCGCTCGGCGACCGCCTGCTGCCGCTCTTCGATGCCGCCGTCCATGAACTCTTCGACGTTGCCGCAGTCCACACAGACGATATGATCATGATGCGGTCCGTGATTGAGCTCGAAAACCGCCATGCCACCTTCGAAATGGTGGCGCGTCACGAGGCCCGCCGCTTCGAACTGCGTGAGCACGCGATAGACGGTGGCGAGACCGATATCCTCGTTCGAGACCAGCAGGCGCTTGTAGATGTCCTCGGCGCTCATGTGACGCGCCGAACCCTCGGCGAGGATGTCGAGGATCTTCAGACGGGGCAGCGTGACCTTCAGCCCCGCGTTACGCAGGTCGCTGCTCTCGGTGCTCGAGCTTGGTTTGACCCGCTGCGCCATGCTGTGCCATCCGGTATGATACGGCTTCAATTATTCCTCATTTAACGGTTGCACACCACTTTGACGACCACTTTGACGACTAGGCTGCTCGGGGGTCTCTTTGGTTTGGGTCTGGCGACGCTCTCGAGCGGTTGCATCTACCACATCAACATCCAGCAGGGGAATTACCTGGATCAGAACGCCGTGAACCAGGTTCAGGCCGGCATGACGCGCAGCCAGGTTCGCTACCTGCTCGGTACACCGCTCGCCGCGGACCCGTTCACGAAGGATCGCTGGGACTACATTTATTATCTGAAGAAAGGCCGTTCTGGGCACGTCGATACGCGCCGCGTGACGGTGTTCTTCGACGGCGACAAGGTGGCGAGCCTGACCAAGCCCAGCGATGCGGTGGCCGCCGAGCAGGAAAAATCGGCCGCGGAAATCAAGAACGGCCGGATTTACTGAGCCCTTTGCGATCCGCGCGTCGGCGGCGCGCGAGCTTGGGGTCGACCGCGAGCGCGCTGTAGACCTCGATTCGATCCCCCTCGACGAGCGCCTGCCCGCGTGCCACGACGGAACCGAAAATACCGACGGTCGCGCCCTGCAGATCGAGACCGGCGAACCGGGGGTCCGCTGCGGCGAGGCGCAGCGCATCGGCCACGGTGGCCGGCGGCTCGAGCCGCAGAGCGACGACCGTTTGAGCGCCCGGACCAGCATGGGCGATTTCGATCAGCATGCCCGCACGCGGCGCACCTCAGGCATAGATCTCGCGGGCCCGCTTGACGAAGGCCGCGACGATCGTTCCGCACAGGGTCTCGAAAATCGCATTGAAAGCCGCCGCCAAGAGGCCGTTCTTGAACTCGAATTCGACGCGGAAAGTGACGCGCGAGCCATGTTCGCCGATCTGCTCGAAACGCCACTGGCCGATCAGGCTGCTGAACGGCCCGTCGAGCAGATTCATCAGGATCTGCGCGTCCGGGGTCAATTGGTTACGGGTCGTGAACTGCGTTCTCAAGGGGCCCCGCGCGATGCTCACCGTGGCGTCCCGGATCGTCGGCGAAACGTCCTCGACGTCGGCGCCGTCGCACCACGGCAGAAACTCGGGGTAGCGGCCGACGTCGTTGACGAGCGCGAACATCTGCGCGGCGGAAAAGCCAACGATGGCACTGCGTTCGACGACCTTCAAGCACATCCCCCCCGGGTGCGGCGCCGTGCCGCGTTCGGGGCAGATTCTCCGGCAAAAGCGCAGGCGCCACAACGAGCGAATCGGTAGACTCCTCGGCCCGTGAAGACCCAAGACAAACTGCCCCCGATCGCGGTAAACCGCAAAGCGCGCTTCGACTACTTCATCGAGGAGAGTTACGAGGCGGGCATTGCTCTGCTCGGCTGGGAGGTCAAGAGCATGCGCGCGGGCAAGGCTCAGATCGCCGAAGCCTACGTCTATCTCAAGAACGGCGAGGCGTTCCTGTTCGGCGCCCACATCAGCGCGCTCAATTCGGCCTCGACCCATGTCGACACGGCGCCGACCCGCACGCGCAAGCTCCTGTTGAGCCGTCGCCAGCTCGATCACCTGGTCGGCGCGGTGGAGCGGCAGGGCTATACCCTCGTGCCGCTGGAACTGTACTGGAAGGAAGGCCGCGCGAAGCTCCAGGTGGGTCTCGCCAAGGGCAAAAAGCAGCACGACAAGCGGGCGACGGACAAGGACCGGGACTGGCAGCGGGACAAGGGACGGATCATGAAGGCGTTCCGTCGCTGACCGGGCGCGCATTTGGAACCGCGGCGAGTAACGCGTACACTAGGGATTGTCTTGGGGCCGACCGGTTTCGACATGGGTTGCGAAACTCCAGGGGCGTACCGAGGTGCAGGTTACCTCGTAAAACTGACTTGCAAACTTATAGTTGCCAACGAAGACAACTACGCACTAGCCGCCTAATCGCGGCTGTACCCTGACCGGCCTGTGCTGATGCGAACGGTTCAGGGGTAGCGCTCATCAGCTAGCGGGGCACACGGGTCCGGGGTGTGTTTTGCGAATCGCTACCGGGCTGGCTGTTTGCTTTCCCTGCCCGTTGGGTAGTGAGCGGCGAGAATAATAGACTGGGCTACGTACGTAGATCTTGGAACGTAGGGCTTATGGACGGGGGTTCGATTCCCCCCGGCTCCACCATCACGTGAAAACGAACCCGCCATCCGAGCGGGTTTTTTTATTGCCTGAAGGTGTTACTACGCAACTTACTACTCAACCGCCCCCTTCTTACCTCGGTCGCATGTCGCATCACCGTGCACAAGATGATTCGTCGCCCCGCTGGCACCACACCCGATTTACTTGAACCGTTCCAGCCCGCTCGCGATTACTTCCGATACCATCCAAAGTGAGCGAAAGGCGGCAAGCGCATTGCCGTGCTTTCTTGCTGGTTATTGGCTCTTTCTGCAAACGGCTCTCAGCCTCAAGAGCCGTTCGCTTCCGCGGCGCGGCGCTGCTCGGTCACGTCCAAGTTCACCCCAATCATCGTCAGCGCGCCGCCGTCCGCGGCGTACAACGTTCGTGAAGTTGCCTTTACATGTCGAATCTCACCGCTCGGTCGAACGATGCGAAATTCCGTGTCAAATTCGCCTCTACCGCGGACCGCAGCCATGATCTGCGCTTCGCATCTTGCACGATCGGCGGGGTGCAGACTGTTTGCCCATAGCGTGTACGGTTCAGCGCCGGGGCGGCGAACCTGGTCGTATATGCGATACATCCAATCATCCCAGGTAAGCGAGTTGCGCACTACGTCGAATTCCCAGATGCCGATGCCGGCCGAATCCGCGGCGATCGCAAACCGTGCATTTGATTTCAGCAGTTCGTTCCGAGCGGTCTCGAGAGCGGCGGTTCGCTCGCGAACCTGGCGCTCCAGCGTCGCATTCAGATCGAGGATCTCCCGGTTCGCGCGTTCGGCCCGATCGGTTGCCTCGCGGAGCACCTCCTCTTGCTGCTTGTGCTCTGTCATGTCGCGCGCCGAAGCGAATGCACCCTGTAACCTCCTATGACGGTCGTACAACGTGGTTGCGTTGAGAGACACGACGGTGAGCTTCCCATCGATGGCGCGCACGCTAAGTTCGTAGTTGGTTGCCTTGCCATCGCGCAACACTCGCTTGATACCGGCCTCCGCCCGCGTTGGATCGGTGAATAGACTTGTGAATGCCGAGCCTATCAATTCCTGGCGCGTGCGGCCCGTGAGTACTTCCATCCCCCTGTTCACATCGGTGATAATCGCGTACGAGTCAGTGGTCATCAATGCGTCAATGTTGGATTCGATCAGCGAGCGCGTGTAGAAATGCTGATCGCGCAGCCGTTGAGTGAGCTTGGCATGTTCGTCCTCGGCTTGTTTGCGTGCGGTGATGTCCAGCACAAAGCACACTCCTTCGTGCGGGCTGTCCTCGAAAATCGCCGCTCCCACAAGAACCGCCACCCGAGTGCCGTCTTTGCGGATGTATTCCTTCGCGACCGGTGTGCAAGTACCCCTGGACGCGAGCTCTTCGACCGCGCACCGGTCAAGATCGGCGTATTCCAACGGGGTCATCGCCGCCCAGTTGATCAAGCCCGCTTCTAGATCCTCGCGCGTGTAACCCACGATATCCAAAAAAGCCGCGTTGGCGTTTACAACGTTGCCGTTGATATTCCAAAGCATCACACCTTGAACGTTGGAGTCGATCAGCCGGCGAACGCGCGCGTCCTCCCGGTTGCGCATTGCGGCATCCCGAACGAACTCCAGTCGGGTGCCGTCCGGCATGACCGTTGTCAGCGACTCCGCCTCGAAGGTAGATCCATCCCTGCAGCGGAACTGACGGACCGACCGGTTTGCGGAAGTGTCCGTGACATTGACCAAGCTCGGGGCACCAACGGAACTTTCCTCTTCGGCAACATATTCCGATCGTTGCAGTCCCACCACGTCTGCGTGAGTAGATCCTAACATCCGACACATGCTGTGATTCGCGTCGATGCAGGTGCCGTCAACGGTTCCAATGATGATGCCGACGGGCGCGCACTCGAACAGAGCCCTGTAGGGGGCGTCGTTCGCCGGTTCAAGCTCTTGGACGTCTTTGGATGCCGCGATGTCTTGCAACCTTAATTCTTCCTGAGCGTCATGGAGGTCATGAGGGAGTGTCCTGCGTGATCGCCACGACGATCAATCTATCGGCGGGTTCGAACTTCACTTGAGACACACCGTCGGCACCACCGAAGCGAACGAACCGAAGTTGGCTGCACAGGGCGGCTCCAACACGCTAATTAACCTTGCTTAAGACGATGGTAGACTGCCAATCTCAACTGAGACTGTGAGTTGCCGCTGCCTTGTCGCGACGATACTGACCCTGGTGAAACGGTTCAGCGTTTGCTCGTCTCGGGCGCGTCTTGGGCGGCAACAGCGCTCGGATCTGGCTGATCATTGCACATAAATCAATGAGTTGGGGTCTGCATGCGGTATTCCCGAATCAACATTGACGGCTGCGCGCAAGTGCTCGGGGACGCGCGCAAAAGCGGGGCTTAGAGGCACGATGACTCGGATTGAGGTCCCCAATACGTCGCCACGGCGCAGGCCCAGTCGTGTCAAACGGTCCTTCTGGCTGCTGCTTGTGCTCGTCCTGATCGGCACCGTCGTCTGGACTTGGTTCTCCCTAAACTTTGCATACTCGGAGGGCGACCGGGCGGGCGTTCTGCAAAAGTTCGACCGCCGGGGCTGGCTGTGCAAGACGCATGAAGGCGAGCTCGTCTTCTACATCACACCGGGCAGAGCCATGGTCGGCATGCAGCCCCAGGTTTGGGATTTCAGCGTGCGCGACGGCGATTTGGCCGCCATCGCGGACCTCAGCAAGGCCGTCGGCCACAACGTGCAGTTGCACTACACGGAGCATCGCGGCGTGCCTTCGTCGTGCTTCGGCGAGACGCGCTTCTTCGTCGACCACGTGACCGTCGTCGACAATCCGACGGCGGCCGAGAAATGATCGGACCGGTTTGCGCGTCTCAGGCCGGTGCGAACTGGCGCAGCGAGGCCTCGACTTGCTCGGTGATGCTGATCGCCGTGCGCAGCGCCAGCAACCCGTCGGCACCCGTGACCGCCGCGGTCCGCTCGCCGGCCGCCGCCTGCAAGAAGGCCTCGATCTCGGTTCGCAGCGCATCGCCCTGCTCGTAATTCCGCTCCTCGATCGCGACCTGCGGCATCCCTTCGGCGCCCGCCCCGACGCCTTTGCGAATCACGGTCAACAGCTTGTGGTGCAAATCCACGGACAAGTAGGCATCATCTTGAAAAAGGCGCAATTTGCGCTCGGTCTTCAGGCTCACGCGGCTTGCGGTCGCGTTGGCGACACAGCCGTTGGCGAACCGCAAACGTGCGTTCGCGATGTCTATCTCCTTGGAAAATACACTGCTGCCGATTGCATCGACGGAGACGACCGGCGAACGCACGATGGACAAGATCAGGTCGATATCGTGAATCATCAGATCGAGTACGACGTCCACATCCGTGCCGCGCTGTTTGAACGGCGCCAGACGCGCCGATTCGATGAAGCGCGGCGGGGTCAGGATGGGCTGGACCGCCAGCAGCGCGGCGTTGAAGCGCTCCAGATGACCCACCTGCAGGATGCGGCCGGCACGCTCCGCCGTCGCGATCAGGCTCTCGCCCTCGGCTACAGTGACCGTCATCGGCTTCTCGACCAATACGTGCGCACCGGCCTCGAGGAAGTCCCTGGCAATCGCATGATGCGTGGGCGTCGGCGTGACGACGCTGACCGCGTCGACGCGGCCTAAGAGTTCGCGATAATCGGTGCATGCGGCAACCCCCAGCTCGGCACCGACCGCGGCGGCGGCGCCGGGCTTTGGATCGGCGACCGCGACCAAGTCCGAACCAGGCAGGGTCGCGTATTTTTGCGCATGGAATCGTCCGAGGTAACCGACGCCGATCACCGCCGTGCGCATCAGCGACCGCCGCGATACAAGACTTGCGGTGTTGAGACCTTCATACCCGGATTCTACGCCGCCCAGACGGCGCGTGATGCGTTTCGTCTACAATGCGCGGCCTATGGCATCCAAACCACGCAGGGGCGCCGCCGGCGCGAACAAGGTAATCAAGCAGTTGGGCATCGCCGGCATCGCCCTGATTTGCGGATTGGGACTCCTTCCGCCCTTGATCTACTTCGCTGGCACGGCCACTCTCGGCGCCTACGAGGGTGCCGGTATCGCGACGCTCTATCGCTCGCTGTTCGCGGGGATGGCCGACGGCTCGGTGGCCGCCTGGAGCGTGGTGCTCGGGCCCTATGGCTTGTTCCTGCTGTTTCTGCTGCTGCGCCGTTGCTGGCAAGTGGGGACCTGAAGGCCAGTTCGTTCCCGACGTTAAAGTTTTCCGCGACTCGGACGTTAGCTCTGCGTATCCGGCTCAAATCCGTCCATCGCCGGAGCGTGGAGTGCGCTACATGAATCCGCAGATCGAGGCCCAACTGCGCTTGTCCACGAATTTCCCGTCGCCCCCGGGGGTCGCCAGCCATATCATCCAACTTGCCCAGGATCCCGACATCGAGATGGGCAAGGTGGCAAAGGCCGTGAGCATGGATCCCGCGCTGACCACCAAGATTCTGCGCATCGCCAACTCAGCACTCTATGCCCAGCGTCGCAAGAGCGAGAATTTGCGCCAGGCGCTCGTGGTGCTCGGTCTCAATGCCACCCTGACGCTGGCCTTGAGCTTCTCGCTGGTCAAGTCGCTGCGCCAAAACCAGGCGAGCGGGCTCGACTACCCACGCTATTGGCGCCGTTCGCTGTTCGCGGCGACGGCCGCGCGCGCCCTTGCCGACGCGCTGCGCCAGCCGCGGGGCGAGGACTTCTTCTTGGCGGCTCTCCTGCAGGATGTCGGCATGCTCGCACTCGATCGGGCGTTTCCGGACCTGTACGCAGATACGCTGGCTTTGCAGCAGGACCACTCTGCACTTGCGCAGCATGAGTTCAAGCGCAAGAACATGGACCACGCCGACGTCGGCGCATGGGCGATGCGCAAGTGGAACCTTCCGACACGCATCTGCGCGGCGATCGCCAACAGCCACAAGATCGATCTCGAGCCGAATCCGGACGCGGCGGCGATCATGGATCGCTGCGTGGCGCTCTCGGGCGAGGTGGCGCAGTTGTTTCTCGCTGAGCCCGACCAGCGGCATTTTGCCGAGGTGGCACTTGCCGTCGAGCGCGGCGTCGCCCTAGACAAGGCCGCCTTCGGCCAGGTGCTCGCAACGATCGGCGCAATCATTCCGGAAACCGAGGCGATTTTCGATGCCCGCCTGTTGAGCAAATTGGAAGCGGAGCTCATCCTCGAACAGGCGCACGAAGTGCTGCTCGTGCGCAGCCTACAGGCGCTGCGCGGCGTCCATTCATCCAAGGTAGTCGCCGAACGCTCGTACTCGCGCACGCTCGACCTGCAGGAGGAGCATCGGCGCGACGCGCTCACCGGCACGCACAACCGTGCGGATTTCGATCAGTTCTTGCAACGCGCGTTCGCCAACGCCTCGCGGCAGGGCTATCCCCTCAGCGTCGCGTTCGCGGATCTCGACAATTTCAAGGCAGTGAAGGATACCTTCGGACACCAGGCCGGGGATCGGATCCTGCAAACCACCGCTCAGGTGCTGCGCGATAACACCCGCGAAACGGACTACATCGCCCGCTACGCCGGCGAACAGTTCGTGATGCTGCTGCCCGCCACCGACGCCGCCACCGCACAGCGAATCTGCGAGCGCATTGTCTGTGCTCTGCAATCGATGATGCAAGAAGTCGGCGAGCATCGCGTGCCGATGAGCCTTTCGATCGGCTGCTCGACGCAGGCGCCCGGGAGCGACTTCGCGAACGCGAGCGAGTTCGTCAAGGCGGCCGACCAGGCGCTCTATAGCGCGCAGATGCGCGGCCGCAATCGTGCGGTCCCGTACGACAGCGAACTTCCGCAGGCGCTCACCCGATAGCAGTCCGACTCGCCCCGCCTGCACTGACCCATCGCCACGGTGTTATGTCCGCTGGCACGTGCGCGAATTCACAGTTTTGGAAGTTTCCCTCTGTCTCCATGTCGCAATTTGGGAACATGGCTGCACGAGGTAAACCGAATGAGCATACATAAAATGACGACCAACAGGCGCGCGCGGCCGGCAGCAGACGAGAGTGCCTCGATCGGCGTGCGCGAATTGCTGGCGACCGAACGCGCGGCGACCAACTCCGCCGATGCCGCGCGCAAGCGTGTCGAGACGGCCTTGATGGACACCAAGGAGATGCGCAAACTGCGCATCGTCGAGGAGAACTCCGGCTTCGATCCCTACAATTCCGGCAGCTTCGACCGTCGCAACGCGTGGTCGAAGGTCAGCAAGCGTTAGAGATGCGGCTAATCGCCGCTGTCGCGGGAGCGTTCCCGGGCGGCACGAAACTCACTGCCTAGGTACCAGTTGGGAAAGCGGCGGGTCTGCGCCAGTCGCATTCCGAGCCGATAATCGAGCGTCAGATCCTCGATCGTGCCGCGCACGTCCCAGGCATCCGAATACTGGTCGGTGGTGCGGTGATAGCGGTGTGCATCGTAATCGTCCAGCTGCGCCTGACCCCAGATCGGCCCATGCGCAGAATCGTCGACGCCGCCCATCGCGACGAGTGCCGGCACGCCGGCCTGTGCAAAGCTGAAATTATCGGAGCGATAAAATCCGCCCGCCTCGGGATGCGGATCTGCCTTCAGTTCGCGGCCTTGCAGCGCAGCTGCTTCGCGCAAAGTGCCCTCCAACTCCGATTGTCCGAACCCGATCACGGTCACGTCGCGTGTCGGGCCGCCGATATGCAACGCATCCAGGTTGATGTCCGCAACCGTGTCCGCGAGCGGGATCAATGGATGCTCCACGTAAAACTCCGAGCCGAGCCGCCCCGACTCCTCGCCGGTAAACGCGATGAACAGGATCGTGCGCTCCGGCGGCGGCAGCGTGTGCTTGAACGACTGGGCGATGGCGAGCAGGCCGGCCACGCCCGCCGCGTCGTCGGCCGCGCCCGGGTAGTAAGTGTCCCCGCTCGCCGCCGGGACGGTTCCTAGGCCGTCCCAGTGGGCGGAATAGATGATCGCATCGTGGCGCCGTCTGCTGCCCGGCAGCATGGCGAGCACATTGGCGGTATTGAATCGGCGCAGCGTTTGCGCAAGGTGTGCATCGAGTTTCAAACCCAAGGGCCGCGCATGAAATCCGGGGCGAGCCGCCGCGTTCGCCAAACCGCTGAAGTCGAACCCCGCCTGGGTGAACAGAGCCCGTGCGGCCGCATTGCTGAGCCAACCCTCGATTACCGGCAGACTCGCACCGTCGTCAGCCGTCGCCGCAGCGAGTTGCGGCCCGGTACGGCTGTTGACCAAGACGTCCCAGGGAAGGGCACCGTCTCCCGTGTCGTGAACCAGAAGGACAGCGCTCGCGCCGGCACGCGCTGCCGCCTCGATCTTGTATTCCCAGCGGCCGTACGAGGTCATGTTGTGGCCTTTGAAGAGCTTGGCGTCGGCGGATGCCCGCCCTGGATCGCCGACCAGCGCGACGACGGTCTTGCCACGCACGTCGATGCCGTCATAGTCGTTCCAATCGTATTCCGGCGCGACGATCCCGAAGCCCACGAACACCAAATCGCTCTGCACGACCTCGGCGGCCGCTTGGGCTCGCTTGGTCCAGAGCACGACGTCCTTGTCGTAGACGAGATTGTGGGCAGCACCGCGGCCCGTGACGAGGCAACTTGGGTCGCCCGTCACGGTCGACTCGACCACCGGTACTTGCTGCAGGAAGCTGTCGCCGTTACCCGGCTTCAAGCCGATCTTGCGGAATTTGGCCACCAGGTAGTCGATCGTCTTCTGCTCGCCGGGCGTGCCCGGTCGACGGCCTGCGAAATCGGCGGACGCCAGGATGCGGATGTCCTCGCGGTAGCGATCCTCATCGATATCCGTGGTCGGCGGCGGCCCACGCATGTGACCCGCGCAAGCCGGCAGCAGGCAGGCGCAAGCACAGACGCTGATCCAGGCCCACGGCGCACGCGCCACCGATTTGCTCATCCTCGCATCTCCGCCGCTCATGTCCCGCGCGGCCAATAGTAAACGAACACGCCGAACAGGCAGGCAGCGGTCACCAAATGCGCCCAGCCGCGCCACGCCAAGCTGCGCAACTGGCCGACGAAACTCCCGGCGCTCGTTGCGGTCAAAGCGGCGAAGACGATCAGACTGACAGCCAAACGCGGTTGTTCCGCGGCGAGATCGGGCGCCAAGTCCGGATGCATCCAGGTGAGGATCCAGAACACGCTCGCCACCGCCGCGAGTCCGAACGTGATCGAGGCAGCGGAGCCGAGCAGAATCCCGATCAAAACCGTGAACGGACGCATAATTCGAAGCTCATATACACTTGCGACGTAGGCACGGTATCTCTAGCCTTGAAACGCTAGCCTTGCAGCGACCCAATCAACAGTTTACAGGAGATCTCGTACGGTGATGACTATCAGGCCACGGCCTCTGCGCTCTCGCTGGATCACGGGATTGGCCGTTTGTGCGGGCGCCGTAGGCCTCGCCGCGCTGCTCGGTGCCGCGATGACCGCGCCCCCCGCGACGCCCGCGGCCGGACCTCTTGCGCCGACCGAACAGGAGGACTACGTCGCGCGACGCGTTGCGGACATCGTCGCCCGCGAACACTACCGGCGGGCTCCGCTCGACGACCGCCTGTCGAGCCTGATTCTCGACCGTTATCTCGACACCATCGACGGCGGCCGCAGCTATTTCTACGCGAGCGACATCGCGGAGTTCGAGAAGTACCGCTACGAACTCGACGATGCGATCAAGGCCGGCGATATGGAGCCCGCCTTCGTGATTTTTCGACGCTTCCAGCAGCGCAACCGGGAGCGCATGAATTACGCGATCGAGCTGCTCGCGAAGAAGCCCGACTTCGACATCGACGAGTCGTTCAACTTCGACCGCGAGAAGGATCCGTGGCCGGCGAACGCCGCCGAGATGAACGAATTGTGGCGCAAGCGCGTCAAGAACGACGCACTCTCGCTCGTGATCGCCGGCAAGCAGTGGCCGGAAGTGGCCGACATCTTGCGCAAGCGCTACGAGCATGTCGCCAAACGGATGGATCAGAGCAAGCCCGAGGACGTGTTCGAGACATTCATGAATGCCTACGTTCTGTCGCTCGATCCGCACTCGAATTACTTCTCGCCGCGCAACTCCGAGGAATACAACATCCAGATGAGCCTCAGCTACGAGGGCATCGGCGCGTCGCTCAATCTGACCGATGACTACGTGACCGTCGTGGACGTGATCGCGGGCGGACCCGCCGCGGCGAGCGGCAAGCTTGCTGCGAACGATCGCATCACGGCGGTCGGCGAGGGCAAGAGCGGCGAGCTGGTGGACGTGATCGGATGGCGGCTGGACGACGTCGTGCAGAAAATCCGCGGACCCGGCGGGACCACCGTGCGGCTGCAGATTCTGCCGGCCGGCGCGGCGCCTGGATCGGCGCAGAGAATCGTCGAGTTCACGCGCAACAAAGTCTCTCTCGAAGCCCAGGCTTCGCATAAGGCGCTGCGCGTGATTCAACGCAACGGCCGCGACATCAAGGTCGGCATCATCACCGTGCCGAGCTTCTATCAGGACTACGACGCAAGCCGTGCCGGCGCAAAAGACTTTCGCAGCACCACGCGCGACGTTCAGCGGCTGATCGAAGAGCTGCGCACGGACGGCGCCGAGGTCCTGATCATGGATCTGCGCGCCAACGGCGGCGGCTACCTGCCCGAAGCGGAATCGCTGACCGGGTTGTTCATCAACCGCGGCCCCGTCGTGCAGCTACGCGATACGACCGGCCGGATCGAGGTGGACGACGATCCGGAGCCGTCGATTTTCTACACCGGACCCTTGATCGTGCTGGTCGACCGGTTCAGCGCCTCGGCATCCGAGATATTTGCAGGCGCGATCCAAGACTATGGTCGTGGGCTGATCATCGGCCAGCAGACCTACGGCAAGGGCACCGTACAAAACGCGCATCCACTCAACTATACGATCTTCGGCCGCAAGCCAGAACTCGGTCAGTTGAACGTGACCATCGGCAAGTACTACCGCATCACAGGGGAAAGCACGCAGGATCGCGGAGTGACTCCGGACATATCGCTGCCTTCCTTGATCGATGCGACCGAGGTGGGCGAGAGCAACCGCGATCGCGCTTTGCCCTGGGATCACATCAGTCCGGCCGAGTTCAAAGTCGAAGGAGATCTCAAACCCGTGACCGCGGTGCTGCAGAAACTGCATGACGAGCGTACCAAGGGCAGCCCGGACTTCGCTTATCTCAAGGAAGACATCGCCGCGCTGGACGCGATTCGCGCTCAAAAGACCGTTTCGCTGTCGCTCAAGGTCCGCGAAGCCGAGCGCGACCGTGAAGACAAGGATCGCCTGGCGCGAGAGAATGCCTTGCGAGCGGCGCGCAACTTGCCGCCGCTCGCCTCGCTCGAGGACCTCAAGGACGACGCGGCGGCCGGCATCATTCTCGACGAAACTTCGCAGATTGCTGCCGATTACGCCATGTTGGCGGCGCATGCCGCGCCCGTCCCGACCCAGGCGAAGCGCATCGACGCGCATTGAGCCAAACTCAACGCAGGAGGAGCGTGTATAGGTCCCAGTAATCCTCGGCCAGCACGTTCCAAGGCGAGGCGATGGTTCTTACGCCCCTGGCCGGACCCGTCGCTTGATACGCGAGGGAGTCGGCGGTGGGGACCGTATCGGCTGAGTTGCGATACTCGCAACTTGCGCGCAGCCTTTCGAGCTTCACCCTCACGGCGCTGTTGACCTGCCGCTGATTGACGACCGCGCTGATCGCCTTCTGCACTCGTTGCATGTAACCCTCGCAATCCGCGCGACTGCCGAAGTTCATCTCCTGCACCCGCCGCGCCATTGCCTCCTTGGCGCGCACCGTGAGACCGAAGACGTCGACATGTTCGCAGACGAGCTCGGCATAGCCGATGATCGCCAGGTTGATGTTGCGCCGCGCATTGAGCGAGATGCCCGGAAACGGCGGCAATGCTTCGCTGTCGATTGCGCGGCGCTCCGCGTGCAGATGACCCACGACCGCCTCCGCGGCGAGCACTTCTTCACGCACGCCGAGCAGGGTCTTGCGTAGCGCGCGGCGGCGAAAGTAATGCCACAAAGCGTTCAGGCGCTTGATCTCGCTCTCGAGGCTCGCCTGGCGTTCCCGCTTCGCATCGGCGTCGGCAGCCGCCGCGGCCAAGCGCTCGTCCGCTGCGGCCCGCCGGCGGTCGCGCTCCGCTTCGCACTCCTCTTGGTGTTTGGCGGTCTCGCGGGCTTCCTGCTGAGTCGTCAGCTCAGCGGCGAAGGCGGCGATGCGCTGGTGGCAGGTCTTCCACAGGGCGCGCAGCTGATAGAACACGAGTGCGCCGTAGCCGGTCGCGGGCTCGGCGAGCAGCTCGCCGAGCGCCTCGAGTTGCTCCTGAACGCGGATCGTCGCGCCCTCTTGCTGTTTGAGCCGGTCGCGCAGCAGATAGAACTCATCCTTGAGGTCGGCATAGGCCTTTTTCAGGCCGGCACGGTTCTGGAAGAGCTGCATGAGGCGCTCGTCCTCCGCGCTCGCGGAGCCGCCATCCAGTCCGACTTTCAAGAAACTAAGCTTATCGATCAATGTCCCGTCCCGGGGAAAAAACGCTCGCGTAGGACATCATGCGGCGCCCAGGGGCTTCAGAACCGATGGCCCCGCTCGGCGCAGTATTCCAACCATTTGTTTAACATCATGTTCCGCGCCCAGCGCTGATCCAGTTCACGCTTGAGGCCCGAATGCAGCTTCGCGAGGGCCGGGTGCCGCTGAATGCCGCGGAAACTGCGGACCTCGGCAAGTCTTGCGTCGTGGTAAACACACACTTCGAGGTCCGGATCGCGAATCGTCGCCCCATCGAGATCGAACTGGTACGTGAGCCGAAACACACTCGTGTAGCGGCTGACCTCGATCGGCGTGAGATACAGATCGCAATCGCCGGGAACGCTCGAGACCGCCGGCTTGGCAGCGTCGCGCAGATCCGCGAGCAGCCAGCCGAGGCGAACGAAATTGGATTCGTACAGCGTCATGAGGCTGACGAAACTGCCGGCTTGGGCCCGCCATGAGCTGAGGCATAACTGGTCGGCGATCATGGAGGGGACTATACCATGCACGCCGATGGTTTCAGGGCCGCAAACGTCGCTCGACTCCGGTACGGTCCAAAATGCGGCTGGACATTTCCTCGATCGAACATTCGGTCGCGTCGAGGAACGGCAGGCCATTGCGCTCGAACAAGGATTCGGCCGCCCGCACCTCGAATGCAACCTGCTGGGCGGATGCGTAGCGGCTGTGCGGCCTGCGTTCGTTGCGGATCTGTTGCAGCCGGTCCGGCTTGATCGTGAGGCCGAAGAGTTTGCGGGTGTGCGGCTCCAGGGGCCTCGGCAGCTTGCGCGACTCGAGATCCTCGTCGGTCAAGGGATAATTCGCGGCAAAAACGCCGTACTGCATCGCGAGGTACAGGCAGGTCGGCGTCTTCCCGGACCGCGAGACGCCGACCAGAATGACGTCGGCGCGGTCGTAATCGCGGACCACCGAGCCGTCGTCGTTGGCGAGGGCAAAATTGGTTGCATCGATGCGCATCGCGTAGGCATGCGTGTCAGCCATGCGATGCGCGCGCCCGGCGACATGGTGCGACTGCGTTTTCAGCTCGAGCTCCAAGGGCGCAAGGAACGGGTCGAAGAAATCAAGGAAAAATCCCTTGCTCGCGCGGACGACGTTCCTGACATCTTCCTGAACGAGCGTGCTGAAGATGATCGGCCGTACACCTTCCTGGGCTGCGACGAGATCGATCTTGTGTACGGCTTCCCTCGCCTTGTCAACCGAGGAGATAAATGGCACAGTCACCTGCCGAAAATCGATCCCATCAAATTGCGTCATGAGACTGTGCCCCATGGTTTCGGCCGTGACACCCGTCTGGTCGGATACGAAGAAGACCGTTCGCTTGATCATGGGACACCTCGGTTCATGAAACCTTACATACTCGCATTCGAGACCCTGAAGAATACCGACGTGGAACTCGTCGGCGGCAAGAACGCCTCGATCGGCGAGATGATCTCGGGCCTCGCGCAACTCGGCGTCTCGGTGCCCGGCGGCTTTGCGACGACCGTCCACGCATACCACGATTTTCTCGCGCAGGGCGGACTCG
>Ga0116231_10009473_pt1 | contig 16406 bp, 11 predicted proteins | sample S1TSphgellanicum_2_FD_89695 | JGI IMG/M metagenome (GOLD analysis project Ga0116231, IMG submission 89695) | Host-associated microbial communities from peat moss isolated from Minnesota, USA - S1T2_Fd - Sphagnum magellanicum MG | ecosystem: Host-associated > Plants > Peat moss > Unclassified...
AAAACTAAAGCTGAGACTGTACATAGGTAGAACCTGGATCAATCAAACTATCTAGCCAATCAGAAACAGAGAGCAGTAAAAAAAACACGATTTGAGTGGACTTTTTAGACCTTTCTAAGACTCCTACACGGCTCTGAAAGCGATCTTCTAGTGATCCACACGGCTCTGAAAGCAATCTTCTAGTGATCCACACGGCTCTTGGAAGATTTCCGTGGAGGCTACGGAATACAAAAAAAAAAGCCTTACTGGTTTTAACCCTAGGATTGGGCCAAAGGCCAAGCTGAGGCCAAGATGCCAAAAAAGATGCCAGCCCTAAGCCAAAATGCTCAACAAAATTCTAACCCTAGGTCAAAATGCTCAGGCGAAAACATGATTTGGCTTGGGCTCAAATTTTGTGGCTCAGGGTCTAACATTAGTCCAAAACTCATTTATTTTGAATCCATGTTTTTGGGGGTATGGCTTACGTTGACTTCAAAGTAAGCTGGTATTCATCTACTTGGATCTTGAACACAATGAGCTACTGAGCCTAATGAGTTATTTGATATTCATTAATTCAAGTTGGAAGGCCATTTCATGTTCTTTCATTAACCTTTTTTTGATGACCAATGGTGGGTTTAGGGACTTGGTGCCAGAACAACCATAATGTAGCTAAAGAAAGGAAGAATTTGTAAATCTACGGGATTTTGAATCCAATACATCTACATTACAAGTATTGTGGCAGGTTTTAATCCAAGGTTAGTCATCTTTCATCTAACTCTAACAATCATTTCTAAATTCATACATCTATTGCCATTGTTGGTTTAGGAATATTTAACATCACCTAGGTTGGGCAACTATTTAAAAAGGCACAAAGACAGAAACAAAGATAGAAGCAAATAGAAAGAAAGAAAAATAATAAAAAAAGATGGAGAGAAACATAGGCATATAAAGAAAAAATAAAAAATAAAAAATGGAGAGACTCAAAGGCGAAGAGATAGAAAGATAGAAAGATGGAAAAACTCAAAGGCATAGAGAGATAAGTAAAAATCTTTTTTATCAATTTTTATTGATCATTCAAATTCTTTTGTGCAAAAAGTCAAAGAAGAAACGTTTTACAATAAGTGTCATGCTTATTCTCCAAAAATCTAAATACCATTGTTGAGGATCCAAAAAAGGTCATTGTTGAAACCAACCTTGCATTTTCACACAATACATATTGTGTAAAAATTAAACTTACAACATATCTTTTTATGAGGTATTTGTCCAACGTGCAAACTACTTGGCTACACATAATCAACCTCGCTTCTTCTTCCAAAACATGTATTTGAACATTTTTTAATAAAATAGAAAATAGCAGACATAACTTGTGGTAATCCTTGGTTACCACCAAATCCATGCTTTACAACAATACCATTTGTAAGGTTGATGTTGAATCATGATATTGCCAAAATATAAAAGATTTATGAAAAAATTGTAATGGAATAAAGGAAGGAAAAGGGATGTAATCAACTATCCTTCAAACCCAATTTTCTTTTGCATGTAACAACATTTTTACAAGACTCGTAAATAAAGTTGGCTTCACATGGTCCTATCCCACCAAAGCCACAAACATGAATTTAGTAGATAATGAGGAATACCAAGTGTTTATAGTCACTTTGACTTGTTATCGATGTCCTATAAACTTGCAAAAAATGTGTTTCAATAGCTAATCATAGAAAAACCATCGCACAATAAGGTGATCCATTCACCATTCCATTTCTAGTCCTTTAGGTTTACACAAAAATTATACATCTAGCCTTTTACAATGTTGCATGTTCACTAATGGACATCTTGGCCAATAGCAATGTGTGAAACTTAATAGGAATTCACTGATCTCTAGACCTTTGGATACCATAATCTTTTGTTGTAAAAACCAAAATTTGTAAGACCAAGAATGCACATTGTCCTTTTGTTTTGCAAAGACTTTGTTTCAAGTTGATAAACCAATGCCCTTAATCAAATCCTTCCACCAAATGTAAAAGTTTACAAAGGCTTGAATAAATTGTTTTCATGTGACTACTTGAGCACAAGTTCTAGTAAATGTAAATGTCTAAGGTTTTTTGGTAGACCCAAATGAAAAATGACAACTAGCTATCATAAATAGTCATAAAAATTAATTGATTCTACCCTACACATCCTTGTTGGTCACTCCTTTTCCCACATAAAGATTTTTGTAATAAGTCAACCTTGTTAATTAATATTTAAAACTACCCCAAGTTGTCGCAACCCTAACATTGGGTTCGCAACAAAGTGTGAAGTGCAAAGGCCCATGAGGCTGGGAGTGTGTTTAGGTGTGAAACAAACTCTCACAAATGGGGGAGAATGCAAGGGATGAAGCCCAATGATTCCCAAGTGCACTCCCACTTTGGGAGTTGCACTTGTGCGGGAGTTGTGAATGTTTGGAACCTTGATTGGAAAGGCAAACAAACACCAAATTAAGCCCCCATGATACCATTAGAAATGTTTTGAAGTGTAGATGCTTAAAGTGCCCTTGCATTGTTCATTTAGACCTAATTTTCATGAATTATGATCAAAAGAAGGGGTGGGAGTCAAATTGGAAATTTGACTCCCGAGATCCCTTGAAAGTAGGGGTCGAATGAAACCTAATTGGAGTGTGATATATAGCATTGGAAAGATATTTTCAAGGGCTACAAGATATTGTCTTCATATTCTCAAAATAGTTTTTATTTTGGAAAGATATGAGCATCCAAAGTTTTGGGACAGTAAAAGACCCAATTTTGGGACTCCCACTTGCGAATCCCAGGGAAAAGTGACATTTGGATGCAATTCCCGTGGAGAAGCAAAGAGTATATTATAGGGAGGGGAGTGGTGCCTCCTCCCAAAGGTTGCAAGTCATGTGAAATTTGTGTTTGAAATTATCCCTACTAAGTCCGTCGCACCATTTCCATTCAACTTGCACTAACCGCCTTGTTTTTTGGTTGTTTAGGTTGATATCATTTTGAAATCTCGCTTGTAAGTTCGTCCTAGTCCCATCCCAAAACTCCAGCACACTCTCCCACCCCTAAAATGCTACGAATTAAGGAATGTGTCCCAACTCTATTCTTCTTCCGTTGTTTCATTCTGGGACCCACCTTTGGGTCCCTTGAAGAGTTTGGGGGCGTGTCACAAGCAATACATAAGTAATATCCTCAATAGTTCCAATTTTTAAGGTTATAAAAATTATTGGAAAACAATTTCCCTATGTAAAATTCCCATATGGAAATGTATCTAAACTAGGGATATTAGTTTGCCTAATTTTGTACCCTTGGCTATTTTTTGAAAAAATACAAGCCATGTAATTGTGAGGGAGAAATTCCAAGTATACTTGTTTTGACGAAAATAAGATGCTAATTCGACATATCTTCACATTGCGAAGGAGTTTGTTACCTTTCATCTGCAACAAATCTACTAGCTTTTGAAATTCAGCAAATTTCTTCAGGGAGTGTGCAAAAAAAACATAAAGGCTTTCAAGAAGAAGTTCCAACCAATGCACCAATGGCACATTTGACAAAGTGATGATCACAAGTTTGGTCTTATGGGCAAAACAATGTACCCATGTAATAAAAGGTGTGGTTTTCTCCTTGAATTGTTGTGTCACCCTTGTCCTATGGTCTTGAAAGACACTACTAGCCTCACAACTAATGTTGACCAACTTTCGCATATGGTCCTCCAACCCTAATCCACCAAAATCACCCAAACACTTTAACATCAAAGCATAGATGTTGTTAGAAGTGACATATGTACTAACAATTTCCACACAAAGTAGGATGGGAATCCTCTTCCAATTTTGCACCACATATAAATGGATAGACAACCATTGGGTGTTGTTAATTGTCGTGACTTCATCTGCATTGACTGCAATAAAGGAAGCAACAACAAATGTTATTTTTATGGCTTCCAATAGAACACCATGCATCACTTCTACCATCCCCTAGCCAAAATTATTAGTCCAATGTTTCCTAGAAACAAATTTCACCTTTAGTAGCTAAAACAAATCTCTCAACCTCTCATAATCATTCATGGGATGACCATGAGAAAACAAATGAAAAATAACAACAAATTACACATATTTCCGTTGCTATTCATAAAAGACATTGGCTTGCAAGGGTCCACAATAGACGGGCAGTTAGTGTTGGTGTAACAACATTCATTCTTTGCATGTATAAAATCTTTGTTGAAAAAAGTACTTTTCGCATCAACCCCCAACATCGACACTTTGGTTTTGTTGCAACCTTCATGTTTCAACAAACTATCTAGTTTCAGGGCAAACACTTTCTCTTTATCATTGACAAATGTACAAATCCTACAACAAACTTAATGAACTTGACCTTGTTCACTGAAAACCGATTCCACCCATGGTAATTGTGTTGTCCAAGCATCTTGGAATTTTTGAACTTTGTCATACATTTTCCTCCTCTTCTTGTCTTGACCTTTTCTAACTACCTCATCAAGAACATTTTTACCTTTGTCATTATCAAGGGACACTAAAATAGGAGTAGAAGGTTCAGAATTGGGAATGCATGATGGACCAATGTCATTTTGACGAGTGAAGAAAAAGGAAAAATTGGCTTGAACCTAAAACCATTCAAGATTTGTGGAGGGCCATGAATTTGGACTTTGCAAAAAATTTAAAAATCTGAAATTCTCAATGTGCAAGTTCTGACTCTTAAGTAATGAACACACAAGGTCTCTAAAGTTTAAACCCTAAACAACTTTGAACCCTAAATTGTGAACACACAAATATGCTAAAGTTTAAACCCTGAAAAATTTTCAATGCACACTTTTGAGTCCTAACTCTTGACTCTTAAGGACCTTGGAACCTACACTTTCATGTTTACATTCTACATATTCTTATGAATTACATGAAGAACTTAGAACATAGAAAACAAACCCTAAATCTTACACTCTAAAGTTGGGACTTTGGACTCTACAAATTGAAAGAGATATTCTAAATTTAGAAATAATTTAGACTCTTAAAGGACTTAGAAGTTAAAAGAAATAGATCAATCACCAAAACTAGAAATGAAGAAGGAAAGTTTGAGTTAATGAAACTTGTTTGGTCTTAAAATGTTGCAATTTTTTGAGGTTTTGTTCTTGTGTTTTGAAACTCCCTAACTAGCAAGCAATCATGTAATTTTATGTCATATCTCCCCTTTTAAACAAAAAGCTTTTAGTAATCAGAATCCATCAAATTACTTAAAAAGGAAACAAAATATGGGATTGCGTACATTGTCATTCTTTTGGGAATTATTTGTCGTATTTACAATTGCAATAGTTTCATGCCCAAAATCCAATGATATTTAATCTAACCCTAAAAAATCTACATCTAAAACTAGTGTTGGCAAATTCTCCCTTGGACTGCATCACCACTATTGGTGACAGAGCTTGAAACCTTGAAGCTCGTATGACGAAATTTTTTTAGGATGGAGGCGAAGTGGCAATGGCAATGCCGTTGCAAGTGATGGACATGCAATTTAGGGTTTACCATGTCATTGTTATGGTGATGTTGCCACTTGGCAATAATCGTAATTTTTCCCATTGCAATTGAAGTCTATTAAACATTGTTTCAATATTTTTGCTCCAATATTTGTCATGTGCAAATATTTTTGATGACATATATTAAAGTTTGTAACATTTTTTCAATGTTCAAAAAGCTCTAATGTATTGCAAAGACTATTTTATCTAGGATGCAATTATGTTATTTTCTCTCTCTTTTCAATATTCTAGTATGATTATGTTGGGTAATGCCATACCCTTGCAATATTTCTCTAATATTTCAATTTAGATTTTTCTATGATCATGCCTAGGATCAAGGTATGTCTAACACAATGATACCCACACAAGGTAGAAAACCCTACCTTGGAATATTTTCAACTACAACCCTACTAGCTTGATTAGAAACAACCCCATTAAACACATTGAAATATTAATTTGGTATGTGAAAACGGACATACTAATACAACATTAATATGGTCCTAAAGTAATATTGGTCTTGTACTAATTTCAATACCATTTTCAATACCAAGGATATACCTCCTTTAAAGTCCATGTTGGCCAAAAGTCAATCTCAGGCCTAATATTAAGACTGCATTAGTATGAATTTTTTTTAAAAAGTATTTAACCATGACCAAACTATGATCTTAAAAAGAAATGTCAAGTACTAGGACCAACTAATGTGTTCAAAAGTTAATACCAGAGCTTAGGGTCAATTTTCACATTGACAAAATGATTTTTTTTCAAAAATTAATTCACTTTTATGAATTTGAAATTATTATTTCTTCATGGGCTACTATGATATTGCCATATAAGGAAAAAAATCATTCAAATTGTAGCTTGTGATAATTCAGATGGTTTTCAACACCTTAACTTCATATTTTCACAAAAAAAAATTCATCATTTCAAAAATGATTTAATGAAAAAATTGACCTTAACATAAAATACTAGACCAACATTGGTTAAAACCAATGTTGGCATGCATCGAATTTAAATAGGTTCAAGTCTAGGTTGCAAGCCAAGTTCTAAGGTATCCAAATCAAAGGTTTTGAATTTTGTTGGAACTACCATTGAAAGCTAATTAGGCAATTAACCTTTTTTTCAAAATTGAACTAAAACCTAAACCGAGGGTGTTTGCCCTATTTGAATTAGGTTCAGGTTTTCTAGGTACATAAATAATATTTTATGATTTAAAAACAAGTAAGCTTGACCCTACACTTTAGGCAAGTTATTGCGTTTGAGTGGTTACACATGATTGAACTATGTGCATTAGGTGAACAAACTAATACCACAAATAAATGTTTAGTCATGTGTAATAGATGAATTGAACTTAGTTTTAAATTGGACTAGCTTTAGATTTTTTGTGAAAATGATCAGAATTGGAGGTTTTAGAAATCCAAAAAATTGGTTTCAAAATCAAACTCAAAATTCCATCCAAAATAAAAGAAAAAAAAAACTAAGATCCAAAAGTTCCTCTTGAAATAAAAACTAAGCAACACTAGTTAAGATTACTTATCCACACATTTATTGGACTAGTCTTTTTTGGGGGTGGGGACATTTTATGGATTTTTGAAATTTCTAGAAATTATAACTCGCATTTAATTCTTTTTTTTCCTACAACCAATGAAAAGTGGGAAATATATGGAATGTTATTCTTTGAATTGTGACATGCACAAACCTAATTAATTGTAGAATGTCAATTCCAAAATATATTTATATCCTTTTTAATTGATGTAATTATTATTAGTCAAAATTACACACAAATAATGAAGTGAAGTTGTAGAGTTGAAAATATACTCCAAGCCATTTCCTTCACAACCTTTCATTTGACTAGTTACAAAATGCAAGATAGAAATTAAGCAAAAGCATTTTAAAACATTCACAAAGAATTCATTGCAATGGGAAATTTTATCACATGTGTAAAAAGATGTTCCATTACATAAAATAATGTTTAGAATGCAAGATTGTGAGTCCATGTTATTAATCCAAATTGTTCATTGGATGAGGTGTTGGGAAAAGGAAACTTTAATATGATGATTATCATAATTTGCAATATACAAGCTTTTCACATGTAAGTTAATATCAATAAAAAGACATAACTAAATTAAAACACAAATGTTTTCATCAAGTAAACCATAATGAATGAGGTTGCTCGGGGACAAAAATGGCACATTCAATTTGTGAACTAACACCAACAAATGTGCATTAACATAACATAATCATCAAATTATTGTCTTTTGATTTGGAAATATTAATGCCTAAAATATGGATTACTTTTTATTGTGCATTTTCATTGCTTCAATTTTAGGGCTAAAGTTATCTGCAAAAGTAGTTAAATTGAAGAATAAAACCTTGGATTTCCCTAAAACTAAGGATGATAGTCAAAATGTAAGATGAAACTATGCTCAAGGAAAATAACATAGGAGGAAAATCAAATTTCGTCCTCACCCTAGGGTGATTTGAGTTTCCTCTTGTCTCTTGTGTTTTGATTATGTTTACATGTCTACCTTAGTAAATGCCTATTTATGTTATGGAAACATAAAATGAGACTTAAAGGATTAAAGGGTTAGTTATGGATTTTGAAAGTTAGGGGATACTTAAGAATTATTTAAGGACAAGTTTAAAAATCTACCTTAGGTTATGGGATATTTAGGTACTACTTAAAGGCCTGCCTAGGACCTACCTAAGGAATCCAAGGAGACACCTAAAGATTTATTTAGGTTATGGGATATCTAAGGGCTACTTAAGGGGCTACATAAAAGCTACTTAAGGGTTGATTTAGGGGTTATCAAAAGCTAATGCATACAACTACATGAAGCTTATGTAAAGGATTACTTAGGGACTACCTAAGGAGACATCTAAGGGCCCATAAATTATGAGATGCCTAAGGGCTACTTAGAAGGCTACATAGAGACTACTTGTGGGACTAGCTAGGGATTTCTTTGGTTAAGGGATACCTAAAGGTTGATTAAGGAACTACATTGCACGTACGTTAGGGGTACCAAAGGTTGGTTCATAGCCCTTATGTAGACTTTATGAACTCTTTAAGTAGCCCCTTAAATAGCCCTTAAGTATCACCTAACTTAAGTAGGTCCCTAGGTAGCCCCTATGTAATTTCTATGTAGACTCTTGATAGCCCATATCTTGGATAGCCCATAACCTAGGTAGGCCCTTAAGTGGTTTTTAGGTAGTCTTCAAATAACCCCTTTGGTTATATAAACAATTTTGTATTCTTAACATGCAAATGCCATGGTAGTAACCTTAAATAATCCCCTAATTTAGGTGAGCCCCTTGATAGCCCTTAAGTAGACCTCTAGAGATAGGCCTTATGCAATTCCCCATGTACATTTTTCATCGTCCATGTTTTACATACACAAGTTGGTAAATAAGTAGGTGGTTCATAGGTTGGGAAGTAGGTGCCCTTAACTAGTAAGCCCCGTATTTACATAATATCCTAATCTATGTCGCCATAACCTAAGTACACCATAATCTAATTTCAAAAAACTTTATGAGGGTTGTCACTTTGATGGAATGATCTTTACTTTAATAAACTTTATGGATAAGTCAAAAAGGGGGATGAGTGACTATAGAAAGGATCAAAGTCAAGCCAAAAATAAAGATTATTTTTAAGATAATTTTATTGTGGGACAATTAAATCCAAATATGTTGTATATGTATGAAATAGTCACAAGAATTGCTTTCCTATGTAATTTTGAATATACATTAATACCTATGGAATAATTTCAAAGATGAAGGAACAAGATTATGTAACTCTTAACACGACCATCTTGTAAGGTTCTAAAACAAGCCTCTTAAAAAGTGGCAACAACTTATCACAGTGCCACCTTGTGCCACTTCTAAGGTTGCTTAGGTGCCACTTTTAAGTTTTTTTTGTAGAGACATTTGTGATGTGTCCGTGTGTTTATGGTAGCTAGTGTGTGTATTAAATACATCCTAAAAAGTGGCAACAGCCTGTCACAGTGCCACCTTTTGCCATTTTTAAGGTTGCTTGGGTGCCACTTTTAAGTTTTTTTGTAGAGACATTTACAGTGTGTCCGTGTGTTTGTGGTAGCTAGTGTGTGTATTTGTTGTGTCTGAAGATGTTAGTGAAGTGTATGACGTCATTCTAGCTTTCCCATTGCTTGGAATATGGACTTACAATCATGGGGCACAATGTGAAGAAGGCGGTGTCGTGTGTTCAATGCAATTTCTGCATTTACGGTGGTTGAAGTGGTGATGATGTCGGTCGCAAGCGTATGCAAACAAGATCTATATGCCTCCTTACGCCACCTTACCGCCCCGAACTCTATCACAAGCATCTCGAGAAGTAGCATGCGGAGGGATGGTTCGAATATCAAGGCTTATCCAAAGCTAAGAAATAGATGTTCTTCAACTGATAGAAGAAGGCCACTATCAATCAGTTCTTTTGCACGGCCAATGATGTCCTAGAGATGACAATCGCATCCAAGATAGTTGATGAGCTGATTGGGGACCTCTACTTCCACCCTGACGATGATGCTGCAAATGGGGACAATCGGCCCATCTCGAAGGCGAACATAATGACGCTCTTCCAACTCGATGAAGGTAGTGCGACATATTTTGTGACCATCAAAAATCCTTTGCGCTTCTGGTTGGTGATTGATCACACATCCTCTAGTTTCTCCTTTCGGCAGACGGCTACCGTTATTGAACAACATCGCATCCGAACAAAGAATCCCAAATTGATGGGATTGAATGATCACATGGTCTCCTAGTTCGTTCGCATCCTGGTTGTTACCGATCTGCATATGATTTCCAAGATCTTGTCCCAACCACATGTCTTCGCATTCTCCATTGCGAGTGACAATTCCACCCACTACGAGTCCTCCTACTTCAACATTCGCATCCGAGTTGGTGTCAATGGTGTCATCCACAACCTGCATCTTGTGATTGTCCCGTTCTATGGGCGTGATACTGTAGTCAACATCTTGGTGCTAATTGTGAAGATACTGGATGTTTTATTCCCGATGCGGTGTGACAAATTGATCTCGATGAGCAACAACGGCGAGAACACCATGACTGGTCTCCATGGTGGCCTCATGACACTGCTTGAGAAAGAGGCGACCAATAATATCCTGCGTGTGTGGTGTGCTCTTCATCAAATGGATATTGTCATTAAGAAGGTCATGAAGGCAATGATGGATGGCTTGTTCTACAAGATTGCACATGTTTTTTTGGTCCACTTGCGCGCCCAACTGAACCTAATCATGGAGATGGATGGCACGAAATGCCCCAAGGACACAACGCGGTGGGTGGTGTTTGGGAAGATGTCCAAATGGTTTTTCCATCACAGTCGTCGACTATTACAGTACATCGAGGAAAAGCAACCAATCTAAGCTTCGTCGCCAACGTGGTGGATCATGTGCGCTGTGGTCGCCCAATTGTTCGAAACGATGTAGGTCACATTTGCTAAGTTGCAATGCCAAGACCTCGTGATGTTCCAGAAGACGACAGAAATTGAGGTGTTCATTAGTAATATCTATATCGACATCTCCATTTGCCATGACAACATGGACACATCCTACAGCAAGTTGGATGAAAACACGTACATCAAGGTCAATGAATGGTGGATGATGATCACCTCCATCAAAGGACATATTGAGGATCAGGGTAGTTGGGCTCGTGACGCGTTCAGTGTTCTATCCGTTGAAGATCAAGATGTGGCGATTCACAACATTGCAATTTTCTCTATCACCTTGGTCAATGATTTGTGTCAGGTCCAAGCTGAGCAGGACTCCAACAATGAGGCCGCCATGACGAAGGCGCCGGTGGTAATGCCTACCCAACTTGTTCATCTGCGTCCAATGGATTTCATTCGTAACATCTTGGATCCATGTTACGCCCATTTGTCAAGGTTTTGGTCACCTAATGAGATTGAGGATGTGGAACAAGATCACATGAAGTTGGTTAAGGACTACGAAGTCGAGATTGAACTGAAGCAGAACATCGATGCACAAGATCACATGACAATGTTCAATTGCGCTTGGGACTCGATGAGGGGAAGGTACCAAGCTCTTTGTTGCTTCTCATCCTGCCTGGTGATGTCATTCGCGAATATCATTTCAGTCGAGTTGGATTTTTCCATTCTAAAATGGGAGAAGAACTCGAATCGGAAGTCGTTGACCAACCTTGTGCTCGAGGGCATATTTGCGACCAAGCAACATGATCGCTTAACCAAAATTTGAGTTGTATTTGCCTTTTCAATACACATTACACATGGATGCCACCTTTAATTTACCTAGTGTGCCACTTTTAAGCTAAATGTGGCACAAGGTAGCAGATGCCACCTTTTACGAAGCCTGTTCTAAAACCATCTTCAATGGTTTTTCAAGCCTTGATGCACTTAAACTACATACCTAGTATAAAAGCTAAATGTTAATTAAACAATTATTATGGAAGACAATGACTTGAAAGGATGAAAATAAAATTATTGCATTATTCTCGTGCATGGGTATCCATAGCCCAAGATTTATTCACGACATTTATATACAACTTTGATTATTAGAGACATATATGAGCAATGTTTTTTTTTTGCGAAAATTGGGGCAAAATTTTTGCCTTCTTCTGGGGAGGTGTGATAATCACAATAGGAGTTTTAAGCTCCAATTCACCAAATGGGGTTTAACATGCCATGTTGCATCTAGTCACAATAGAAATTTTGACAAATTTTTATTGTTTAAGGTAATTTTTCTACCACTTTTGTACCATTTTCATGGTTTTGTCAAATCTTTTTTCCATTAAAGTTAAATCTTTGGTTGGATCATTTACCATTTAAACTAAATGTATTGTGATATGATCAACACATGTGCCACATCAAAAAAAAGGAAAAAAAAAAAATAAAATTATATATGAGATCGTAAAATGTGGGGTATATAAAATACTAGTGAATTCATGAATTTGTAATTTTTTTCCAAAAGAATGTGCCAAAATTTCGTCAAGTGAAAGTCTTAGGAAAAATTGTTTGTTACAAGCCTATGACTTTAACAAGTCCTACTTATGGATTAAGGGATCAAAATGTAACCCATGCATGGTTATAGTGGTATACTAGTTGGAATGTTGCTCCCCCACCCCAATTGATTGCTACCCCACCCCAATTGATTGCTAATGGCTCCCCCACAAGTTTAGTCTACTTAAATGACATTTTGACATGTTCTATCTTTCACCACGGAGGATTAGAATACCATTTAAGAGAAAAATTGATAGAATTGAATTCTTGACCATGTTAAAGATCTTAGGAGTGGGGACTTTCAGAGATTTAAAGCAATTTAGAAATGAAAATCAACATGAAAGATCCTACAATAATATTTACACGATTACCATTTAGAGCAAACAAAAGTTCCAGAAATAAGATTTATAATGAATTTAATTGTTTTCAACAACCATAGAAAGGTCAAAAATGAATTGCAAGATATCATCATATATTGGTGGATTAATTTAATGCCAAAATTTTGGTGGTGCAACATTCAAACATTTTGTTTGTTTATTTTTTGGTATAATAATTAGTCCAAAATTAATTTAATACTTAATATGGTACCATGTGGAGGTGTTAAAATAGAGTTAAATGTTTGGTTTAACAATTTAAAATAAATATTTTAATCTTTTGTAAATCACATTATTATGGAAGTTAGATTTTCAAAAGAAGCAATGACATTCAATCTTATAATAGTTTTAAAAGCTTAAGAACTCTACTACCATAAAAACTAATGTGACATGTGCTATTGGCCCAAGTGTAAATAAGGATAAGTAATTGTTCCAAATGTGAACAAGAAGAAAATAAAGGTCAATTGTGAATGAATTATATTGAACTTTAAATTAATTTTCAATGATAAAAAAATTCAAAATTAAATATATCCCTTGCCTTAGGTATACAAATTATGAAACCAAACCCAAAAAATCTCACTAATCAAAGGCTTTCTTGTAGTACCAAGAGTTTGCCCCAATTTCCTTAAAAACATAGTTTTGATTTTCTTGAATTTTCTTTCACAAAATTGTTCAATATTCAATACCTCTTGCATCATATGTTTAAACATTGGTGGTTTTGAATTGGCACTGTAAGGTGGTTTTAATTAGCACCAAAAGCCCAAAATTTTGATACCTAATGACCTTTATTTTATTTGGCAATCATCATACTTATCCTTATGTTCCTAGCTCCCCAAAAATTGGTACCAAAAATTGAGGTAAAAGGATAGGCCTTTCTTGGGAATGTAATTTCCAAATGACCCAAGTAAGACAAGTTTTTAAATGCTAAGTGTACAAATAAGCCTCCAAATGGGAAGGCTTCAACCATAGTATTGTAGAGTTTTGAAATTCCTTAGAAAATGCACTCATATGAGAAGGAATCATGATGTCCAATGTGTTGCTTCCAATGAAAATTGGTTGGATAATGGTGAAGTGAACCACAAAGTAAAATTTGTACATCTAGAATCTCTTAGTTGCACACATGCTCTAAAATCAGGAAATTGATAGAGTAAAAGTAATGTATTTGCTATCGTGAAAGGACTCAAGGATTTGGTTCCCAAGCACATTGCAAGAAGTAAGTGCAATGTTTTCCTTGTTGCCAAATACCAAGTCATTACCATGCCACAAATGTGATATCAATGCAGGTTTGTTGGAGCCATATTCCAAGTAAAAATACACATGATGAATAACATCTTCACCTTGACTAAAGAATGAAGCAGCCAACTCACCACTTGTGGGGATGATTGAATTCATTGTGCCCCAAGAAAACTTTTTGATCTCTGGTTTAATATTAGCAACATCAGTTTCTCCAATAAATCCACCTTGCACAACTTCAATTTCCTTTTCCTTCAATGCTTCTAGATGTTGGGAGTCCACAAAAAGACCAGTCATACAACCATATGCAACGTCGTTGGTATGGTCAAGCCAACCACTACCGGTATGGTCAAGCCAACAACTACCTTCCATGATAGTTATCTCGTGTGGTTGAAAAAGAAATTTGATGGCATTGACCTCAAGCGTTTTTAATCCTTTGTTATAAATCCCTGTCTTGATTGGCTGGCCAAGGATCTCCTCGGTTTTTGACACATTTGTGTAATAAGTGAAATATGTCCCAATAAGATAATACCCCTGCATAACATAGGTTCATGAATTAGTCAATTGTTGGTCAAAAAATATGGCAACCATGAGAAAATCGAAGCTTTTTATTATGTTGATTTGGTATCAACATAATGAACAAAGTAGGGAGGATTTAGGACTGAAATCCCCACAACACAAATTTCAACAATGATATTACTAGGCACCTTCTATTTAAATCCATTAGTAATACAACCTATGAAAAGTGCAAAATCTATGGAAAATCTTTCTTTGAATTGTAACATGTACAAACTTAATTGGTCGTAGCATGTCAAATCAACCATTTACACCTATGATTTCATTTGAACACCATAAGATACTAAATTTACATAGAAATAATGAATGAAATTGTGGATTTAGGATAACAGACCTGGCCATTGTGTTCATGAACTTCCATTACATGACCACCTACAAAATGAGAAGATAGAAGATAAGTCAATAACATGCACATACAAAATATATTTTTTAAATGGCAAAGAATTTGTTTGCAACAACCGATTTTATCATATGTTTAAAACAATGTTCCAACAGATTTTCTATGGTTTGGATTGCAAGATTGTGACATGTTTTAACCCTTGACATGTTCCCCATATGAAGAGTTGGTAGGGAAAGAAAATTTTGATCTCATAACTATGGTAATTTACAATATATGAGCTTATAACACACAAGTTGAAACCACTTAAAAATTTGTAACTAAATTAAAAACAAACGTGTTCATCCAACAAAACATACTTGGTGATTGAAATGGTTTTGGAAAAAAAATAGTACTCTCAACTGGCAAACTAGCACCAACATCCAACCTGCACCCATTCACAACATATGGTCACCAGGTTATTAGCTTTTCATTTGGAAACATTGTGTAATCATTAAGTTGAAATATGGTGCACTGTTTGACATACGAATGAATTTAAGATTCTGAAATTCCCAATCTATAAGCAACCAACTCCAACAACCTTTCAAGCCTTAATGTACTTAAGCTACATTGCACAAAACCACAATGTTAATTAGACAATGAAAATTAAAATAAAAAATTGATAAGGACAAATATGAAAATTATAATTTTTCTTTTTTATAAATGGATACTTAAAAGAATCTATGAGATTTATGTGATATGGTAAAATTGTGGGGTATATTAATGGAACTGAATTTACCTCTTTTCTATTTTGTTCGATTCCAAAAACAGATGATTACAAATATCAAGGGGAATGATTCCCAAACTCATTGTTTTTGCAAGCATGAGGTTCCTACAAATAGTGGAAAAGTTTGGTCGTTTCTCTGGAGATAATTCCCAACAACTAGTGATGCAAAAACGAAGGTAGCTTGGACAATCATTTGGTAATGGTGGTCGATGGTCGTGGTGTATGATTTTGGCAGGAAGTGTAACCCTTCGTTCACTTGCAAATGGTCGTTCCCCAGTAAGAATCTCTGAACATACCATAGCAAAACTCCAAACATCAGCTTTTGGAGGGAATTTTGGACTTTTTTCTCCATGCACCACTGGTTGGCCAAAGTTAACTTCAGGTGCAGCATATGCAGGTGTGCCTTGGCAGGGAGTTTGTGTTGAGGAGGTTTCAGTCATGTTGTAAGTTTTGGCTATCCCAAAGTCTGCTAACTTCACATGTAAATAACCTTCAGAACAATCCATAATGGGTTGTACAAGAATGTTTGAGGTTTTGAGATCCCTATGAACAATTTTCCTATTATGAAGGTATCTCATGGCATTTGCAACTTGTAGCATTATGTCAATTGCCACATGCAATTTG
>Ga0116231_10009474_pt1 | contig 16406 bp, 8 predicted proteins | sample S1TSphgellanicum_2_FD_89695 | JGI IMG/M metagenome (GOLD analysis project Ga0116231, IMG submission 89695) | Host-associated microbial communities from peat moss isolated from Minnesota, USA - S1T2_Fd - Sphagnum magellanicum MG | ecosystem: Host-associated > Plants > Peat moss > Unclassified...
GCTGGAGACTTGGAATGTTGAATGAACCCCTTGGCAAGATTTTCAGTAAGGTAATCACGCAGGGCTTGGAGTTCCGGTTCCGATAGGCCATAGATAGGACCAAAGGGTGGTGAGTGTCCTTCTTCTAGATCAATCGGGCAGTCATATGGACTATGGGCGGGGAGCTAATCAGCATTAATTTTTTCAAAAACATCAACAAAGTCCTTGTATTTCTCGGGAAGGTTGACAGGTGTTGGTTTTGATGGGGGGTTTGTGTTGTTGGCTGGGTTGACATGGATGGCAAAGACTTGAAGATTCTTAGCAGCCCAATAGAAAGGGACATCTCTATCAACGAAGATCTGGACATGGTTGGTTTTCTGGGCAGGATTCTTGACAAGGTTCTTGACAGGACAAGGTTTAGTTCTGACCAACTGGGGGTTCTTGACTACAGGACTTGACATAACAGACTTGAGAAAACTGGAATTGGTTCCGACCCTCTTTGGGTTCTTGACCACAGGGTTCTTGGCAGGACTGGACAAAGTGTTTTTCTAAGCGTGGGGTTCTTAAGAGGTGCATCGTTGTGTGTTGAAGGTGAGAGTTCTAGACCGCCAATCAATGATAGGGTTGTGTGCTTCTAGCCAAGGCAGACCAAGGATAATGGGATGGTGAGGGGTGGAGATGATGTTGAGAACAATCTTCTCCATGTGCTTGCCGATACAGAGTTCTAAAGGGGTTGTCTCGTGTGTGATTGCACCAGAAGCAATGGTTCTCCCATCAATAACCTCTATCGGAACATGGGTTGACTTCTTGATCACAGGGATGTTGTCTTGAACGACAAATGTTTGGTCGATGAAAGAAGAGGTGGCACCGGAGTCCACCAAAGCTAACACTTGTGGTATGTCTTCTGGAATACGAATGATGTCCACATACTAAGTGAAACTAGGACTGGGACCAACAGCGTCGCACGGCTCTTACTCTGACTGGATGTTCTTGTTTTCCAACTCTTGGGGAGTTTCCACAGCTTGTACTTGAAGTTTGACAAGCTTTTGAAGGCAATGACGAGCTATATGCCCTGGGTTGCCACAGTAAAGACATAGATTGTTTGTCCTTCGACGAAGTTTCTTGGCTTCTATCAAAGATTTAAACTTAGCTGTGTCGATCTGCATCGGAGCAGGTCCAAAAGAAGCAGGTCGGGCAACTGGTGTTGTTTGAGGAACTGAGGGGAGCGTAGTAGGCCGACTGTTCCAAAGCTGGGGGTTGGAGGTGACTTTCTTTTCCTGGCGACATTCGAACAAACAATTATCGCATCGAATTGCCTGGGTGATAGCTTCACTGAAGGAAGAAGGGTCTGCGAGTGTCAACAAAAAATCTTGAACATCATCACGAAGCCCACAACAAAACTGATCGATCAAGGCAGCTTCTCCCCAATTGACGTGGCAGGCAAGTTGCCTGAATTCTGAGGCATAGACGATGGTCGAACGTGTCCCTTGCTGGAGGGGACACAACTTGTTGGCTGAAATCCTGGCCTTGTCACTGTCCCTGAACATTGCTTCAAATTCCGCCATAAAGGCGTTGAAATCTTATAGGAGAGGGGATGATGTTTCCAGGATGGGAGCAAACCATGCTGCAGTTGTCCCAATGAGTAGGGTTCCAATGAATCCTACACGAGTGGTGTCATCAAAATAACGACGAGGGTGTAATTGCATGATCAGGCGTACCTGGCTAACAAAGCCTCAAAATTTGAGGCGTGTTCCATCAAAATTTTTTGGCAGACTGATCTTGGGCTTTGGGGTGACCATTGCAAGAGCAGGAAATACTAGGGCAGGAGGTGGTGGCTGATTCTGTAGGCGGGTCACCGAGTTTCTAAGCACAACATTTTCTTGTTGAAGGTGCTAAAGGGCGGCGAGGATTTGAGTGAGATCGATGTTTGATTCTGAGTTGTCCATGGTGGTAGTTCTCACACTTTTGCGCTTCCCAATCTTCAAACTACTTCCTTCAAGATCTCCCAAGTTGTATTTGCTCCACTTTAAAACTTTGGCTTTGATGTCTTTTCAAAACAAACTTCTGTCATAACAATTTTGCAAAGCTACACTACTCACATATGACCTTGGATCGTTCTAAAATTTTGGTAAAACATGAGCAACTATGTCTACTACCTTCTCACAAAATCTGAGCTCATTTAATTTCGTAAAGTGAAAGATCTTGCTACTTCCTTGAAGTCACCTCAAACTGGGACCTAAACACAAAATGATTTACAACTCGCTCTCAAAAACTCAAAAATCCTTGAGATTTTGGGAGACACATAAAATATATGTCTTCTATATCTTCTCAAAATTTCAGGCCTATTGATGATGACCACAAAGAGATATCACTTTCAAAAGAAACTGACTTCAAAACTGAGATTGAAACTTCAGATGCTTGGATCTCTCACAATACAAGTCCAAATGACATGAAATTTCTCTCACACATATATTCCTATATGATCTACAAGATCACAAAGTTACAGACCCAAAAAGCTTAAACAAAGGAGATATGACCAAAAACTAGATCTGACACAAAGTTTTCAAAAGCTTTTAACTCTCACAATACAAATCCAAATGACATGAAATTTCTCTCACACATATATTCCTATATGATCTATAAAATCACAAAGTTACAGACCCAAAAAAGCTTAAACAGAGGAAATATGACCAAAAAACCAGATCTGACACAGAGTTTTCAAAAGCTCTTAACTCTCACAAAACATATCCTTTTCTTTTGAAACTTTGAAAGTAGAAGCGTCCTGTAGTCTTCTATAACCTTTCCAAGTTTCACCCCAAGATACCTCTAGCTACTTACTGAAACAACAAAACAAACAAACAAACAAAAAACTGTTATGGACCGACTACAAACAAGTGGAGAATTACAAGACAAGATAAGCTTTATTGATCCATCAACTGGTGTTGATCTACTGAAGGGTTGTTCCCCAGACTATTTCCTTTTATAACCCTGAACCATACTAATCCCAAAATATCCTAGGCCATGATATTGCCAAAAGTATCTCAAAATATCCTAAGACATGACATTGCAAAAAGTATCCCAAATATCACAAAATATCCTAAGCCATCATATTGCCAAAAATATCCCAAAATATCCTAGGCCATGACAGATACACAAATTATTTTTCATACATTTTGTATATGTGACAAAGTATTTGGGATCAAATGCCGTGTATTTTATTGCATTTCCATTAATCAACTTATAATTGTCTCCTACTTTTGAAACAATAGTAGTTACATATAACAACATTGAAATATTTGTTGTAGTATTTGATGTGTTTTTTTGTTTTTTGCTTCCAAAGGAGTAAACATCTTATTACAATTATTTTGCACATGATTAAGCTTCTTACAATAGAAGAATCATAGTTTTTTCTTCCATGTGCTTATTACATGATATCTTCATATTATCAATAATAATTAAGCTCCGTGATCCTCACTCCCAGATGACTAGTTTTTTTTTTTCCTGTAGTTAATATTCAAAATTTAGACATAATTAACAATGCTTCCTTGGGATCATGGAATACTCAAAATTCTTGTTTAATTTTTTTTGTTGCAAGAAAAGGAGATTCTGAAAAAGGCAAAGGAATGAAGCATTCCTAATTGTGTAAAAAAATAAGCAAAAGTTATTGGGATAGACAAATAGTGCTACTCTAAAAGCACACCTTGTAATCAATCAAGTGGATCCCAACATGTCAGTAATAATTAACATTATTGGTAACAAAATCAAAACTACTGCAAATGTATGCATCAATCTTTACCATAATCTCCATCCCATCTCCATTTCTATTAATTGACATTACCCTTGGAGGTCTGTGGTAATTCTCCTACTAAATCACATGACCAACAATAAAACATGCCATGAATAAGAAGTGGAGAAAGCGTGAGTTGTCGAGAAGGAAAGGAAGTTATCACTCTATCACATTGTTCACACCTAACAATGATGTCTTGGACTTGAGCATACATACTTCTCTAATGGTAATGAGGAGCAAGAAGGCTATGAGTACGTTTAACTCCAAAGTGTCTAAGCTCCGAGTGTACCTTTTGAATAAAACCAGGCGATTCATGCGGTGGAAGAATCATTCTGTCGCCTTATGGTAAGCATTGGATGAGGTGATTGTCCTTCCATGAGTAGTGTTTGGACTATTGTTGTATACGATCCCGTTGACTTGATGTAACTTGGGGAGGGCATTTCCCATGTTGAAGAAACCTCAAAGTGTCCAAGTCCTCCCATATATCCACAATGGGATGCTCAACCAGGTTACATCGTAATAGTGCAATATAACTAGATGCATAAGATACATGTACTGTTGGAATTTAGTCGAAGTCTTGCCTGGCTTCTAAGAAATCTTCAAAGGTAGTGAAGGGTCTTCACGACATGGTATTTGCGTTCTAATGTGTAATACCAGGTTGGTGAATAACCTTGAACTTATACTCCTGAAGTATAAGTGCCCAATGAACTAACTTACCAATAAGTTTGTTGTTGGTCATCAACCATTTGATAGGTTAATGGTTGGTATACAAAGTGAACTTGGTGCCATAAAGATAGGGCCTGAAATGTATGATAGCCCATACAATAGCAAGACACTCCCCTCATATGAAAAGTGGTTGTTCTCAGCCTTGTTATTGTTTTAGGATCCATAGGCGATAACATGTTCCTTGCCTTCCTCATCAAGTTGGCCAAAAATAGCACCAATATTAATAGTGCTCCGATTAGTGTGTAGAATGAAGACCTTGTTAGAATCAAATCTTTTCAAAATGGGTGATGCATTCCCAACTCCTTGAAGGATTCAAATGTGAGTCCAAATAGAAGACATTGGAAGAGGGAGGAGTTGGGGCATGCTCCTTAGCTCACAACACTTTGACGGGTAGAGGGGCATGTTGGAATTCCGAGATGGGACTAGGAAGAGTTAACAAGCTTCACTCACTCACATGGGCCTGCACATAACCCACACAAAATGGTTAGTGCATATTTAAAGCACCTTTGGTGCTAAGATGAACCACGGGCAACACAAACACACTAAACTCACCACGGCCCGGACTTGGGGGAAACCACCACCTTCCCCCTTATAGTAGACTTTGTGGTTGGCCACAGAGCCCACATCCAAATGGTTTTTCTCTCCCGGGATTCTCGAGTGGGAGTCCCGAAATCGCGCCAATTAGGACTCTAGCAACTTTGGAGCCCCATAACGTTGCGAACAGACCTTGGATCGAGATGCGGTTTCTCATTCTCAATGAAAGACTTAGCTAGGTGTAAGACCATGTAGTTCTCTATAGACCTTACAAATGAAACATTCATCTATCGTAAGACGCATAGGTTGAGTAAGCATGAGTGGAAATTGGTAGATGAAAGATGCAAAAAGCTCCATGAAGCTGGTCTCATTTAACCATCAAGTTTTGATTTTGTAGTCGCTACAATAATGCCATCAAAAAATGATTTAATTGGATTATGGACTAAGAAAAGGATGTGTGGGGATTATAGGCCTTTGAACCTAGTTACACCTCAAGATAGGTACCCCATACCCATCCTTGAAAAACTGTTTGATAACATTAGAGATTCAAACATCTTCACAATTGTGGATCTAAGGCAAGGTGTCAACCAGATTGTGTTCGTTGCAAAGGATCGTGAGAAAACGACATTCCATGGAAGCAACAAGTTATGGGAATGGCTTGTGATGCCTTTTGGATTAAAAAATACACTTATCTTCTTTTAGTGAGTCATGGACCAGGTTTTCGAAGGGGTAGATTTCCTAAAATGTTACATAGATGACCTCCTAGTGCATAACAAGGGTCTCCTGTAACATTTGGCTCATCTTGAAGAGTTATTCAAGAGGCTCCACGAAGTAATTATGAAGATCCATCCTAGAAAATGTGAGTTTGTTGTCACCTTAGTAGTCTACCTTAGACACAAAATTTTGCCCAATGGTATTATGGTTCATTAGGCCAAAGTAGTAGCCATTTTGGAGATGCCCAATCCTACTGATGTTCACATTTTGAGGAGTTTCATCGGACTATGTAATTACTATAAGATGTCCAAGACTTCAGTATTATTGCTCACCCTCTTTATACATTGTTAAAAAAGGATGTTGCTTAGACATGGAGTGAAAAAGGCTTAGGAAGTTTTCAACACACTTAAGAAAAAGCTTTCAAAGTTCCCCATTGTCGCAACCCTAACCTTGGGCTTGCAATCAAGGCAAAATGGGTTACAAGGTTACGGGCCAAAAGGAAGCTCGGGAGTCAAGGCAAAGAGGTCACAAGGGTGTGGGCCAAAAATAAGCCTGGGAATCACATCACATACTCCCGGGAGTGTAAGAAAGTGTGAGGGAGTATGAGGGAATGAACCCTCACACTCCCAAGGCAACTCCCATTTTGGGAGATGGAGTCCCAATGGACTTCCGAAATTTCATAGAGCGATTTCATGGGTCAAAACTTAATGGCTTGTGGCGTTCGTTATATCATTAGAAAGCTCTTAAAATGTAAATGTCTAAAATGAGCTTGCGTTGCTCATTTGGAATCTGAAACACAAGTTATGGCCAAAAGAAGGGCCGGGAATCAAACTACCAATTTGACTCTCGACCAGAAAAAATCGACCTGATTTACTTGCTTGTAGGGGGCGTGCCACATACCATTGGAAAGCACTCAATGAGACCTATAACATACTCATACTTAATTAGCAAGTATGTGACTTGGTTTCTCTCCTTCTTTGTGAGCTGGTTCCCCATAACAAAAAAATAGTTGGAAACACATGGAATGGAGTTGGAAAGTGTGTTTGAAAAACCTGGTGTATTAGGTTTTCCACTATCTAACTAAATAGATTCGTAAAAGGTTGTAATTTTTTTTCCAAAAGATGATGTATTTATAAGTGTATCAGAAACAACTTGAGTCAAATTACATGGTACCTCCTCCTTCCACAACACTAAGAGTGAAATGTAGAGTGTTGAAGATAGGCAAGTATACTTGGTCAGGGTGACATGTAGTCACATCGCAAGAATTGCAAACTGATTGAATCAATGCTAGTATTGTGTACATTTGAAAGAATACACATGTTACTAACAACCATGTAAAGGAGTTTAGGTCCATGCCTCTCCCCAGTAGAGCATTATGCTCCAATCTAGTCACTTGGTGTGACTAATGGTGCCATTTTGGAACCCCATAGCCCTTTCTCTTTCTTCTAGGCTGGGTTCATCCCAAGTGGCTGAAACATGACGATACACTAGGCTTGGTCCATCTCCCTGAAAGGCGTGTGCTCATGGGAAGGAGACAAAGGTGAACCAAACACCTCTTGGTTTTCCTATTGTGTTCAAAAAAAACCAAGGAGGTTTTTTTTACTTTATAACTAGTTGGCAAAAGCTCTGATCATCCAATATGTGAGAGACCTACAAGTTGGGGTCTTTGATGGTGTATCTTAGAACCAATTGCAAAACTGAGAGTGGTGCAAGGTTGGTCCACCAATTGCGCAACCGATGTGCATAGGAACCACATTGTGCCGCATTGAATAGGAGTAGCTATCCAAGGTAATGTTTAACCAACGTGTAGTGCTCCTAGACTTTCTCCCTCTAGTCAAACTAAAAAGGGGTGTTTTCAATTACATAACCAAGCATAGGAGAAATGGATTGAGCCCAAGTGATTAATCGTACCATGTCTGTGAAGAGACCGGATCTTTTGTCACTCAAGCCTTTTCTAAATCCAGCCACTAAAAATCCTTGACACTCCCAATTTGAAATGATGAGGTCCACAAGGCCAAGTAATTCCATTTTTTTTTTTGAATTATTTGTATGTTAGAGGGCAAGAAAGTGAAATTGGCCTTCCATGCGATGGTTGAAAATTGTTGTGGAAATTTGGCTTTGAGCTCCATCATTCTCGATGCTGCCACTTGCCTTGCAATAGGATTAATGTCTGCATAAAAAAACCTCCAAACCACCATCCTTCATTTCGAGACTTGTACCAATACCACCAAAAAGCTCTAGTAATGTAATCCCCTCCTTAAGCGGTGTCCAAGTGATTAGCTAATAAAGTATAAGCTTAATTGGTTCGCCATGGCTTTCCATGTTCTCAAAACTAGACATAACTTTGACCAAAGGCTCGTGGGCTGCTTTGAATCTCCATAAAACCTTTAGTCCATGTTGAATGTCAATAAAAACCACCTTCAAGTTTTCAGTAGGTTTGGTCTAAACTGTTTCCTCTTCATCTCCCTCTATCCACTCTTGGCTAGCTTGTTAGATGTAAGAAATAGTGTGTGTTTCCTTGAGCATATAATGGTGAGCCATAGGACTATGGTTCCCATGTAAATCAATGTATCTTAGGTGGTGGCCATCAGTCTCCCAATCCATTCGGTAGTACGCATGCTCGAACTAATTGTCAATTGTGAAACTTGGTGGAAACAGGGCCTTTTGCCCAATGAACACATCATAACTGGTGGCATTGGTGACTAAACATTTGATTTATACGCAAAGGTCTTGATCTGTACCTTCATTGAAATTAAGTGCAATCAAATCAAAGTTCTCCCCAAGTACCTCCTTTACGTTGCCACTAACGATGTGAATTTGTCACATAGATTTTTGTAGTTTGGAATCGAGCATGCCCATATTTTTGGCGAATTGAACTCTAAAAATCATTGGTTAGGCACTTGTATCAAGAAGGACTACTCTGGGTGTATTTACTCCCACATGGATTGTTGATTTAGTATTGTCGACAATGGCAATTTTGGTGGCGATGGAAGTTCTCTCACTAGGCACCACCTTTGGAAATGAGTGAGAAACTTTGTGGAAAGAATGGTTATCCACAACGCCTTTGCTAGGTAACAAATCCACAAATGACGTGTTTTTAACTTCCTTATGATATGTGAATGTAGAATCAGAGGTAGGAGAGCCCACTAGTTTAACCATGCTAAAATTAGTGACCAGATTATGAATGCCATCTTCAACATGTGAGCTAATCGATTGTCTTTCCAAGGTGTTGGATGGGACCCCTATAGCATGTGGATTAGGGATTGGTAGAGGACCTAATCTAGTGTTCAAGGTATCTTTTAATACTATAATTATGTCCCTAGTGCTTAGCTTCAAATCTTGAAAACAAAAAAACGGTGTACTCACAAGCTTTTGCACCACTTCACGCATTTCAAGTTGGCACTCCATAAGCTGATCAGTGGAAAATTGTGTGTTTTCCTGATGTACATGTATTCCTGGGACACGAAAATTTGATGCCCTAGTAGCTTGTCGTGTAGTAGTTTCCTCCCTCGTCGCCAACAAGGTGCATTTTTCTTTCATGTTGAAAGAACGAAAAGATTATGGCATGACTGCTCAAGTAACTTTAGCCCTGGTAATAGGACTTGAACCAAATACGAGTCCATCAGTCTGAATTATCGGCCTAATGACAAAAACTTTGGGTGCCACATTAACCTCTTGTGTCGCGAAGTAGGAAGGGCAAAAAGAAGCAGTACATTTTGGTGTGAGACTAGAATTGTGTGCATTAAAAAGAACATACTCCCCAATCATGGCATCGTGTGAGCCATATAACAACCTAGGAGGTCCTTCCTATGATCTTGAACCCTGTACAGGTTGGGCACGACTAGTTGGTTGGGAAGACTTGCCTTTTAGATTAGCAAGTTGGGCCCTCAATGATTCGACTTCATTTTGTAGAGTTTGAACTTGAGTTACATGGGTTTGAAGCACCTCCCTCTTATTAGCATTGTGCTCCTTCACCTTAACATTCTTACTGGAATTACCCTTGGCGTGGAAAGCTTGAGTGGAAGGTTGAAGTGCCTTGGCTTTTGGTTGAAGGGCAACAGAAGATGCTGGTAGATTTTGCAATGGTAATCGGAGTTGCTTTTGTTCCGTAAACTTGGCAAAACAAATAGCTTCTTAATGTCCCTCTTTCCCACAATAATCATAAAAAAGATCTTCAGAAGGAATGTTACACTCACTAGCTTTGTGGGTAGGATTACCACAGTAGTTGCAAAAAGGTAACATGGGTGAAGCCAAGTGCATTGCTTTAGCCCTTGAAAAAAAATGTTATGATTTGGTTGGTGTAGCTGGTGGAGGTTGAAGCCTTGAACATGATGGAGGCCTCATAGTATTGGCCTCATGGTGTGCATGAACTAGTTCCAACTTTTCAGAATTGTTGTACACATCCAACAAAGTGTACGAGTTTCCAAATTTTGTAAAAACATGCGCATGGAGTGTCAGAGTACCTTCCAACGAACGAAGATACTAATGGGGAGCTTCTAGGTTTGTGATGCTCTGAGTATCCTCTTTAAGTTTGAGAAACCTCATGTATAGCATCTTGATGGTTTCATCCTTTCGTTGAAAAAAGGTGGCAAACTGCAAAAAAAATTTAGAACTTTTAACCGGAAATTCTAGTTCAAGAACTCAAAAAAATTCCCCCACTAGATCAACAAAAGCTGGTGCAGCAATGGTGGGAGGAATGTTTGCGGTAGCAATAATGAGTTATTAAGGAGAAAGGTTTATTGAAATATGTACCGGATCTGGATTATTTGGGCATAGTCCCATGATGTGCAATGGCAGCTTGGAGTGCACCTTAAGAGGTGGTGGCGATGGTTGTGGCAATGGTTGTGGCATAAGTTGGATTGGGGATCTGGGTGACGCCCAAAATCTTTGAAGAATGTTGCTCGTAGACATCCAATGCTTCATAATGCACATAATAGGCCAGTTGTTTGAATGCGAACACCTCAATGTAATTAGTGCCATATTTGAACTCCAATTCACAAACCATAGTTGAGAAAGTTATCTTGAACTCCTTCAAAGAAATGGTTAAATTTCTTCCGCTGAACTTCTCAATTTTCCTAGAGGAACTGTTGACCTCCATGGTGTATATGGGTGTAGAGGTAACACCTTGCAACGAAATATACAGTGATGGTGTGAAAGCTGGTGCGGCAACATGCGTACCCCACAAATTAACCCCTCTAAATGGACTTTGATGTATCGTTGATGTAATGTAACCTAAACCTAAATTCATAATAGGAGTTGTACTAGATGACAGTGGCACTGTAGACGCTTGATGGTATTGACGTTTGACGCTTGAAGATCGTGAGTTCAAAAAAATCAGCTCAAATGATTGTGTGTTACTTCGTAATTGATACCTTGGCTTTCACTGAGCAATAGTGCTTTCATCATCCAAGGACATGGTGTTATCCCATGCCCCAAAATTTTATAGCAATATAGAACACTACCTGTAAAGTTCTAACATAACATACAGTTTGAAAATATAGTGCGTCAACAAGGATGAATGACGATGGACAGATGTCGGTGGATGGACGTTTGTGGACGGACATAAGTGGACGAAAGGGGCTAGACAAATGGAGGGAACAAGGACGAACGTTAAACGGAATAGGGACAGATGTCGGACGAAATGGCAATGAAAGTCGAATGAAACAGTGAAACGAAACATAATAGACAGCGACTACGTCGACAACGGCACTGTAGAGCAATGCACGTCTATGAGCTTTACAGCGATGGCATGCAGAAGAGAAGAAATAATTTTTTTTCTTCTATTTCATGGGTTTTTTTTTTTTAATTCTTCTTCTTCTGCTTTTTCTTCTTTTTCTCCTTCTTCCAAAGCTGCTACAAAGGCTACTCACTACATGACTACAAGCTCAAAAACACATAGAAATGCACAACCCAGATGCTAACCTCCTAACCCATGTACAAGGAAAGCAAATGTATGGGGTTGCATCATTTGGTGTAGATCTTGTACTGCAATCAAACCTTGTGTGTGTGTGTGTGTGTGCATGCTCCCAAGACCTAAAGTTGGCAATAAAACAAGCTTTGGAACTATTCGTTCCTTCCTCCCTCTGAAGCTCCAGAACTCAGAACTTCACAGCTTGTAGCTTGTTTTCGATGTCCCTTCTCCCTCACTTACATTGTTGTTAGTTAAGGTTGTTGTTCATGTTGTAGTTGCAGTACAAGAGTAAAAAATGAAAAAGAAGTAGCAACAACTCAAGAACACAATAAACTAGCAAACAAAAGAAACCCATGAAGCTCAAAGCCAGGAAAAATCTGCCGCTTTCAACATTAAGCAATAGAGTACGATTTTTCTAAAATTAAATTGAAAAGAAGGAAAGAAAACGTAGTTTATGTAAATGGCAGCCGTGCAATAGTCACCGTGAGCATTTAAAAATCCAATCTAACTATGGAGGAAACTCTCCTTGACAAAAGAACTCTAGAAAAACTAACAAAAGAAGGGAAGAGCTTGCACTTTTATACATGCGTCAACAAAGCTAAAACCCTAAACAAGCCATAACCTTAAAACACTTAATAGCATATGGTAACCTAAGAACATACATTAACCCTAAGAGCGTACATTAACCCTAAAGGCATGATTGGCATGCCTGTAATCAGCCGTCGTGCATGAGGCCATGCATACGGGCATGACATTACACCCATTGAAGTTTTTTTGCTTGTTCCAAATTGTAATTGTTTCTTAAAGCTATATGCATTGTTAATTACAATTGCACATTCCAAATATTAAGTTGAATCTTAAACCATTGAGGCTTACATTTGTGCAAAACCATCTTTGCATATAATCACCATCTTACATGGTAGCCCCCAATTCAATATTAACATACAAATAATGCATATTCATTAAATGGCTTCATGCATGGTTTACATAATACCTTCACAACAATCAAAAACATCCCCTCCTAACCCAAGGCATAGATAAAATACCCAAATGAAGGCATTACATACACTCTGGATTTCTTTAGGTAAATTATGCAACATCCTCCAAACAATATGAACACAATGTTTCAACCCAAGATGTATATGGAATACCCATATGAAGGTATTGCATACATTTTGGATTTTCTAAAAGTTTTTGTAATATTGTGCATACATTCACAATTTTTTAACTTGGATGAAACCCCAACTTAATTGACGAAGGCAAAAAAGCCTTTTGTGCTACTAACAAAGGAAGGAACCAGATCTTGAACATGGCCAAACCTTATTAAAACCCTAAACCCCCATTGAAAGGCAAAGTATCATATGACGGTTAGAACAAAGTGACACCCATTAGTGCATAAATCCAAATGGACAGTGCATTGATAGATTTCACTTTTTCATCCATGTGTTAACCAAGTTCGTTAGCAAAGGTTGATTTTTTTTTCACATGCTCAACTTTAATAACTAAAGGTATTCTGATTTACTAAATAATTATTTTTCCCCACCCTTCCACCTTCCTACCTACTAGCCATTGAAGTAGGTAGCTACCAAACCCCACCTACTTGGTTGCACCTACTTCCCCAATTATCTTCCAACCAACCCCATAACTACCAAAAACAATGACAAAAAAGACAAAATGAAGGTATTTGCAAGGAACTTGGAATTTGTTACTCGAGCAATATTTAAGGCCATGATTAATTTTATTTTTTTTCGATTGCACCCATTGAAGGTATTGCATAAACCTAAAAAATCTAGAATGTATGCAATACCTTCAAATGGGCGTTTCATATATTTATTGGATTGGAACATTGTGTTTAGATTGTCCCAAGCAACTACTCATTGGTGTTGTTGGAATCCTTAAGGTTGGAGATTGGCCCAACGATGGAAAATGATTCATTTTCACCATTAGACTTGTCTCTAACTCCTCATATTGAGGTTCCAAAAAAAAAAATCACCAAAAGATTCCTCCCTATTTTTCTTTGCTATTATTCTATTGTTGGTGCTTTCACAAATAGCTATACAAATAATCCATAAAAACCCATCAAGTTTTAATCAATTTGAAAATTCCCCTTTCACCCACAAATCTTTAATACAATAATTTTGTTGGTTGAAGTATTGAAGGTTTTGCAACAATTTCAAGTCTTGTGTATTAATTACATTTCATGATTATGATTGAGCATTTTTCAAAGTGGGTGGAGCTTGTTGCGTTTCTGGACAAGTCATCACATAGCACCAACTAGGTGTTTTTACAACATGTTTTAAGTAGGTTTGGGGCTGTGTTGAGTGCCTTATTGATCAAGGATCAAAATTCAAAGGAGAATTCCAAGACCTACTTGATCAGCTTTCATTGACCATCGTTGGACTTTAAGGGATCATCCCCAAGTTGATGGTCTTGTAGAGAGGATGGTTGAAACATGCAAGAAGGGACTTTGAAATATTTGCCTCACTAAGAACAAAGAGGATTGGGACCTAGCCTTACCTTACATTGCCATGGGTTAAGGGATGTCCAAACATGCTTCTTTGTCTCATTTCTCTCCTTACTTTCTATTTTTTTAAAGACATCCCATTCCACCTTATTCCATTATTGCTCAATTGGACCAAGTTGTGGACTTGGACTCCCTAACCACTTGGGCTAGGGTCATCACAGAAAGCGCTAATCTATTTAAGAGGGTTATGCCCATGGCCATGGAGAATTTGTCCATTGCACAACATCAAGACACCGTACGGTATGCACACACATGAAGTGGCAGTTACAAACCTAAGGTGAATATGATGTTGGTGATTTTGTGTATTTCTAGCGACAACCTAATGATACTCTAGACACTTCTTCCAATCACATTATTTTGAGGATTAAGGCGATTAGGCCTTCAAGCATGTTGGAGTTGCAAGGAGTTGACAAACACACAATTTGTGATCATTCCAAAAACTTTGCGCCCTGCCACCTACCAAACTTGGATCCTACCATCATCACGTTGATTTGGATTCCTCCATTTGACTATCGATGTCAAGTATGTCAAAGGACAGACGATGCTAATTAGATGTTATTTTGCGATAATTATAATGGTGGATACCATCTATTATGCCTCAAGCCAAAACTCATCCAAGTTCCCATCGGCATTTGGTATTGTTCATCATGTTCTTTTGCAACACTTTGATTTTTATTTAGATCATGCCATGCTTTTCCCAGTTCAGGTCTAGGGGGGGATACATGAGAGTTTCATCTCAACCTCCTCTTATGCATTGTATATATATGTGCGTGCATATCTTTTTGGTTGATTAGTTTCTACTTTTGACTGGTTTTAGTCTTTTTGTTTAGTAGAGTTTACTATGGATTTACACCTTTATAACATTGAACTTCACAACACTACACATCACAATAGCAAGCAAGATATTTTGTATATACTTGTTACCTTGTTTTCTACTCGAAAACATTAAAAAATTAGTCTTTTAAACTTGAACTCAATAAAGTACCACAAAAATATCCCCAATAATTATTTTAAAGAATTGGGGATGATTTTAATTATGAAAACAAATTCCATCAACCAAAAAAAATTATATTATAATGTTCACCACATCAATATTGTAGTGTTTGAAAATTAAAAACAAACACCTGCAAAAACATTTCACCTACTTTCAAATACTTAAACTTCAATTTTCAAACTACCACAAATTTTAGGTCCAATTCAAGTACTTGCAAGTAGTTAAAAAAACACAATCATAACAATTTAGCTCTTGAAGTCCATGCAGATGAGTTAAAAAATAATGTACCCAAAAATAATATTACTATCCTTGTAAAATCATTTACTTGTTAATTTTTTTTATTTAGGGACCCCAATATTTTGTTGCTTATATATATATATATATATAATCATGTTTTCACCCCAATAAAGTTTTTGAATGATAATGTAATACCCCCACCATTCATTCAATATATCGTTAAACATGAATTTTGACATCATTTTTTGCAACCCTTCATGCATGCCCATTGTACTATATGCAAACAAAATTGAAATTCATATTTAAAAAAATATTGGTAAACAACCTTGTAGACATTCACACAAAATGCTACCAAAAAAAAAGATATATTACATGAAAAAATATGGGTGTTGCCATGTGCACCATGGTGCAACATTGTCCAAATCAAAAACCTAACCAAAATGGTGAATGTCTTTGGGTTGTCAGTTTTACTAAGAAAGGAGGAGATTCATTATCCAAGCCCTTTTCTTCCTACTACTACTATTACTATTATTGCTACCACCACCATCATGGATATATTTGGGCTTTCCTTTTATTGTAAAAAAAAACCACAAGAAAATAGAAACAAAAAACAAAAAGGTGAAAAAACGCAAAAACACCAAAAGCAAAAAGAAGAGCAAGAAAACAAGCTTTCAAGACGAAGAAAAAAACACAAGAAAACAAACTTTCAAGAAGGAAACAAAAAAAGAAGAAGCAAGAAAACAAGCTTTCAAAAAAGAAAAAAAGAAAGAGCTAGAAAACAAGCTCTCCCAAAAGGGCAAAAAAAAAACAAGAAAACAAGCTCTCAAGAAGAAAGAAAGAAAGCAAGAAAACAAACTCTCAAGAAAAAAAAAAAAAAAGAACCAGAAAAAAAAAGAAAAGAAGGAGAGGGAAAACAAAAAGATAGGGAAGAGGAAAAAGGGTGGGGGGGAAGGAAGGAAGGGAGGGGTAGGAGCAAAGGCGGGGGGGAGGGAAAGAACAA
>Ga0116231_10009475_pt1 | contig 16406 bp, 14 predicted proteins | sample S1TSphgellanicum_2_FD_89695 | JGI IMG/M metagenome (GOLD analysis project Ga0116231, IMG submission 89695) | Host-associated microbial communities from peat moss isolated from Minnesota, USA - S1T2_Fd - Sphagnum magellanicum MG | ecosystem: Host-associated > Plants > Peat moss > Unclassified...
AAGAAAAATGGGCAATCTGAGCCTATCTCTGCTGACCAAGCCTGAAGCTCTTTTCCACTTGCAATATTTCCATTCATCTGATTTGCAGCCCACAAAGCTGTGGCTGCATTGCCACTTCCACCTCCAAGACCAGCTCCTGTTGGCACTTGCTTGTCCAAGTGTACCTGCAACACTAATCTTGTTAGCCACTTATGTCCAAGTCTCTGTTCTTTGATTTGACTACCTGTTCCATCTCTTGCAAACAATCTGCTTTGAGAAACAAAAGAGACAAAAACCAATTTGTATGTGCTTACTCCCCTGTGAATCTGCTTCTGAGATTTCCTGGCCAGTAAATTTCAAAAGCATACATATCAGAATGCAAAAGCGTACCCAGAAATATTTTTGGGTGCCTGTCTTTGTCCTATACAAGTTGAAGGCCTTGATAATCTGCAAAAAAGTAGGAGCAGCAGCAGCAGCTCTTCAAGCTACTTTGAATACTTCAAGATGTTGAAAGCACCTTGACAACAAACATCATGGTTCCTTTACTGTGGAAGAACAGACTGCCAAACAGAGATGTTAAGGGCAATTAGAGGAAGTGATTTGGACTCGGAAGGGCAGAGGTACAGAATGTACTCGAATGCAATAAGAGTGAGGGAATATGAAGATGGTAGTACAAGCACGTTATAGAAAGGTAAGGCCCCAAGTGTGCCTGTAATGCTGCTGAGATGTATGAATCATGTGTAATGAGCATACCAGGTTCTTCTCATCAAGAGGAACACCAAATGTGTTTGTTGTAAGGGAATCTTTGGTGGTTGAGGGGGATATTGAAAACTTGATAATGTCCCCTAGGCTGATCACCTGCCAACATCATGATCAGCTGCTCAATAGGAGGAAAACATAGTCACCCCCATGCTCTTTTGTAGAAGGACGTTCATGATTTTCTCTCAAAGCTTTCCTCTAACAAAACTAGCACACACAGTAGTAACTTGAGTCATGTGTCACATGAATTTGTCCCATCATTGGAGGATTGAAATATTCTCTTCCCCCCTTGATTGATGGGGAGAGAGAGGTTCACCGCCCAATTGGAAACCATTACAGCTTCCATTCTCTAATGCTTATCTAAAGTCTCCCAGAAGTGCATGCACCCAAAACATAAACTTGCTTTCTTATGACTGGGAGATGCATTAAAAATTTGTGTATGCTGATTTGAGATTGACAGTGACATGAGAATGGGAGTTGCAAAAAAAAAGTTGTGGTGATGGAAGGGCAACATCCATGAAAGAGGGAAGCAAGGTCATGATAGCCATCAGGTCGCTTGCCTGTGATCCTCAGAAACACATTCACCTGAGCCACATGTGTTTTAGCACTTTGTTCATAAGGAACTCTACAGATGTCAACAATGAGCATCAATGATCAAGCATGTACTTGCTTGCACACCAACTTCACAAAGCCAACTCCCTCTGAAAGCCGAAAGAAGGCAAATGACATATTACATTCAACTTACCAAGAAAATTGAATTCACCCAGTGAAATAACTGTTATGTTGTGCATACCTTGGAAGGTGAAAAGAGAGTGAGGTTGGAGATCGCCATAGAAGAAGAACTGTTGAGCTCCGTGGTCAACTCATCTATTCGCTTTTGTGGGTCATACACAACCTAGATGCCCAATTTCCCACATGATGATCCCTTGGTCATATACACTCACTGCTGAAGTCTCCATGCACCTAGGGAAACAAACTAAACTTGAGTGGTACCATTTGATGAGAACATGAGATACAAGGTTTTTCTGCAATTGAAAGGGGAAGTTGAAAAGATGTTGCACAAGGAGAACCCCCCAAATTCATTTTGGTGGGGTGGTACATTATGAGACATCGCAGATGGAACAAGAGGTTGATTAAAATGATTACCTGCTGTTGACGACTGCAGAAAGCGCCTGAAAGTGACAAACAGATGGATCAGCAAGGTCAACACAGCGAGGTTCAACAATCTTAAGAGTACCTATGGGCCAGAAGAAGGAATCTTCATATTGTGAGAGCTCTGGTTTTCTGGATGTCAATTACTTTCTTCTTTTGATGAGAAAGAGAATCAGGAATGCCATTTCTTCTTACTTTGCAAACTGTAAAGTTGCAGGTGGTTATAGAAGCTTCTTATTTTTTTTGCAGATTGAAAACAGCATGCATGTCATTTTTCTGTACATCAAAACCTTATTTTGTTCCAGGACAGATTATAAATACATGAGATGGTTGAAATTGCCTGATCTAGTTCTAATACTCTGGAAGAGTCTTCAAAAATTGTACCTTACATATCAAAGACATATATCAAGGAAACCTGTTTGACACCTCCTCCTTTTTGACTCTTTGGAAGTTGTCTGATGTAGTTGCTGTTTCTAGTTTATACATGAAATCACAATCTTGACTCAGAGTCTATGATATGTTGTTTCAGCAAAAGTTTGAGCATTTTCTTAAGTTTGATCATCTTCTCAAACATCTTTTCAATTCTGCATCAATTCTGCACCAGAAACTCAACTTTTGTTCAGTTTTGGTGGATTCCATGAAGAGTGTGTCACTGAAAAAATGGCTCATTGAATCCAACAGCAGGTTTATTCATGATTACCTGCTGTTGTTGACAACTGTGGTGTATATGGGTGGGTCTCTGTTTGGCTGCACTTCCATCTGTTAGCTGAAGAGGGTCATTCCTCTGCATTTTTGTTACAACAATAATATCCAGAGAAGACAGTATCAGAAGAGCCTGCTGCATCAAAAGGTGCTGAATTGCCAGCTTTTGTTGCCAGATGACACAAGAGCTCCACTAGCCCCTTAACTCAATTATGTCCACTTTGAGTCCTGTCTGCAAGAAAATTACAAGCATTACAATGTAGTCCCATCTAGTTATCACACAAGCTATATCTCACATTTTTGTCTCCTTGATTCTTCCAAAAAAAGGGCATAACTATGGTCACTGTAGCATTGGGCTGGTCATGGTGGATTTGTACAAACAATCTGCAAAAAATGGAAAAGACAATGTGCACTCACCATTCCTTCAGCACAGAAGGACTGTCTTGATTGGTATAATGAGTTCCCATAAACCAATCTCCTGATGAGAACTGGGCCTGCTTTTCCATAGTGGGTGCAATTTGATCCATTGATTACACAAGGTTCTTGCACATGACATGATGTTGCACATCCCAAGTCTTGCTTCTTAAAAACTAGTGTCACTTTGAACACTAATTTCTGAAGCAGCAAACATTTTCTACCTTCATCATAGAGTTCTACATTAATTTACTATGTTGTTGAGCGGAACGACAGATCTCTTGTCACACGTTTGTTGTCTGCCATGCTTAAGTGTGGCTGTGAATTTGATAGGAACCCATTTTAAGTGTGCATTTCCTTTTTGTTGTTTCAGTAGCTGTTTTGGGTGTGTCTATCTACCCTGTTCCTTGAGTATCCATCATCTTGAGTAACCTTGATGACATAGCTGATAGAAAAACTTGAGGAACTTGGTGATGGTCTTGGTCATTTTTGGGGTTTCAAATGAGTATCAAGAGAGTAATAATGAGGCAGGCACCTAACTAACTTCTTGATGTGGTAAGTTTTTGACCCTGTTGGTTGTGTGAGTTTTGCATAGAAACCTTGTAGAAAAGGTGCATACATAAGATCCAAATGTGAGGCACTAAATTCTCTTGATTTGCAGTAGCCAGTAGCTTTACAAAAATGTAAAGTGCAAAAGGGTTTCTACATCATCAGAGACCTGGAATTTTAGAGTTGCCAGTAGTAGAGAAAAATCAAGGGTTGGGACTTCAGAGGATTAACTGCCAAGGGCTATCATTTGTAGCAGAAAGGGTTGAGAGATTTCTTTAATTTAGGTTGTACCATTTGGGGTTTCCAAAAATTGGGTATATTAGATGGATTACAATTCTTGTATTTTCATGTTGCAAGTCTGACAATCTATGAAGGAATTTTCACATTTTGGGTTGAATTTGTGGTGGTTTATATTAAGTTGGATTTTGGTGAGTATTTTTTGCTGAGTGGATTCGTCCTCTCATGCCATGGATGAGATGCTTTTGAGGAGACAACATTTCAATACCATTGTTAGAGTTTTATTTTCTCCCAAACAAGTCTAACACAAACAAAGGACCCAAGATCTGTTCCTTGTTGGAGTTTTTGTTATGTTATGGTTATGTTATTTGTTCATAAGATTGCAAGGATTGCTTTTCTGATCATGAGCAAAATGGGTTGCAAATGATCTCCTAGATGTTTTGGAGCTTTATGGGGGTGGGCATTTTGTGTTGGTTTTGCTTACCCAACAATAAAATTTATGGTGGGGTGATTTCACGGTTCTGATGTTTTTGTAGCAAACCAATGGCGGGCATGGGAGGGCTTGTTGGAGGAAGTGCCCTTGATGATGGGTTGTAAGTCTTTGTTGCATCATTGTTCTAAAAAAATTAGGGCACAACCTTCCTTCCTTCTTTTATGTACACTGGTGAAGAAAATTTCCTGTCAAAAACCCAGTTTGGAAATTCAGCACTTGAATTAAGATTTGTGTTTTTGTGGGCATTAGAAAGCATAGCAATGTTGTTCGACTCCGAGGTCTCCCCTTCAGTGCCTATGAATCAGACATTGCTGGATTTTTCAAAGGATTGGAGATGGGTCCCAATGGTGTAGTCATTTGCGTGAACTTTCAGGGTAAAATTTTGTCTTGCAAATTCAGAACCCTGCTGACAACAATCTGCTGATACTTTGACCTGCTCCAGAACACAATGTCAATGTTGAAATGTCTTGTGCACAGTCAATTACTTCATGAAATTACCAATTGTTGATCTTCTTGCAGGTGCCTGAAGTCAAGCTAAAGTTCAATTACTGAATGTCTAAATGGTCTCCATGAAACTGTGTAGGCAGGTCAACTGGACGAGCTTATGTGCAATTTGTGAGTACAGAATTAGCCAACAAAGCTTTAGATCGGAACAGGTATATTAAGAGCCTTCCCTGATCTATCATTTCAGCATTTATCCATAGACCTAATTGGGTCATCAGACAAAATGTAGTGGAAGTTTTGGTCAAATGGGTTTCAACATCCACCACTTCAATAGAGAAGTTCATGTATAGATCTGAGTGTATCAGGATTGCTAACTTCAGAACTGTGATCCAGTCCAACATGAATGAATAGAGATATGTGGGTAACATGAATGAAGAGAGATGTGTGGGTAACATGAATCTCATGTCATGTTCAATTGGGTTAGCTTTCCCTTCATGATCTTCAATTCTTGTTATCAGTTCTTGCGGTTCACATTTTGGAATATGTGCAGGCAACATATTGGTAGCTGCTACATTGAAGTCTTCAAGGGGCATCCAGCAGATATGCAGGTTCCTTCATAAAATGGCCATGAAAAACTCAATCAAAATCAAATGTGCAACTGTTCTTCATCCTTGTGACTAAGGCTGTTTTTTAACAAATGGTTGGGAGCCTTGCAAATGGTGGGATGAGGAAATGGGACAGTGATGGGGATTGGTGTGCCAGATTCTTCTTCTGCTGCTGTCAACATCCTCAACACAGGGATCCCAGGCATGTACGGTAGTATGGACATGCACTACACTGGCATGGTGCGCATGTGAGACGTGCCCTACAGGTTAACATCAGTGCCCTCCTCCATGAATGTTTTTTTTGAAGCAACAACTGGGATGAAGGTTTTTGTTGAACAAGAATTCATATATAAGGTTCATTTAGGTGGTGCCAAATTCTGGGGAGATTTTATGGTGTTTCTGGGAGCAGTCGTACAGCTGCAGATATCACTGATTTTTTCAAAGGGATGCAAGTTGTGGCTGATGGCATTTTCCTATGTACTCATGCTATTGTCGTCCCACAGGCGAAGTGGGTTTCAATGTTTCAACTCTTTTATTCATTCATTGTGTCATATATTGACTGTGGGTGGATTTTGAAGGTTTTGTTCATCAAAGCTGGAATAAAAATTTGTGCCAAAATAAATTTCCTTTTCATAGTATCAACCTCTTGAGTTGCTGCCTGTTGTACTAGTCAAGCTCTCACTAAGTAGCAACAGTTTGTTTACCAACTTCAAAATGTACAGGCTTTTGTAGAGTTTGTGAATGAAGAAACAGCTACCCATGCAATGCAACTACATCGAGAACCCATGGGCTCAGTTGGTTTTTTTTTCACCTCTTCCAAACTAATGGGTGTGTCCATTTTGTTTTCTGTTGCAAAACTTATGATGATAGCAACTCCTGTTTTCTCAATTTGTAAATCATCAATTATACTTCCTGTTTTGATGTTTGCCAGGATGAATTTACAATTGTTCATTGTTATTATAGAACAACATTTGTGAGTGTGAATAACAATTGTTTATTGTCATTGAAGAACAATTTTTTTGTGGGAGTGAATTCCAATCACCTATTATCATAAAAGAACATTTGCAGGTGTGAATTTCAATTACTTATTGTCATTGAAGAACACTTGTGGGTGTGAATTTCAATGACTTATTGTCATTGAAGAACATTTGCAAGTGTGGATTTCAATTATTTATCATAACATAAGAACATTTGCAAGTCTGGATTTCAATTATTTATCATAACATAAGAACATTTGCAAGTCTGGATTTCAATTATTTATTATAACATAAGAACATTTGCAAGTGTGGATTTCAATTATTTATCATAACATAAGAACATTTGCAAGTGTGAATTCAATCATTTATCATAACATAAGAACATTTGCAGGTGTGAATTACAATTATGTATTGTCATAGAAGAGCATTTTGCAGTTGTGTTTGAACAAGAATTTTTTCTAGCTTTGTAATGACAGTCTTTTTTGATGAATTCGGCGTTATGTGGAGCGCTTTCAGAGCATGAAAGGCGAGATGATCACAGCTCTACAACAGAGAAATATATGGGATGCTATTAGGTGCTGGTGGCTTCTCCCAATTTGGATCTCCAAATCAGGTGAACAACAACAACAATATATAGTCACCAGGATGTCCTAGAATTAAAGGCTACAACGTATTGCCCCACGGTATCCACATTGTAATGGGAGCACTAACAGACCATGCGACTGGCATGGCTTTTGTAGAATTTGTTTCACCAGAGGAAGCTTTACCCACTATAGAATGCCATCGCAAAAACATTGGCTCCGATAACATAGAACATTTCAAGGCAACAAAAAGGTACAAGACACAACAAACAAGCATACACAATCTTTTTATCCACTTCAATTGCTCTTGAAACAGACTGTAAAGCTTTTCGAGTGTATACTCTAATTGTTGTTTTGAACTGAACTTTTCTGCCTCTGTCCAAACTTTTAAATGCGGAAAACTTCAGTTGAAAATGCTTATTGCATACAATGGTAGTGCAAGATTTCAAAACCCCCAAACTGACAAATGATAATGAGATTTCGGTTACTAACAAACAATGATGAGATTTTGTACTCTGTAGTGAGATGCTTTTGGTGGCAAGAGGATTAGCATGCTTTAGTGCGCAACCAGCTCTAGACCCAACAAGTATTCAACTCCTGCCCTTGCAACAACAGGTGCTCTTTTTTTACTTTTTTTCTTTTTTCCTTCTTGGATCATGACATGCCTTTTGAACTAATGTGTAAAATACCAACAATCAAGCAAAGTTTGTTCATCACATAGTTATATTTTATGAATTGCATCTTCTAAGGGCACAAAAAAGGGTTACCATTTGCTCAAGATGGGTGTGTGTGTGTTTTCAGGTGGCATCAGGAGCTTTTGGAATGACAGGGCTGCTTGCTCCACAAACACCTCATAGTAGTTGGGTCGACATACAGACTGCTGCTGCAGCTGCTGCAAACTTCTACCAATGTCAAGCAGCTGGGCTTACAGGTGCTCATGCTTCTCTACCGTCCATCTCATCATTTGATCCATCTCTATCAACCAACAAAGTTCGGGGCCATCCTCCACACAGGACTTTGGTACAAATCTTTCCACAACTATAAATCTGTGGATTGTTTCAACAAAAGTTTTGTCAGGTGGTTTGCGCACAAAGAACAAAAGAAAGAAAGCAAGAATTATGGCGACTGAATTTGGTGATTAAATTAGTGGCATTTGATGAAGACACAAATTGGGGACTCGATGAGAAAATGTCACATGGTCTTGACACACCCCACATGGATTAGTATTAATGAAATGCAGAATTAATCAGATCCAGGATGTCAAACTAGATTTCAACTTTACTCCACGCACTATACGACGTGGTACTTCCAAGACATTCATTGGAACATCTATTGAAGAGTCCCCACTTGAGGGGATATTACTCTATCTCATGAACATTCAACAACATCTTTTGGATTACATTGGTGTGATTACAAAGCATGGACTCACTCGTCACAAACACAAGTAAAAGATCAACACTCATGAATCCTAAGAATTTGGACATGAATTCTTCTTGCAGAATGAGATTGGTAAGGGACTTGAAACAGCTTACTTTTACATTATTGCACGTAGAGTTTCATCAGATTGCTTCTGTGGACATGACCACATAGTATTAGTACAATATACAACAAAACCAACAACCCACAGCAACTGAAATTCCATTTCCATAGCTCGACAGAGCAGAAGTGGGCTCAAGATCTCAACAATTTCAAGTGAAACAAAAGAAACAAAGAAACCTGAATTGCTTTTGTGAATCATGACTGCAAAACGTCTCCAAGAGGTAAAACACTCAAAGAATAAGACTGCACAACCAAGTCACAGTGAAAATCACAATTTACACTACTGCATAAGTCACCCACATAAGAACCAGGCACTACCAAAAAGTGAAGTGCATTTCAGCGACGATATGGTGAATAACGTGGTGAACGTGAGCGTTCATGCCGGTGACCACGGTATGGAGAGCGCTCCCTATCTCGCCAGTCACGACCATCGCGGCCATCTCGAGCTGCATGCTGAGAGAAGCGAGGTGCACGACGAGCTGAGTATCCATCCCTCCCATTGTCTCTCCCATAGTCACCACCATAGCCTCGTGATTGGGACTGCATAGCTGCAGCAAAACACTATGAAATTAAAACCCTACAAATAAACACATAGCTCACTTATATATTCCAGAGCTCTATGACAAGTACCATAACAAACACACTTGAAATTTCACACACCTCTCACACCAAGATACTCCCCTGGTGTGGGTGTCCGTGCCCGCCTCCTTTTGGCCTGCACTCATCAAGAAAGAACCTTAGGATAGAGTGTTCCTCAAAAAGCCATCCTACAAGCTGGACCAAAAGTTGATCAAGCTGAAGATGCTTCCTTGTGAATAAAGCAAGGCACAAATAGACCCAGAAACTACCCCAATAAAAAGTGATAAGCAGTGCCAAACCTGGGTGCTCCAAATTAAGCAGCACTACTGTGGGAAAGATGCCTGGCACAGCTAGATGTAACAAATGAAGTAAAATAAACCCATGACAATGACCGTTCTGTGTTAATACATCAACTACAGCAGTGTCATGGAGCTGTAACATTGCGACTGTCAATTCCTTGTCCTTCAAAGATGAAGGATAGAAGGATTGCTTACAGCTCATGGTCAGAACAGTGCGCAATCACATGACCAGAGAACACCCTAGCTGGTAGGGATGAGGATCACCCAGTGGCTAGATTGGATTCCTCATAAAATGCTGCTCTAACCCACCTTGAAGAACAATGAGTTGCAGACAACAACAAAGATGGCAGGCGCTGTTAGGATTGGGTTGGACACAAATTGTGCAAGTTTGTTGCAGTAGTAGTTGTGGTGCTATGATAGTGGTGCAATGGCTGATGGGTTTGCAGGGTCCGCAGTGAGTTAGCAGCGCCAGCATGGCAAGCTTGGAAGATACTGATCTGTTTGAGGTAAACAACCATGGCTATCTTTGTCGTCTACAACCGACTCTGAGAAGCCAGCTGGGTTTGATGGATGCAAAAGGAGAATGCTCAAGCAGGTAGCCCAGCACCAAGCCTTGATGACATCCACTTGACATTTGAATTTAACATTCGATTCGAGTGAATTTGTGTGAGTGGTAATTTTGTTGTGAAATTGGCATGCAAAGCTCCATTTCGACAGCTCGAATGCCTCAGTGGGCCAGCATTAAAAATCCCTGCAATTTCTTGGTGGACATATTCGCTACAGCACACCGAGTCGCACAGTCTAAACCATTGCACAGTTGAAGGCTGCAAAAGCTGTATCTTCTCTGGATGACCAAAGCTTCCAAGGAAGACCAGCAATCCCATTAGCACTAGCCCTTCCTATTTCACTACCTGCTTCACAGCATTATCTAGCATTTTTCCTGCCTTCTTCCATCTACCCAGAATTCCTCCCACTTCAATAGAGAATGTAGTAAGAAACAATTGCCCAAACTTACTTGCAACCCGTTGACTGCTCTCAAAATACCAGCATTGCACACCTGAGGTGCGGGTTTGAAGACAAAGCAGGCTAATTTTCTTTCATGAGAGAACTGGGGAAGCAGGGCAACAAATACATATGTGATTCCAAATTCACCTTCTCAAAAGTTAGGGTTGGAAGAAAAAGAAGTCTAAAATCATCTTCAAAAGAAAATTGGGGGAGCATCACTATAAGTTAAACACAAGTACAAACTCACCTTCTCCACAGTTATGATCCGTCCCTCAAGAGTTGAGCGGTTGAGATATTTTATGCAGCGGTCAGCATCCTCAGCAGTCTCCATTGTGACAAACCCAAACCCTCTTGATTCTCGTGTGCGTGGATCCACAACAAGTCGGCACTCTGTCACCTGCACACCATCAAAATAAACATTAACATTCATTTGATTCACAATTAACACTTCCATTTCTCTACAACTTTGAAGTATCCAAAGTCAGCTGCTGTGCACATAAAGTATACCAAAGAAAGGTTTTAAATAGAGGCCACAACAAAATACACTAGGGGTCACAATACTAATCCAGAGCCAGCAACTACAAAACTTGGTCAGACTCAGTAAATTGCCATAAGTACAAGGTTCACACAACTGAACACTTGAGCTACCCAAAAACACCTGGTCTGGTGCAAAACTTCAAAGAGAAATTCCACCAAGAACCCTATTGTGATCTAAAACACGATTTTTGCAACAAATCAGATAGAAATACCTTGCCCTCCCTTGAAAAGAGATCCTCCAAATCCTTTTCTGTCACACGGGTAGACAGACCGGTGACATACAAATTGTTTCCTGGATTGAGTGCCTCTTCTCTTGAGACAGTATTATCCCTGTTCCCCCTCACACCCAAGGGGGCGAAAAAAGGTTAACTGCCTGACACATGCTTGGATGAGTTCATACAGAGCTAAGTCCAGGTGAAGTTAGAAAGTATGCCAGTCCACATCAGTATGCTAATTCCAATGCAGCAACAAATCATCTGTTGTGACAGTTAAAAAGCCATTCCCTCATCTCTTCTAACTAACAGAGATAACTTAGATTGACCTTAAGAGAACAGATAGAAACACTTTGTTGAAGAAGAAAGACCAGAAAAATGATCAGACCTTCTTGGAGGTGTCCGTGACCGAGATCGACCTCGAGATGCACGCCTTGGTGATGGTGAATCAGAGTACCTGCACAAAAAAAGATGTATACATATCCTGTTACCTATTTGAAGCTCCTGATTACGAAAAAAAATTACTTTCAGCCCATGCCAACATATCACAAAATGCCATGTCAACTAGGGCAGTGAGCCTGAACTGACCTGCTGCTGCGCCGAGGAGACTCTGCCTGCTCCACACATGCATTCAATGAAACCCACATGACTATGTGGTTAGTCATAGCACCGACTAGATTCTACAATTCTTATCTAGGATATGGCCAGTTCACACCCTGCTTTCATGTCAATCTTGAGATGAATTCGTTCCGCTCCTACTTAGTTCTGTCTCAGTGTTTGTAAGGCATGAAATAGGGGGAACTTTAAGGTGGATGAGATCAAGGCATTCTTTTTAATCTCAAAGAAGCTGCCAGAATGTGCTGTCAAAATGAAATAAAATACATCAAGTCCATGCTGGGAGCAGACTCCACAACTGGTTTTTAATCGACCTGCGCATATATGAGCTCTTGGAAACAGGCAAACTGCAGCTTTTTCAATACTAACATAAAGTAAATCATATATCCAAATAGCAAATTTGACAAAATCACGAAATAGTGCAAGGGAATAAAACCGATTGACAGCAATATGAACGCTGCGGAGATCTACAAAAGCCTTAATCTCTTCCAGGAAATACACATGCGCAAATCACAAAGCTTATTTCTCACCCAAAAAACAAGAGTAAACTTAAGCGGCTGCGGAGCAAAACTGAAAGGTAGAATAATCACGCCCACACTAGCTACACAACACAGGAGACTCATGAACCACAAAAAATACTCTTAAAAAACAAAGAGCGCTCCAAAAGGAAAGAGAAGCTTCAACACTGAAAAGCTTCCCCTGTCCTCAACAACAACAACAAAAATAAAAAAACTAAAAGAACAAACAGGCAGAAAGGAAAAAAAACAACCGATGTCAAGCAAAACACGGAAAAATACTTCATTGAAAAAATAGCAACCTGATAATGGACAGCATCAGGAAAATAGAAAACAAAAATGCTCTCCAAATCGTTTAAAAAGGCAACAAGGGGCTCTATTACAAAAACCTTGGAGAACACGAAGGGCTTCATCAACAAGAACAAAACCGAATTTTCACAAAAAGCCAAAAAAGGAAAAAAAAAAAGTAAGAAATCAGAAAAAAAAAAGGCTTACCATGACGATGAGATGCTGCAGATCCGGAAAATTAACAGAAGAACTCGCTTCGATTCCGATCCGCGTCCGATGCAACAAAAACTCGCAATATGGAAACACAACGAAGGAAGCGAACGCCGGCGCAAAGAAGTGAATGTGCAGCAGCGGCCTCCTCACGGGGGAAGAAGACGGTAACCGGATGCCAGCCGGTCACAACCCCGGTACAGTCCCCACGCGCTCGCGGCTAACGACCGCCTAACACCGGTGGACAGTTTAGATACGCTACGATTGGAGGGTTCACAAATTTCCGTACCAGTCAATCGGAGAACCCAACCGGAACCGTTGGATGGACTGAGTTTGCGCCTATCACCGCCGTTGGACTCGGTAACCCGCAGAGAGAATACTTAACCACGGTTTAAGAACCTCAAAAACACCCAAGACAGAATAAAGGATACATACCAGACGTACTACTACACTTCCTTTTCATGTTCTCTGGATTTAACCAGAGTCTATGGCTTCAAGCTATTCATTTATCAATGTTGTGGATCTAAAATAGCGTCCACAGACGTGCTCAGTATAGGACCCTGCACATTAAAATTGGATGAAGAAAAGTCAAAACATGCCTGTTTAGCTCAGCATATTATGCTCACAGTTTGCTCGCCCAGGTTTGCTGAGGCTGGTGAAAGGCACAGCAAACCTAATAGAGAAGAGTGTAATATATATGATCTGACTGCTGATCCATGTTTTTCTAATTGGTCAATCATAATGATTCGTTAAGGTAGTTTGCCATTAGTAGTGTCTCCCACGTATTTGGAGGCTTAGTTTCTGTTTGATGGGTTGCGAAAAAGTAAATAACTAAACTTGAATGCAATGAAATATTTTTGCAGGGCTACTTAGTGAGCAGTGAGCACTGCTGGGGATGCTCTAATAACTCCACCAGTGGACAGGTACAGCAAATTTTGAACGAAGAAAAGTCAAAACATGCCAGTTTGGCTCAACAACATGGTTTCAGTTCAGTATTTTTTTTCGCATGGGATGCTCAGGTTGGCGAAAGGTACAGCTAAGCCTAACATGTGCTTTTGATTACCTTGATGGTTTGATTGGTCCGGGTGGGTTACCATAGTAGAGACGGTCTCTGACACTTTGCCGTCTCAGTTTTGTGGGTCAGGTTGGGAAAAAGTAAATAATTCATCTTGGATGTGAGAAATATTGTTGGAGGCCCAAATACTCAGCATGGGGTGAGGCTACTGCAATTAGGCTACTTCACTCCTTTCTTCACATACTACTTGACTAGTTTGAACCCCGTGCCTAATGCACAGGTTTGTGTGCATTTGACGGTACATATTACAAAATTACAATTACAAACTACATTTTCAAAACCTCTTTATATACGACATTCCGCATGCATCTATTGGGACCCTGGCTGTTGAAAATCTTGATGTTTGCACTACTTGTGACCCGTGAAATATCAACATACAGTTGACCATGGGAATAGACTGGAGACGGCAAATATACCCCAATGTTGTTGAATGTTTGACCTTGACTCTTGTTGATTGTGATCGCAAATGCCACTCGAACTGGAAATTGATGACGACGCAAAACAAATGGCCAATCAGTCCTAGAGGGGGACATGATGATGCAAGGTATGAACACACATTTGTCGACATTGTATCCTGTGATGATTTCCACTTCAATGACACGCTGACCCAATCTTTTGACAATCAACCTCGTACCATTGCACAATCCTATTGATTGATTGAGATTACATAACAAAAGGATTGGCACACCCACTTTGAGTTCCAGTTCATGATTTGCGATACCGTTGAATTGTAAAGTGTTTAGAAATTCCACCGGATACAATGAATCCATTGAAACTCCTGCAGCAACACTTGCACCTTCTTCTGTTGGAGTCAAAGAATTTGCACTCAGGTACATGTGCGATTCTAAAATTGCATTGTTAACTTCATCAACGTCAATATTTTTGGGGGCTAGAATGATGTGTTGCATAAGATACATGGCATCTCCAGAGTGGCACCAGTGATCCGGATAGATGGTTCGGATTAATCCTCTTAAACTGCAATCTTCTACTGGTAGCCTCATATGGGATGGAATCTTGATCCAGTCTGGATCGACAACTTCTTCTTCTGCAATGGCAGGAAGATTACCGTCTCCAACATTCAACACCCATTCGGCAAACTCTCGTTGCTCTTCAAAATTGGTTGCCATGACTCGCATGTTGATATACAGATGAAGAATTGTAACATGTTGCCAAAGATGCGATCGAAGCAAGGAAGCACTGACAATGTCTTCTTGTTCCCCCTTGGGAACAACAGGCAAGATTTGTCAAAAATCCCCACCAAGGACCACGGTTTTCCCACCAAAGATTTTCCCGATTACTTGTGCGTCATCCAATTACATCAAATCACGCAGGGTGCGATCAACAACTTCGAAAGCTTGGCGATGCATCATTGGTGCCTCATCCCAAATGATCATATCAACTTTACACACCAACTCAGCCACTTTCATCTATTATGTGATGTTGCAAGTTGACTCATCATGCAAATCAATTGGAATCTTAAATCTTGAATGGGCAGTTCTACTGCCCAAAAACAACAAAGATGCAATTCCTGATGAGGCAACTACAAGCACGATTTTTCCTTGCCCTCATAGACGGGACAGAAGTGTTATTCAAACAAATGTTTTAACGGTTCCACCCCTGCCATACACAAAGAATAGTTTGCCCTCTTTGTTTGTCACGACATTCAAAATAGTTTCGTATGCGTTGCACTAATCGTCATTGAGCCTATCTTCTATATTGTCTGCATCTGCGGTCAATGAATGCCGATCATAAGCCAACTCTTCTTCAACCAATCGGTTTCCTTCATGAACAAAAAGGATGTAATTAAACTTGGGAAGCGTTGGAAAATCTTCCAAGTGGTGCCCATTATGCATGAGAACCTGATCGATCTCATACAATGCACGATCCTTTAGCGCATCTTTAGAAAGCATAACAGTTGGATCAGCACGCTCGCAACATGTCATTGCTTCAATGTCATTACTCAAAGACTCCCAATGTGCATCCCATAGCTATCTAGGATTCATGACTTCACAAAACATCAACATGGAGGTGAACATGTCACGTAGCTGTCGTCCCGAGGCCCAAACACCGACTTCTTCCAAGGCTTGATCCCATTCATTGTCATTTGCAATCAAACCCATCGCAATGCATGCATTTTTTAATGTGTCGTGCTCTCTGCCATCCGCTATCCACAAATGCTCGTAGGATGTGGCACCTTTGACACAGTTCAACAACATGCGCAAATAATAACGTTCACCCGATGTCGGGTGTGCATAATACATGCGACCAATGGCAAAGCCTCTCTTGCGCAATGTCCATCGCTTCAACTTTCGATTCCACACCCATTACTGAAGGAATTGATCGAACGTAAAGCTTCGTGCAACTTTCAATTCTTGGTTTGTTTTGAACCATTCTATGACCATCGTTCTGGAAACGGCTGACTGTGTTGCCACTTCCTGCATATCATCATCATCGTCAAATAACACCATTTGCATATTGGGCAAATGGTATTGCAAACGCTCAACGATAGGAAACTGCTCATGCATATCAAACTTGAAGATGCACCACGCTGTTTCCGATGCAAATACATAGCAACAATCGAGATATTTTTTAATTTCATCAATTTTGACCATATTCCTTTCGGTGGCATTGTCGCTCTGG
>Ga0116231_10009477_pt1 | contig 16404 bp, 5 predicted proteins | sample S1TSphgellanicum_2_FD_89695 | JGI IMG/M metagenome (GOLD analysis project Ga0116231, IMG submission 89695) | Host-associated microbial communities from peat moss isolated from Minnesota, USA - S1T2_Fd - Sphagnum magellanicum MG | ecosystem: Host-associated > Plants > Peat moss > Unclassified...
AAAAAAAATATTTAAAAAAAGAATGAATTTACCCAAACACACCACCAAAAATAAAAAAAAACCCTTTTAAAAAAAAAAAAAAAAAAAAAAATTCTTAACCTTTCGACCTTTTTAAAAGAAGTTGCACCTCTAACTTGTAAGTCTTTCAATCTAATTAAATTATCCACTCCTTATACCCATTGAACCTCATAACCAAAAAAAAAAAACCTATGAGAAAGGAAAAAAAATTAAATACCCTATCCCTTTTGTTCTCTCTAAATTTCCACCTATAAACCTCATTGTACCACCACCCAACTTTTAAAAAAAACGTATATGCAAACCTATAACCTTATCCATTCAGCCAACTTTTGATTCTTTGACCCCTATACCCGCTCAGAAGGTGTTCCCACAATGCCTTTGTAAGAGAAAGCCAATAAATGAAAAGATAAAAGGACAAAACCGACTACATGTCATTGCTTCATGCTCTCCCCTTAATTTAAGGGGAGAACCAACAAAAGAGTCCATGGACATTTCCTTCTTTTCAACCCCTTGCACCATACACTATCACCAAAGTACATTGTTCAACAACATAGAAGTTTATGAAGTGAGTGGTTGTAGCCAAAGCCTTTCTTTGGCCATGTGAAAGGCTAACACTACTAGGTGGTAAGTTGCAAATGTTTTGAGGCTACATTGCCCAACTTTAAGTAAAGCATTGTATTTGGGGCAATATTAATATTTGTCACATCTAAATTTAGTGTTAAATTAATGTACCTTGTGTCATTGGCTCAAGTGTGAAGTTTGAATTGGTTACCCTAACTAATTTTTCCTTCCAAAATCACTTTTTGTAGTTTAATTGAATTTTCAATGATAAAAACTACTCAAAATAATTCAATATCTCTTGCACCTTAGGTTTAAATCTCAAATCACCTTCATTAAAATCCTACTCAGAGAAGGCTTTCCAATATAACAAAATTCCCTCTAATTTCTAGTTTTGATTAAAAAAAACATTTTCGAAAAAAATTCAATATTCAATAATTTTTCCATTGCATTTCAAAACATTATGAAACCAAGTGGAGGCTTATTTCCCTTGTCAAATTACCTCATGTATTGAATCTTGCCACTTTGATTATGATTTGATTAGTTATGATAGACAATTTCTAAACATCTTGTTCTAGGTGAATTCCAACTAACATGTTGCAATTCAATTTGTTAACATATGAATATATTATCAACATTATTATACACACTAGTGCTATAAACTATAAGCTATAAACCTAATGTTCATATAGAGGTTAATTTGATGGTACAAAACTTACACAAGTCTACGTATGGTTTTAAAATTAGTAAATGCAATGTGTGTATGTTGCTTAAATGTAGCTTAGTTCAAAGTGGTCCATTCCTTCACACACTTTTTGAAATTTTCATTAATGAAAAGTCTATTAAAAACCCCCTAATACCCATTTTCAAATAAGAAAATTCCATTTAAAAACACCCTAAATTTGTAATACTTCCATTCATGAACACCTATTTTCAAATTTTCAACTAAGAAGAGTTCATTAACAAAACCCTAAATGTTTAATAGTTAGGTAACTTCAAAATTGGGCCATTTATTTGCACCCATTTTCCAAATTTTTGACTAAGAAAAGTCAATTTTTAAAAACCCTAAATCTTTAGTAAAAACATTTAGCAACAGTATATACCCTACTACCTTTGTAGCTTCAACACAGTAAATTTTATATTATTTTTAGAAATGTTAAAAAAATTCAAATTCTGTATTTTTTTCCCAAATAAAGAAAATTTGTGAAAGGAAAACATTTTAGAATATTGAAGAACATTTTAGTTTTTCAAAATGAAAATCTCAAAATTAATTAATTAATTAATTGACAAACATGTGTGAAGCTACCTTAAGGTACCTTACATGGCACGATTTCACCAACCAAAAAAAGAAAAAGGAAAAAAGCCCCGCCACCCCCCCAAAAGTCTCAAAAAAGACAACTGAAATCTAAACATGGCACAAATGGCCAAATTATTATTATTTTAAAATAATAAATAAATAAATCTGTTAAAAATAAAAATTGAATATTACCCTGTTTCAGAGAAAATCCCCTTTCGGATGTCGTGGATCAAACTGAGCCGTCGATCATGTGACTAGATATTAATAGGAAATCGAACGCTCGGCGTTTTCAACTGATCTCAGGGAAACCTAATTTCAGGTAGGAAATTTTGGACCGTTGGATTAAAACCCCAGAAGTAAACGATGACCGTTGACTTCACCCTCTCGGAAACGCTTTCAGGAAATGATGAGGAAGAGAGGAGCGTTGCGTGTGCTGTTGCTCTCGTGCAAACAGTGTTTCTTTGCGTTTTACAATTTGCATTAATAATGTTGATGATTTGCAGCAAATTCGCAAGTAGAAAATGAGAATTTTCGTGCTTGAATTTTATAAGAAATTGGATTTTTTTTCCCCCAGATTTTTTGATTATTGGTTTTTTTGGGCAAAGATTGATGCAAAAACCAGCCTGTTCTTGGACTGATTTCCTTGTTTCTAGCTTTTTGTGCAATTTACAATAATTTTGATGATTGCAGCAAATCGCAAGTAGTAAATGGAGGATTTGCGTGCTTGAAGTTGTTAATAAATAGGAATTATTTTCAGATTTCAAGAAATCGGTTTTTTTCCTGAAGATTTCGATGCAAAAACCAGCCTAATCTTGTACTGATTCCCTCGTTCTTTGGCTCATTTCTTCTTCCAGTGGTCATTTGAAATCAATCAATCAATCAATCAATTAAACAATCTGCGGGATCAAGGTCTTTTTTTTTGCATCAAACTTGTCCACCGACGTTATTGTGAGATTGATTCATTGTTTTTCTTGATCTTCGCCTCATCATCATCATCATCATCATCATCATAGGAGACGTGGTGGTATTAAGCCTCCCACAACTTTGCTGCCGTTGTTGTTGTTAAAACACATGTTGTCATGTTGCTGCATGGTGAGGTAACGGAGGAGGACTTGTACAAGTTATAGTAAAAGAACTGTTGCGAAAGTTTCGCTTAGCATATATATATATATATATATATATATATATAAAGAGAAAGGCAGATCGATCGTGAGGAGTTAAGCTTGTGACGATCTGTAGCAAATAGATCTGTTAATTCTTTGCTCGAGAAAAAGGTTGTTCCTTGAACTTATTTTTGAAGTAGGTCGGAGAGATAGAGAGACGCGTCGTGGTTATAAGCGTCTTGTCGATAGTATTGGACACTGTAGAGGCAGCAAAGGTCCGATTCTACGTGCTTCAGAGATCAAGACTTGCAGAGGTTTCTTGAGAAAGAAGTTTGCCTTGTTCTGCGGTATTCAAGTTCACAGAGCAAGTGCAGAGGCTTCCTGAAGAGATTTGATTTGTTCTAGGGGATTCTAGTTCAGAGAGCAAGTGCCGGAGGTTTCTTGAAGAAATTGGAGTTGACATTCTACGCGATTCTAGTTCAGAGAGCACGTGCAGAGGTCTCTTGAAGAAATTTGAGTTGTCTCCGGGATTCTAGTTCAGAGATCTCAAGACTGGCAGAGGTTTCTTGAGAAAGAAATTTGAAGAGTTCTTGTGCTGGATTCAAGTTCAGAGAGCAAGTTTCAAGAACTTGCAGAGGTTTCTTGAAGAGATTTGAGTTCTTCTACGGGATTCTAGTTCAGAGAGCAAGTGCCGGAGGTTTCTTGAAGAAACTTGAGTTGACATTCTACGCGATTCTAGTTCAGAGAGCAAGTGCAGAGGTTTTTTGACGAAATTTATGTTGAGATTCTACGGGATTCTAGTGCAGAAAGCAAGTGTCGCAGGTTTCTTGAAGAAAATTTAGTTGAGATTCTACGGGACTCTAGTGCAGAGAGCAAGTGCAAACTCGGTTTCTTGAAGAGATTTGATTTGTTCTAAACTCCATTGCAAGAAGCAGTGATTTCTTTGTGATCGATGACCTGCTGCTGTGATCTGTGGACTGCGATCATTGCCCGCAGCAGCTTCCAGCTTGATCTTCAGACTTGCCGTCGATCTTTGCATGCGAAGAAACTCGGTTTCCGATAGGAAGGAATAATTGACAAGAAATTTTGTCAATTAGAAAATTCTAAGCCCGTTCTTTCTTTCTTGACTCCTTGTGCTGCTCTCGACTGCTTGCTCTCTTCCGATTCCGCGGATTCATCATCCGAGGGAGTCGTCGTCGCGGGGGAGTGTGGTGGCTGGCTTATTCTTCTTTGTATGAGACGAAGAGACAAGATCTGGTACATAATGAAAGCCAGAGGGGATATCAAGACTTACGGAACAGTCACAGTGGTGGTAGGATACGCGATCTGCTCCAGTTTGCTCGCTGTGATCAACAAGTACGCAATCACGTACTTTCCGTTTCCGGGGCTTCTGACGGCACTGCAATACGCGACGAGTGTGCTTGGAGTCTGGACGGCAGGAAAGATCGGTCTTATCGATCACGATCCATTCGTCTGGAGCACGGCTAAGAAGTTTCTCCCAGCAGCTTTCGTTTTCTACCTCGCAATTTTCACTAACACAAATCTATTGAAACACGCCAATGTCGACACCTTCATCGTGTTCAGATCGTCCACGCCTCTGCTCGTAGCTCTCGCAGACTCTGCATTCCGAAAACAAGCGTTACCTTCCAAGTATACCTTTGGTTCTCTGGTCGTGATTCTCGCGGGAGCTGTGGGTTATGTGATTACAGACTCCGCCTTTACACTGACGGCTTACTCTTGGGCGATTGCCTATCTTGTCACCATCTGCACTGAAATGGTTTACATCAAGCACATTGTGATGGATCTTGGGCTCAATACGTGGGGTTTTGTGCTGTACAATAACTTGCTGTCTCTCATGCTATCTCCCTTCTTCTGGGTTGCAATGGGGGAGTACAAAGACATCGCCGATGCCATGTTTCTAGAGGTAAGACCTTGGGGTGTGTCGTTCGTTGCGGTGGCGCTTTCGTGCCTCTTCGGATTAGCAATCAGTTTCTTTGGATTTGCTGCACGGAAGGCAATCTCAGCGACCGCATTCACAGTTACCGGAGTTGTCAACAAGCTGCTTACAGTGGTCATCAATGTATTGATATGGGACAAGCATGCTAGTTTCCCAGGCTTGATTTGCCTTCTCTTCACCATTGTTGGAGGTGTTTTGTATCAGCAATCCACGACAACAACCCAATCTATCAAGGCCCATCTCAGTCCCGCAACCACCAAAACAACAGTTCAAGATGATGATGATGAAGAGGCAACGCTACAGCTCACAGGAGGAGGAGGAGGATCAGGCTACGAGAAGCCAAGTGCACTTGATGAAGAAACCAAGCCCATTGTGGTGGACTCGTCCAGGTGACTGACTGAAATGCCTCCCATTCCTACTGCAGTTCTTGAAAACCTGTGTGCATCGAGGGCCACCAGAACTCAGGACTCTCATTTCTAGACTTCAATTGATCCTCTTCTCCTCTCTCTTCTCTACCACAATCCTCTGCACCTTAACCCAAATGGTCTGAGATCAATTTTCAATACTAGGAGGCACTGACAACAAAACCCTAATTTTTACTTGGCTCAAGATCAAGGGTCCACACCCCATTTGTCGTCACTAGCTTGAGATTTGTAAGATTCCAAACTTTTTTGCTCTATAATGCGATGTTCCAAATCAAGCAAACTTGGGTATTTCTTAACTCTTAGCTGTGGCCAAGACTATCTTCTATAATAACTACAGGCACAAAGGTTGTCTTTTGCAACCTTTCTTCGAATGGCAATGGAGCAGCGTTACAAATGGGGCATGTGTTTTCCCCAAAGCATAGCAAGTCTCCATCGACATCAACACTGGGTGGGTCTGATCTTCCACCATGATATATCTGAATTCCATCTGCACCCAACCATTTGCCCAAATTGCTCAAGCTTGTGGATCTGGTGAAAGCAAAATAAGCTACCAGAGATCATAAGCTACCAGATCATCACAGGATTCCTAATTTGTTTTCCACTTTCCTCTGTGACCTGTAGCCAAGTTTGGCTTAAGTCCTTCTTGTGGATGACTGCCAGACCACTTACCTCATCAAACTAAAGAAAAACAAGGGGTGTGTCACACTGTGGCCTTGCCATTTACATTGAAAGGTATCTGAAGGCAAAAGAAGAACTATGAAAACTCAAATATTTCACCATGCAAGAATTATAATCTTCAAAAAATCCTCTAAAAGAAACCAAAATCCTTCAAGATATTATAACTGTATAACTAATCTCAAGTTTCAACACAAGCCAAAATATCATCTTACAAAAATCCTCATATAAAAAATAAACCTAATAACTAGGTGCCAAAATCCCTTAAGCAACTACTATACTCTATAATGAATCTAAACACAATATCCTTGCCTTGGTAGGCAACGCCAACAAAAATTCATGAGTTAAGTGACATTGTGTAATGTTGGGTAGTTTGAGAATGTACTTTATTGTTTTATGTGCTTGTTGTAAATTTTTTTTACAAAAGTATATTATTACATTTGCAAAATTGGATTAGAGATGAAAGCTAGAATGGCCTTTGATCTCCATCCTCGTGGAATAGTAAAACATTTGTTGAGAGTAGGTTTATGCCTTGTGACACGACATTTGCTGCCATCATCATCATCATCATCATCATCAATTTCAATTCATCATTCTTGCACTTTGTGTCATAAATTCTACCCATCCTTTCTCTTTCGAAGCATCTCGATATGATTTCCTATGGAAAGCATGAAGCCCTGTTGATAGACATAACATATCTATGGTCAATCCAAAAGATGTCAAGTTTGGTATGACGTCCAATTGGCAAGAAGGCTCCAAGACAACATAATGTCAAATGTGAATTTCAAAGATAATATTATTCACAAATGATTTCTGTAGCCATTTGAAATGAACATCATATTTGAATTTATCACCTTTTTTTTTCTTTTTTTTTTCCTTCCCCTTTTTTTTGAAAAAGAAAAGTTCATTCAATTGGTGCGCTTTTTTAAATGTGCATTGAATTGGTACTTCAAATCCAACAAGTTATTTCATAGAGAAAAAAATGATGTGATTTTTGTTGGATATATAGGATTGAATGTCTTTTCACCTTTGGATCATAGTACCTCTTTTTGGAAGGTGGACGATTTTAACCATTGTGAAGGGGGGAGGAGAGGGGAGGGGGGGGCACTTGGTTGCATGTTCTTTTGAATAATTAAATTTAAGTACCAAGTTTAAATTTTGGGGCATGATGCACCATAGTATGAGCTTTTGAAGCTATGCTTCACAACTTAACATTAAGGTGCAAATTAAATGCATCCTCCAAGATGGCTTCCTTGCTATAAAAGTTTTTTGAAGGCAAACTTTGTTATAAATAACACTTTAGTTTTTATTTAAATGGCACAAGGAAAAGGAAAAAAATTGCAATCTAAATTTTGATTTATTTGAACACACTTGACATGTACTTTACAAAAGTTCAAACTTAAAAAAAATAGATTTCATAACTACTTGCATTTGAAAAAAACTCAATATAGAAAAACTTGTTGAAATAAATTAAAATTTGAAAATTAATTCACAATATTAAAAGATTATTTTGTCTTTGATTATTCAACCAAAAGCATTCAATGTATAACAATTTTACAGATAGAAAAAAATATTCAATCTTATAAGTAGATTTTTAGAATCATTTGCATTTTTAAGTATATAATTATATTTTTAATCAATAGGTTTAAACATTCCTAATGTTATGTCCAATATTGGGTTATTCAACTTAAAATTTTGCCACTAAATTGCAAACCTTCACAAGATCTATGAAAACTCATGTGTCAAAAAAGGATTTCATGTAAATTGAATTTCCCATCTTCTATGGTTCTAAGAAATTAAGCTCAATATGAAAATATCTCGATATGGCTATAGTAAGAGTGAATGTAAAATTCATTTGCATTTGAAAATTAGTTTGTTCATGTGTTTTTCATTCTCTTGACATTTTTGTTAATAAACTTTGGAAAAAAAAATATAATCATACTATTTTCCTACATAGTGCAATTCTCATCTTTTGATTGAACACAAAAGAATAAAAGGATTTCACATCATCCTTTTCAACACCTTTGGATCATAGTGACCTTTTCAATTAGTATTAAATTCAAAACATTGCTTCTTCATAATTTAATTGCACATTTGGCAATAAGCCACTAACTATCCAACACACAAAACTTTCACAATTCCACACAAGATTATTCATCTTCTTAAAATATAATATTACACCCAAATTTTGCATGTGTTAGTGCATTTTGCATAGTCTAGTGTTTGACCAATTGCCAATTGATTTTGAATTTCATGATTGAACATATTGAGAAGCTTTCAAATAACATGAAATCTTTTATTTTTAAAGGCCCTACTTGTTTGAAAATAAATTTGAGTGGAATCATTAAGTAATGCTTGAAAATGAAAGCAATGACCACAAATAACCCTTAAGTTTTAGGAGTAATATTTTGGTCCTCCCCTTGTTTAAATTTATATAGTTATTTCATACTACTTTTGACAAGGACAAGAAGGAGGAGCTTCTCTTGCTTTATATTTGAATTTACTATCCCATGAAAAAAATGGAATGATGATGAAGGTATGTAACTTTGTACTTTAATTGTAATTGATTACAATATTTATCAATCATATTCTTAGTATATCATTGGAGACATGTGGACAAAAAACCATGTCAATTTTCATGTCTAGTAATGTGAAATTGGTGATTACATTATAGCAAAAGTGTTTTGTTTTTGGCAAATTTTCATAACTTGGCAAAAAAGGAGGAGGAAGTTATAGTACACAAGGTTTTTTTAGAAAGACATGGGCCCAAGTTGCCACATGATGAAAAAATCTTAAGGTCACCATATTTAGATCTTGAGGTCATGGAGGTTGCCAAAATAAAGCAAGATCTGAAAAACTAAACCCTATTGTTTTGCTTGAAATCTATCTAAATTTGGTTCATTAATGTTGTAGATGTTTGCTAGTCCACCTACTTGACAAATTTGAATTAAAAAAAACACTTAATAATAGACACTATATCATATTTTATTCCAAAACCTAGAATTTGGAAGTGTTCAAGTTTTCATTTCAAATTAGTATTGAAAACCAAGAATATTGAAAATAGATAATGCCTATCATTGAATCAAAGTTCATTATTGAATTCAAGTCATGGTCTTTCAAAGTTCCAATGCATTGGAAACTTATGTCACAACATTTGACATTCAGATTTTGAGATGAAGCAAACATGGGCCTATGTTCACCTAACATAGTAACCTTTGATCCAAGGTTCATATTGTGAAACATTCATATCTCCATAAGCATTGAAATTTGTATGTTGTAATTTCACACAATTTTCAATTCAAAATATTATTTGCAAATGTTTCAAGGAGTTTAGTGAAGTTATTTCTAAAGTCACAAAAACTCAATGTTGAAAATTGTAGTTTGGTTCACACTAACCTGTCAAAATTCATAATTTGAAACAAAAATTGCAAAAAAGAAAACCAATGGGGCACCAAACTTGATTTTGCACCAAAACTTAAGGTTAAATAAATTTGATGTCTATCATATATATCTTTGATGTGAATGATGTGAAAGGATTCTTGTGTGAAGGTTTTTGTGTGCTCTGTTGTTTTTGTGGTGAATGTTCATGTGAAGGTGTAAGAACAAAAAATCCATCGTCCATGTGTAAAGAAAGAGACATATAGAAAGGCGAGAGGCATAAAATGAAAGCAAGGTGATTACAACTTGGTAGAGATAAAAGGTGGTTAATTAGAGTATGAGATGAAAGAGAGGTGAAGGAATATATTGTTTCTTGTGTTGTAGGGTTTCTTCTCATATCAATATTTGTGAAGCCAAAACATACACCTTTGGGGTTTTAAAAAGGAGTGACTAATTGAAAAAGGATTACAAAGGACAATTTTATATTTTCATAGTGTTTGAAATATTGAGAAAATAACTTTTAAAATCCAATAATTATTGGATGTTGTATAAAACCTTTTTGAGTCCTTGATTGATTTACAATCAATTGTTCATATTATATATTTTTTTAAATGAATGCAAGAGGAATGCATAAAATGATGCAATTGATTTCATATTTTTGGTACAAGAAAATCATGTTTTTTTTTATGTAACTACATGTTCATTAGGTTAATTTGATGAAAAATAAATCATATGAAAAATTCAAAAACTTGAAATTTTGAAACAAAGGGCCACAAGGGAAATGATTTCCTTTATTAAATCATTTGGCTTTTTTAATTTATTCATTAGGTTCAAAAAAACTAATTCTAGATACAAGTCAAATGTGTAGGAAACAATCATGCAAAAAAACATGTTTAATTGATTAAAAAAACTCATTTTCGCATTTGTTGTGTTTATAATTGTAAAGCAAAAATATTCATGCACAATTATGTACACATGTGAGAAATCACCACAACTGCATGAATTATCGTATCTTGGACCATTCAATTTTTTTTACTTAAATTTGTTTCATATAAATGTTGGTTGTAGAAAGTAGCCCTAAAAAAAATTTGGAGTCGATTTTCCTTTTTTTAGTACCCCAATTGTGATTGGACCCCTTTGTTCAAATTATTTTTTAATTTTTTCATGTGAAAGAAATAATCTTTTACATTTTGAACCTAGAGTTTGTTGTTAATATTCTTCCTTTTACATGTGTGTTTATTATGGAAGCAATGAAGGTGGATAATAACCAAAAGCTATTACCAAACTTTGAACTGTTGTCAAGCAATGTGGTTAGTCTCATGCTTTGAGATTCTTATGAACATAATTTCTTTGACTATGGTTTAATTATCTATTTCATTTTTTCTTCGTTACCAATTTTCTCATGTAATTTTGTGATGCCATGATTTTGATTACAAATATTTCATTATGGGGAGAATCATGATGCAAGTTTTTCATAAGTGATAGATAACAATGTTTTAATGCAAATAAAAGAGGAGTTTCATTTTGCATGTTTTAGAAATTTTCCAACCATAGTTGAAACTCTATAAGAAACATTATTTCTTGGATTCAAATTTTCTTTATTTAATGATTTCACATGAATTTTTTTTCTTGCCATGTTTTCCATCTATCATTCTTGTTGATTAGTATGTTTTCTTACAATGATTTAGTAAGGCTATCCTTGGAACAAGCAATACCCTTATGCATGCACTAGATGCCTTGGGTTTAGGTTTCAATTTAAAATCAAATTTTTTTAATGAGATTCCATCTCTTGTGAAAGTTTTAAAGAGCTTGTTCTCCTAAATGTTTGCACAAGAACACATTTCTTGTGAAGATGTTATGCATGGTGAAGTCTCAACAAGCATTAACATAATGTAAAGAGTATGCATCATCCAACTTTTTTATTTTTATGTTGTACACATCTTAATGTTAGAATGTTGTGTCTACTTCAATTTTAAAAGATTGGGCAAATAGCATATTGGTTTCTCCATGCACTAGTTGTTAAGGATGAAATAATGTTTAAGATGTTTGTTGATATGTGTCATGTGCATGTTTTGTTACCAAGGAAGATTCAAGGTTCCTTGATGAAACAATTTTGCGACTCAAGTTAAAAAATAAGTTGTCCCAAACCTTAATTATAGGGTCAAAAATTGAAGGAGAGAATGGATCAATGATTCATGTCCAGTTGTGGCATGTCAATTTAAGTCTAGTTGTGTTCAAGGGGTTAGAAGCTAATGCAAGGATCAAGATCATTGTTTTGGATGGTGCTTTTGCAATTAAAAATGAAGGAAATTATATATAGTCAAATTTTGAACCCCATCAAGTCAAAGAGTGTGAAGGAAATGTGGTTGCTCTTGAAAGGAGAACTCTTTGTCACTTTGAAGGAAGGGGAAAGTTGTCTTGGGAACTTCCAATTCACTAATATCTCCAATTGGATTCACAACCATAAGTTCCATCTTCGATTGAAAATTGTTTCAAGTTGCCAATGGTTGTAAACAATTCATGTTTTTGGTGACGAATGAAACTTTCCATGAAAATTTATAGGTAGGCTAGTTAAGCTTTTGATTTGATAAAAACTTCAAGATGAGCTTTTGGTGTTCATCCGTAATTATGGGGTTTCATCCTAGTGTGGCTAACTTTAAAGATAATGAAAAATTGGGCATGAAACAACAAAGAGGGGTCACACTAGGGATGTTTTTAAAGATATCTTATTGATCTAACTCAAATTCAAGATTAAAAAAATACATCATTGTAAATCCATTCTAATAGCAAATACTTAACAATTAAGGACATGGACTCCTAAATCTTGAGAAGATGTTTTGTGTCAAGTGTGAAGTTGTTAGCTCATTTCTCGAAACCAATTCAACTAAATAGAAGAAAAATGGCCAATAAACTATAATGAAAAAAAAACAAACTATTTTTATTAAGACCCTTTTCAACCTTGTAGTAAGATATTAATGTATTTATGGATTGGGATTACATGGTGTAACACCAACCAATGTGCCATCCATTCAAAACTTTGTTGTGTGTTCCTATATTAGTGCCTACAAACATCATTGTTGCCACATATACAACACAATATAAAAATCTTGAATGGTAGACCATATCCAAACCAATATGACTCACCTATAATAAAAAAGAATCAAAGCTTAAAAAACAAAAAGAAAAACCTAACAAAAAAATTGTGCAAAAAAAAACTTGCATAAAATTTATAAATTGATTAAAAAAAGAAAAAAAGAAAAAAAAAGAACAAAACATGTGTGTTTTAAATTTTCAAATCACCAAAAGTGATTTGAGACCACCCAACCTGAGATTATATCCCATCAACAAAAACATTACAAACCATGTTCACATTTAAACTAGTTTAAAATAAAACCCAAATAACTAAGCTAATCCAATTTATTCCTAACTAATTGAGACCTAATCAAACATTTAAACTAACACAGCTAACAACCCTTATTACTTAGTTGTGATTCATCTGCAACAAAATTAGAAAGATTTCAACTTAGTAACATATCCTTTAAATCTTCCTACTTTGCCCTCACACTATCTAGGTAACTTACTTATGAAAGTGGTTACTATGTTGCTAGATGCATGTGAATGGTTAGTACATAGTAACCATGGTGGTTAGTTATGGGATATGAATACAATGAAAAAATGCCCATTGTCTCCACACCAATCCATCCTGCATGGTGCACTGGTGGGTGGCTGCTGGTTCATTTTGGCCAACTGAACTCTGGAAGGCAGCTAGCATGCTTTGAAAAATGAGAGTGTGATTAACTCAAAATAGAGCCCAATAGCACAATACCTAAAACCAACTCCTACACTTAAACCCTAAACCCTAAACCTTTTCTTGAAAGCAATTACAAAAAAAGTTTCAAGAAATTGCCAGGTTTCTATGCATGGTTCAAGTAGGTTGCCAAATATATATATATATAAGGATGTTAAATTTTTTTTTCCTTTCATGTTTTGTTAATACCCAAATTTGGTTAAATCAGCTTATGGATTATGATCGCGGTTACATCACAAAATAGGACCTTTATAAATAAAATTCTCATGGAAAAAAAATGGCCCTAATCTTCAAAATTTAGGCCCACAACATTGTGTTATATATTTATTGTAGTAACCTAATGGGTGTTTAATTCTCAACAATTTCAACAAAATGTTAAATACGATTTTCTCTTTTTTCAGCTAGACCTTTGGTGGCCTTATATATATATATATATATAGCCCCAACAAAATCAAGTTCATTTTTAGATTTTCAATAGCCATGATTCAACCAAAATTTAAGGAAAAAAGCACGCCACATTTCTATTCACAATGGTTCAAATAAGTAGCCAAAAAAAATAGAAATTTTTTCAAAAAGAAATTTTACTTTCTTATAGCCCAAATCTGACTCAAATCTTCCTTCCTCCTGTGGATCATCACCACTTTGGCTTCATCACAAAATTGACCCCAAAAAAAAAAGCACACGGGCTAGTAGTATTCCTTGATGGGCGAGTGAGTACTATACTTACAAGTCCTCAGTGTTAAGAAGCAGAGTCCGTGTGCATATATACTACACACTCGGGTGTGTGACAGAGAAAAAGCCTGCTTGTTTCCAGACTTGATGAATGTGCTGAGAACTATTGTTATATGCACAGGACTATTATTGCATCTGGGCATTGGGTTTGATCGGTATTGGTGCTTGATCAGTGCTTTGGAATTGGCACTAAATTGTCTTGTTCATAAGAGTTATAATAATATCTTGAAGGATTTTGGTTTCTTTTTTAGAGGATTTTTTTTTTTTTTTTTTTTAGATTTTTTTTTTTTTTTTTTTTTGAAGATTATATTTTTTGCATGATGAAATATTTGAGTTTTCATAATTCTTCTTTTTTTGCCTTAAGATACATTACATATAGTAAAGGACGTCGTGAAGCATCATTATGGATAGCAGCTTCCTTTATGCTCTTTGTGTGCAGCAGGCTCATCAGCAAATGTACTCTCAAAATAATAATAATGCAATTTGTACACAGTTCTCATCCAGGTTGTCCATGAGTGAATATATTCATTTATCAACCAAACATTGTTGAAATAACACATCTGTGCATTATGCACAGGGTTCACACTAGTATTCATTTAACTACAAGAGTACTCCACAACTGAGTATCTGACAAATCCATTCAAGAGGCCAAAAACATATTGAAATTTCCTAAAGAATTGCATAGCCATGGAAACATAGACATAAACCTTCTCTCCACACCCCATCCGGCCCCCCCACATCCCATGGGCTTTGTGCTTTTTTCGGTTTTTTTTAGAGGTGTATTTTTTTAAAGATTACCTTAGTACCTTGGCCAATTTGACACTAATTCTATTGCCTTTAGAAATGTTGAAATTTTCAAAAATTATTTCTTTTCCAAATCAAAAAAATTATTGTGAAGGAAATTAGTGAATATTTAGGAATATTTCATTTGTTGAAATGAATTTTTCAACATTAATTAATTAATTAATTAATGTTTTCGATGGACGTGTGTTGAAATGGCCAAGGTACTATGGTAGGTTTTTGCATGGGGGAAATATTTGAGTTTCCATGATTCTTCCTTTGCCTTAACATATACTTTTGAATGTAAATGACAAGGCCACCATGTGACACATCCCTTGTTGGGTCTACTTGTAAGGGGTAGACTACAGAACGGTGTAGGTTGAATGGTGTAGGTTGTTTCATTTGGTCACTCTGAGTTCAGTTTCTTTTGGGGGGAACTTATGAAACCATCATCTCCTCTTTTGGATGTTTGTTGCTGGTTTGATTTGAACTTTGAACTTGGGAGTGAATAATGTTCACCAGCTCCGTGTGTTAGTGTTTTCACCCTGAGTTGAAAATTCTTTTGGGAACTTCATGAAACATTTTCCAAATTTTTAAACTCTTGGGTTGTTTGGAGTTTGAACTTGCCATCATTATAAGCGGGGCAAGAGCTGCAATAACACGATTATTATGAGTAGCTTGTTCTGAATACGGAAGGAAGAGAGAGAGAGAGAGAGAGAGTGTGTGCAGCTTTTTGTTGCAGAGAGATGTGTTCATCACATTCCAATCTGACTACTTTAAAGCCCAACTAGTTACGGCTTTACAGGAACTGGATGGATGGATGTTTCTGTCTAGTTGTGTCCAGGAAGAAAGGACCTTCATTGCTCCGTAGAATTGGTCCCAAATGCGTAGTTCACACAATGAGTGTGTGTGTCAGTGGGTCGTCTCTCTCCAGACTTTCATCATCTTCCCTTTGGGAAAAACATGAGGGAAAAGTTTTGGTAACATTCAATATTTGGTAACAATGAATGAGATTTTGAAGATAGAAAAATTGTTTGAAAATAAGACATGTACATTGTAAGTACACATACATACTTACATTCTTCTCTGTGAAGTTCATTTATTTATGCTCTTACAAAGTTAGGTAATACTTTTAGACACCCAAAGGAGCCTTTCAATAGAGAGCAAAACTAATTAGCACACCAAAGATGATTTTACACTTTGTAGCATGCATGTCTCATGTCTTAGCATTGGGTTTAACATAAAAAGCTTAAGAGATATACAGAGCTAGAAGGTGCCCTGAAGATGAATTTGGATGAAAGATGAAAACATTGATGATAAACATATCAAATTTGGGGATGGTTGAGAGGAAAATTTGGAGTCCTCAGTGGGTATTTAACAGGGTGCTGGTGTAGTGTTTTTTTAATTAGTGGGTTGTTTTGTTTTTTTTTTTTTTTTTTTTTTCCTTTCAATTTTGTGATGTTGCTGAAGTGGAAATCATGCATAAGACAAATTAACCAGATCTGGCAATAAAACCCAAATATGAAGGTAAGATTTTAAAAAAATTCCTTCTATTCTTTTGGCTACCCATTACAACTTAATTTAGAATCTGTTGATTTTTTAAAATAATAATTTCTTTCCCAAATTTTGTTGACTAGAGATCCTAAAAGACCATTATTGTTTTGCCAAATGGC
>Ga0116231_10009478_pt1 | contig 16403 bp, 10 predicted proteins | sample S1TSphgellanicum_2_FD_89695 | JGI IMG/M metagenome (GOLD analysis project Ga0116231, IMG submission 89695) | Host-associated microbial communities from peat moss isolated from Minnesota, USA - S1T2_Fd - Sphagnum magellanicum MG | ecosystem: Host-associated > Plants > Peat moss > Unclassified...
CCAAATGTGAGCTACTGCAACGACTCGCGCACACACAACGACCAGCAAAGCGCAGCACAGGACAAGCTTTTTCTTTCTTCTCCTCCTCAAGATGCAAAGGACGAGTACAGAAGGTGCGGGAAGGGAGGAGAGGGACGGGGGGGGGCCAGAGGTGTTTCAAACGTACATTGCTGCGAGAGAAAAGAAAGATACGTAGAGCGATTGTGGACTACTACAACTAGTACTAACTCTATTACTGACAAGACGAGACGAGACAACAGAAAGGTCGCAATTACGTGAGCAAGCGAGCCACCGATTCCGTGCACACCGTTGTGGCGCACAGAGTGAGAGAGACAGAAAAGGAAGGAAGGAAGGGAGTGTGGTAGGGAGGGAGCAAGGGGCCACCAGCCACAAACCAGTCATAAAACGGAACGGAAACGGAGTACTACACAGTTCATCAGTCGTTGCCGTCAAGACACACACCATTTAATTTAATTTAATTTATATTTTTTTATGGGACTAGGTTGTGAAATTTTTCATAAGGCTCGTCATCTAAGGAATCTCTGAAAGCAACCTTCTTCCTAAAAATGTATATATCATGGGTGAAAAAATATTATTAGTCATTCTTATCCAATTTATAAATGAAATTGGATGTTGATGGATGAACTTCATCCATTATGAGATAAAAGGTTAAGATTGCATTTATCTCTGAATAATAGTGAACCACTTCAATCATCATAATATGGAATATCTTATATATTTTATATTATTGTTGGTCTTATGAATTTTAACATATGTTTCATAATTCATGTTGAAATCAACAAATGTCATTTATGACAAGAAATTTTCACTAAATTCTATATTTTTAGGTATGGATGATTGAAATGGACTTAAATCAACAGTTGAAATGTGGCCTAGGGTCATTTGTTAATTTTAAAAATTCCAAATTTTTTTTAATGATATGGTAAACTTTAATTAGCAACATGGATTGGACACATTCACCATCATAAGTGTAAAGAAAGATACAAAGCAAAAAACTAGTGTTAAATGGGCATGTTTGATTATAATATCTAATAATTAGATATGTGTTTTAATAATTTGTTTTTGCTAAAATATATTTAGTGAAGGGTACATCACCTCTTCATGAATTTTGGGAAATACTAGGCAAGTGTGTGTTTGGCCTTCAAAAAGAAGTTTATAATTTCCAAGATTTGGGAACCAATTTTAATATTACCCCATTCATCATTATATAAAAAATAAAAATATCGATCCACATGAAAGCATTTTGTATCCATATCTAATTATTAAATGTTTCAAAAAATTAATATTTGTCAACCCAAGCTAGGTAAGGAGGTGTGGAATAAAAATAACAATTATAAGGCATTACTATAAGGGAAGGACATGTACAAAGGAAGGTCTTTAAGTTTCAAGGAATTGGTAAAAGAAAATTTGTATTTCTAGGGCCATTTTCAAGTGGATTTTTCATCATATTTTTTTGTGACATGTAAGCAATCTTTCTTTGAAGTTTACATGGAACATGGTGCTAGGACAAGCCACAGGCAACACGGACACACTAGACTCATCACGGCCTGAACTTGGGGGAAGTCATCACCTTCCCCCTTATAGTATATTCTATGGTTGGCCACGGAGACCACATCCAAATGGCTTTTCTCTCCTGGGACTTTTGAGTGAAAATCTTGAAATTGCGCCAGTTGGGACTCCTGCGACTTTGGAACCCCATAACTTTGCGAACAGATCTCGGATCGAGATGCAAATTGAAGCAAAGTTGTAGATCTCGTCGAGAGTTTTTCAACGGTATATCGCACGCCCTCTATAGCTAAGTAAATCAGATCAATTCCCAACTTTTTCTGGTCAGGAGTCAAACTAGCAATTTGATTCCCGACCCTTCTTTTGGCCATAACTTGTGTTTTAGATGTCCAAATGAGCTATGCGAACTCATTTTAGACAAATACGTTCCAAGAGCTTTTCAATGATATAAAGAACGCCACAAGTCATTGAGCTTTTACCTTTGAAATTGTTCTCTGAAATTTTGGAAGTCCACCAAAACTCCATTTCCCAAAGTGGGAGTTGCCTTGGGAATGTGAGGGTTCACTCCCTCATACTCCCTCACACTTTTTTACACTCTCGAGAATATGTGATGTGACTCCCGGGCTCTTCTTGGCCCGCACCCTTGCGACCTCTTTACCTTGACTCTCGGGCTTCCTCTTGGCCCGCAACTTTGTAACCCCTTTGCTTTGGTTACAAGCCCAAAGCTAGGGTTGCGACAAAAGACATGTACAAAGGAAGGTCTTTGAGTTTCAAGGAATTGGTAAAAAAAAATTTGTATTTCTAGGTTCATTTTCAAGTGAATTTTTCATCATATTTTTTTATGACATGTAAGCAATCTTTCTTTGAAATTTACATGGACTAGAATTATTTCATGTCAATTTTTTCTTTCCAACATTAAAGATTCAAGAATGAGATTGTATTTTTCAAAAACTTGAATAAAATTGTAACCATAATCATAGGTTTATTATAACAAAACAATACCTATTGTCAAATTTGCGAAAACTTGTTACTTAAAATATGTTAATAACTATTATTAAAGGTTACTTCACACCTAAAGATAGGTTACCCCGATTATTAGTGGATGGTTCAAGGATGCTTGTTAGACCAATGTTCACACCATCAACTAGTAAATTAATTAGTGATTTTTATATTTTGGTTTTCTCAGTTCACACATTGTGTTAGGTTAAGCCAACAATCAAATGCTACCTACCACCATTCATGACAACAATGATAATGAAATACGTGAGAAAAAAGTGATTAGATTTAATGACATTGATTACAAAACACAACAACCATTGTAGATATCTTTTGAACTTTGCTTTTGTAACTTCCATCATCACATGTAGTTTTGTAGGTGGTACCAATTTCCTTTCTAACTTCCTTTGTACAAATTCTTTTGAGTTATTTCATCATAATGTTGTGAGATTAGCTTGACCATTGTTCATTTCAATTTCTTGCACCTTCATGTGTAACACCTTCATTTATAACATTGTGCTTTTATGTTTTTTGTTCATTGCAATGTTTTCATCAACTTGTAGTGCCTTCACTTTAAATACCATGGTTTTGTGGTTCTTGTACATTGCAATGTTTTCAATATATTGTAACATTATGGAGTCGTGGTTTTTGTTTGTTGCAATGTTTTCATCAGCTTCCAATGTCATCACCTTCATTTGTAGCATTGTATAATGCCTTGTCAATTCACATAACATCTTCCTCAACTTCTACAACACCTATTTTGTGTAATGCTTTCAATCTTTTCTTTTGATTGTTATTTTTGTCCTTGTGTTTTGTTTGTAGTTTTTAATGTCCTTGTGTTTTTGCTTGCAATTTTGTTGCAACATAGTGTATTTTGTTTAATGCATTTTTTTTTTGCGACACCTTTCATCATGAGGCCATCTTATATATTAATTCAGCAAGTCTGTCTATTGGTCTGTCTATCTGTGACAGGGCTATACCCAACTGACAGTTATTAATTCAACTGACAGTGACTCCAGACGGACAGTGATTTCACCGCATCGTTATTTGTAAGGTAGGTAGTAGGTACCTACTAGCCTAGGTCACAGAGCCTGCTGAAGCCACAGGATCATCCTAGGTACCTACCACCCTACCTTAGACAGGACTAGACAGGGCCCCGGAGGCAATCAGCCCGTCTCCCAAGAACGGCATTCGGGCCTAGCACCCGGGCCACGGACAGTTGTTTGAAAAGAAAAGGTTTTTTAAAAAACCAAAAACATTGTTGAAATAACACACATGTGCATTATGCACAGGGTTCACACTAGTTGAAAATAATTCTTCTTACATTATTTTTTCAACTTGTAATCCAACCACAATAATTGTCGATCCTTGGTCATGTGCATATGGAATTTGCATTTGAGTCACTTGATTTTATATGCAAGTTATAATCCTTTTCTTTGAATGACAACACAAACATTGATTAAGTTATGTTTGAAAGGATGATTAAGGTATTGATTCTTCATATATAAAAAATAACTTTTGTTGCTAATTTGCTTTTGAGTTGGGATTTAGGTGGCTTGGTTAAAGCAAAGTCAATGACTTGATTTTTTCAATTCCTTATGATGCAATGCAAAAAAAAGTGTATTGAATAGTTTTGGGTTGCGTGAAAACATGAAAGCATGGTAAAGTATATATAAAAAATATAATAAACAACAAAATATAGAGGTCCTTAAATAAAAGGACTAACAAGTATATGATTTTATGGGGATAATAATATTATTTTTGGGTATATTTTAATTATTTTTTGCATAGACTTCAAAAGCAAAACTGTTATAATCATGTTACCTTCAATTACTTGAATTAAACTTAAAATTTGTGAAAATTTCAAAAAAAAATTCAAATACTTGAAAGTAGGTGTAATGTTTTGCAAGTATTTTTTTTTTAATCCAAATGATATGACACAAATTACTTTGAGAAGTTAAAAGGAAATTAGAAATGCCCATGAAAAAAATATAAAATTTCAATTTTTTTCAAATATTAGAAGAAGGTTAAAAGTTTAAAAGATTATTTTTTTGGTGTTTTCAAATAGAAAACAAGGTAGCAAGTATGTCTAGAATATGTTGCTTGCACACGGTTAGTAAGTGTTTCGTGAAGCAACTAAATAAAAGATTAAAACATAAAATGGAAAACAAAAATATGAGGTATAAGTGCATTATCCTAATGAACATCAAGGTAGCTTGCTTGTTATACAAGTTAGCACATGCATCTAATTATTTGTAATGCAATGAATTTTTTATTATTGAAAAATCCACAATTCACTTGGTCTTCTATGAATTCATGCATGTGGTGAACAAGGTATTCAAGAACCTAATTCAATGGGCTCGAGGAAATAATTTGTTTCATGTGATGGAGGGTTTCAAGGAGTTTTCAAGGATGTCAAGTATCCAAAGAGCCATTGATGTTTTTCAAATTCATATACCAACACCAAAAGTCCATCCTTTGTAAGAGACTATTACTCATTCAAATCCAAAGCATACAATATGCAACTACAAGCCATATTTGTTCATAATAGGAAATGGTTCCTTGATGTCTTTGTGGGGATGTCAAGGTCTATGAATGATGAAAGAGTGTTGCAATTATCTTCAATTTACCAAAGAACTACTTGGGGAGATTTGTTCAACGAATGGACTTCACATGAGGGCATCAAACCATACATAATTAGGGATAAAAGTTATCCCTTGCATCTATGGTTGATGGTGCATCACAAATAAATTGGAGCTCCACATTCTCTTTTTGACGAATTGTTCAACAAATAGTTCAATCATGCAAAAGTCGTAATCGAAAATAGTTTTGGGATTTTAAAGAAAACCATTCAAGAATTGTTCATCAAATCAAACTTGGATGTGCATTTCCTTCCTAATGTGGTCATCTATTACTACATTTTACATAATATGATTATGAAATGGGAAAGATTATGACATTGATGAATTCATGATACACCTAGAGGTGGAGAATGTGGCAAAACAAGAGATAATAGAAGGAAAATAATTGAATATGAGGTGAGCAAGTAAATGAACATGATGCTAAACTTACATTACAACAAGGGGAGATATTTAGGGTCACTCAACACATTGCAATTGAACAATACCTAAGTAACCATAGACCACAAAATCCTAGATGTTTTGAATGTTGAATCCTTGCAAGTTTTTTTTTTCAAATTCATGAACACATGTGTCTATAATGTGTATGGTGTATCTGCATTGCATCAATCTACTAGAATTGGAATTGATCTTTGAAATGTGTTTGGTGTGTTTGCAATATAGTAATTTATTGGAACTGAAAGAAAACTAGAAAAAAAAAACTACCATTTGCAACTATATTTTAGTTGCAAAAGACATTTGCTATTTAAAATTGCTTAGTTGCATTAGACAAGTTGCATAAAACATTGGTTGCAAGTGTGGATGAAGTCAATGGTCAACAAAACATTTCACCATCCATATACTATTGTATGCCATCCATATATTACCATAAAAATCAACAATTTACATAATGACATATGGCAAATAAAAATTGTTTTAAAAAAAATTGTTTTAAAAATAGATGGTGGATTTTCTTCATCTATTGTTAATGGTTTTAGATTGTGACATGGCATGATACTAATATGCCACATGGCATTTTTAAATTTTGGTCAAAATAAATTAAAATCAATGTTTAAGTGGGAATAGGTAGGTATGTAAATAGGTAGGTAGGTAGGTTGGACTATGTAGGTAGGTAGGTAAGTAGGTTAAACTAGGTAGGTAAATAAGTAGGTAAGTATTTTTAATTTGTTTTGGGTTTAACCCTTAGGGTTAAATTCCTTAAAAGGTTAAGCACTTTTGATTAGCTCATCCCAATTGGCATGTGTTTCTTATGTGAAAGTGTACGACAAAACCTCCTCATTATATACTTCTCAAGATGGAAGTAAAGGACAAAACATATGGGATAAAAGTTGAAGTTGTAATTTAGTTGCAAACTAAATTGCAACCAAAAAGTTTATTTCATATCTTTTGTCCTCCTTTTTTATTTTATAAATTATATAATTAAGTACATAAATAATTAACCAACTATTTAATAAGCTAACTCATTTAATTATAAATTATTAATTCATAATTCATATATGAAAAATAAATGATTGAAATAATAACTAATTGACCAAATAATTACATTTTTTAAAAAATATTTTATAAATTTATAAATAAATAAATAAATTATTAACCATTTAATATTCAATATTTAAATAATAAGTAATACATTAATTTAATTATAATTATAATTTCATAATTCATATATTAAAAAATGGATGACTGAAATAATAACTATTGAACCAAATTATTATTTATAAATTTTCGTTAATATTTTTTAAATTTAAGAATAAATAATTAAAATATTGACCAATTAATAATTAAATCTAATTAATAAGTAACTAATAAATAATAAGAATATTTTTTATTTATTATTATATGATAATCAATTAACTAACTCATATAGTTATAAATTATTAATTCATTATTCATATATTAAAAAATAAATGACTGAAAAATAACTAATTAATCAAATGATTACTTATAAGTTTTCCTTAATATTTTTAAAATTTTCAGATAAATAACTGAAATATTGACCAGTTAGTAATTAGATTTAAATAATAAGTAAATAATTAACTAATTAATTTTTAAATAATTATGAATTACTCAATCAAATAATTTAGTTAGTTATAAATTATTGATGAATAGTTCATAAATATAATTTTAAATAACTAAAATATTATTACAGTAACCATTATGAATTAAATATTAATTCTTTCTTTCTTTCTTTCTTTATAAATAATTGATTAATATTTATTTAGGAACAAATAAATAACTAATATATTGAATAATATTGAAATATTAATTATAAATACTACATATGAACTATTAATCATCAATTAATTAAAAATAATTCTCATTATAGGTAGTTTATTTTAGGTAGGTAATTTAGGCACGATAGGTAAACATATGAGTAGATAGGTGGATAAGTTAAGTTAGGTAGTTAAAATAACATATACAAGTAGGTAGGTAGGTAGGTAGTTAATTTGCTTAAATACACATTAAATACAATTTTATAAATACACCACTGGAAACATGCCCCCATGATATTGTTAATAAAACTTAACAAAAGTACACATACTTTTCAAAAGTTTCCTAATACACCTATGTATACCACTAAGGGCGATCTTGACACCCTAGTAGTGCGAATAAGTTTGGTTCCATTTGCAACTAATGGGACATATGGGTTTGATCATGGATGAAAAAAAATTTAATGTGTAGGATGAAGAAGTCATTAGTTGTAAATGTAGTTGTAACATAGTTGCAAGAATGGTCGAAAGTGTAAAATAGTTGCAAAAACAATTAGAGCTAGTTGTAAATGACAATTAGTTGCATATAGTTGCAAATGCATTGGTTGCATTTTGGGAGATTTCTTCTAGTGTTTCATGTATTTATAGTGCATCAATTTCTTGGAATTGATCTTTGAAATGTGTCTAGCGTATTTGCAATACAATAATTTATTAGAATTGGAAGTGATTTGTAATGTGTTTCATGTATTTGTAATGCATCAATCTATTGGTATTGATCAACAATGTGTATGGCGTATTTATAATGCATATATTTATTGGAATTCAAATGTGTCAATTAAAACCATTTAGAATTGAGCTTGAATTGTTGAAATGTCCTTGAATTACATCTTGTAGTTTGTATTATTTCAAGCACTATTGAACTCATGAACATTACCCTATTCATCATCACTTACAATTTGTGTGTTTTGCAATGGCAAATCATTTCTTGATCCCTTTGAAAAATTAAGGAAAGCAATTGGTGGAAGCATTAAGGCTTGATCTTTAATAATGCATGGCACATAGTTGTGTTCAAATTCGACAACACATTAAGCATGCCCTTGATTGTTTTGTGGACCTTCTTGTCTTTTGACTTGAAGTACTACAATTGTTCTTTGAAGATGTAGTTGTGAAATTTGGAGTGGTGTTCATTGATATCAAGTTGAGTCACATTGATCTTATCCATTACATCGACAAGAACCTTGTTAATTTTGTTAATGGATTTGTGTGCAATTTGGTGTTACCTAGTTATTGAAACATAAGAACTATATAACCAATTTTTGGAGCAGTGAAATTTAGCCCCATTTCAGGGAATTGTATGTTTTATTGATTTCTTTTTAAATGAACTCCAAGTTGGTTATTCATTGTCAATAAATGACGTTATTAAAGAAATCCTCTTTAATAAATAAAATTTTGATTAAGAAAAACATGATTGAATCATATTTTGCATCCATTCTACCAAAAATATATTTATGGTTATATATCATATAGTGTGATGCATTTAATTAGTTCATTTGTTATTCATTATTATGGACTATCCCATAGTTTTTGTGCAACTTCAAAAGTCCATCATGAATTTTCAATTTTAAATGTCACCATTGAATTCATCGTTTACATGAATCCCATTCCCTCATTTGCACATATGGATTAAAATTAGATATAATTGAAATTTTGAAAAGGTCATAAATTTTCTATTTTACAATGTCCAATGTATTCCACCTTAATGTGTTTCCACCCTCATGTAGCCAAGAGATGCAATAAGAACTACCATTTTTTTCTTTGTCCATGTTGTCAACACTTTAACCCAACATTGTTGGTGTTGTACCAAGCTTAAAATCAAGAAGAAACAACAAACTTCAAATTCCTTCAACAATAACAAGAAAACACAATAGGACCTCAACAAATGTTTTAAATCCTTAAGAAGGGAAACCTCAAGATACACTAAATGATCAAATACTTAAAGACTATTCAAAATTTCAATTTAACAATTTCCTTAAAAAAAAGATGTGGTGTCCAACATCAATGCAAGCTTAGGAAGTGCATACACATGACAATTAGTAGATGTAGGTTGCAACTATATTAAGCTCATGGCATCAATGTCATTGAATAATTATGGAATTGTATTTTCTAATACTAAGTCATTGATGCCTTTTGATCCTTCAAGTTGAGCACATTTGTGCTTTTAGGAGCCACCAGTGCCTCCTTAGTTGCACTATGACAATGTAAAAACTTTATGATTAAATAATGTTTAAATAATGCTCAAAAAGTTTTTTACATGATTTTATTGTGCTTTCTATGCATGAAAAACATGCATTATGGCCATTAAAATGTGATGAATTTTAAAATATATATTATATTACTTTCAAACTTATCTAGATGCTAGACTACTATATTAAAAAGGTCCCCATACAAATACAACACACGACATTTCAACACTATTTTAATTTATGAGTTTCACCAATGTGTAAAAAAAGGATTCATTATGCCTAAGGTGGCTCCTAAAAGCATGAATGTGCCTAATTGCATTCAAAGTATACTTTGCAATTCATAAACTCACCACATTTGTCTTTACCATAATCAAAGTCATTATCAAGAAACTTATATTGCTCCATGTAGTTTCTAATTACAAATCTTGACAAGCAATAAAAAATAGAATTGCTTTTACACACTAGGTAGGTAGTGTGTGATTAACAGAATCTTGGCCTCCACACATTATTTTTTTCTCTTTTCTTGTTTGTTCTAACTTGGATGGATGTGGTTCACAACTTTGAAATAGAAAACATGGTTTTGCAAGAATATAAGAATTTCATTAACTTTTTGCAACTTGCACAAGTCCATGATCTAAACCATGTGATCACATAAACAAAACAATTGAGCAAGAGTTGTAACAAGGGTTTGAAACAACACATCAACATGATCAACTCCAACATGGAAGGTTGAACAACTTGCCATTTAGATAATCACATTTTAAATAACTAGCACTCACCAACATAATTCATGTTAATGGCACAAACATTGACTTCTTTAATATCTTTTTCATCAATATGAACAAGTTTTGTATAATTGTGCATGCTACCAACATCTTTTCCACATTGTGCCAAAACCCAACATCTTTGATTGGGACAAAATTTTGCATTCTATTAAAATTTTAATCATATAATTATGTGCCTCATCTAGTTGTGCACAATCAACTAAATGTATCTATTGTTGGGATTCCATCATTAAAATGTGTGTTGAAGAATTGATGAAAATTAATGTTGACCATTATTTGACCACCAATTTTGGTACTTTGTAACTTCTACATGAGATTTATATCAATATTTAGATTAAGTGAATTTTAACATCATTAATGATTTTTACTTATGTATTTAATTTGAGGTTAATTTCATATTAAAATTACTTAATTAAAAAAATAAATCGAAATTTTTGAAATACTTTTAGAAACTAATGTTATGGTTTTGCATTTGAAGTTTTAAAAAGTAAAAATGTAAATGAATTAGATGATATTTGGAACTAATTTATTATAGAATTCTGATAATCATTCAATGATGTAATCTAATTAAAAATATATTTGAACCTAAAATATTTGGAATCCTTTTTATCAATTTAAATTAAATACATATATGACTTTACAACCCAAAGATTTTTTAAATTATTTTAATTTCAGAATGATTATTTTAAATCATTTACTATATTTACATTTGATAATAAAAAATTACTAAATTCAATTTAGTCATGAAATTAAATAATAAGCTACATATGATTATTAAATTAAAGACAAGTGAAAGTTACATAAAGTATGTAATTAATTAGAAATGTGAAATTATAAATATAAATAATTATAATCATGGGGCATGAAATTTGAAAACAGACATGTTCATGTTTATGGGATAAACTTGTCACAAATTGAAATCAAAGTGTTCTAATGATTTAAGGATTTTGTTTACAACCATGGAGGCGACAAGTCAAGTCTTCTCATAACATCATATACTTATAGTGACTTATGTGATTTCTACATAATCAAATTGGACACTTGTGACCTACATGATTTCATAGTCGATCAAGACAAATTGATATCTCTAGGCATTTACAAATCATGTTGGCTAGACAACACCAAAGAGAAAGTTTTATGCAAATTTGTTTGAAAGAGATACACTTTTATTCAAATGGATGGTCTTTCACACTTGGTAAAACAATATAAATTAAAGGTTTTTTATGCTTCCTACTATGTAGTTGTGTGTGTTAAAGAATAGGAGATGAGGCAAGTGGTTTATCATGATAACCAAAATGTCGTAATTTAGTTATGGATGTTGGATCTTGAAGCAATGTGAAAATTGTTGTCATTTGCATCAAACTTTAGCACTTTCAAGTGTGTAATTGTTCCATTATCATTCAATTCAATCATTGTCTTTAAGTTGGTCTAAGGCTTGAAATAGATTGTATCAACTTCATTTGTGGCTACACAACCGTATTCCTCATTTGAATGACATTATATACACTTACGTTGAAGCAAAAACCTCGTCGTCAAAATAGGCATACCACCAAAACACATGATGGCTATTCCACATGTAGCATTGTCACCAATCACATAACTAGGTTCAATGAGGTCCTCCATGTGATTCTCAAATTCCTCTTCTACATGCTCTGGCAAATAAGACTCCCAACCATGAAGGGCACACTTGCAAAAGTCAGGCACCAGAGCTTACTAATGTCGTGAGATACTTTGCTCACCATCTTCATGAACATCTAATGCTTCTATTGTTCATATTGCAGCCTTTCAACTCATCTCTTGAATATTTTGGTCACGAGGGAGTTCACTCCACAAGGGTTCAAGAGTCCAACAAAGATATTGAAAAAGCTTACTTGAAAGTAGCAACCACCATTTTTGGGTTACCGCATAGAACTATTTCAAGTATGGTATGGCACACACACAAGGGACTTCACAGGTTAAATTCCCTATGAACAAGTACAAAATTCGTCACCTATGTACCATAGCTTGCATCATACGGTGTATAACCAGTAATCCAAGAAACAGGGCTGGAAAGACAAAATGGAAGATGATTTAGTATTTTGGTTACATATGCCAACCATTTCCTCAATTTTCCCCTATTTATAAATGCAGTAGTACTAAGAAGAAAAAGAACTAAAAACTTTGCATGTAAGCAACAGGAGCAATGGGAGGAGTTGTCAATTTAAAAAAATATTTCCAAATTGGAATCTTTCTCAGTGCAACAGATGTTGCAAAGTGTAGAGAGAAATTGAGAACAGGAAATGAGGTAATATCTTGTTACCACTAAAGAAATCAATATCTTGCTATTCTATCTATTTCAAGCCAATCCAAATCCAATTCCTTTGCTGTTGGCAATATGCAGCGAGCAAAGTCCCTTGTTTGATCCCTAATAGAGAAGTTTGGCCCCAGCATCTAAACTTCACACTGAAACCCTGTTTGTTCCCTGCTTTCTTCTATACATTATACATATCAACCACTGTTTTTATGGCCAGATACAGTAGTATATAGTTTACAAGTTGCCTAAACCCAAAGCTCTCCCACCCACCCATGAGTTCAATCCAAGGGTGATGGGTTCAATTTGTTTGTTTTTTCAGACACCATCATAACAATAGGTGTCAGAAGAAACCCAGAAATTGATAGTTGAAAAACTATGGGTCCAATTTGTGAGAAGAACCCCTCTCCTGGCGAGCACAGCAGCCAACAGAGTAGATGATGATAAGAAGCGCAACCATGATTATGTTAACAATTGCCACTTTCCGCCAGTCATGCTTTATGTCCTGAAGGACCCCAGCCTTGCATGAAGTGCAGTTGAAGCAAAGGTTGTTGTTGTTCCATTCTGAACAATCGGGGTCTGCAGATGGTGCAGGAGTTGCTGTCCAGGTTGTTGCATTATCGAATGTAAAACCACAACTCGAAGGTGGCTTACAACATCCTGACTGCAATCAATCCATCACAAAGAAAAAAAAGCCCCCATTTGTCAATTCTTGAAAGGCAATGGTATGAACCAGTGTTGGGCAGTTCTTGACTTTTATGAAGAACCTTTAGTTCCAGTTCTGGCTCCACAAGAAAATGGAAACCTGAGTCTGGTTCATGGAAAATAAAAGTAAAATCCAGCTCCAGTTCCAGTTCTGAAAATCAGACATGGTCCCCAACTGCAACTCCTTTTGCTGCCCACAAAGCTCAATCTCAAACTTCATGGAAAAATCCAGGCAGAGAACCAAAGGGGAAAGGAAGAAACAAGTGTATACCTGAACAGGTGTGAGGGATGCAGCATTGAACTGGGTAGAAGTTGGGTACTCGTTATCCAACTTGTTGCAAACCTTGGCATCCTTGAGGCAGATCTGGATCTTGTCCCAGAGGGAAGCCTTGTCCACCTGGTTTTGTAGCCATGTAGAATAGTTCCCCAGATGGTACTCCTGGAGCCAAATTGCAGTGTCAATTTTTGTGGCAAATCATCCATACAAGGATTTGGCCAGATTTGGCTACAATATAAAGTATGAAAGAAAAAAATTTAAAACATGCTTCTATATTTTTGGCTAATCTACTTGAACCATGTGTGCAAATCTGGTAAAATTTCTGGTTGTTGAAAAACCTCAAAAAGCACTTGATTTTAGGACTATTAACTTTTAATTTCGCTTTTTGGCTATATATAGCCAGCCAGAAATAAGAAAAGGCTGCCTGGAAGCTTTCCTAGACATGACATCCCCAACAGAATGCAAAATTTAAAACCTCATGCTATATTTTTGGCTACCTAGTTGAACCATGTACAGAAAACTGGCAAATTTTCTTTAAAAAATTGGTTGGATTTTGGCTATTGAAAGCCTCAAAAAGCACTTGATTTTAGCACTTTTAATTTCTAATTCTCTTTTTTGGCTATACATATATATGTACCCAGCTAAACAAAAGGGCTACCTGGAAGTAGTGATGTTTTTGGTGGAGAATTTTCGCTATTTTGCTAAAAATATTCCAAAAAAGTCACCACAATTGCCTACAATGTAAGGGTGGTTAAGATTTTTCGCTTTCATATTTTCAATATTTGGCTAAATTATTTATGAACAATTGCCACTTCAGCAACATCACAAAATTAATTTAAATTTTTAAAAAAGGATACCTGGAAGCCTTTCTCGTACATGGCATCCTCACTGCCAGAATGAGAATTTTTTAAAATATTTTTGGCTACCTACCGACTTGAATCAGGTCTAGAAATCTGGCAAATTTTCTTAAAATTTTGGTCAAATTCTGGCTATTGAGAACCTCAAAAGGCACTTGATTTTAGCACTTTTAATTTCGCTTTTTGGCTATACACAGAGAGAGAGAGAGAGAGAGAGAGAGAGAGAGAGAGCAAGAAAACGGGGTACCTGGAAACCTTTCCCGGGCACGGCATTCCCACCGCCACCGTTGGTGACGACAAATGCGAAGATGGTGAAGATGAAGAGGGAAGCGATGAGCAAGAACATGACGATCAGGTACAGCACCAAGAGCAGATTAAAGTTGCACCAGGCACCCAACATGCCCACTAACGACACCACCAGTATAATCCCCCCGATGATGATCACCGGCCATTCCAGGAAATGGTAGCACACAGTATTTTGTTGCTTTGCAAGCCAGATGCCCACTGCGATGATCGGCAGCGACAACAGTAGTGTCACGAAATTCACAAACCCCGTCAAGAAATTACTACACGACATTTCTTCTACAATTTACACCTCTCTTTCTTCAATGGAACAAACCCAATACCGGTCTACAAGTCCTACTGCTCACTCTTCTACTTTCTTCAACAATCCTTGAAAAAACAAATTCCAAACACACACACACAGACACACGTAGCTAGCTAGTTTTCAGGGATCCAAACTTTGGTCCGTGGGAAGAAGAGGAGCAATGCAAGGCAAAACAAAAACAAAACAAAAGGAGAGAAGTGATGGATGAGGTAAGGAATGGAGGATATGTGAGACAGGGATGGGTACTTAATATACACAAAGTCGCAACTGTGAGTGGGAGGATGAGAGAGAGAGAGATAGGCGTATGCGCGGAAATCTGTGTCTGTTTCCGCGCTTGTTTCTTTGCGACGCGCGTCGCAACGGAGACTTGTTGGTCGTCGGCACAGCGTCGGAGGAGGAGGAGGAGGAGGAGGAACCTACCTAGAAACCCTAAATCCTTTTGCGCTTTAAGGAAGATAGAGGAGGGCCCAAAATCCAGGTCTTAAGACAAAAGTCTACGTCTCGAGCTCTGTTGACTTTTGGTACCAAATTTCAAAGATTGCAAATTTTGGGGGATTAGCCAAGAATAGAAATTTTAGTTTAAAAAAAAAGAATTACGGCGAGAAATTTTATTTGGCATTTAAAAGTTGAACAAGCTTGATAATTTGGGCAAATTTTCTATGCCTATTATGTTATTTTCAGTGTTTATTTTTCCATTATTTTATCTTCATTTTTATTCTCACTCTGTTTTTTGGGTGAATTTTCACATTATGACGACAACAAATTGTTTTCAGAATTTTCTTTTTGGAGGTTTCTGATTTTCCAAGCCAATTTTGAACTCAAATTTTCTTAAAGAAATTTATTTTACAATCTGTTGCCAATTTTTTTGACCTCAAAAAATTGAAAAAAAGGGAAAGAGAATTTTTTTTTTTTTAATTCCAATTTTGTGATGTAAGCTGGCTACTGAAGTGGTGATAATCCATAAGATGATTAAACCACATTTCGCTATAAGGGAAATAAATGTGAAAATAGAAACATTGAAGCAACCTACTATATTATTTTTGGCTACCCTACTGGAACTTAATATGGAGTCTGACGACTCTCTTTTATTATTAAAAAAATTTGAAAAAATTGGCGACAAAAAAACTAAACTTATTTTTTGCCTTTTTGAAAAATAATCGCCATTTACAACAACAACAAAAAAAAAAAAAAAAAATAAGACTTACATGACCAATACACAAATGAAAGAAAAAAAACTAACAATTTATTTCACATTACATGCACACAC
>Ga0116231_10009480_pt1 | contig 16401 bp, 8 predicted proteins | sample S1TSphgellanicum_2_FD_89695 | JGI IMG/M metagenome (GOLD analysis project Ga0116231, IMG submission 89695) | Host-associated microbial communities from peat moss isolated from Minnesota, USA - S1T2_Fd - Sphagnum magellanicum MG | ecosystem: Host-associated > Plants > Peat moss > Unclassified...
CCTTCTAGTCTCTCCCCCACAAGGACCAGAATTTTTTTGTTTGGTGGGGGTGGTAAATTTTCCCCACCCTGGGTGAACCCCCCCCCCCCCCCCCCCCTTCCCCTTCCCCTTCCCCTCTCTCCCAGGACCCAAATTCATTGTAAAAATGAATTATCACATCAATTTCAATTCATTCTGCTCTTTTAATCATGGGTGTCTAGATTCTCTCTAATTTTAAGAAGAAATGCTGAATATTTATAAAGAAATTAAATTTTTCTGAAAAAAAAGAATTCTGTATTCTAGAAGTTTGAATGCTTTAGATGCAAAAAGTAACTTTTGATTTGTAACTAATTTTGAGCATTGAAACCTACAAATAATGAGTTTCAAATGAAATATTGACAATTCAAATTATTGTGTTCCCATTATGATTTTTTTTTAAAATACAAAAAATACACTTTTAAATAGTGTGTAGTGTCCACCCACTTAGGCAATTCCTTGGATGTCAAACGAGTATTCACAAGGACAACCTAGAATGGAAATCAGTTAGAAGTCTACTGATGATATAGACATCAACTTCCTTGCACCACAACAAGTCTGGCTAAAGACAATGATCAGTTTAGCCTGGAGTTCAAGTAAAATTGTCAAAACAAGTTCAAACTTAATTTCTCTTATTCATGAACTTCAAAAGAATCATGTGGGGGAATGGCTAGTTCTAGCTCTGCCCCTTATGGCAAGGGTTGGTTCTTCCCTTTTTAAGAGAACCTTTGGCCCCAGTTCTAAACCATAGGAGGGTTTGAGTCCAGGGTTCTTCAAATTTCTAAACCTTGAAGTTCTGGTTTTGACACAGTTTTTCAAGTACAAGAACCTCCACGCCTGGTTTGAACAAGCGGCTGTCATATCTGACCTTAATCTTCCATCTAACATTTTGTTGTTCAAGATTGTATCTTGGATACCATAGCTTGGATACCATAGCTTGGATACCATAGCTTGCTTGCATCACTTGATGATTACCAGCTTGGATGCCGTCTAGCTAGCTAGCTTGCAGTGAGTTCCTGATGGTATTCTTCTTTGGAACTGGATTACTCTAGCTAGTTAGGCTCCCCAGTAACCGGGCTTGTGCATCACATGAGAACTCAAAAACTCCATGTGATGTTGATTCCGCTGATCCATGGTAGTCTCAGGATTGTGGAATCCCGGGCTGTTGGAGATGAACCCCCGACCCCCATGAACGCCGCTTCCCATTTGCAAGGAATCTGAAGAAGTCTTCACAGCAGCTGTTGCACTGGCGGACTCGTGAAGCTGATCGTACATGGCTGAGTGTAGAGTCGGCATTGTAGAGGCATGATGATCCTGCTGAAGATTGCTCGACATGTTGATCAGACCCATATTGTAATCATTATTAGCATGAGCAGCAGCTGGAGCGGCCCCGACAGCGGCGGGCTTGGTCAATCCCGATCCGGTGTTATATGATCCATTCTGCTGCGCGCGGTCCATGTTTGTGAATTGAAAAAGACTGGACAATTGTGGTGTCGACGATGTGACTAGCTGTGTATTGGAAGGAGGCGGATCGATCAACTGGCCACTAGACTGCAGATGAAGCAGTTGGTTGCCGCGGAAGTAGTTGGATCCTAGTCTCGTGCCAGCAGCTCCCGTCGCACCAGCTTGTGATGATAGCATGGAATTAAGCTGCTGCTGTTGGGTCGACGCCATTTGAATCGTAGTACTGGGAAGCTGCAGCAGCTGGAGATTGGACTGTTGTAGTGTCATGTTTAGAAGAGTAGAATGTCCCTGATCGGCGGCCTGCTGCAAGCCTTCATGTGGGTGATTATGATCGTTGGTGCGCTGTGATCTTAATGTACTGCGCACCTTCTTGCGTGAACCGCCACCAACAGGAACGTTGCGAAGCATGCCCCCGACTGTCCAATAGCGTTTACAGTTACGGCAGAAGTGTCGCGGTTGGTTTACGCTGTAGTTGTTGTAGTAACAGAATTTGGTATTCATAGACTGACAACGCGGGCACGGGATCACCTTCACTGGCCTCTCATGACGCATATTGCAACCTCCGCTTATACCTGCACCTCTCGTCGCGGCAATACTCATCGGGAATTGCAGTTCCCCTGCTGCTGATACCAAATCCCCAGATCCTCGCCGCAATATTAGATCTTGGTCCAACTGAAGATCTTCGCATCGGTTCATGACCGGTAAATACATGATTACCATCTAGTGTCACTGCAGCTCGCGCCCACTTTGCACTAACGATTGCACCACCGCTGACGATGCTGACGATTCTATGACTGGATGTTCTTTTTTGCCCACGTCGCGGAAACCTGACAAGTCCTCGAGGGCACTGCCTGCATGCAACTCCAGCAAATACAAACGTCAGCTTATACAGAACTCAACTGCAAGAGTTTACATGGCAGCTCATAGCTAGCCTTCAGCCATACCTAAGGGCCGGCAGCTCATGGAGCCTGGACCCCAGCAGATCTGTCGACTAGTACTGCTGGGCCCTTGCAAAGCAGGAGAGATCGAAGTATTTGTTGCGTCAAGCTAGACTCCTGCATGCAGGAGTGCCGACAGTTATGGAACAAAAGATCAAGGACATGAATGCTTTCAGTTCCTTCTTTACAGAATTTCTCTGAAGGGAAAAAAAAGTTGGGTACAAACAATTTCCCAAGCTCCTGGAGTAGGGTCGGATCCAAAGATGCCTGCAACTAGCAGCTCCGAACATATAATCATATTGCAGCTACTGATCGTTGAATACAGCATGAATCACCGTGCATCATGAATGTCAGTGACGCCGTGGCCTTGGAATTCAAGATACCAAAAGCTATAAGTAGTTCATCAATAGGTTCAGTTATGATCGGCGCGCAACTGCACAAAATTTCCCCAATTCCTGATCTGCCAAGAATTACAAATACTGCTGGAAACGAAACGCAATCGCGATGGATGTATATACAACGTACGTCTCGGGTGTAGTAGAGAAAGTACTGTATCAATCAATTGATATTGGCCGCGCAGCTCTTCATCCTGTTATATAACTGTCAGTGGACACAAAGGGCACACGAGATATATATAATGGATTTTCTGCAGGTATGTCTCAGCTGCTTCGAGAAAAGATTGCACAATACTAGAGACGAGATTGCAACATGTATTATGCAGGTTCAAGGAAGGAGATGGCCACTAAGGTTAATGATTTAATAAGATCAGAAATAACAACTGAAGGAGAGAAGTAGTACTCTGTGTACGGGGGATTGCAGGAATGACTGAATTCTGCAAAGAGTTGAGCATGCGTACTGGCGAGTTGGTAGAAATCGTCAGCCGATTCATTCCCAGCTGTGATTAATTATGTCAGTGCCACCACACAACTTTCTCAGCCAGCCAGCGGTCGATCGATCGAGATATACCATGAACAACGAATGTCTCTGAGGACACCAAGAACTGTTGCTGCTTCTGATATTCTTCTAGTCTCCTTCTGTCAATGTCCATGGCCTGATCTTCGTGCTTGCAATCCAGGCCCTCCAGTACTAGTTCTTACAATCTCACTAACTTGCAAGTTACCTCTAGACCAATATTGCTTCCCTGTCCTTGATTTAGAACTCTCGACTCTCCCTCCGCGACAACTAAAGATACATAGAATCTCATCCTTCCCACCGTCCCTGCCTCCCTCCCTAGTCCCCGCAATCTGTAAAAGAACAGCTGGACGGACACAGCCGTTGCGCCCTATGGAGAACTAGGAGAAAAGAGCGAGACGGAGAGAACGAGAGCGCGCGTGTCAGCGACAACCAACAGACCCAGCAGCTGCTGCTTTATAGCAAAATCTCGACTCTAGACACATGAGGAACTAACTGTAGGAAGCTGGCATCTAGAACGACATGATGAGCACCTAGCTAATAATAAGGTACACATGAGGGAACAGGGTTTCCAGGCGGGTATCAATCAGAACCAGAAAAAGAAACCCGGAGGTTATTATTCCGATCCTTATCCCCCCCCCCACAACCATGGTTCTAAAGAAAATTCAAATCACCAGTTCTGATATACCCATGGTTCTCCAAAGAAAACTCAAAGAACCACTCTGATATTATACCCATGTTCTAAAATGTTTATAACTGTCGGTTCTTCAGTGGTTCTAAATTAGGTTTTTGAAATAATCAGAACTGCCAGTTGGTTGATTCTGACGCCCCCCCCCCCACCCCCCAGAAAAAAAAACCGGCGGTTTTTTGATGCTGAAACATTTTAAGAACTGGGATCAATGGTTATTAACAAAAGCAAATACCCACCAAACACTAGTTACAACATCTGAATCAAAGAACCCTCTGGTTTCTGTTCTTTCAAAAACTTCAAAGAACTGGTGGTTTTCTTCATTAAAGAACTGGCTGTTTTATAGGCAGCAGTTGTTCGATTTTTTTCAAAAAATTGAGAACAATGACTATATATATCAGTCCTGGGTTTTTTTTATTTCTTGAGAATCGAGATTATGAACCTTAAGAACCTTCCTGACAGCAGTTGGGTTCTGTTCCTATTTTTGATAACCGTCCAACACCGCCGGTTACACCCCAGGTAACTCCCTCCAGTGTCTCCCTCCTGTAATCACACATTGGTGCGGGTTCAGCTGCTCTCGTGCTCAAGAAATCTGGCAAATTGTGAGTAGTGTTTTTCTTCAATTTTTTGATGTCACAAAAGTGGATTTTTTTGGGCTGAATAACCTCACAATTTGCACTGGAAAAAATACATTTTGCACTGAAAAACCATGCATGGCTATTCCAAAAATTTCTCAATTTTGTTTCACAAAACAGCAAATATTTGTCACAAAACAAATCCAGTGCTTGGGAGAAGTTTTACTTCTGATTGCTAGGTTCAGTGTTTTTTTCTTCAAAATTGTGAGGTAGGTGGGTTTGCAATCATTCAAGAAAGGACCTAGCCAACTTTATCTACAAGTTGGAAATCATATTGTGGGGTTTGGAGGGACTCCTTTTTCAAGGATAGCTCATATGTATTGTGGAATTTATTGTAGAATGTTATTTGAAATTTGGTGATTAGAAAACCCACAAAAGACATAGTTTTGCAATTTGGAAAAATAAATGCTGTATGTGAGAGAGTGATTAATTCACTGGGCAAATTGGTGTTACAACTAGGCAAAGTGAGATTAGCTGAAAGGTTACAATTGTTTGGGCATGTGAGTATTGGCTGTTGCTTCCACACTCTTCTTCCTTGAACATTATTATCATTTTTGTGTCTAGAAAAGTTACACTATCTAGAAAAGGCCACCGAGTGGCTTTGACCCATGAAAGCTGCAGTGACTAGTAGCTGATCTAGATGGTAACAGCCTAAAGAACAACTTTCTCCAGCTTTTGTACTTTGTTCCTTTCTTCCCATGAACCACTTTGGACTTGCTCCAAACAGTCTTGCTCTCCTGATGTAAACAAAGTTTCTCCAAGTTGTGAATTTGTCATGGTTTTTACATACATGATGACATCAACAATGTATGTTCAGTTGAGATTTCACCCATGGCTTTAGCAACTATTTGTTTCAAAAAACTAATGTCCCATATTTCTTCATGACTTGTGGCTGTTCAATGGGCAAACAGAGTGGGAACTCTAGCAAGTTTTTAAAAAAAAATTTAACTGAAAAGCTTGTTGGAGGATGGTTGTTGTTTTTGTTGATGACCGTCAAATTGGAACTGCAATAGCTAGCTTGAAATTAAAACTCAAGAAGTTCATTACTTTTTTATTATATACGTTTTTCCTTTGATTTTTCTTGCCCCTAGAAGATTGAAATGCAATCTCCCATTTCCAAAATATATCAGGATATAAATATTTAGGACATGGATGCAGAATGTGTCTGGGCATCAACCAAAAGTTTTGGGATAGTCAGGCAAAGGGCAGACAGGGTAAAAGGAGAATGCAGTAGTACTTTTGTACTGCTGGCATTCAAGACTTTTAACTGATTTAATATTCTCGGCCCAACACTGGGGGTGTACAACAAGAGAACCCACATCATGCTCAAGGCAGTTCTACATTATTGCTTAAGTTGAATAAATGTTACATCCTCACGTTTTTTTTCATTTGAAGAGGAACTAGATATATATGTCCTCTTAAAGATTTGCAACCATATCTGTTTCTTTTTCTTCTTGTTTTGGCCGGGATTTGGCTAGGTCTACACGACAAAGCAAATCGGTAAGGATTGGCATGCACATGCAGCTGAGAGAACCTCTGCAGTTTTGAAACTGAATCGTAACTCTGATCTACTACTATTAACAGACTGGAGCCATGTAAATGTCAGTGCGTGTAAAGGATAGAGGAAAAACAGTAAAGGGACGCTCGATATGAGATTTAGAAGCACCATGCCATTTGTAAGCATTTCACATGGAACTTTTTGTGCCTAACCACTATATCACGGAATTGTTTAGGTTCACAACAATGTGTCACTTGTTGGTGGTAGTGATAGTTGGTCTAATCAAAAACTTAACCAGCATGTAGCTATAGCTAGGTTTGAAGTTTACATGGCCTACACTGCACTTCTTTGCCTTTAGACATTTGACCTATTGGTCAGTTATTTCTCTGGAAGCATGTCCTTATTGATGAACCTGTAAAAGTTATTCCATTAGGATATCTGAAAGGAAACCTTAGAGCATGGCCACCCACACCTCCTATCAGGGTGTCTGTCAGTGTTTAGCACATCCAACATACACTAGAATCTGGAAAAGTGTACAGCATAAAGTGAAAAAACCAATTAAGTGTCACCACCTGGGCAGGTCAATCATTCTGTTGGGGACTCAAAAACAGTCATTTCCTTGGATGGGCCCTCCTCCTCGAGGACACCATATCATACAAACCCAAAATGAGTTTCACATTATCTGACCATTATACTTCGTACATCCAACATACAATGTACAAGCTGTTCTTTTAGTGATGTGGGTGGAGGTGCTCTAAGCTGTTTCACTGGTGCCCTCAACATCATATTTTGAATAAAGTAAATTATTTATATGCTGGTTCTGGTCACCAAATACCATTTGGATTAGTGAATCTGCATAGGGTGCAATGCGCATGATTGACCAACTATAAACATTGGCATGGTGGTTGACTTCACATATCTCTCACCCTATATTGTCCACAACATGTATAAAATATCCTTACAAATTTTGTGGGTGTTAGTGTTGGGACTTGTGCAATGCTCATGTAAGGTAACTTTGATCAATGTTGGTGCAAAATTTAGCTAAATAAATTTGGATGTTACTGCTTCTTCTCTCACCCTATATTCACAAGATTTATAAAATATCCTTACAAACTTTGTGGGTGTTAGTGGTGGGACTTGGGCAATGCTCATGTAAGGTTTGATTGATGTTGGTGCAAAATTTAGTTCAATAAATTTGGACATTAGAACTGCTTCCAAGCAGATGAAACTAGGTTATTGGTAATAATGTGGCTGTTTTCCTAAGAGGTTATGGTTCAAAATTGGAAAGGAGTGTGAATAATGTATTGCATGCATACATGCAGGAAAAATGTTTTTGTCTTGCATTTGATAGGACAAGTGTCAACTTTAAAGAGTCGATGTGATGCACAGAACCATGCATTTACACTTGCAAAGTTCATAGGGGTGTTTAATATCCCCATACTATCCCATTTCCCATGTTTATGGGTGGGGATTGGGAAACAATTCCACATTATGCTGGATGTGATAAACATTGGTAAAAGCCCAAATAATGGGCTTGGGTGGAATTGCTTTTACACATTGATCAAAGGAACTAAGTTGTTTTTAGTGTGCAATAGGCAAGAGCTGATTATTCAAGTAAACTAGGTCATTGGTTTGAATACTCATGATTACCATGTAATCATGACATTGGTTGATGTGTTGATGAGTCAATATTAGGATAACTAGTCATTAACACTGCAAGCTAGACTTGCCAAGTTCTGGCCAACACCACTAGTAGTCTTGAAATCTTCAGATATTATCGTTATTCATAAAGTCACGAAATGGGCACCATACTAGGATTGAGATAAAAAATTAAGGCAAAAAAAATTCATAGACATAAAATAGGGCCTCAAAACTCATTTAACCATCAATTTTGGTGCTCGAAAAAATTTAATGCTCAAATTTTAATTTGCTGCTTATTTTAGTGTATTGAGCCTATACTAGGCCTTCAATATTGTTATATGACTATGTATTTTCTTGTACTTTTTCTTTGCCCCAGCCTTTAAATATTGCATGAACTTCACTCCAGATGAATTAGGGAGAAAAGGTGAAGTGAAGGCTCAAAGACTGGATGACTTTATAGATAATTATAATATAGAAAACTTGTCTAAAAGTAAAGTTTTGTCATTTAAGCACTTACTTTCATTCAAGGTTTGCATCTTAAGTGATTCAAGACACCTTGAGCCTCATCATCAAGAAGAAGGATACTAATCTTAAGTTTGCCAATTAATGATGACTCAAATTCAAACATCTTGTACTATAAGCAAAATGCTTAGGTTGCAAACTGAATTACATGTGAAGGTCAATCATTCTCTAATTTGAAATCACAAAATGATGTTGGATTTACAATTTTTTAATTGTATTTTTCAATCTCTCTCCATTATGTAATTCAATTATACACAAATGTCTCCTTTTGAAAGGAGAAAAATTCAAGGTTTTTTTAATACAAACCTGATGATCATTGAAAGCATTAACTATGTCTTTAGGGGTCTGTTATTCATGATTGCAACACATGCTTCTAGGTTGGTTTGTTCATTGAAATAATTTTCTGATTCAAGGTGGGTGATTTTCAAATTTCATAAGGGGTCTTGTACATCTAGTTTTCTCCACTTTTGGTGTAATGGCACAAAAAATATTGACCAGTTTACCCCTTGACAGCTCTCACCACAAGTTCATTTGTTCATAATATTAGTCCATGACCTTAGCAAAATATGAACTTGAAAATTTGATTTCTTTGGTCCACATGTTGCTCATCCGTATGGTTTGATTTTTCATTTTTGATTTATTATTGTTTCACGTATATGTACAATGGTAGTAGGTCTAGTAAGATTAAGAATCTTTTCTTGATTTTACTATTTGCAATCCCTTGACTAGGATTTCACCATTTTTGGGTTGGGTTTTGTGTTCTATGGCTTATTGTTCATTGCATTTTTAAGCAACATCTATCATAGCATAATGATAATATTGTCTTGTTATACAAAAAATGGTTTCGAAACTTGTACTGAACATTTTGTAAATGTCGAACAATCTTCACACTATTTATGTATAACCTTTTCGGCAATTTTTTCTTTCTCATATTTCACAATCATTTGAAAGCTTCAATTTTCAAAAAATTTAACTCATTTAATTCACCAAAATCAATTATTTCTAATTGAAGGTCAAGGGCCCAACTAATCAAAACTATTGATTTGTTGGTGTTTCCTTGTAGTTGTCACATGTTTCAAGTAGTTTTGGTAACCACTGGTTGGACATAAGATACAAATCAAAATTACATTGAAGGTAGATGCTGATTGGAATTAGGCATTAAACAAACTTTTTAATTCGATGATTCCTGGTTGCATACATTTGATTTTGTTATAGGGTGAAAGCACATTATAAGGTGTAGAATAATGTATTCACATCATATTATTTTTCAAGGGTGCCCATGTCTAAACTTCAACGATGTCATTACTAAAATTAATTTTCATAATGTTTTTGCATATTACAATAGGCCAAAACATAAAGAAATCAATGCTAAAAAATGTACACTTTTTAAATTTCATCTGATATGATGTTTAAATATAATTATGTCAACAAAGTGTGTAATGGTGTATTTAAAAATGTAAATATACTGCCAAAAAAATTGGAATGATTTTTAATCTTTATGAAATTTGTAATATTTATGAAACCTTCTGATTTCATATGATTGGACTAGGTTTGTGAACAATGTGAAGAATTTGACAATTATCATATCATAAATGAATTTTTTTAGCTTTTAAGGCATTGATTATAAATATGTGGTAAATTAAAGTTTTGATAAACAATCATTTGCAAATGGAAGATGACAAGAAACGTGAAGTGGGCCATTTGATAAATTTTCATTTCAAATGTTTATTAGATGATTAATTCAAACCAAACACGAATGTAGTTTAAAATGAACAATGGGCTTTTGTTATATTATGTATACCCTAAATCTATTCATGATTCCTTAGATTTAATTTTTTAAGTTTTTCAAATAATATTATATGGGTGCATTTTCACTAGTAACTAAACCAATGTTTTTTAAACCAATGCTTAGGTTTGTAAGTTTATGGTTTCAAAATTGATGCATTGATAGAATTTTGTAATTTTTTTGCATGAAGCTATTCATTATTATTATGTTATTAAAATCCAAAATGAAAAAAAGGGGGATTTAAAACCATGATCTTCTGTCTATTAAATGTTTTCATTGTTTAAAGAACTTTTAAAAGGTCTTAACATATTTATGGGAATTTTTTTAAATACACCTTTAAATAATTGTATAATGCTATATCTTTTTCATTTTTTCTTTGGTGATTTGCAAATCACAATTCTAAAAATATTCTCTTTAAATGACAAATTTGACTAACTAATTCACTCCATGGAAGGACTTTGTTTTTGTGACCCTTTTGATTCTTAATAAACAAAATGTATCAATATAACAAATGTTAATTTTGTGAAAATCAAAATATAAAACCCAAACACTAAAAATGAACCTCAAAATTAAATGCAATGCATTTTGGAAAATGCATATTATAGTATTAATTGTGAAAGTGATTAAATTGCCCCTTTTCCCTAGTGTGCTTTCACCTTATATGCAATGATTCTCACAACTTCTAATATGAGCATCTTTGAATGGTAGAAGGTGATAATAGGGGACTAATAACATGAATTTCTTCAATTTAATATCAAAATTTATTGAAAAAGATTTAAACTTATATTTTTCTTTTGCATGTCTCATATTTAGTTCATCTTCACCTTAAAATCTCACCTTGTCTTAATCTCCATTCCATCCAATTTTTATCCATGTTGTTTATCATCTAAACATAAATAAATTTTGTTCAAAACACATATTTAAAATTCATAATTTTAGGTTAAAATTACATTTAAAATTTAAACTAAAAGCATCAAAATGTATTCTAAACACAAATTTCACCAATTTGAATTCATGTTTTTTAAAGATTGTCAACATTAAGATCCTATCCAATTTTGAGAAAGAATGAAGCATATTTGATATGAAAAAAGGAATTTTGTAAAAATAATAAATTAAAAGATTTTCCACAAAGAGATTTTGAGTGCTTTAAACATGCAAAATGATTCTTGAAACATTATAAATTTGAATCAAAATTTTATCATTGAAATTTTACAATTAATGGAGCCTAGTTCCGAAAAGATTGACAGCTCAAATTATTGTGTTTACTTTGTGATTTTTCAAAAATTCAGTAATAAAAGTTTAAACATTGTCCATACCCCTTAGTGGCTCCTTTTATTGTGTTTGCACTTTGCACCCACATATGATATGCAATTTATAATATATATAGAATGTTGAAAACTACACTCAGCACAATCCAATTTTCAAAGGTCAATCCTCATTACAAATCTCGGTTAACAAAGCACCCACCAACATGCAATTCAATCTCAACATCTTGAGCAAGTCTACAAAGTTGATATATTGATGGAAAGCACATGGAGGAATTTCCTAGTGTATTTTGAGGGCACCTTATGAACAAGAATATCCCTTCGAGAAAAGAGGATGAATATTATGCCTACTCCTCTAAGAGTGGGAGGGATCTTATGCTATGTGGGCCAGATTTGAGCACAGTTGAATCATGGGAGATTCACCATAATCCAAGACATATCAATTTTAGAGTCTAGTATTCACATGTGAGTTTTTGAGTGGATTCCAAAATCAAGACAATGGACATCAGGACATCTCTTGGCAGGCACAGGTCAAAGTTGGGAAGAACATTGTACTGTACTGTAATCTGATAAAGAGCTCAAATGCAAAGATTTGCACAAAGATGCTAAAGAACCAGGTAACCCATGTTACTACAGCAGGTGACAAGGATCTTCATCATGCTGAAGTGCTGTATACGGACCACCCTAAATCTCCTTTACTCAGGTCTTTGAACTCATCCATCTTCTTGTGCCATAGTTTTGAGGCCATGATCTGATCTGAAAGTAGACCTATCATATATGTTCTACTCATGAAAAACCAGCATTTTCATAATGTCCTGCATATGTAGAGTTGTTGACATATGCAAATTGCAGGAAATTCAGAATTGACAGGTAAGAGTGCAGTGAAGTGGGTGGGTGGAAGAAGTGCAACATGTATGAGTAGAGTGTGATCATCGTCACTGATTCCGATGATTCTATTGTTAAGAGATTCCAACAATTCGTGTCTTCAGTCCAATCACAAATACTGTAGGTGAATAACAAGTTTGGTCAGGTCTTTGATGAATAGTTATTGAATTTTGAAATTTTCATTTCGAAAATTAAAATATTCGTGAATGTTCAAAGAGATGCTTCATTTTCCTTCACCAAAAAAAAATGAAAAATTTCAAAAATTATTTAATGAAAATTTCAGCATGTCCAAAAAATAATATAATCTTTGCCAAACCTGCTATTCAACTAGGGTGCCAAGCATATTATGTCCAACTGACTACTGAGTTGCCCTCTTCCTGGGTATAGTTCAGTAATAAGGGCTCACTCTGAAGAAATGGAGTGCAGTTGACACTTATAGTCCCACAAATGAGCATATGCGAGCATCCCAGAAATGGTCGTGGTATGGGGTATGTGGTATGACAGCATTCAATACTAAAATTTTCAGTTCTTCACTTGGTTCCAGACCCTACAACCAAACCAGTTTGGAATTGGGTTCTTGGGATAGAGACTGGAATCGGAATCAGCAGTTTTGAACCGATGTTGTATACAAATAAAATGCCATCACTTGGGTCAATCATTGTAATTAACTAATCAAACTAATCATAATTCTTTACTGGCCGCCCTTATGGAGAGCATTAAATCATGTGAGATTTATAGGTCTGAACTAGTATTGGCAAGTTCCCCAGGTTGGGGTGTTTGTTTTAGTAGGTTCAAGTTCCTATGACTTGGATTTGAACCAACACCCTGGTGGAATTAACACAAGAACCAGATCATGGAACTTGGCTTTTGTTAGAATTGAAATTGAAACTGAAATCTTGAAAAAACAATCTTGAACATAAAATTAGGTTTTGAGATAAGAAGCTAACTTTTTTTCTTTTTTCTTTTTGGAAAGTTTACAAGTAGGAAAAACGTTATATATAATACAGATATTTGTAAAGTGAAAGAAACATAGGATTAGTACCCTGAGCTTGGTCATTCAGGAGAGTGAAAAATAGACAAAACCAATTAAAAAGTACATTGCATTTAAATAAGGAGTGAAAACTGGGTGAAACTTAGATTACACTGAATTTTGTGGTAAATTGAGTGGTTTCCTAAGCACCTTCATTGCTATCGCGCTTACTACTATCATAATTATTTCAAATTTTGTGCAATGGATATTATGATATTGAGTTACACCCTTATTCCAATAAAAAAAATTGACTTTGAGAATAGCAAGGTTTGAGGTTGAAATACAAGGTAGGAGGTGAAAGGAGGACCAATGTTTTTCACAGACTTTTTGCGATTTCGATCGGTGCCTCTTTGTATGTAAAAATGAACATTTTTGGCAAACTTGATTTTTTGTTCTTTCACACATGATTGGCAAAAGTAGTGAACTCTTTATATCATTTTGACAATAGTGATTGTCATTTTCAAGGGCATGTGATGATGACTTTTGCATCAAAATAGCAAGTGGTGGCTATGAGAAGACAATTGAAACATCTATATATGATGAAAGTCCAAACAAGTTTCATTGCAAAAATATTATTGAAAATGGGTCAATGTTGTAACCTATAATGCACAAAAGAATGTTTTCCACCCAATTCTAGCTGTATTGAATGTTCACATTCTTGTTTTAAATCTTTAAATATTCACACATCTAGATCATTTCATATCAAAAGCAAATTTAGTTAAGAAGCCTTCAAGGTCAATTGTTAAATGTTCTAGCAATACAAATTGTTAAATGTTTTGTTGGCTAATGACTATCTACACATGTTAGTCATAGAGTGGCTAATAGACACCAACATTTTATCATCAAATATTCACAAAGTGATGAATGTATTTGCATGGCATGAGTGTTCATGTGGCAGTCCAACCTCTCAACATTATCATGTAGTGGCTATCATTGCATGAAATTTAGTGAAATCATGCCTATATTTCTCTTTTTACCCCACTTGTTTTCCTTACTACTTTTACCAACCTCATTTTACAATAACATTTTGACTATTTTTAGCCACTAGGCAAGACATTGAGGAGGACCCAAAGGCAGGCTCACTTTAATAAGTTATAAAAATTTATCTCTGCATTCCCCAAATTTTTTATAAAAAATCATACATATACAATCTCCAATTTTGACAGTGTGTAAAGGTGTACATGGAATTGAACTTAGTTTTTGACCCAAGCTTGGAGGTTCTTGAATTTGAAAAAAATGAGCTAAACCAGAAATTGAATGGTTTAGAAATATGAACAACTGGGCTCAAAACCTCACCCAGAGAATCTAGCAAATAAAATTTAATGAGAAAACTGAGACAGGAGATTCTCTTAAAAAGAGGAAGAACCTTTCGACACTGGTCTGCACTAAGTTTCAGAGTTTCTAAAGCCTGATCTTCATCCAAATTATAGTTTACAAGACTACCTACATTGCAGACAATCGAAAATGTAAATTATCTTGACACCATTTTGGATGCTAGCAGAGCCAAAGGGTACTCAAGTTTACGCCCTTCCATCTGATCTATGTCCCTATAAAAGTAGTTGTCAAGAACAAGAAGATAATGAGAACCTTATGCAAAATGCTAATATAAAGGGGAAGACCAACCATTAGAGCAGATCCACCCACACTCCTCTCTTCCAATGTTTACTGCATCCAGAATAGTGTGCCAGTCATTTCCACACCCACAGCCCTGAAAATCCGCAGCATCACCTTCTTGACGATGAGTGTAAGGGAACCTTAAGAAAACTTGATAAGTGTAGGGTATATGTATACCCTTGGGGGATGGTTCTCAAAATCAAAGAACTGGTTTCAACCATTGACTGGAGCTTCTAAAAAATTGTAGAACTGGTTCTGAATCTTAACCAATCAAGCACTGGGTCAAAGAATCTACTCTAAAGTGTCAGTTCTTTAATATTTCTTCGAAAATTTTAAAGAAACCAGACCCAGAGGTTCTTTGATTTATAATCATCTTGAAACCTGGAATCAAAGAACCGCCTGACACTGGTTCCTTCCTTCCTGCAGCAACAGCTTTTGGCTGAGTTCCCAATTGTGAAGTCAACATCATAAATCTGACTTGCAAACACAAAAAAAGCTGAGCTTTGTATGGAGAACCTGCCTAGAATGACATGACAGTTGGTAACCAAAAAGCATCCCAAACCCTTCTCACCAGCTGGGCCCAGAATTGTGGGATCCTTGGAACAAAGTTTCATTTCAAAAAATTACCAAACAGAAGAAGCCAATTTTGCAAACCTTTTTTTCTAGTCTGTCCCCATGCAGCAAAGCTTACTCATTAATCATGAGTGACATGCAGTATTCTAGCTGTTGGAATTTGCTGGTCCAGATGCTAGAATCACTACTACATATTGTGCCTTTTTGTGAAGGGAAAAACAAAAAACCGGAAGGGTTTGCAAAGCAAAAACAACCTGCCATATTTGCGATGTGACACGCATCGCAACTTGTGGTTCACCAACCATCGCTAATATATAATGAACCTTAAATCATCGCAGCACTTTTGCGACATATATCACAACCAAAACTTTGCGACTCTCTCAGTCTCCGTGCACGCTAGCGATATTCCACAATTTGCACCTCTTAATCATACTCACAACATCGCAAATTTTAAAATACACAAAGTATCGCAAAACACTTTGAGACCCACAAGAAATCGCAATCTTGCGTTATTCAAAGCATCGCATTTTGCATTTGAATATGTATCGCAAACCTTAGCACAAATTTTTACAAAAGTTTCCGATGTTGGACGTATTACAAGTTGCAATGTGCATTAGTTCGCAAAGTAGTGAAAGGGATCTTGGAGAAGGAAGTTTCGCAAAAGGTTTCGCAATGTCATCTGATTTATCACGACCTTTTTTAAGTCGCATAAAATCTCGGTGACATTGAGGTAGTACATGCAGTAGTGTAAAGGAGAGTTGTACAAAGTTCCTAAAGGGCCTACTCCCGGAATTATAAAGGCTGAAATTCGTTAAAGACTTTGACACAATGAACATTGTGGAGTAATATAGAACCACAAGCTTCAATGGCAATTTGCATAAAAATAATGAGTAGTACATTATACGTGGTCATCATCCACCTCAGAGGTTGTGAGC
>Ga0116231_10009481_pt1 | contig 16398 bp, 13 predicted proteins | sample S1TSphgellanicum_2_FD_89695 | JGI IMG/M metagenome (GOLD analysis project Ga0116231, IMG submission 89695) | Host-associated microbial communities from peat moss isolated from Minnesota, USA - S1T2_Fd - Sphagnum magellanicum MG | ecosystem: Host-associated > Plants > Peat moss > Unclassified...
AACGAACCCTCGACCGACCAAATGCGGGTTCGACAACCTGGCCGCAGGCCAGGTTGAACGCCCGAAGGGCGGCCCCGAAGGGGCGAGGCGCGCAGCGCCGAGTAGTCCCTCTCTCACCACCATAAAATCAGGCACTTCCTATTTTGCTTGAGTGTCAACCACAGTCAGCGCGAACTTTGCGTGCCCCCAAGTCACAAACTTTCGCTGTCGCCTGGATAAGTGTCTAGGTTTCGGGTGCAGAGTAATTCGTCCTGACGTAGTTGGCCTTTCGAGTTACGAAGTAGTTTGTTGGAAATCCAACTGTTTGCCGGCGCGCCATCACCTTTACTGCATTGAGCGCTATGTAGCGACTGGCGGCTTACGATTTTCGCCAGTAGACGCTTGAGCCATCAACTTTTGTAATCGGATCGGTAATGCCGTGAGTAGTGCGAAAGTCAGAAATTGCCCGTTCGCATTGAGGAAGCGCATAGTAATCATCAACAATTATGAACCCGCCGCTCGCAACTTTCGAATACAGTGGATTCAGGGCATCCATCGTCGACTCGTAGAGGTCGCCATCAAGGCGAAGAAGAGCCAAGCTGTCAATCGGTGCCTTGGCCAGCGTATCGCTGAACCAACCCTTCAAGAAGATGGTCTGTTCGTCGAGCAGCCCATATCTATGGAAAAGTGCACGCACCTCATCCAGTCCGACTGAGAGCACCGGGTAAAATTTCGCGCTGATATCAAGACCCACATCTTGTGGATGAGTTGATGGGGGCAAGCCTTCGAAGGAATCTGCTGCCCAAATGCGCCGATCGGTAATGCCGTGTGCCGCGAGGAGGCCGCGCATGAATATGGTCGCGCCACCGCGCCAAACGCCTGTCTCGATGAAATCGCCTGGAATTCCAGATCGAAGGATTTCTTCAACACAGTACTGGATGTTATCAAGTCGCTTGCGTCCAATCATCGTATGCGCCAACTCAGTATAATTTCTGAGTTCATGCATAGGCGTCATGGATCCATCCCAGTTCTCCTTGCTCACGACTGTTGTTGTGCCGTCCTGTTTGGATGCACGGATCTTCGCTAGAAGGTCCGGATCGGGCAGATAGATATCTTCGAAAGTGCACTCAAGATTATTCGCCGTGCGTGCTACGACCTGAACAACTCTGGCTTCGTTCTCGATGTAAAGCTCATTCAGAAGAGAGCTCTTTAGCGTCTCAATGTAAAGCTTCGGAAGAGGGGCAATCGTCATATCGCTACTACTCGACTATTGATGAGAAAAATTATGCGCACATGAATGCGGCAGAATAAACTTCTTTAACGAAAATCGCACGCTGCGGTTGGGACAATACCCGACGATGGGTGACTGTGCGCCAAGGCGTCGTGCAGATGGCAAAGTGAAAGCTCCTTGCCGGCGAAAAGTTCGCGGTCAGACGGGCGACAAACGGCTCTGTGAGTGATCCGCTTCCGAAAGAAGGCATTTTAGCTGTGCGTCACCGCTTCTCGGTCCGAATCCTTGGCGCGCTGTTGGCGAGGATATCGGGGGCCACTCTCAAAGTGGGGGGGCATATCAAGGTCTTAGGGCGCTTGGGGAATGCAGCACCAGGAATAGCCAAAGAGGCTAATGCAGCCGCAGAGGCCCTCTCCATCATTGTCAAGGATGCTTTATGCCTCGCCCGATTTGCTTTCTGTGCTGCCTGCCCGAATTGACGCCGATTACTCGGCGTTTGCCGAATTGAAAATACTAGCTAGGTGGCATATGTTATCGAGTTCCGATAATATGATTACATGATCGAAAGTTTCGGCAATCGACTAGCTGAAACCTTATTCTTCGATCGTAAGTCTCGAGAAACCAGAAAGTTTCCGCCCGAGCTACGGCGGTCCGCACGACGCAAATTGCTTTATCTGCATGACGCCTCTGAGCTCGCCGATATGCGGGTTCCGCCGGGAAATCGGCTTGAATTGCTAAAGGGCGAGTGGCGAGGCTTTTATTCAATCCGTATCAATGATCAATGGCGGGTCACATTTCGATGGCACGGAGGGCACGCGGCCGAAGTCCGTGTGGTGGATTATCATTAGGCTGGAAGGGGCGCGGAGGTTCTAAGCATGGTTAGTAAGAATACGGCACAACCTGCAAGTCCGTTTCATCCTGGCGAAATCCTCCTGGAGGAGTTCCTGCTGCCGGGGAAGATTACCCAAGCGGCATTTGCTCGGAAGATTGGTTGGACGAAAGCGCGCCTTAACGAGTTTGTTCGTGGTAAGCGAGGAGTGACAGCTGACGCAGCACTCGATCTCGCGGACGCTCTGGGAACTTCGGCGCGTTTGTGGATGAATCTCCAGTCGACCTGGGATTTGGCGCAAGCGGAACGGCGTCGCAACGCCGCATAGATGTCTTGAATGATCGCGTGAGTTTGGCCTGCCTCTGTCGCTCTTTGTTATGCGCGGTAGTGCCACATGCAACGGGCGCCACGTTGTACGTCATTGAAATTACCAATGTCCTAAGTCGATGGTTGAACTCATAACGCCGAGGTCGAGGGTTCGACAACCTGGCCGCAGGCCAGTTTGAACGCCCGAAGGGCGGCCCCGGGACTGGGTTCCACATCGATTCATTGGTGAGTGACGCGGACAACCGAAAGGATCTCCGCGTCCCTCTAGCGCAGCTTACTTCGGCATCAGCACCGTATCGATCACGTGAATTACGCCATTGCTCGCGACAATATCCGTCTTGACCACGGTCGCATCGTCGACTTTGACGACGCCACCGTTAACCGAGATTGTCACAGACTGGCCGTTGAGTGTCTTGGCGCTCGTCAATTTAACCACGTCGGCCGCCCGCACATCGCCTGCGACCACGTGATACGTCAGAATCTCGGTCAGCTTCTTCTTGTTCTTTGGCTCGAGAAGCGTTTGCACCGTGCCGGCCGGCAATTTGGCGAATGCCGCATCGGTCGGCGCGAAAACGGTGAATGGGCCCTTACCTTCCAGCGCGCCCACGAGACCCGCAGCCTTCAGTGCGGTGACCAAGGTCGTGAACTGTCCGGCCGATACGGCAGTCTCGACGATATTCTTGGCGGGTATCGACATGTCGTCAGCACTGGCGACCGCTGGCGCCGCCAATATCGCCAGCGAGATCAAGCTCGCACGAATTGTCTGCAAATACATCATAAATTTAGAACTCCCGAAATGATGAGATATGTAGGATGCGCCCCGGCCATAGCCACGGCTTTTACGCAATTCGCTTGAAATTCGGCGCTGGATGCAACGCATAACCATGCGGTGGATTTCGCGGGGCCGGACGTGAACCACGTTCCCGTCGCACGGCAGCGTCTCCCGCGCGATCAGCTGGCAAAAACGTGCACTCATTTCTGGAAGAATGAATAACAACAGATCAAGGCATCTATCACGATTGCCTGAGCCTCATGTTGAAGCTCACTCGATGCCCGGGATGACCGCGACACGGAATACTTTGCCTTTCACGGTCACAAAGCGCATGCTGCTGTAGCGACGAGACACCTTGTCAGCATCATTTCGGAGATTCTACGCGGGACATTCCAGTTCCGTGCCGACCCACTCCGATCAAATCAAATCAAGACGAGGGATTACCATGTCGTTTATTGCCTGGATTGTGCTGGGGCTGATTGCCGGATTCATTGCAAGCAAGATCGTGAACAAGTCGGGCGAGGGAATCCTCCTCGACATCGTTTTGGGCATCATCGGCTCCGTGGTGGGCGGATGGTTGTTTCAAACCTTCGGCATGGCCGGGGTCACGGGCGTGAACCTTTACAGTATTTTGGTCGCAGCGGTCGGCGCGATCGTTGTGCTTGCCCTGTACCACGCTCTCGTACGCGGGCGCGTCTAGTCGCGCGGAGCACCCGGTATGGCCCCGCACATCGGGGCTGCGCGGCGGAATCGGTCTTAACGTACTTACCGCTCGCCCGACTCCTGCCAGACGCTGCTTCCATCGTACAGCTGACGGTTACAGGTGCTTTGCAAGGCGCAGAAGGTGGCGACGCCAAGGAAGGCGAATGGGAAGATTTAGTTCCAAGCCAACTCTTGTTTCAGGAAAGCGACTCGGGAATACCATGAGGATCGATCGTGTGGTCACCTCCTGGACGACCTTGAGCTGAAATCCCAAAAAATTCACCTAGCCGATTCGCGATTCTGCGTTTATGTTCCCGCTGTACCGTCTTCGGCCGCGGGAAAGCTCAGGGAATACGGCGAGCAGTGCGCGTGGCGGAGCGTCGTCGAGAAGCGACTTGGTCCCGATCTTGCAGACCGAGTAAGCTGCCAGCGTCAACCATCCCCTTGAAGGGAAGCATGTCCTCGAATTCTCTGGCGCGTGTGTTGGTGGCCGTGCCGCTGGCTCTGCTGGTGGTCATGCTCGCGATCGCCAATTTACGCACGCAAGGGAAATTGGAGAGTTTGCGCGATCACGGCATCTGGGGGACCGCGCAAATCGCTGCCGAGCAATGCAGCGTTCGCGGCGAATCAGTGTATCGGTTTACGACCAGCTCCCGGGACTACGAAGGCGCTGGTTATTGTCCGGTGGCGTGCCGAGCCGCGCCCGAGGCAACATCGACCAGGGTCTTGTACGACAGCCGCGATCCGGATAATTCCGTCTGTGAACCGCTTAACCAGGTCGTCGGCCGCGTGCAGGCATTCCTAGCGCCCTTGCTCTTTTTCGGTTTTGCCGCGGTTGCAGGCATCTTCTGGTTTACGCGCCGTCGGATGCCGAGAATCGTCAAGTTACGCTAGCGGCACCGTGCTGGGCTTGCGCGCCCAAGAAACGTTTGCCGCAGTCCCCTGATTCTTAGAAGTACTCGCTGAGGTACGCTGCCGCAGCATCGGAAATAGCGACGATCTTGTTGGTCGCTTGTCGATAGAACTTGAAATTGAGCTCGGTCCCGGGCTGACCGTCATACCAAGCGTTGAAGACTTTGAGCTCGCGGCGTCCCAAGGGCCGCTTCGCGAGCGCCGTGCGTTTGATGATGACACTGACACGCGGCGCCTGGCGTGCAAGCCCGCGTTTCTTCGGAACGGCCTTGGCGACCGTAACGAGCCCGCGCGCGAGTAGGCCGTTGCCCCCCTGGGTCTCGCTTGCGAACACAAAGACGGTGTCGCCGGGCGCGATCAACTTGCCGCCATACATCGTCTTTTGGGCCGTAAATGTGAAATTCTTGTCGCTCGGATCGACGACCGCCGCCTTGATCGCATACGCCATGAAAGTCTCCGCAGTTGCCGACGCGTGAACTCAATCCTTCGGGGGTTCGCCCGGCACGACGGTCTGATGAACCAACCGACCCAGTCGCCAAAGCTCGAACCTTACCCTCTGGCCTATTTTCTCGCCGCTGAGCAGTCGGTGCAGATCGTCGATTCCGACCACGGGCTTTTCGTCCAAGCGTAGCAATAGGTCGCCACTCTCCAGCCCGCCACGACCCGCGGGACTATCCTTCGGCACCGAGACGACTCGAACGGCGGTCGATTCCGAAAGGTTCAGATGGCGGCGCAGACGCTGCGGAACCGTGACGGTTTGCGCGACGACTCCGAGATAGCTGCGACGCACGCGGCGATGCGCCAACAGTTCCATGGCGACCCATTGCACCGTATCGATCGCGGTCGCAAAGCAGATTCCCTGCGCGGACGCGATGATTGCCGTGTTCATACCGATGACTCGGCCGCGACTATCGCAAAGCGGTCCGCCGGAATTACCGGGATTCAAGGCGGCGTCTGTTTGGATGACGTTGTCGATCAGTCGTCCGGTTGAACTGCGAATACTCCGGCCCAAAGCGCTGACGACACCGGCCGTGACGGAGCATTCGAATCCAAAGGGATTGCCAATCGCGATGGCGAGCTGTCCCACGCGCAGTTGTCGTGAGGTACCGAGGGCAAGCGGTATCAACTCAAGAGGGGCCCGGATCAAGGCGGTATCCGTATGGGAGTCCTCCCCGATGAGCTCAGCCGTGGCCGTGGCACCTTGGATGGTCTCGATCCGGATGTTTTGCGCCCCATGGATGACGTGGCTATTTGTCAGGATCAAGCCGTCCGGCGTCAACGCAAAACCGGAACCCGATCCGGCTTGACGCCCTTGTTTGGTCGTGTGTATCGAAACCACGGATGGACTTACTTGCTCGGCCACATTGGCGACGAGCGTCGAGTAGGTGTCCAGGGCTTCGTCTTCGACAGCCGTGGTAGCCATGAGCTAAAACGCGCCTCTTGGGTCGAGCGAGCAGCGGAGGGGTCGGAGATTCTGCGGTTTAGCAAGAATGGTATGCATGGCTGGGACATGGGGTTCCACAGATCGCAACTCAAGTGGGGTCTGGCGAGCGTCCTGTCGATGATCAGCGCTGCGAGTTTCCTCGGGTCGTGTGCTGACAAATGCGACGGGTGCCGCGTGGTAAGTTATTGAAATATCAGGTGAATAAAACCTTCACTGGGCTCATAATCCCCGGATCTAGGCTGACACGCACACTTTCTCGAGTGGGCTCCCGGAAGACCGCTTCGAGGTCTGCTGTCCAGTATTGCGATGTAGCCTGAACAGTCCAATCCCCGGCACGCGTCCCAGAAAGTGATTGCGGTTCGTTGTCCGGCTTGGCAGTCTCAGGCGATACGAAGAAGGGGGATGAGCCATGCGCCCACTGTTGATCTTGCCACTATGCGTGGCTATCGCGAGTATCGCCACCGCCGCTCCGACACCGAAAGAGCAGTTGGCCACTCCGCCCGCCGACGCGCGCCACTACACCATCAGTTCGACTGCCGGCAAACATGGTGACGTTTGGTCGTGGCGGATGCCCGATGGACGCGTGGCCTATCGCATGTCGATGTCCTTGCGGGGTTGGGTGACCGAGGACGACGAAGTCGTGACGCTGGGCACCGATCGGCGGCCCACGGCCATCGCCATTCGTGGCTACACCGATCAGGGCGATGCAACCGAGGATTTCAGCGTCGACGGCAGCGGCGTCGCGCATTGGAAAACCGCGGTCGATTCGGGCTCCGCGCCGTTCGGCAGCAAACGCTACAATCCTTACGGCGGCCCATGGCTCGCCGGCGACTTGGACATCGATGCGCTGGCCGCCGCGGGCGACAAGGGCGTCGATCTTCTGCCCACGGGTCATGCGAGCATCACGATCGGCCAGCGCGTTCAGATCAACGGTCCGAACGGGCCGAAAACAGTGAAGCTGGCCTTCATTCGAGGGTACGGTTTTGCGCCCGCGCCAGTGTGGCTCGACGGTGACAATCATTATTTTGGCAATGCGGGAGTGATTTCGCTGCTCCCTGAGGGTTACGAGGCGAGCGGCCCCAAGCTGAAGACGATTCAGGATCGAGCGACGGCCGCCATGGTTCGCGCAGTGGCGCACCAGTTTCTAAGCCCTGCCAATCGCACACCGACGCTGATCGATCACGTGCTCGTGTTCGATTCGGTCGCGGGGCAGTATTTGCCTGACCGTGCGGTCTTGATTGCCGGCGGCAAGGTGGCCGCAATGGGCCTCGCAGGGTCGATCAAGCCGCCGCCCGGTACAGTCACGATCGACGGACGGGGCAAGACACTGACGCCGGGCTTGTGGGACTCGCACCAGCATGTCGGCGACGATTGGAATCTCCTGCAGAACGTCGCGACGGGGATCACCAATTATCGCAGCCCCGGCACGACGATCGATGACGCACTGAGCATCTACAAGCGTCGGGCTGCCGGAGACTTGCTCGCGCCCGACGGCAAGATCTCCGTGATCATCGATCGCAAGGACCCGTTAGCCGCCCAGGGCGCATTGACGGTCTCGTCGGCGGCGGAGGCAATCGCCGCCGTGGACAAGATCAAGGCGGCAGGACTCTGGGGCGTCAAGTTCTACACGTCGATGAACCCGGCGTGGATCGCTCCGGCCGCCGCCGAGGCACATAAGCTCGGCTTGCATGTGCACGGACACGTGCCCGCGGGCATGCGGCCACTTGATGCGGTACGGGCGGGCTATGACGAAGTCACCCACATCAATTTCATCCTGATGCAGGCGATGCCGCAAGAGGTGGTCGACAAATCCAATACCGCCGCGCGCCTGGAGGGGCCCGCGAGATACGGTAAGGACGTTGACCTCGATTCCCCGGCGATGAAGGCTTTCTACGCGGAGCTCGCTCAGCGTCAAACGATCATCGATCCGACGCTCACGGTCTGGGAGCCGCTCATGACCTCCGACGGTAGCGCCATCTCGCCGGAATATGCGCCGTTTGCGGGGATCGCACCGCCGGCGGTTGTCCGCGGTTGGAAGATCGCTGGCTATCCACTGTCCGAAGGACTCACGCGCGACGACTACCGCCGCAGCTTCGCCAAGATGGTCGGGCTGGTAGGCAAGCTCCATGAAGCAGGTGTCCGGATTGTCGCCGGCACCGATGGCTACGGACTGGAGCTAGTGCGCGAACTGGAACTTTACCAGCAGGCGGGCCTCAGCAATGCGCAAGCCTTGCAGACCGCCACCATCATCCCTGCCCGGATGACTGGCATGGCTGATCGTACCGGATCGATCGCGCCCGGGAAGACGGCGGATATCATCCTCGTCGACGGCGATGTGTCCAAGGACCTCGCGAACCTTCGCCATGTCGATACTGTGTTCTTGGACGGCTATCGATTGAGTGGCGACGCGCTGCGGCAGGCGAGCGGTCTGAACGGGATGCCCAAATGAGGCGCGCAAGCGCGTTCAGTAAAATTCAGAACCGCCGCTGTCGATGCCGGACGCCTCGGCTATTACCGGGATACGCACCACCAGGTACTCGCCGCCTTCCCAACGGCCGTGGTCAGTCGTGCCCCCCAACAAGCGCGCACGGTACGCGATGAGATCGAACTCGAGATCGCGCACAAAAACCAGCTGATCCCCTGCAGAGATTGGCGCGATCGACCATCGCATATCGATTTTGAAGTCGGCATCGGATGTGGCAACCGCGACGCGAATTTGCGTGCAGCCATGGGTTCTCGCGGCCGCCGCAAGCGCCTCCTCGGCAATCCGGTAAATTTGGTCGCCGGTCGCGGTGCTCATTTCGAATGGACACGATATCTCGTCGTATTCCACGGGTATGCCCAGTTTCAGGGCGGCCTCCTCGCACAAAGCTCCCAAGACGTCGCCCACCGACCCGCGAACAGGTGTCATTGGCGAGATGAGTTGAGCAAGATCCTGTGCAGTGTGTATGGCGGCTGTCAGATAGTCCGTGGCCGTCCTGATCGCATTGGCGACCTTGTCGCTTTGTAATTGCCGTACCGTGCTGCCAAGAAACAGCGAAACGCCCACTAATTCTTGTGCAAGACCCTCGTGCAGCGATACTGCCGCGCTGGTTGCGTCGCGTCGCGAGGCGCCCAGTAACGCACGCTCAACGCGACGTTGCCAGGTGATGTCCCGACAGGCCCAAACGAAAACGCGCTCATCATCAACATCCAGCGTGGCCGTCGTAATGGCGAGAAGACAAACCAATTCGTCGTTACGGATCAGCGCTAATTCTCGGCTGCGCGCGTCAGTACCAGATAATAGTGTGGCCATTTCCTCGGTGGCGCGGTCATCGGCGAAGCGAGTCTGTATCGAGGTGCCGACTAGTTCGCCCAGCGGCGCCCCCAAGATCGCGTGCATCGCGGCGTTTGCGACGGTGATGCGACCCCGTGCGTTCAAGACCAACACACCGTCGTTCATGGTATCGAGAATGCGGGCCTGGAGTCGCAACGCAGTTTCAAGATCGCGCCGGGCCGTGACATCGGTGGAACGCACCGTGACTCCGACCAAAGTGTCGCCATCAAGCACGGGGGTCGCGCGCTGTTCATAGTGGCGCGTTACGCCGTCAGGGCCGCGCCAGGTGGCGTAGAACTCAGAGGATTGACGACTGCTCACGACCTCGTTGACCGCAGTGGCAAATTGGCTCGAATCGCTCTTGGGAACCACATCCGCGAGCAGCTCCCCGGTTGGTGCAGGCGCGCCGGCACGAAGAGATCGGTTGGCAAATTGCACCCGAAGATTGCTGTCGACCAATAGCACGGTGTCCGATAGATTCGAGGTCAAGGTCGTCAGAATCGATGCCTGCCGGCTAAGCTCGCGGCGGAGCCGAATCTGAGTGCGCAGAAGAAGTGCCAATAAGGCGCTCGCAATCAGTGCGCCGAGCGCCACACCCGCCGCAAGGCGCTGCTGCAATTGTCGGTATCGGTTTTCGCGTTCGAGCCGTTCATTTGACGCTTGCAATGCATCTGAGCGTTGAATACCGGACAAAATGGCGGCGGCGCGCACTTGGGCCGCCTCGTTGAGATTGCGCCGATCGGCGATCGAACGTTCAAGATCAATGCGTGCTTCGCGCTCCCGACCGAAGTGAGCTAGCGCATTGGCCCGGTCCTCATAGAAGACCGGGAGCATTGTTGCAGACAAGTCTCCGAGGTGGTGCTTTGCAATATCGTCAAACGTGGCGAGCGCCTCCCGGTACTGATTCTTCGCAAGAGCAATACGGGCTTTGGCAAATGCGAGTCGATTCACCAGATCATAGCGTTTGGCGCTGGCAAAAACTTCTGCGCTTTTCGGGCAACGTGCCTCGGCATCGGCAATTCGGCCCGCGTCGAGTAGTCGATTGCACACGAAGATCCCGGCGATCCCGACGGCCAAATGATCGCCAAGCTGCGATTCAAGGCTAACTGCGCGGTCGAAAGCCTCGAATGCCGCCTGCCAATGTCCTTGGCCAGCCTCAATGGCTCCGGTGCTGTACTCAGCCATTGAAAGCCAGTAGGTGAGATCGTGACGCTGCAGATATTCGGTCGTCTCCGCGATCATTTGGCTTGCAGCGGACCAAAGCCCGGCACGACGGTAGGCATCCGCCAGTTCTAATGCGGCAAATGCGGCGATGTCATCCCAATGATCCGCCTTGGCGAGCCGATAGGCCGTCAAGGCATCGGCGACGGCGAGATCGGTTTTGTCGAGATTGAACTGGAATCCGGAACGCGCCGTGAGCAGGCATGCCCATTCTTTGGAGCCCGGTTGGGTCGTCGGCAGAATCGTGTCGAGTTGCCGCAGGCCGCGCTCGTACTCGGCCTGCGTGTCGGCCGTGCCGTACTCGATTTCAGCGAATAATAATTCCAGCACGCGCGATGCGGCACTGCGCGGCAGAAGACTGAGCTCATGGCGTGCGCTATCGAGTGCGGCGCGGGCGTCGGCCGTGCGATTCTCGTTGCCCCGCGCAAAGGCGATGATCGAGTAAAGTTGCGCCCGGTCCAGCGAGGGTGACGTCCCCAACTCCTGAAGCCGACGCGTGGCGATTGCGATTGCCTGCTCGGGATCCTTTCTTCGGAATGAGTCCAGCTGTCGCATCTCGGCGCTTGGCATTTGAATGCAAGCGATCGACGGGGCCGCGAGCAGAATACCGAGGAAAAGAGCAACGACCGATAGGCGGGCCAGCTTCTGGATCAGCCGCTTTGCGGGGCATTCGCCACAATTTGATGTTGATCGCTGCGCAACGATGTTCGGCACGGCGGCGTATCGATGTTCGTCGCGCGTGGTGGGTGGATTGTTGGTCGGCGCGATCGTCATAGTAACTATTACAATACCGCCCCTGAAATCGGAAAGCTTCTCCATGGATATATCACGAATGTGATATTTCGAATTCGGTTTTCGAGCCAAGCGATGGCAATTTGGGATGTCCGGCAAAGTCCGTCCAATAGTACCTTTGCCGCTCGGTCCGCATACTGTTCGCTGACGAACAGTCGTGGATGGCGCGCGCGCCGTGCGTGTACTCGAGCCAGAGCTAGCGATCGGTCTCGTCGGCGTGCGTAACAGCGCAGGCTAGCGTTGCGCTCATCGCCAGTGTGATCATCGAACTGCGTCCGCGCATAGGCGTGATATTCTCGCGATCAGTTGCGCCAAGCACAGCGTAACTGCCGGCGGTCGCTGACCTTCGCTTGGGTGGAGCGCGACGCTGCAAGATCAAAGGCCAATATGATTGGAGAACTCCCATGATCGCAAAGATATTGAGTATTGCCGCGCTCACGCTTCTCGTCGGCGCTCCAGCCCGATCGCAAGCGACGAGTTCGAGCGACATCAATACGGCGCTCACTCAGCTCGATGCCTATATTCGCGACAGTATGCAGAAGACCCATGTTCCGGGTCTTGCGGTCGCAGTCGTCTATCAGGGCCATGCAGTTTTTTTACAGGGTTACGGAGTGCGCAAACAGGGCGCTGCGGCGAAGGTCGATCCGGATACGGTATTCGAAATCGCTTCCGTGTCCAAACCGATCGCCTCGACGGTGGTGGCCTCGCTGGTGGGCGAAGGCCAAGTCGGGTGGGACGATCGGATCCAGACTCTGGACCCCCACTTTGCGCTAGCGGACCGCGCTGTTACGGCGCAACTGACGATACGCGACCTGTTCGCGCACCGCAGCGGTCTGCCGACTGGCGCAGGCGATGTATTGGAGGATCTCGGTTACAGTCGCCCGGAAATTCTCGACCGGATTCGTTTCGTGTCCTTGGCCGGTCCTTTTCGGCAGACGTATCACTACAGCAATTTCGGGCTCACCGAAGCGGCCATCGCGGCAACACTGAAAACGGGAAAGACCTGGGAAGATCTGTCCGAGCAGCAGCTCTACAGCAAGATCGGCATGCGCTCGACCAGTTCTCGCTACACCGACTACGACAATAATCCCAACAAAGCCGCGCTCCATTATCTGCGCGACGGCGTGTATAAAAATTGGTTCGTGCGCGAAGCCGACGCCGAAGCGCCCGCAGGCGGTGTCAGCACCAATGTGCGGGATCTGGCCGCCTTCATGGAATTGCAACTGGCCGACGGTGTGTTCAACGGCCAGAGGGTGGTGGCGAAGGCCGCACTCGACGAAACCCATCAACCGCAGATGTGTCGGGACGAGGTGGTCCCTGTCCCGCCGGCAAAATGTAAACAGGGTTATTACGGGCTCGGCTGGAACGTCGGCCAGACCGATGAGGGCGAACTCACGCTGAGCCATAGCGGGGCCTTCGATCTCGGCGCCGGAACCGCGATCTATCTGATACCCAGCCGACAAGTCGGCATCGTGGTGTTAACCAATGGGACACCGATTGGCTTGCCGGAGGCTATCAGCCTCTCGTTTCTGGACTTCTTTCGCTATGGACAGGCAAAGAGAGACTATCTCGCGCTACTGAAGCCGATCTTTGACGATATGCTCAAGGAAACGCAGGACTCCTCTGTGGATTACTCGAAGCTGGCGCTTCCCACAAATCCTGCGCCGGCCCGCGGACTTTCGGCATACGCGGGAACCTACGTAAGCGCCTATTACGGGCCTCTCCGGATTGAGGTAGAAGCCAATCGACTCATCCTGCGCTTACCACCGCGCGACGCCTACTACGAGCTGTCCCACTGGGACGCCGATACCTTCACCTATTATTTCGCGAGTGAAAATACCGGGGTCGCTCGCCGCGGGGTCAAATTTCTTGGCGGCGGCAAGCAGGTGCTCGTCGAGAACCTTGCGATCGCGAATGACGGCGTATTCACCCGAGTCGATTGATGGCCGAGACCCGTCCGATTTGCCGCTGCAGGCCTAGGGTCGTCGCCGCGCGGCTTCGACTCGTTGCGCCAATGCGGCGTTGGAGAAGCTTCCGTCGTGGGTTATTTCGTCGCCGATCCAAGGCGGGCGCGGCGGGTCATCGGTCTCGGATCGCATTTCCACTTCCGCGACGATGAGGTCTTCGAAGGGCTCCAAATACTCATCGATTTCCCAGCAGTAACCGGCGTACATGACCTCGTGCCGGACTTTCTCGAGAATGCGTTGTCCGCAAAGCTTGAGCAGCGATCTCGCATCATCGAGAGGGATGGCATATTCGAACTCGTCCCGCGCGATGCCCCCGTCGCGGCTCTTGATCGTCACATAGCCGTCGTCGTCCCGAACCCGCACTCGAATCACCGAATATTCGGTGATCGCGAGATACCCTTGGGTGATCCGCGTCGCACGGGCGACGCTTGCGCGCCAGGTGTCGTTCGAGACTAGAAATCGTCGTTCGATTTCAAGCGCCATGTTGGGAGCTCCTACGTAAATGATCGAGTCTGCATGCCTGCACCGACCGCATCAAGTTGCACTCCGGCGGTGACTCGAGGAACGCCGTTTCGCTCTGGTAAGCTAGGCCATGCGCTCGCCAACTCGAATGCTGCTTTTGGCGCTTGGGCTTGCCGGCTGCGGGCCCAGCCATTCCATCAAGCTTGTGAGCCCGCCGGACGTCGCCGGCACCTCGGAGGAGGGCGCGGGTACGACAGAAGCTCGGCAGTTCGTCGAGGCGCGGACGCTGATTCGGGACCAGCAATACGACAAGGCCGCGATCGTGCTGCGGAAGCTTATCAACGCGCCGTCATTTGCGAGCCTGCCCGAGGATAGGCGCTACGCCGCTCTCAATGCGGCCGTCCGAATCGCCAATTTGCAGCAGCAGCCGACTGTCGCACATGGATATTTGGTGCAGGTAACGGCACTGCCGCACGCACAGTTTGACGTCTGGATGGCACGCGCGAATTCGGCGGCCGCCCTTGGCGACGAGGCGGATCAGCTTCTTTGCGTGACGTCGGTTGCCAAACAATGGCCAGAGCGCCTCGGCGAGATCAATCCGTACTACCTGGCGCAGATCCTGCGAAACGCGCCCCGAATCTCTCGCAGCAATACATTGACGCTGCTTAGGGCCCTCTATGCCTCGAATTGGCATCTCGAGGGAGGGGTGGTACCGAGCAACGCCTGGCTTGAGTTGGCCCTCCTATTGGTCGAGGACCATCAGCTTGCCGATGCGATTGAGGTCGCCAATCGCATCGTGGACGTGCACGCGGTCATTTCGATGCGCATCGATCGGCGCTTCGACGCGATCGTTGCGGCAAATCCGTCCTGGTTCGATGTCGATGCGGCCGCCGAGCGCGAGCTGCACAGCGTGCAAGCAGCCGCGGATCAACAGCCCGATTCACTAATTCGGCAACTGCAGGTCATGGACGCACTCCTGGTGCGACGGCACTATGCGGGCATGCTAGCGGTTTCCGACTCGGTGTGGCTGGCCATTCAGTCGACCAATTTCCCGGAAAAACTTTATACGGACTACGACGATCAGTTCGCCTGGTTCCTCGAATCGCGGGCAACCGCGCTCGAGCGGGCGAATCGCTGGGATGAAGCCGTTGCGCAATTGACCAGGGCGAGTCGATTGAGCGCCGGCGACGGCGGCGATAACGTCAGTACATCGATCACGCTTGGGGCGCTGTATTGCGACTTGGGACGTCCACACGACGCCATTGCGGCCATAGACGGAATCGTGGATAAGCCGAGTCGATTCGGGCTCATGGCGCTTGAGTCAGTGCGACTCGAAGCGGCGGTGCAATTGGGCGACTCCCAGGGAGCGGCGCGTTCGCTAGAATATCTGCGCGTGCATCAGACCGATGCACCGGCTGCTTATCGGTTCGCGCTGATCGTGGCCAACCAGTTGAGCGCCGCTGCGAAACTCTTGGTCGCGCAGTTGCGCGACCCCAATCAGCGAATCGAAGCCTTGCAGGAAGTACAGGACTACGCGGAGCCGCCTGCGCCCGATTGGGCGCTGCAGATGCGTGCCCGCGAGCACTCCGTCATTGCGCGACCCGAGGTGCAAGCAGCGATCCGAAAGGTCGGTCGGGTGGAGCGCTACGATCTGGAGTCACCGTAGCAGGTATATTTAGGCGGCCCAGCTCCCCGCAGCTGGGCCGCAATTCCTCTTAGCGAGGTGAACCGCCTGACGCACTACCGTCAGGCGCATCGGGCGCGTCGACACCCGTCAAGGTACTGATGTACTCGACCACCGCCTCGATCTGATCGTCGGTGATGTTAGCGACGTTTCGTTGCATCAAGATGTTCTCGCGCAACTTGTCGTGATAATAATGAAGCTGTAAGGCCATGTAGCCCTTATGCTGTCCTTGCAGTCGCGGAACATTGTTGGTTCCCGCGCCGACCTCTCCGTGACATTGGGCGCACTTGACGACTTTGGGCTCCGCCACACCATTTTCGTAGATATCTCTGCCTTTTGCGACGAGGTCAGGCTTGTTTGAAGGCTTCCCGCTGACCGGCGGCAGGGCTGAGAAGTACGATGCGAGACCTTCGATCTGCTGGTCGGTCAGAGCGTGCGAGATGCCCCACATGAAGGCGCGCGCATGCGGATCGCTGCGACCATGCTGACGCAGAAGCTTCAACTCGGTTTCGATGTACACCTCATTCTGGCCGGCCAAGATCGGGATCAGCGGCGTAATGCTGATTCCGTTCGTGCTGGTACCGTGACATCTCGCGCAGGCGAAGCTGACGAGTTCTTTTGCGGATCGCGCGCCCGGGTCAGGCGGTATCGAGATCTCCGCCGCGCGAGCAGAGCCGACTACGGCGCCGCAAGAAAGCCCGAAGGCCGCAAGCGTCAGCAAGGAATTGGTGAGCTTGTTCATTAGTAGTCCATCCATAGT
>Ga0116231_10009482_pt1 | contig 16397 bp, 16 predicted proteins | sample S1TSphgellanicum_2_FD_89695 | JGI IMG/M metagenome (GOLD analysis project Ga0116231, IMG submission 89695) | Host-associated microbial communities from peat moss isolated from Minnesota, USA - S1T2_Fd - Sphagnum magellanicum MG | ecosystem: Host-associated > Plants > Peat moss > Unclassified...
ATCCATTGTTGTGCCAACTGGTCAAAAGAAGTCCATAACAAATGTATTCCATGTACTTGGTCTTATGAAAAATCTCTTTTCTGTAAAGAAATTATATGAGGCTAGAGGTGAAATGATAATTAAATCCGAAAGATGTATTTTAAAATCACCAAATGGTGTTATCATAGCAAATTGTATGCTTGAAAATGAGCTTTACAAACTTGGCATCACATCACAAAATTGTGTCAAAACCATTGTTGTATTGACAACAACTCAATCGAATAAGACAAAATTATGGCACAAGTGCTTAGGACACATTTGTTAACAAACTCTATAGTTGGATTTAGAATTTGATCCTAAAAATTCAAATGTGTGCACCGTATGCATAAAAGGAAAACAACATTGTGAAAAAATTCCAAAAAAAGGTGGGTTAAAAGCCATTAATGTTCTAGGCCTTATACATTTTAATGTATGTGGTCACATACAAATATCAACATAATATGGTTGTACTTATTTCATTACCTTCATTGATGACTACACAAGATACACAATTGTGTATCTGTGTATCTTTTACATTATAAGTCTAAAGCTTTTGTCAAATTTAAGCAATTTAAACAATTAGTTGAAAATCAAATTAACTATCAAATCAAAGTATTAAGAGTTGACAATGGAGGTGAATATAAGTTGAAGGAATTCACACAACTTTGCCAAGAATGTCCAATACAACGACAATTCACAATACCATATACCCCACAACAAAATGGGGTGGCATAATGGAAAAATTGAACATAGATGGAAGTAGTTTTAACTTTGTTGAATGATTCAAATCTTCCAAAAGTAGTTTGGGGTGAAACACTCATGACAACAACATATTTACAAAATCGAAGTCCATCAAATGTTATTCAATCAAATAAAATTCATTATTAGTTATGGATAGGACATAAACGTAACCTTTCAAATTTATGAATGTTTGGTTGTTAAACATTTGTTTCATTTTGAAATATCAAAGAAAAAAATTAGAACCCCATATAATTGATTGCATTTTTCTTGGCTATAGTGATGAAATAAAAGGATTTAAATTTACGAATAAGTTTACAAGAAAACTAATTGTTTCAAGAAATGTCACATTCATTGAATTAACATTGACTTAAAATGGTTTAAGCATAAATTCTATGAAAGTTGATGATGTGCATGACATGGAGGATTTACAATTGGATCCCAATTTTTTCAAAACATTTCCACATATTCACAACACAAGGAGTCACATTCAAGGTCAACTTCCCCAATTTAATATTCCAAATATTCAATTTGGGAATATCAACTAAGGACTTGGCGCATGAACACAATCCATCACATCAAGCAACAATGCAATTTCCACATTAATTATGGGTGTTCTAGGAAGTGATCCAAGTATTACACAATCAACTTTTGACTCCAAAGTGATAACACCCATAAGTTCAAGATCCCTTTAATCCACCACTGAATCCCTTTAACCAAAAGTTTTAAGAAAAACAAAGGTAATTGTGGAACCAAATAAATTAATTGAATCTATGCCAAAAATCCATTTACTAGAACATCATAATTACCATAAAAAAACCTTAATGACTCAACATCCCTATGATTGGAACCCAATTCATTTAAAGAGGCATTGATTAAAAAAGATGCACCATTATGGCAACTTGCCATCAATGAAAAATTGACCTTTCTTGAGAAAAATAAAACATGGGAGTATGTGCCACTACCTCTTACTAGACAAACAAGGAAGCTGGTGGATATTAAAAATCAAGACCAATACTAATGGATCAATTAATTGATACAACTTGCACATTTAGTTGCCAAAGGTTATTTGCAATTGAAAGTGTTAATTATGGGGAGACATTTTCTCCAATGGTCAAATTTAATTCCATTCATGTAATATTTGCATTAGCAATTCAACATGCTTTAGAGCTACATCAATTTGATGTTAAAACTACTTTTCTAAATAGCACTATTGATAAAGAAATTTACATGGCCATTCCTAAAGGATTAGAAAAACCAATTGATTCAAAAATTGTTTGTAAACTTTTGAAAGCACTTTATGGCTTAAAACAATAGCCAAGGATGTGGTATCAATGGTTAAACAATTTTTTAATTGATCAACATTTCAAAAGAAGTGATGTCGATATTAATGTTTACATCAATTAATTAAAAAAAGGAATTCTTGCATATGTTGATGATGTTCTTGTTGCCAACAATCAACTACATTTATTACTTGAGCTTAAAAAAATTCTTGAAAAAAAAATTTGAAATTTCATATCAAGGCGAATTACAATATTTGCTTGGACTACAAGTCTTGTGAAATAAACCAAAAGGTTAGTTAAGAATATTTCAATTTAAATACCTTCAACAAGTGTTTCAAAAATACAACATGCAAGGTTCTAAAAGTAAATCTACTTGTTTCAATATTAGCCTTATCTTCGCAAAAGAGTTTGGCCCACATTCTTATGAAAAAATTCTTACCATCAAACATATATTCTTTATCCCCAAACAATTAGTTCTCTCATGCATGTTGTTATCAATTCAAGACCAAATGATTGTTATTATATTTTGGCCCAATTCCTTTCCAATCTAAGTCTTTTACATTGACATGTTTTAAAACATGTCATGAAATATTTTAAAGGCTCTTTTGACATCAACATACAATATTAATCTTATAAAGGAGGAGACATAATACATGGTTACACAAATGTAGATTGGGCATAAGATTGATATAATTTTTTAATTTTGGCTAGGGGTGTGATTTATTTGTCTAACAAAAAAAAAAGATTTGTTGTTTTGTCAAGTACCAAATATGAGTATAAGGCACTTATAAAAGTTATCACAAAGGCAAATTAGTTCCGCCATTTATTCAATAATATTGGATATCCTTGAAAAGAACCACTATAGTTTATCTTCATAATATAAGTGTCATTGCCTTATCTAAAAATCCTAAATTTCATGCTAAGAGTAAACATATTGATATTCAATATCACTATATCTGTGAACAAATTGAAAAAAAATCCATTCAACTTGAATATACTCCTACCACCTTTATGGCAACGGATATATTCACAAAATGTTTATTTCAAGCCAAACACCATACTTGCATGAAATTATTTAGGCATATTCCTCATCAAAGCAATTTGGAAAAAAATTCAAATAAAAAGGAAAAAAAAAATCTAAATGTCTTTGCCCATGTTATGATGACACAATTTTATTCAGATCTTGGTGGGTATGTTCAACCTTTATACCCGTCAAATGTTTTACATAATACTCATTTGAAGCCATCTTCATTTTATGGCAAACCATGGGTTCGATGACCATATAAACAAGATAAGAGTACTCAAACATACTTTTATAATGATCCAAATTGTTCTCGAGCTACCAATACTAGCCCAACAAGATTTGTTAATATGTTTACATAGTAAAAGAGTAGCAAGTGGCCTAAATCTTTCATCACGATCAAGGTTCCAAGGTTATGTTTGCAAAGAAAGTGTGGAAAATGACCCAAAACATTTACAAATTTAAACCAAACTTAATACCATATTATATATCATTTATTATGTTATGGTTAATGGAGGATTCAACTTATCTCAACAAGTTGAAATGTTTATTTTGCACAATAAAAATTACAACTATGTAAAAAGAAGAGAAAGAAGACCAAGACCAAGTTACATAGCTAGAAAGTTTACATGTAGAGATTAAACAATGAACATTAAACCTTACGTCTTAAAGGGGAGTGTTAGTATACATTAATACCTATGGTTTAAGTGACCAATAGTTAAACATTTACAACTTGAAAATGCATAATTCCAATAGTTGCTAACCTTTGTAGATCTCTCTCCTTCTCTTCATAAACATTTGTTATGTACATTTTGGTGCACCAAAATTAAGTGTCTACATCTTTTTTCTCCTATGTATTTTGTATCAGAAAGTTGAACATGTTAGTTAAGACTAAGTAAATTATTATTTTTGTCAAATTTCATTTTTAAAATGTTTTTATCAACTTTTAATGTTGATGGTGTACAAGTTTACAAGCAAAGTTATTTTGTTCCAAGAAGCTTTGTTATTTCTAAAGGCAATTGTTTTTTGTTACAATAAACAAATTGCAATTCAAATTTTTGGCCAAGTTCCACCTCCTCTTACTTGACATATTTCTTAAACAATTGTTGATTTGTTTGTTTAAAATTGTGATTGTTTATGTTTTGAACCAATATGGCGGTCATTTGTTACTTAGTGATGTTTTAAATTCTGCCATATCAATAAGTTTGAAGATGAGGGACAAAGTTGAAATTTCACCAACCTTAAACAATCTTATGGATGATGATTATAGAATTGCCCTTGAATTGTTTTTGCTTGCATCTAACATCAAAAAACAAGTGTATGGTGTGCTAAATTATTCCTTTCATTAAAAAAAAAAAAAAAAACAGAAAAGCTCACAACATGTTTTCCTTAATATCAGATCAAAGATTTAAAAGTTTTTGTTTGGTATCTTTATTCATTGATCATGAACATAGTATTTCTATTATTGAGGAATATGCCATAAAATCATTACAATAAACCCCCTTTATAATCACACCCATTTTAGTCACATTCTTGTTTATGTCATAGTTTTTGGTAACCATCCATTTTAGTAAGAAACACCATTCTTTAAAGTCACTATCACACTTGTTAGTAACACAAAATATTTACAAAACTTTCTTTGTAAATGTGACTATAATGGGGGAAATCTAGGACAAATATTAGTGTTTTGTAAATTGTAATTCCTTTTGGCAATTCTAGTGTTGCTTTGTGTTCAAGTTGTGCAAATTAACAACAATGAATCCAATTGAAGAAAAAAGAAAAAAAAACTTTCTAGTGCAAACAAGCAAGAGATATGTGAACTTGCTAAGAAAACATAAAATCTTAATTAAAAAAATCTAGTTGACAAGATACACAAGCTATTATTAAAGAATTCAAATTCAATGTAAATCATCACATTAAAACATGCAAAAATCACAACCTTCTTCAAGTCTAATAATGCATAGTAGAGCTTAAAATAACCCATGTAGGAAATTTAAATAGTTGATGCCTTTACTTTAGCATAAAATAGTTGTTTTGTAAGGTCTTTTTTGCCTATAGTCACAATCTTGTAAGGGTTTATATGGAATGTGACTATACACCTTTAAATCATAATTCATTAATGCCAAAAAAAAAGTGGTCACTAAGGGTGTGATTATAAAGGGGGTTTATTGTATATTTTATGCTTGTGAAATGTTATCATCAATTGCATCCATAATTAACAAATAATGAAAGTGTTTTAGTAAAGGAAGGGGTCATAGTAGATTACAATTGAAATATCTTTGAGACGACTGTTAGCACAAATGAACCAACCAAGGAACTAATCATCATAGAATTATTGATATTTAAAAAATACCAACTACATGTAGAGGAAATAAAACATCCTTTGCAATGGTGGCAAAAACTTAAATCTATGTTCCTTATAATGGGTTTTCTTGCTCATAAAATATTAGGCATTTTGAGATTGCAAATATAAATTGAAAAAATCTTTTTTTAAACCAATATATTCATCAATTTTATGAGATGTCAGTTATAATTAAAGAAAATTTAAAAGTTAATATTTGTTAACAAGAATTGACTTTAATGATTCAAAAGTTGGTTGCAAAACATCTTTTAATTTAATAATATTCATAGACAAATGTAAACTTAGAAGAGGAGTTGCAAAAACTTGAAGGTGAATTTGAAAAGAAAAAAATTATGAACATGTGAAAGTTTGGAAAAGAAACTTGATTTTTTTTTCCTTTTAAAAATAATAATAATATTGATTATTTTCAATTTTTTGAATTACAAGAAAAATATCTTTTAAAATTTTTTTTTTATAACTAAGTTGTGAAAATTGGCAATGTGGAAACAATAGGGGGTTTGTTTTCCAAATTCTTGAAACCTTAACCAATTTTTTAAGAATTTAAAAAAAAAAATAAAAAACCATTTTTAGTTCTTTGAAACTAGGTTAATGACTAGAACCAACAATTCTCATGAAAAAGTGAGAATTGCCCAAATTAATAGTATACAAATTTTTCTTCTCTTTTGTCATATGAAACAACTTCTAATTGAAATAAATTTGTAAAAAAAAAAAAAAACTCATTAATTGAAGTTAATAAAATTTCAAAATCTCCAATTAAAAATTAAAATTCTGTTTTCTTTTGAAAAGGAGTTGGTGATCATATAAAATTTAAGAAAAGAAAAGGAATAGAAATTAATTATTAAAACAATTCATTCCCATCTTGGATTAAAGAACACAAACTCTGGAAACATCAGATGGTTCAGATTTTTCTTTTTCTTTTTATCATATTTAGTCAAAATAAATTTTTAAAAAATGATTTCATTAATTGAAGTTAGTAAAATCTCAAAACCTCCAATTTAAAATTATAGATCCTTTTTTAAAAAAATTTCAAAAGGAATTTGGTTGTCCTACAGTCTATCAAAATTAAGAAATGAAATTATTTATTTTTTAAATTAGGAAGATCAATTAATTCACTAAAACAATTCCCCAATTTCCCCTCATGATTCCTGCAGGACAAAAACAATCTCTGGAAATTTCGGACGGTTCAGATGCACCAAAAAGTCGACCACCCCATGGATGTGGGCAGGACGAAAAAAAACAGTTTTAGGGTTTGGATGAAAAACATTTTTTAGGGTTTGGCGCTCACAAATGGGACTGCGCTTTGTGTTATTTGCGAGTAACGTGTTTTGCGTTTGCGTAACTCCTCGTTTGCCGTGCCGGCTGTTGTGACCAGCCATGACGACGCGGCTGAAGAAGAACCGGAAGAAAAGAGGCCATGTATCGGCTGGCCATGGTCGTGTGGGGAAGCACCGGAAGCATCCAGGAGGAAGGGGAAACGCGGGAGGTATGCACCATCACAGGATTTTGTTCGACAAGTACCATCCGGGTTACTTCGGGAAAGTTGGCATGAGGTACTTCCACAAGAGCATGAACAAGTATCATTGCCCTGTGGTGAACGTGGACAAGCTGTGGTCATTGGTTCCGGAAACTGTGAAGGAGAAGGCTGACGGCGAGAAGTCGGCGCCTTTGTTAGACGTGACGCAGCACGGCTTCTTCAAGGTACTCGGGAAGGGTGAACTACCGGGACAAGCGATGGTTGTCAAGGCTAAGTTTTTCTCCAAGCTTGCTGAGAAGAAGATCAAGGAAGCTGGCGGTGCTGTCATTCTTACTGCCTAAATCTTAGGTTTCTTTTTGTAAGGAATTGAAAGGATCTTGGTGTTTGAATTCAACATTGCAGCTGAGGTTGCAGACAGTGGTAGAGTCGTTTCAGAGATTTTTAGAAGCAGTTCTAGTAAGGACTGCTGATGATTAAGGTGATTTGTGGGCGGCCCATGTACTGGAAGGATGACCTTAAACAGATTCTCTTTCTTTAGCGACCTGCATTTTCCTCAAGGCATCTTCTCCCTGTTTCCTTTTCATGATGATAGATGGTATCCGACAGCTATTTCTTGACTCTATAAGTGGTCAATGCTTTGCGACTTCTTTGTCAGTACATCAAGTCTGTTTAGAAATAATGTCAAAGTAGTATAGCTTCCAAATTCCCATACAAACCCTCTCTGTTCTTCTTGTCTATTGAAAATCAGCAGAAGTTGAAACTACCCTTCGTCAGTTTTAGAATTGCAGCTGAGTTGATTTGATGCCTCTTTGTTTTAAGGTTGACTTCTTATCAATCAAAATTCTGCTAAATGATTTAGGGTTTAGGGTTTAGGGTCCTGCACCCTCTCCCTCTTTCCTTTTCATATGTGTGCAATGCCCATTGCCATCATCCCTGTCTTTCAGGACATTGCAAATGTCTATCAGCTACAAAAAAAAAGTTTTTTGATTCTGTTGTACTTTAAGAGCTCTAACTGGAATGTTTATCTTACTGAAATTGCAATTGGTTTTGTTGTCTATGCATTTATTACTGCTTGTGATCTTTATGCCTTGGCTTGGAAGTGGTGCTGGATCTCACTTGTGTTCATCAGCTATGCATCTCTAGGGTTTCTGTCACAATGAAGTGGGTAGCTGATTCTGACTGTTGAAAGAAAAACCTTGAGATAGGGACTGGTTTATGTTTGATAGAGCTGCATCACCAATGGTGTTCTGAGTTTGTGGCTTGAATTGCATGTATACAGCTTCTGACTCTGGGTAAAATGTTCTGAGGCAAGGATTTGTAGTGAGTGTCTGTTTTTCAGACCCAATTTTCTCCTTGGGTTTTGATGGCAACAGAGCATCAGAAATAGTGACCTCTGGACTTCTTTCTGACTGGTTTTTTGCATTTGGTCTTCCAGATGACATACTTCTGATGTTCACCCAGTCTTGATCTGTTCACATATTTCATTTACTGCATTACAGTTTTGAATTTGGCCAAACCTCCCTTCCTGCTGTCATGATCTTGTTCTAAGGTATTGTTCAGAACGGACTCTGTTGCTGGTCAGTAACAGAGCTAGTGCTTACTGCCAATAATATTTCTGTGATTCCCAATGCCAAGTATTAGGTGTCAAAGTTTTTGTGTAATCCAATTTGCAGTCCAATGTTGAAATTTTATCCAAGTGGAAAGCAAGCAAATAAGATGTATTATGAGCACAAGACCAGATGATGCCTGCATATTTGGATGTCAAGATCTTCACTTTGCCACAACTCACCAGGTAAGACACATTTCAAAGCTTATGATTTGGCAGCCAGTGTATATTGTAGCAGATTCTGCCATTTGTTTTGTTTGAGGGACTGAGTTCTCTCTTGGGTGCGGCACTGGTCAGGTGCTGTTCATCTTTCTGCAGCATTGTGCACTGGCTATCTAAAATGTATTAAAATGTTTAGAAGTTTTGAAATCTTCCCCAAAGCTTTTGGCCTGAAGTGATTAGCCTGCTGGAACTGAGTGAACTCAAGATGTGGCAGGATCTGTTGCAATGCACAAGAAACAGATATTTGTTGTTACAAATGCTACCAGTCAAACATTTCTTTAACATGAGTCTCACTTCACATGCATTAATGTATGGCAGGGTGTAAGCAATTGCAGTGTGGTGGGCGCCAAAGAGGGGCTCAAGAGCTTGGAGAGAAAAATGCAATGAGGGGGAATGGATACATCAAGAACTATGGTGTGGTTGAAGAATTATAGTCAGGGTCCAGGAGGCCCTGCTCTCAACCCTCTATGTAAGACCTCATACACCTTACTGTAGATCCTTTGTTTGTACAGTGGCAAATTGAAATGAAATCAAGCTTTATTACCCTCACAAGCTTTATTCTAGCTTGAATGAGGATACTAGTGTATTTTGGTGTTAGCTATGCCAACAAGCACTACTGAGTTTTCTCTTTGCTTTTGCAAATGTGCCAGAAACTCCAGATTCCATAATTGTTGCCCAAAATTTTGAGCATGTAGTATGTGTACTTATTTCCACCTATTGTTGTCACAAGCTGATGAAGTCAGTGGCAGAGTAATGGCAGAGGCATGAGGTAAGCAAAAGTGTTATTGAGGGGTCTCCTCATGGATGTGCAATCTTATAGATCTGCAAACTGATCTGGACATTGAAGAATGTCCCAACATCATTTTAGATTCTCTTGAGAGAGTACAATGTTCTTATAAAGGTATTCCACGAAGATCAAGGAATTAGTAGCTATTAGTTGGCTGACTTTGAAGCAACTGTGAAGCAATCCTGTACACCCCAAAAGTCTCAAATTTTTTTAGGGTTGGGAGTAGCAGCTTTTTTCACGATTAGATCAATTTAGCCTTTTTGCATACAAAAATGTGAAATCTTGTGCTTCTGATTCCAGACATAATATATGTATGTGCAGCAAGTGGCAAGTGGATATCCAAATGAAGGATTTATGTATGTACCCCATTCTACCTGACTACTCCTGCTGATTTATTTACAAATTGTTGCAAAGAACAAAGTATTGAATGGAAAAAAAGAGGTATTTGGTTTGAGCTTGCCATGAAATTGGGAATTGCGTAGATTCATCAAAATTGGAAATGGGATTGCACTTGGGCACACAATTTCCAGCTCACTGTGTGACTTGATTCTTTTCGTAAATGAACTGATTTGGAATTTTTTTTCAGACTATTTGGTGTGAGCTTTCAATGAAATTGGGACTTTGTGTAGATTCAACAAAATTTTGAGTTGTGATTGGAAACAGGTTCACACTTTCACACACATTTTCCATCTCTCTGCACTTCCAATTCTTCACCCAACACACTGATTTGGATTTTAAGTTTTTGGGGACTAATTTGGTCTGAGCTTCTAATGAAATTGGAACTCATGTATCCGATTCATCAAGATTTGAGTTGTTGTCAAGATTTGGAAGTGGTTCACACTTTCCAACACAATCGTCGGTCTCTCTGCCTGACTTGATTCTTTAGTAAACACACTGATTTGGAATTTTTTTTTTGTGGGCTGACATTGCTGGCACTTATACATACTCCAAAGTACATTGTTTTTGCATCATGGTGGGGGAGGAATAGAACATCACCTTTTTTTTCGGTTTCCTTCTACAGTTTGCATATGCACCCACCTTATTCCTGCACTAACAAAAACCTTTGTTTTCTACCTGAGTAGTAGAATGTAGTATCCCCACAATTCAAGAGCAGAATATGCTCCATATCTGCTTTACAACTAAGTAATTGTTTTGTTCTGACATAGCTTGTTCTTTGTTTTGGGAGTTACAGTGGCAACAAACCTAGCAACCAACCAACCAACTAACCAACCAACCAACCAGCCAGCCAGCCAGCATGCACAATAAGGTAGCATGGAGGGAGAGGGCGAGGAAGGGAGCTTTTGACAGATTCTACTCCATGATAAGGTGCCATGGAATTTTGTCATACCCACCCTCCTCTCAACAAACAAAAAAGCTTAGAGGAATCCACACTAGGTTGGGTTTCTTTTTTTTCTTTTTTTTTAATAATAGTTTTTAAATCATTTTAATTTTTTTGATTAATTAAAAATTATTTTTATAAATTTAATTAATTTTCATTTTAAAAAATTAATAAAAATAAATTATTTATTTATTTATTTATATTTATATTTGACAATTTTGTGATGTAACCACAATAGGGATCATCCATGAGGGGAATTAGCCAAATTTGGCTATATTGTCAGCTAGGAAAATAGAAAATTTTAAGAATCCTGGTATATTCTGGCAACCTGCTGGAACCTAATGGTCTAAATATGACATTTTCAGAATTTTTTCCCCTTGAAATCTATATGGTTTTTCCCTTGAAATCTATAATTTCCCCTCTTTGATTTTGGGCATTGTAAAACAATTGGGGAAATTAGGGTGCAAATTGTACAAACTATATAGATAACACAAAAGAATGTGATTTTTGGGCATTTTTTAAAAAAACATTTGAGGAAATTAGGGGGGAAAATATACAAACTATATAGAGAACACAAAAAATGTGATTTTGGGTATTGTAAAAAAAATAAAAATTGAGGAAATTAGAAGGGAAATGTACAAACTGTATATAGAGAACACAAAAAAAATGTGATTTTGGGCATTTAAAAAGAAATTAGGGGGAAAAAAATGATTTTTTCTGTTGTTGTTTTGATGCCTGGCTTGTCGCTTGTAAGTAAGAGAGTCTGTCAAAATTCTTTACTTGGGGATATGAGCTTTGTGCATGGAAGGTATGTACTACTACTACCCTAGTACCTAATCTGGTTAGCCACAAATTAATAATTAATTTTTTGGAATTGCCAAAAAAAATATTTGAAAATTAAAGTGCATGCCATGCCATGCCAAAAAATCAGAATCAAGATCTTCAAGCACAAAATAAATAGCTTCAATTGCCAAATTGTAAATTATTATTATCATTTCAGACCAAAAACTAATTAATTATTTTTTAAGCACCTTGATGCTGAACCCTAGCCAAGGTACTAGGGTTTATGTTGAGAGTCCCCAAAAAAACCTTTCAATCAAGAAGAGCATTTTATTATTCAAAGCATAGTTCTCGTGTTCAGATATCTTTTGAGTATTGACACATTATTCTCCTTGGTATTACCATCATCATCATAATGACCACTCTAATGGATCCCACCAATTTCTTTTTGCTTTTGCTTTTCTGGAGATTACTCTAAACTCCAACTTATTTCTATTGAGGATTTCATATAAGTAAGTGGATCCTTGGGTCTCTTACCTTAAATTAGAGTTATCTGTAAAGTAAAGTAAAGTTGCCCTGTCTTCACCCTGTCTGTCTTTCGGCTTGCTTTCACCCCCTATCCCCTCTTTCAGTAATGGTATCCGCAAAGTAATGAAATTTTATTAAATCTCAGTATGAAATGTTGAAACTCAGCATTTAATGCACAAGGTTCGAGAGCAATTATAGTGCTTGGACAGGTGGGAACAGTCAAAATATATGTAGCAGCAATGGGGGAGCTCAGGAAAATGGAAAGACAGGATGGAACTCAGGTTACCACCGAAATTGGTGAAAAAACTAGTTTGGGTCTCAGTTATTTCGTTTTGTAAAATTTTCATTCCCAGTTAAGCAGTTGATGGCCTAATAATATGTCGAAACTGGTTGTTCTCGCCCCCCCCTAAGCGCCAGACTTTACTAATAACCCTATTGTGCCTTCATTTTTTCATGTTCACTAGTGTAGCCTGTGCCATTAGCCCAAGCATGAACACATTCTTTATTTTTTACATTTTCAAAAATGGTTTTAAAAAAGAATTCGGCAATGTGAACACATTGAGGGCTCAACCGATTTTTTCTTCCAAACCCATTTTTTGCAATTTGTTTGAATTTCCAGCAACAAAATCAACATGAAAATCAATATCTTCCACACCTTAGCTCCAAAAATTGTGAAATAAACTTTATTAAATCTCACTCACAAAGACTTCCCAACAACACCAAAAGCACACCCAAATTCCAATACAGTTTTCAGTTTAGACTTTATTTAATTTTCATTGAAAGAATGGTTCAATAATCGATAGCTTACAAAGATACCAACAACACGACATGAAGTGCATGGTTTGGATTTGGGGTCATAATTTGGCACTTTTCTTAGGTGGGACAAGCAACCATTTTGGAGGCTCCACTATTTGTGTCTTTAGTGACCACTTTTAACATGAGTTGAGGGTGCGAAAATCAGTTGTGCTTTGATATAGGCCCTAGATGAACTCATTACCACCTAACAAAATGATGTTGCCTTGCCTTGCCTTGACTTGCCAAGCTTTCGAATGTTCTTGGGTGTATCAGGATGGTTTCATAGTATGTACATTAATCATTCACATTGTCACATAATATTAGTGTATGGTGTACCATCGGCTCAAGTGTGAACTAGTTACCCAAGAGCTATCCACTAAAATTGTGGATCAATAATTACCCATCCTAGTGGATAATTGTTAATTTGTAGTTGGTGAATGTGTGCAAACACAATCAAAGGAGCCATTGGTGCCTCCCAAGGCAATTTTTGAGCAGTTTTGACAAGCTAATGTGATAGCACAAGATTGGTCAAAAAAGTCTTGAAATAGTGTTAAATAATGGTGGTTAAACAATGTTTTTCATTATGCTAGAAAATATTGGTTATGGGATTTAAAAAGTGTTGAAATTTATTTAATATTTGTTGGATTACTTAAACAAACTTATCCAAGTGTTAAATTGATATATTAAAAACAATGTTACATAAATACAACACACATTCTCAACATTAACTTAGTTTATGAAACTTCTAAACATGTCCCAAAAAAATCAATTATGCTTTAAATGGCTCTTATTAACATGGTTGGACTAGAATGTAGCTTAACCTTGGAAACCATTTGATTCTATGCATGAATATTGGCCTTCAACATGTATGTTTATAATTTATTGGAAAGCCCATATCTAGCTTCATCACTCAAGACTTTGTTTTTCTATTAAACTTGGAAAGAGCAAAAACTTTGTTTTTCTATCAAAACTTGAGTCTTTAGTCTTTTTATTTCATCTTTGGTATTTCTATTTGGAATGTTCATGATTGATTACATGGAATTTCATGAGCTAAGTTCATTGAATAGTTGATGATTCACTATTGTTTAAAACAATTCAACACAATTTATAAACATGGTCTAGATGTAGGGGAAATAGACCATTCAATTATTTCATTATGCAAAATAGTTATTACTCTTAAAATTCCAAACATTATTCATCCTAGGTTAAAACCATGTTGGACTAGAAATAAGGGTTTCTTAACATAGTGATTCAATTGTTTTGGTTCAACATGCTTCCAACCCACCATTATGGTTTATAAGGCACTTCCAACAACTTCTTTTGCTTCCATCAAATTCACGTAAGAAATGAAATCTCTTCACAACAACAAAAGAAAAAGTAAGAAATGAGCCTTTTATGATTCAAATACTTATGCAATTAAGTTGAAATTCATGATAGTATTGGATCACAAAAACATAGGGTTTGATCAAATATCTATAATAGTATGAGTCTTTAAATGATGCTCACACATTTTGTGACCTAATGGTGGTAATGTTTGGCTACGTTCAGATCAGCCTTTCATGTGCACATTGGAATCTATGCACCAAGAAAGTGTATAACGTCACCAAATGCCAAATGGCCCACAAGAATGTCCTCAACTATATATTAAGTAGGTTTGAACCCCAAGGTTGAACCCTATGTGAGGTGCAACATGGCCATCATTCACTTGCCAAAATCCTTTGGTTTGTTAAAATTTGTATTCAATTGAATTGTTAAAATAACACAAGCATTCATGAATAATATTTTGACTATGATAAATAGCTCTTTAATGGACAAGTTTATGTTACATTTTGACTATTGCATCCTTTACTTGATCACATGATCTTCATGTAAAATGCAAAATATGGGTCACAACACCATTGATCAAACAAAATTTACACTCTCCATGGAGTCCTCCACTAATAATCACAAGCCTTAAAATTCCAAATAACCCAAAAGAGTTGTGAAGGTGTCATGTTGGAGGAATGATTACACCCAAGGCATCTAAAGTTCCATAGTTTTGTAAACTTGTTAGGTTGGAAATTCCTAAAACATTATGAGATAAATGGTTGGAAGCCCGAATGAAATGATATTATAAGCCTTAAGGCTTGGTATTTGGTTTACAAAGGACATTCAAGAACAAAAATTTGTAAATTAAAAGGAAACTAGTGCAAAAATAATAACTTAATGCATCGCACAATGTAAATCATCTACACCTCACAATTTTATGAAACAAAATTTGATAGTGAAAGAAGAGCCATTGTGATGTTATGTGGAAACCATTCATGGCTTCCTCACATTTTCGTATTTTTAAAAGTTGAATTGTAATTTGCTCATTCTTCACATTGTTCAGTGAATATCATTAGTACAATGTTATTAAAAACCTACATGTTGTAAACATTATAAAGTGAATGTGAAGATGTGACTCAAAATAAATAGCCATATTTGTTCAATCTTGGGAGGGACTTTTGAAAAGAAAAACAATGGATATTTTCTTTCTTTTGGTGTACCAAGACTAATGTTAACAAACACCATGAAAGATTGCAAAAACCTACTTGCACTAGTCTAATCCTTGTGGTCCCCATCCCCAATTTCATTGGAACCACCATTACTTGGGTGCTATGCGAAAACCATGGGATCCCACTTTCACTACGACTAATTGGTCAAGTAATGCTTAAGGGCACCATTGACCACATTAAGGTTATCCAAATTCTCTATTGGGAAATTTGCAACACCTTGATGATCATTGGTGTTTGCAAAAAAGTTCATTTCATGTAATGGAAAGAAAGGACTCTCGCATGGGATGTGAGAATTTGCTAGATCTTTTCTATTTACCTCAAATAAACAATAGGAAGAGTTGACACACAAGAAAAACACAATACAATGAGTTGAACAGACCCAAAACAAGGTTGAATATTTGAGCAAATAAACACAAGCTTAAACTCAACTCTTACAATAGAAGTGGCAAACTTCAACACAAAAGGTTATTAATTGAACAAGCTTTTGTAGGGTGCAATTGTCTTGAAAAAAATTGTCCTTATGATGGCATGTGTGTCAAGGTTTGATAAAATACCATGTATTTTGGTTAGATTGCTTTTGAATTGGTCTTGAGTTGGATCACAATATAAATGAAAGATATGCAAATGATTTGAAAAAAACTCATCATTCCTTGACCAAGAGTTGTTTTCATGGTAACTATTATTGCAATTGTTCCAACTATGAACATATGCAAAAACATCAAAAGATTTGAATAAATTGATGCACAAATTGACACTAAAAATCTCACAAGTATTTTCACATAAATGAACTAGAATTGAATGTTTTAAGTTGCATTCTTAGGTGATATGACCTTCAAAATATATTGTTGTACATAGATGACTTCAAGTTATCAAATATTGCATTAATTGATGTGCAACAATTTAATTG
>Ga0116231_10009483_pt1 | contig 16396 bp, 9 predicted proteins | sample S1TSphgellanicum_2_FD_89695 | JGI IMG/M metagenome (GOLD analysis project Ga0116231, IMG submission 89695) | Host-associated microbial communities from peat moss isolated from Minnesota, USA - S1T2_Fd - Sphagnum magellanicum MG | ecosystem: Host-associated > Plants > Peat moss > Unclassified...
ACAAAAACCCTTTATATAGAGTGATCTTAATTTTTTTGTTTTTTTTTGGGAAAAAAAAAAAAAAATTACAAAAAAAAAAAAAAAAAAAGCTGATCACAATTAATCAAAAAAATGCCATTTAGTATGTTGGTTTATCTATTAAGGAAGATTGTTTGTTTGTTTTGTTTTGTTTGTCACATTGAGATCTCTCAAAGATCTCAAACTATAGTGCCCTCGTTGGTGATCTTGGTATTGTTGGAAAGCCCTCGATGAGTACGGGTACATCAAAGGTGGTTTGGTAATGTTTAGACCTATAGTGTAAGAGTTATTGAATATTGAACAAATTTGTCAAAAAAAAATAAAAAATGTAAAATAAATATTTTAAGGAATTCAGGGAGAGCTCTTGCACTTACTATGGTTGGAAAGCCTTTTTCATGGGTAAGATTTCTTGGAGGCAATTTCATAAATTTTTAGACCTAAGGTGAGGGGGAGATATTAAAATGTGAGTAATTTTCATCACTAGAAAATTATTTAAAATTATTTTAATTTTAAAATTTTAAATATGACTAAATTTTCTCTTTTTTTAAGGAAATTTTTGCCAAATTTTTTTGATATCACATAATTGAAAAAAAGGAAAAAAAGAACCTTGTTGGTGACCCCACCCCACCTCCCTCCCCACAAAAAGAGAATATGCTGTTGCAGATTCTTAAGAATACAATAAAAATTATGGGGAAAAAAAATTGGGAAGAAATTGCCCCATTTAATTAAATTGATTTTTTAATTCAGGGGAATTTTGTGACTAGTATGTCCCCCATGATTCTATTGGTTGGGACATGTCTGACGTTAACGGATGACAAAATTAGCACTAAATCCTTATTGGGATGCTCATCAATTGATGAAATGAAAAAAAAACCCAAAAAAAAAGGAAAAAAAAAACTTGCATGGGATCGTAAAGATTATTTTAATTTTCAATTTTAAAATCTTAAAATAAAACCATGCAACCAAAACATTATGAATACATGTGACAATAATTTTTTAAAATAAAATAATTTCTATCGTGTACAAGCTTTTGTTTTGTCACCCCTAGTCCTAGAAGACCTTAAAGATGATTATTATTCAAACACCTTGAGAGTGGGTTGATCTAATTTTTGTTGAATTATGCTCTTAATTAAAAATTAAACAAAACTCTAAGGGATATAAAATCTTGATTAACATTTATGCTCCCAAATTATACATTTAAATTTATATACAACATTAAATGTATAATATTAGTTGTATATATTCAATTTCATGATGAAGCTTTGTTTTGTAGGGTTTAGGGTTTAAACCTTGGGTCATCCAACCCACTAGTGACAAATTGTGGTCAAATGGGTAGTAAGAGCATTCATAGAGGAATAATTGTTATGCATAATTATTGATCAAGGAGTGCCTCAACACTCCTCCCATCCCCACCCCCCACACCAACATGGGCTTCATTCCAAGCTTGAATATGCAAGGTGAAAAGGCTACAAATGTTCTTTTGAGTTTCAGAACAATGTGTGAGGTTTGAACTTTCTTTGAATTCTTAAGCATCCACTCATCAACCTATGTACCCTAACAGAGCCAAAATGAGATTCTGACTTAAATTGCAACACTTTTCCAGAGAACTCTTTAAATGTGTAGTCAGTAGACATGTATGTGATAAAACACTACTACCCCAACATGTGACCAAAAATACAAAAAAAACACAACCAGTTCTTTAGATTGAATAACAATTGTGGTTACTGAGAGTACTGCTTCTAGCAGAAACATAGTGACCTCATTACTCATTCACTCCACATGATATCCATTGTTGCAAAGCCTTCATTCCATTCAAAGTGAAAAAAGAAACCACAAATGAATCATTTTTGTCTTCATCAACCAAGAGGGGTGATCACCATTTCAAAGTAAAAGCAACATTGTTGCATACCGTTCTTGGGAAAACATAATAATACCTCATGGCCATTCAACGTAACTTCTAGTGTGCTACCAATTTCCATGATTAGGAATATTTAGTCAATTTATGATCCAAATTTCACTAGATTCATCATGGAGTTTTTATTATTCATCTTAACCTCCACCCAGAATCACAGTGCATTTGGAAGAATGCTTATTCACCGTAATCTGCACAGGCATTCTCAAACCATGGTGTGTCATCCTTGCAAGCTTCCCCACACCCTTGAAAGCTTTCACCCTTGAAAATATTCATGAACAGTTGAGAAACTTTTGTAGAAAGCAATTCAAAAAATTAAGAAGCAATGATAATACAAGAGACATTAAACGACGGATAATGTAAAAGATAAGTCCTTTAATTAGGTGTGTAAGTAGGTAGGTCAGAAGAAAGGTTAATAGTTGAGAGGCTAATAAGTAAGTAGATGCATGTAGATGGTTAGTGGGTTAATGGGTTGCTAGTAGGTAAGTAGTAAAAACAGAACCCGAGCTAACCGCCATAGTTTGCTAGCTAGCTAGGGAACTGGAACCCAAATGAAATAGAGTTTCCTGTCAACCCATCATCCATCCATCCATCATGGTGCACTCACTGGTCACACTTGATTTAGGGTTCAAACATTCTAAACATCTCAAGACTGAAACTCAAAAAGGTAATTGCTTGTTCCTCAAGTTTTATGTATGTTTTTCTTTTCCTCTATTTTTTTTCCTCCCAAAATTACATGGAAAAAAATACTCAAATGCAATTTGCCATCAGATGAGAGAGAGACAGGGTTTCTTCAGAAATGGGCATGTACTAACTTGAGCAAATCTGCTGCAAAACATTGACCCTCTTTTACAGAGAGATATATGTTTATGCATCGAGCACCAATTTGATTCCGAATCCTCTAGCAATTCTGACACTCCTATGAGATGGTTAATGAACTCACAAGGTTGGTAATAGCCAAGCTTGTCCTAGTTCATCACCCGTCCCAAAACGAGCCTCGGAAATGCACTGGACCAAAAACAGAAAAACAATTTACAGACTGAAGAAATTCTGACATGCAATTCATTCACACATTAGCTTGTGATTGATCATGATATGGTGACATCTGGCTGTTGATCAGTGTGATTTTGTGCTTTAGAATCATCTGCCGGATCTTTCAAACTGTGTCATCATGTTCGCTTGCAATGAGAACATACTTTGTTGAGCAGTGCTGTTAGTACTATCGTGAACTTGATGGCCTTGGAAACATGTCAGGTCGTCTCTGAAGTTAATTCCACATACCTAAGCTGATGAGTTCTTGACAACCCATTCTACCAATGTGGAGACTGCAAAACCTGTTCCTCCAGTCTTGTCTTTCCATACAGATCCTGCAATATCCAAGTGTGCCCAGGGAAGCTTCTCGTCCACAAACTGTGTACACCCATCTCCCAGATATTTCACTTTAGCAGAGTAAAACTCAAACAGGTTCCACAACTCTTAGAATCCTGATTTACATACAGCACCCAACTATTTGTGAAGAAAAGAAGGAAAACAGGCTAGCAACCCTGATGGAGTTAAAATTACCCGTTTTAGGAATAGGCAGCAGTGATGGATCCACCAGCACGTGACCCTGTGTTAACGAAATCTGCAATATTAAATTTCATCAACTCCCAGTACCCTTCCTCCATGGGCATGCGCCAAAACTTCTCTCCAGCTTTTGTTGATGCAACTGAGAGCTCCTCTGCTAGCTCATCACTTGGGGTAAATATGCCTGTCTTTCACACCCACAATCCATAAATGCAAACACTTTCTAGTTCATCATGAGCAGATGAGCTATCTGTTAGACAATTGTGATCTGTCAAGAGAAGAAAACTCTTCTCATGCAGTTGGAAATCAAACACTTTGAAATAAGAGCTTCAAGAAAGAGAAACAAGGAGAAGGCACTAACCCCCAATGTCAGTTCCAAGAGCAACAATGCAGGCTCCTGTCAGAGTTGCCAGATCAACAATCTGCACACACATACACAACAGATTTTTTTTTCTCATAAAAGCAACAATGAGCTGAAATGGGTAAAAGAAACCAAAGCTCACCAGCTCAGGCAACAGGAGAAGGAGGTTTCATGGATGGGTGGAAAACAAGAGGGACAAACCTTGTTAACTTTGAGCTGACCAGCATAGACAAGAGCATCTGCAAGTGTAAGTCTACCTTCAGCATCGGTATGATTAACCTGTGAAAAGAGGAATCATCGCCAAAACCCAATGAGTATTAACATGCTAATGGCAGGGGAAAATCTGTATGAGGTGCAAAACAAGAATGGCACATTCACAAGTAATTATTTCAAGGGGAAGTATTTGGCTCTCAATACAAACCTCAATTGTTTTCCCATTGAAAGCTGTGAGTATGTCACCAGTCTCATGCCTCCACCACTTATCATGTTCTCAGAAGCTGCAACAATGAAATTGACCTGTCATGGACATACCAATCAGTAGAGCAAAAACTGGTTGACATGCATGAATGGTCAAACAAACATAAGCCTAGAAAACTGTTACTTGAATTGTGACCCTCAATTAGAAGTATTCAAGCTGTTTCTCATTTCTGACTGGCAGAATGGGAAGGAAACTATAGTCAAAAAAAATTCAGAGCCAATTCGTGAGAGAAATCTAAGAGCTTGTCATTTCGCACAGAATCATGCTTGGGCAATAATGACCCCTGCTGCAATTCCTACCTCCATGCTTAGAGGCTTGGTGCTTGCAATCGCTTTTGCAGCTCCAAAAGCAGCAGCAGCACCCTCCATATCTAACTTCATGACCTCAATCATGCTGCCTAGTCCAGTCTTTATGTTGTAGCCACCACTATTTTCACCACCCAAGTCAAAAACACCCACATCACAGAGAATAATAATTCATTGTTTGAGACTCACAGAAAACGTCTTGCAGAGTGGCTCCAACCATCAATAGAAGGAAAAACAAAAACCAAAAAATGAAACACAAGTCAGAAAGGTAACAGTTAAATGAAACACTTACCTGTCAAAGGTCAGACCTTTTCATACAATTGCAAGCTTGGTCTTCACATTGCCAGAGGGTGGTGTGTAGCGGAAATGAATGAACTTGGGTGGGTTGGAGGATGCAGCTGCCACTCCAAGGTATTCCCCCATTTTAAGCGCCTCACATTCTTCCTTGTCAAGTATCTTTGCCAACAACACATCATCATGGGCTGTTGCAATGTTCTCTGCCTCATCTGCCAGTACACCTCTATGGCTGCAAAACATGGGCAGCAGAAAGAGAACCCAAGTTGCAAGCCTCAATGTCAACTCTGTGGCTGCAAAACATGGGCAGCAGTTTGCTTGCTTGCAGGTAAAATGACTCACTACAAATCCAAGAGTTTGAAACCAGAGGTGCACAATGGCACCAGTAGTTGACATTTCCATCATACATAGCTCTGCTTCTTGGTCAGAATACGGGAGGTAATTGGATGTCTGACCTGCATTGAGCAGCAGAGGGGTAACAAAGGAGAGGTGCACATACTGGTTGTAAGAACATTGGCTGGTGAATTCACAAGCTATCTGGCAAGAATGACACCAGCACATTGTTGAACTGTATGTGAGAGCTGGGCCTGAATCTCCATGCCTGCACCAAGACCTATGAGCTCTACCTTCTCAATTGCTGGGCTCTTGTACTCTGATTTGTATCGTGTGTCCTCCTATGTCCCCAATACAAAACCTGTCACAAATTCCACAACAACCCCCACTCAAAGACGGACCCACCTCAAACCATAATTGCCCCCATCCAAACCCTAATTGTTGGTCTTGGGATCTCTCTCTGTCGGTTTTTGTGACCCAACGGACAGACAAAGAAAAGATTGTATTTTGCAGTTTGAAGAAGAAATCTGGACGGGGTTCATAAAATTCTGTTACAAGATTTTGTTACAATAGTTTTTCGTTGAGTTGTGGGGTTGAAGGATTTCTTGGGTTTGCAGTGGTGGCGATGGCAACAACCTCATGGCAGCCAGGCCAAGTAAGCAACAATAACCTGAGGTGATAGCAGCTGCCGCAGTCACCTTCACAGTCTCGGAAAGCTGTTTGGAGTGGGTGATGAAGATGGCGACAGATGTGGCTTAAGCAGTTTTGGAAACGGCGGCAACACTCTCTCCCAAACCTTTCCAAGGCTTAGTAGACGGCGTCTTCCCCTCCTCCACCACCACAGCTTCCAATTTCCCAAGTCCTACACGCTTGAATCCATAGCCTGCCAGACGCGCAAAACTGGACTGTCCTACTTTCCCTTTAAACTCTTCCTCCGATGCAATCTCCTTGAGAACACCACCTACAAAATCATCCAGTTTCTTCAGCTCTCCCGCATTCTCCTCCTCCTCCTCAAATCCTAAACTGCTGCTACCTTCAAACAAACCCACCACCAGTATATCTCCCTTCCATTTCTCCACTTCCAAATCCGTTGCCTGCACATTCACCTTGGGCACAACAGCAGGAGCAGGCTTGGTGAGTCCTACTTCTGAAGTGACAACTGCTTTCCTGCTTCCCTTCTTCATCGTCCCTCTCTCTCCTGTGTCCTCCACCATTGTTCCTTCTGTCTACAAAAACGGAAGAAAGGGAAGAAAAAAAGCCTGAAGAAAAACCCAAATGAGTTGCGATCAAAACCCACTTTGGGTTTCTTCAATTGATCTCCCAGAAGCCGAAGACGAAGCAGAATCGGAGGAAGAAAATCAATCGGAAGAAGAAGAAGAAGAAGAAGAAGCAGAATCGGAAATCAATCGAGAGAATCAAGAAAGCATTTATCTGGGTAAGGGCTCTTGGGAGCCCTAAACCCTAAACCCTAAACCTTAAACCCGAATACAACTAACTGAGGTAACCACTGTGGTTAACTAGGGAACTGGAACCCCTTCCAATGAATTCTGGAAAAAAGTAAGTGGTTTTCCTGTCCACCAATTATCATTCATCCATCTCTCATGTTGGTTTAGGGTTTAGGGTTTAGGGCCCTGCCAGCCACAGGGGACAAGGAGTCTTGCATTAGGGTTGTTCTTTTGAGTGAGCCCTTAGATTAAAATATCCAATTTCACACCAGCAAAACTGGGTCTCAATGTTGGAACTGTTTACACTGCAGGTGATTCACATGAGATTTTAGAAAGTGTTCATTTTGAAGTGGTGCTGGTTAGGGTTAGGTTTAGGGTTAGAGTTATGGCTAGGGTTTTAATTTTTGTTGCTATATTGATGTTTGTTAAATATTTTTTTTTGAAAGGGTGAGGGCCAATTTTATTTTATTTTTGGTGATGAAATTTCAAATTGTGATTTTATTTTTATTTTTTTCAGAAAATTGTTAAAACACAAAAAAATAATAATGGTGATTTTTTGGGATTTTTTGGGCTATTTTTTGGAATACATATAATTAAATTACCCACATCTAGACCTAGGCATTTCCTAGGACCTGATTTATAGCAACACTTTTGTAAATATTACAGCCCACCTCGGACAATTTAATGCTAATTAATGTTAGGGTTCCTTGCCAATGGAACAACTTGAGGAAATTGAGGGAAAAAAATAAAAAATAAAAAATAACCCTTGCTAGCGCTTTTGTTTTTGTTTCTATGTTGTTTTTCATTGTTGTTTCTTTTTTGTTTTGCCATAGACAAACAAAGTTCATATTTTTTCTCTTTCTTCCACATTGTAATTCCTTTTTTTCTATTTTACATTCTTTCCAAAAAAAAAATCTTGTGAACAGATGAAGCATATTTATCAAAACTATATATATATATATATATATTAGGATGTTAATGTATGTTTCGTGGTTTTGTTAGAGACTTCAAATTTGTGGAGGATTTGGCGTTAAACTTTTTTCCTTTATCATAAACCAATTTGTAGGTGATAATTAGAAACTAGAAATCTTGTTATATTTTTATAAGTGGTGCTAATTTCAAATCATATTCATTTTGCACTCAAAATGTTCAACCAAGTTGTATGTTTTTATCATTTTAGGTGATTTTGTTTGAACTTGCCATAAAGGTGACATCCATTATGTAATGTGTTTGTTTGTTTGTTTGTTTAGGATAGTTGTCATTTCCTTTTTACTATTGAAGATTTAATTTTTGTGATCATCAACTTGGGATATGCAATGTCTTACAATGGATTTATATTCATTTTCTTGAAAGGATTTTTTTTAGATTTTAGTAAATTGTAATATCTATTAAAGACCAATTTTTAAAAATCACTTAACATTTAAAATGATTAAGAAAGGAAATTGAAAATTGGTTTTGAATTTGATCTACTGTTTTATTGTATTTGTAATGATAATTTTGTGAGGGCATCATGTGAATACAGTTCATTGCTAGATCTTCACTTGAAAAGTTGTTTGTTGAGTATTAAACTCCCTTGACAACTTCAACATTAATAATATTATTTTCAAAAAAAATGAAATTTTTGAAAAAAAAAACTTCAATTCTTTTTTGGAAAGAAAATATTGAACCTTCAAAAAATTATATTTGTTGAAATGAAAATTTTAAAATTAATTAATTATTTGACAAATTGTGTTTAAGCTATCAAGGTCCTATGATAATAGTATTGTTCAAATTTGTTAAATTGTTTGTGCATTGAATAAGCCCAAAATGTTGGTTTATATGGTTTAATTGTAAAAGTTGTGCATTATTTTCTTGAATTGCAAGTAGCTTAGTGTATTGTTCCCTTTGTTTATACTAATGTTGAACCAATTTGGACATATTAACCTAGTTTATGGATGGAATATTTTGATAGAAGTAGACAAGGTGGGACCTCATGAACAAAAAATAATCAAATTGAATATCACAATATTATGAACAATGATTGATTTTGTGTATGTATAATAATTGAAGGTTTAATTTTGGTGTCAACAAGTTGTTGGAATATGAATATGAGGCTAGTACCTACATTCAAATTCTCATAATACCAATGTATAACTAACATATTGTGAAAACTCCACAAAACCAATGTTATAACATATTAGCATTAAACAACAATTGAGTAACCAAACAAATCACATTGAATCAACTTTGGAACACTAAAATCCAATGTCCCATTCCATTTAGCATTGATAATGCACATTCACTTAATCAAAATTGTGACAAAACATTAGAAGAAATGGGCTACAAGTAAGAATTATGTTCAGAATTTAGCATTGGTCTCATAAATGGTTTTTAACTATGTAAACAAACCTAGTCTCATCTTAATGAGGTTTTTAATAATTTAATTATTAGCACAAGAACTTTTCATTAAAGTTGGTGAGAAAGAAAAAAAAAGGGTAGATTGTGATTATATTGATTGAATTTTCATTACATGAAGTTTTTTTAAAAAAACTCTTGGTGATTTTAAGACTTGTAACTAAAAAGGAACTACAACCTTTGTTTAGTACCATCACTAATGGGTTTCATAACTTTTGTCCCCGTAATTCTTCCAACTTGTTGATAATTTTGTCCCATCATAATCCATATTTAATCTTTGTGCCATTCCAATTGACTTATTTGCTAGTGGAGATGACCTTACCTTTGCTTTTGTTTGTTATTTTGTTACGATTTAATTGACACATCATTTAACACTTTGTTCAAGCCTTCATTCGACAAGTCTTCATTTTGATTTCATATTTCACTTGTTCCCATTTGGGTATTCACTTTAAAACTTATTTAAAACCTCATCATGTTTTATCATCAAAGGTTTTTCAATTGGATGTCTTACAATGTTGTGTTTTATCAATTCATATCATGGGTGCACAATTTTTTATTTTTCTTTTTAAAAAAATATCAATGTACTTAATGATAATATACCTAGTGACAAGGAGTTTTATTCAATGGGTTAACGCATGCAATGATGTTTATTATTCTTCAATTGTCCTATTTTCTCAAAAAAAATCCTTTGTTTTAAAATTTGCACTAAAATAATTTCAACCTTCCTTGCTACCCTTGTCTAAACATTTGGCTCTTTTGCTTTTACTTTCTTCACTTGGGCCAAACAATATGAATTTTTATGTCAATCTTTATTGATTTCCTTTTTCTACATCATGTCATTTATCAACTATCCATAATGAACATTTACAAAATCATAAATTTGTCATAGCTTTCATTCTCAATAGTAGTTTTGGTATTCATGATAATTTTGTGCATATGACATTATTTATAAAGGTCATTATTTGCATTTTTCAAAACCTTTTCGTGTACAAGTTCCCTTCAAATTGCATATTCCCATGTGTGGCTAATGACACTCGCATTTTAAGTCCTTTTCATTGTTTTTGTCAACATTCAAATGCTTAGATTCTTATTGAAAAAAAAGGACATCATGTAATTCAACAAATTTGTTGTGTAGTTTCCATTCAATCTTCTTGTTGCCTTTATTCTTCTTTTCACCTTTAACATGATTTTGAATATTATAATTTTTTTACGATAATATGGATTTTTTCACTTATATATTTTTTAAAATATTTTTCATTCAATTTTTGTGTGATGCAACATGTAAATTTGTTCTACAAACCAAAAGATGCCAATGTGGGTTTTTCAATCTAAACTTGCTTTGTTCAATGTTAGATCTTGCCTTATTTGGTGGTTTTTTCATTTTCTAAAAAAATTTATCTTACATTTAAATAGCTTAGCAATTTTTGGGGCACAACTTTTGAGTCTAAAATCCAAGTTAAAATGTCCATATGGTATTAGCATAGCAATAAGCTTTTCTTTCCATTTTATAGGTAATATCAATTTTGTTTTGGTTTGCAATCATTGTTCTAACAATTTATCACACTTTCTCTAAAATTCCTTTTAGTGAATTTTTCAATGTTCACCTTTAATTCACATGTTGAAATGTGTGTGTGTTAAATCCCTTGGGATGTCTTTCCCATGTTTCATTTACCATCAACAACATTTTTCGTCACCTTGCAAGGCTTGAACATCATTTGATACCAATTGATTTTTCTCCTTGTGTTTGTAATCACCCCGTGATTTGAATGGGGGTCATATCCATTATTCATCTTTCACATTACAACAATGGGAATGTATAGTGGAAGGCACCCATGTTGAAGGTTCTTGTTGTGCAATTCAAAGGCAAAGCCTGAAGTCCACATAGGAACCTTTGACAAAGGTGCCCTCCTTAGCATAATAATGAAGGTAAATGTGTTTGAAAAAGTGCGGATAACAAAAAAATCCTTAAACCAAGGATTTTCCATGGAAGACCCCCCATCCCAAGGCTCTTGCAAACTAATTCCTAGAAATCATGTTATTTAAAATCATCCACCCTTCAAATACACTATACAAAAAGGTTGTTATGAACATGTTAAACATACAATGTTTTTTGCAATGCCCCTATATTCATTGTTCTTGAAATTATTTTCATGCAATCCACAAACATTACATGTGTTTCTTTCATTCGCATTTTAACATTGTGTTTGTTTATTGACATTGTATTTTTCAAAAATGGAGTTTACTTATGTGTTCCAACCTTTTTTTTATTGCCCCAAGTTAATGGATGTGCAAGTGTGTAGATTTTGGGTGCACCCATCCAATTGACAGGTCATTTTGAAGTCTACCCATCTATTTGTTGGGTAATTGATTTAATCATGTCTTTATATCGTTTTATTTTTTTGGGTTGTCATTTTTTTTTTGTATCACAAGGTTCCATATCACTATGAAAATGTAAAAAAGAAATTCATATGACTAATTTTTTAAATGAAATTTGTTTAATAAACATACAAATGATTAGCTTCAATTCCTTTAAATCAAATTTAAATGAAATTCTTAAAAAATTAACTTGATAGATTATGCAAGTATTGATTAAAATAAAACACTTCAATTTTTAAGAATTTTTTTTTAGATATAATTTTTTAATTAAATTGATGTTATTTTTAAAACTTCAATAATGCTTTGATGAAAATTTAGCAAGTATTGATTAAAATAAAACACTTGAATTTTTATTTTAAATTTTTTTTTTTGAGATACAATATTTTAAATTAAATTGATGTTATTTTTAAAACTTCAATAAAGCTTTGATTTAATAACAAAACTCATAATGAAATTAATTTTTAATTGATTCATTTGTTTGTATTGTTATTGTTTTTGATATTATAAAAACTTATCATTGCCCTAAGATAGTAGACATGCATGTATGAATTTAGGTTTTATCAAACATCTATGGGGCAAACACAACTAGTTTCCTTCCATAATTAGCAAAAGAGGGTCATTATGAAATTACTTTTTCTATTTCACATGCATGGTATCAAATAATATATTTTTATTTTTTTTCAAAACCCATATATTATCAATTTGACTCTTTAATCAATCCCCCCAATTACAAAGTTCCCCATGAGTTCTTTTTTATAATATTCACATGTCATGTCTAAAGGTCTAGTAATACCTATTTGAAAACCACCTAATATAATGTCAATGTAGGTTTTTGTGCATAAAATTCATGCCACAAATTATATTATCTCATTCCATATGCATTGTTGTGATAATTGCCAAGCTAAACATCGTATTGACAATGATCTAGCTACATAATTTAGGACAAAAGAAATATTTTATTTGATGAAAAAATATTTGGTTTAAGAAAATATTGAATAACGTACTTTGATGAAATTTAAATGTATTCAAAAGTTATAAGGAGGGATTTTTTCTTGGTCAAAGCAATACCCACTAAATAGGGTCTTGATAAACCTCTCCAAAAACTTGATACCAAGTCATTTAGGGTTTTGCCCAAATCTTATTGAATTTTTGACTTGACATGTTGGATATTTCATATCTTTAAACCCTAGTTGATAAGTCGTTAAAAAATCAATATCCAAACAACACTAGTTTGCACCTTTGTAATTGTTGGCATTAGTGATCTAACATGGACAAAATATGCTTCTTTATTAAAAAATTACATGAGAAATCATAAGTTTGGAGGTGAAAAAGGATGACCATGATTAACATCAAAAAATTAAATCCTCCTTTTAGGGGTAGAAGTATAAATGGTTGTTTCCATATAAAAATTGGTGATTTTTTAATGTTTGCAAATAGAAAACTTGGGCCAATGAAGGTTTAGAAGACTCCCCTTTGAACCATTGTCACTTCTATTGAGCAATGGGTTTGATTTAGTTTTCCAACGATGAAAACATTTTATAATTTAATTTGAACAAATGGCTTCATCATAAGAAGGTTTGTTTTTTTTTTAAAAAATTAATAAAATCTTAAACAATGGTGAAATGTGAATGTTTTATTACTTTTATTGTTATAGACAAAAATGAAATGCCCCATGTTTGATGGGCAAATAGTTGGGGAGGGGTTGGGAGGATTTTTTTGACATACCATACCTATGATTAATATGTTTGGCACTTCTTTGCCAAATGTTTTTTAATTTTAGAAAACAAGGTTCATTATTTTCAAATTTAATTTTCTAAAATTTTAGTAATTAAAGAATAAGTATGCAAAATACATCTTATGTTGTGTATTTGTAATATTAACCTAATGGTTTTCAATTTTCAACAATTTTGACAAATATCAATATTTTTTTAAAAATTAGACATTTTGTAAATAATTTTGTGCCAAACATCAATTATAAGTATAATATATTGCAACCCCATTAGAGCCAATTCCAAGACATGGAATGAAAAAGATTATGTGAATGAACAAAATTTCAAATATGAAAACACACATGTTTGTTTGGTCAATCCCATTTTGTGGGTAATTGGGAAATGTGAGAATGATTTTTTTTATTTACATGATTTAATATAATACTAAAATTTCAAAATATACAACATGCATCCAATGGTTTTATAAACAACCCATCTTGAAAAGAAAAAAAACCTTTAGAAAATCCATTTTGGAAAAGGGAATGAAAATATTCTCAAACCCTTTCCCTTTCATAAACAACTAAGGTCCTCCCCTTTCCTTACACCATTGAAAAAAAAACCACTTTGAAAAGAGAAAAACAATTCAACGTGAAATTATTAAAACCAAATATAGGCCCCATGCAATTATCAACTCATGTATATACCCACTTATCTATTAGCCAAGTCAACATTTCAAATAACCAAAGGTCTTAAGAGCCTTTAGAGGTCATGGATTGAAAGAATTTTGTGCCCCAAAATAATTATTGGCTTGAAAATGTCATTTAAAAAAAATGAAACTTTAGTTTGGGTTAAAAAAGTTGTGGCCGATTATTCAAAAAAGAAATGTTTGTTGCAATAGCAATGGCATGCACACCACTTTTTTTTCCTTCATGAATAGATAGTTGAAGCTTTGGTGTTCAAAGCATTGAAAGTTGATGATTGGTACGAAGTTGAACACCTAAACCTTTTTACATTTGGTATTTCTTTGAGCACAAGGGTTCAAAGTTGAAGTATTAAACATTTAAGGTTGAAGTATTGTTTGATGAACTTGTAATTTCCTACAAAGAAGATGAAAATTGACTATCAATGGAGGTTGTTCCTTCTTTTGTTTATGTGTTGTCATCTATAAAGTTGGGAAAACAATTTTTAAAAAGTATATATGTTAATTCAAATTCAAATTTCAACAACCCTACGAAAAAAGATTTTAATAATGGTGGTATATGGGTTAAAGAAATGCTTGTCATGATGCTTGTAACCCCTAGAAGTGGCATGAATGGGACTATTTGGTTGGTGCATTGACTTTTGTATTCATAAATAATGTGTAAGAATATCCTTTCAAATATTAATAATGAATCTTTGCATAAGTTGATGATTTGTGCATAAATGTATTTTGAAGTTTCTAACGTCTTGAAAGGTATTTGATATAACATTATATATATGATAAAATGTTTCGTGTTCTTGTTACATACATATCTACCATAGTTGTGTGCAAGTGTTGCAAGTCATATTTAGCTTTGGATTCGCACTTTGAAATATTTTCAAAAGATAACTATATCTTGCCAAAAAAATAGAGTTATTTTTCATAATATAACATTTTGATATTTGGTAATGGCCATAACTATTGAGATAAACTCTCAAACGTATTGAAAAGTTCACCATATAAATTGTTTCCTTGATTTGCAACCATAAATTTATATTTATAATTTCCATTGATGAATAAAAAAAATTATAAGTTTGATCACACATAAATTAATGTAATGTTCAAGTTTTGAGGTTCAAAAAGTAGGAAATAATGGAGGTAGTAAGTATATGTGGTCTAACATTTATTATTAAAATTTAAAATAAATAAATTATTTTTTTAATAAAAAAACATGAAATGGGATAGTTTCTTTTTAGGTTTAGGGTTATTAACATATGAAATTTTTGTGTGTAGAATGTTCATTGACTCATCATAACTTATAAACTCTTATGTTGTACTACTCCGTACGAAATTGTTGTTGTGTGTGGGTAACTTGGTTTTTCATTGCTTTGTTTTTGCAAATCAACCAACTAATGTGTACAATTAAGTAATAAAATGAAAATGCTCAAGGAAAGGATGATGCTTTTAAGAATACTTAAGGTTTCTATGAAGATAGGATGGATTTAATGGAGTCTTGTTGTGTTAATGACCTTAAGGGTTTGCTTTGTGTGTTTCCCACCTCTCCTCTCCATCTCAACACACCAAAATCTTCCCACTTCACCTTTCATCCTAAACTTCTCCACCTACAATTGAATCCTAAATTCATTACTTGCCCTTATGCCCAATCCAAAGAAATCCCCACAATGCTTCTAACTTATCCCAAGCCTGTGATATAACCTAGCTTGAAAAGGGGTGAAAAGCGAAAACCCTAAACCTCCCCTCCCAAAACCTCCACCTATAATTTTATCCATTAAACCTACCTTTAGTACCTAGGTATAAGGGATGGGTAATGAAAGTAGGTTGAATGGATAAAGTTGTAGGTGGAACATTGGATGTAAAGAATTTTTTTCTTCAATTTTGTGATGTAAATTGAAGTGGCAATCATCCACAAGATGGTTTAGCCAAATTTGGCTACATGCTATACATGAAAGTAGAAAGGGAAACTAGAAATTTTCTATATTCTTGGTTACCTATTGGAACTTCTCATAACAATATGGTGATTTGGATTTCTATTTTTATTTTTTTGAAAATTTGATGAATTTGTGCCATTTTTCCCCATGAAAAGTCCTTTGGATGGTTTGAAATTATATAATTTTAAGGTAAAAAATTGGCAAATTTTCACCAAAAAAATAAAAACATTAATTGGGTGAGAATAGGGGTTTTCAAATTTTCTCATTTTCAAAGGAGTTGTTTCTTGGGTGGGGTGCAATAGCCAAAGAAGGATGGCATTATGGTTATTGTGAAAGGGGCTACCTATTTATGGGGACGAGGGGGGGGGGAGATGTTTTTATAATTGTGGAAATCCAGCGTTGGCCAGTTATTTAATTTAATTTAAACTAGTGGGAACCCGTGACCTTTGGTCACTGTGAAGTCCCCCAGTTTATTTATTTCCTCAATATGGCCACTTATCACTGCAGTTGAGAGAAAGAAAAAACCTGTCGAACAGGTTCAGGTACACGATGCAAGCAGCAGCAGCGAACAACCGCA
>Ga0116231_10009484_pt1 | contig 16395 bp, 12 predicted proteins | sample S1TSphgellanicum_2_FD_89695 | JGI IMG/M metagenome (GOLD analysis project Ga0116231, IMG submission 89695) | Host-associated microbial communities from peat moss isolated from Minnesota, USA - S1T2_Fd - Sphagnum magellanicum MG | ecosystem: Host-associated > Plants > Peat moss > Unclassified...
AATCTTAGCAACAATTCATGCTCTTGATTTAGGGCACAACACCAGGACTTGACTGCACAAAGGACACATAACGTTTGGCACAGTTTGGATGGCAAGAGAATGTGTACTGTTGAAAGAGGATTCATCTGTAACGTCGTAAACCAACAGAATACCCATTGCACCCCGATAGTATGCTGCAAATAATCCAGGGATGCAGCTATTGAGATTTCACAAAGAAATATCACTGCCTTAAACAAAGGCTGGACAATGCACAGACTTAGCTCCATGAGAATTCATAGTCATCCACAAAGGCAAGAGAAATGGCATGAAGACTGCAATACAGCAATCAAACATTCTACAGTAGTTTTGGAGGTCCAGACTACAAAATAGACAGTAAGCAGTCCCAACCTGTTGTGATTGTGCGAAAACGCTCTTGTCCAGCCGTATCCCATATCTGGAGCTTTATGCGCCTATTGTCAAGCTCAATGGTCCTGATTTTGAAGTCAATCCTGAAATGCAGTGATCACGGTTCAGATAAAGAAACCTTGTTAATCACCACAAATGCACTGCATTGAGCCCTGCCTGCCATCAATTCCACATGCAGAACCTGCCCTCGGAAATAAGATCCACATACCCTATGGTAGTGATGAAACTGGTCGTGAAGGTGTCATCAGAAAACCGAAGGAGCAGGCAACTCTTTCCTACACCTGCCAAAATAAGTCTCCATGCTTTTAGCCTCTGAAGAATGCATAAACCAGCCTGAAAAGGACACTGACGATTCAGTTGACAGTAACATGCTTCACAAGGGTAGAAGACAATCAGCACAGATCTGCAGATCCATCCCATGTACTGACCACAAGCAAAGGATGTGCATGAAAGAAAAAATACATGAAAGAATGTCATAACTCACCACTATCCCCAATCAAGAGCAACTTGATGAGTTCATCATAATTTGCTCGACCTCTTGCTCCTCCTCCTGCTGCTGCCATCTTACGCTATTTTTCCCCCAACCGCAAAATCCCCGTCGCTGCTGCAATCTCTTCTGCAGACTCTCAACGCGCGCGCCTGCCCGCACTGCACACGGAAACCTAATATCTGCAGTCAAATATCACTCCAAGAACGGGCTTATCAAAAAAACGAAAACACTATCACAACACGCCATTTGCATAGACCACGAGAAAACCAGCCCATAATACAACCCTTAAAACCCCAATTTCACAGCCCCCCCCCCCCAAAAGAACAAAAACACTAAGATCAAGTGATTGAGAAAATGAGGCACGATGTTCTTACTCTGCAGCAGTACTTGATCGCTCGCTCGGTCGCCCACCCGCCCGATCCAGGCGTTTTCTTTTGCCTCCCTCTCCTTCCAATCTCCGCCTAAATCCCAGGTTCTTTTCCTCCAGACATTAAAAGAACGCCGGATTTTCAACCCAAAAGAATCGATTGGGAGTATGCATAAAAAATCACCACGACAAGAGGAACAACAGACGACAAAAAGCATCCATCTAATTTGCGGGGAAGAAAAAAAAACGGCGTGGGTGGCGGGGGGCTGGGGGGGGCAAGCAAGCAAGCAAGCGTGGTGCAAATCAAGAGAGCTCGGAGTGGATTCGCACGGCGCCGAGAAGAGGAAGACGACAAAGAGTGCCAGCGATACAGATGATGAAAATTTCATCCCATCCATTTCATTTCCGTCCATCTACCCGTAATACATACCTGCGCCAGTTGGACACTAAAAATTAGTTGCATAAATGAAGTAATGACATGTTGCAAACGATTACGTGATTAGGCTTGAAACACAATCATAAAAGTGTTCAATCATAAAACCATGTTTTTGCATAACGTTTTATATGTTAATTCATGAGAAGAAACCACACTAGTCCATTTGAGTTAATGCATAAAAATCTTTATAATACAAGGAGAAAGATACATTAATGCATTTGCGTTGATTAGTTGATTAAAGAAAATATTGAAATAAAGGAAAATATTGTTGGAGTCCTTGGGGGGTTGATGATTCAAGAGAGAAGAAGGTATCTTGAAGTCTTGAGAAATTGCATGTGATGAAATCCATGCACACATAGAGTTCAAAATCAAAGAAAGTGGTTGAATGCCTAAATATATGTGATGTATGCCTAAGGTTTTTAATTTTATTTAATTTGATTGCAAGGTTGGTTTTGTGTGAATGGAAATGGTCCAATTGATTTCTAGTGGAAGGTATTTGGGGTTGTTGATGAGTTTGTAGTGTGGACAAGGGATGAGAGAGGAGGGGACATTACTTGAAGTAAGTATGACATAAATTGAAATGAAACAACTTTGGAATAAAGAAGTATCTATTTCATCGGTGTTTTGTGAGGAGATGTTAGAATTCACAACAACTCCAATTTGACAAGTTACCAACATCAATTTCAATTTGACTGGCTAGGAGGGAATCACTAAAAATTACAATATAGTTGTTCCAATTTCAAGGTCCTTGAACACAAGATCAAACTACAAAAATGTTGACATGGGTTCAAACATTGGTTCAAACAAAACTCCAATATGTAATTTCAAGCAAAGTTGGACCTTTTCATAGCCCAAAATTGCTTAATCAAATTACCTCGCAAGCTACGATATTGTTCCTACACTCGCAAGTTCCATTGTGCCTTGTATCAAGTCCTCAAATGATAACCTTTGTCTTAGGTGAGGAACATTGCTAGGTTCAAATAAGTTCTCCAAACATGTGTCACTCTCGTCTTCAACAATCATGTTCTAACGAATCACACATGTTATCATGATGTCATCAATAGTGGCTATGTTCTAATGCTTAGGAAACGTTCCGTATAATTGCAAATCTTACTTACAAGACACCAAAGGCTTTCTCTACATCTTTGCATGTAGATTCTTGCATTATCGCAAAGTGAGACTTCTTTTCATCTTGAGGTTCATGGATTGTGTACACAAAGCGTGACCACCTACATTAGATTCCATATGTGAAAAAATATATTCACATTTTAGAAGGATTCCATTTATAATACACATAACCATTCACAAATAAATTTAGGCCCATAGATTCACCCCTCAACATGTTCGTACTAGAGGAAACCTATCTCAGACATTAATGTCATCATTGCCCTTAAATTGACCAAAGAACATGTGCCATATCCACCATGATTAATTAGTTATTGCCTAAATAATTATGCTTTTGTGCCCATCTTTATCATGAAATTAACCTTGACATGCAGTAGGATGATTTTTTCATTGATAATGCATGCAATTGATGGATGCGAACATACTTGGAAAACCTTTAGTTTCATTGATTAACTCGAGGCTCATGAGGTCAACTCATGTTAATTGCCTCAAGTAGGTAGATTTGAAGCAAGTTTAGATTCCTCTAACAAAAAGCTTGAGAGCCTCCATGGCTCTCGTCCAACCTACAATATTCATCAATGGCGTCTATAGCCATTTTGTAAGCAAACATTCTTAATGTTGCAGTGCATTTTTGAATGTTAAATTAACCATACACACCCACAACATTTCGCCTATAAGAAAAGTAAAGATGATGAGCTACAAGTGTGTCCATAATTTTAAAAACCAAAGTTCTACTCATCTTGTATCGCCTTTTAAATAATTTCCCGTCCTACACATGGTTTCCAAAAAAGTAATCATAATAAATCCTATCATGCCCAAGTTGCCAATCTCTAAACAAATTTGGAGATCTTCAAGGTCTAGAGCCACCATGGATCAAGTGTTCATGTTTTACTATTGCAATGTTCGCATTCTCTTGAACCAACATGTTGATGAACTAATTTTCATTTTCATACATGTGCTCTACTATTTGAGCCACTAAAGCATCTTTCTATTGTTGAGCCATGTGTAATCAAAAATGTGGATTTCTAGGGGCTATGAATCAATAGGATCCAAAAACTTTTAATTTTGTGCTTGTGCCAACATTATTTTCTTTTGTTAAATTTCCACATCATTAGACAAGGAAAATTTTGGGAAAAGTTGCCAAAAATATTTGGAGATGATAGATTTTAACTCAAAAGAAAAAAAACCTAACCACTACTAATGTTTTTTTTTGGGGTGAATTTTCACATAATGGTGACAAATTTTTTTGGAAAGAATATGGAATTTTTTTCTTATACTGTAAATTTGAAAAAAGGCTAAAAAATGGGAAAACTTGCCAAGCTTTTAAGACAACATATTTGAACCCAAAAAAACCTAATCACGACCACCATTTTTATGTTGGGCGAATTTTTGCACATTGGTGACATAAATGTCAAGCTTGTAGCAACACACATGTTTTGTTGTGAAAAATTCACAATATGTTGCTACACTACTTTGAGTTATGTGCATGCTCTAAATTGTTATGACGAATAATTATTTTTTGTGGAAGTGACGAACAATAATCTCCTTTTGTGTGCATAATAAACTACGAGCTATTGCATAAGCTTCAAATTACAATGCAAGATACCTCATAGCTCACTTTAAATGTTTTTTAAAAGAAGACTTTTTAAAAACTACCTAAATCACAACTTGCTCTCAAAAATTAAAATAAAAAAGATTAGTTGGAGACTCCTTGATAAATAGGTTTAATTTTGACATGTGACAATATGGGGGTGAGTTGGAGATGTGTTGAATTCCACTGAAATTACTTACATGAATGTGTCAAAATCATATGATGGGAAGTGTGGGGGCTCTTATGACAGGGGGGCGCAAAAATATGCCATCAATTTTGGGTGATGAACCTTTAAAGTCACTAGCAATGTCAATTTTACAAGAGCAGTTTGACAACTTGTAATGGAAATGCTTTTATAACAATTGAAAAATTTTACAAGAGCAATTTGACAACTTGTAATGGAAATGCTTTTATAACAATTGAAAACAAAATATGGAAGGCTTTAGTTTACAAATTGACACAACAATGTAATAGAAGTTTAAGATAACTTAATATAGCTTAGGGTAGTTTAAAAATAGTTTACTATAACCTAAGGTAATTTAATAAGAGTTTAAAATAGCTTAAAACAACTTAAGGTAATTAAAAGAATTTAAAGTAGTTAAGTATTATAAACTAGCCTATAAAAATAGCTTGTAATAGCTTGCAATAGCTTATAACAACATAAGATACATAGAATAGGTAGTTAGGCTAAATAAAGTAGTTAAATTAAAATACTTAAATAGGTTAGGAAGAATTGTTCATGATAATATGATGACAGAACTTATCATTTCATGAAAAAATGATGCAATGATTAAAGACTTAGTCCTTCAATATGGAGATGATGAATTTGAGTCCTCATACTTGCAATTTATATTCTATGCTTAGCCAAGCTACCTAGTTTTTGTTAGCCAACCTAAGGGTATACTTGGTCAATGGATGAAATTGTGTATATTTAACCTAGGTGTATGCATTGATTTAATATACCCTTAGTTGTTGTGCACTCCTATGTTCGCACTTATAACCATCACTGTCACCACACTCACAACACACAACATAAAAATACCCTGCATGGTACACCACATCCAAACCCAAGGGGGGGAAAGATAAGAAAATAAAACTAAAAAATAACAAAAGGGGCCCCTTTGTGACCAAACCAAAGGCCTTCTTCTTGCGTTTTTTTTGATGAATTTTGCTACTTTTCTTGCAACCTCCAAACTCCAAGGACTTGGCCTTGTTTGGGTTCAATTCCCAAAGGAGTTCATGTAATGAAAAACAAGTACAAAAACATTAAAATCGCCAAGTGAAGCAAACCAAGATTTGCAAACGAACGGTATTTGCAACCTGAACAATTTTTTTGCAAAAACCAACTTGTAATATAGAAACCAAAACAAACTACACAACATTTGTTACTAACCCAAATTCCCATGCATAACACACACACAACAAAAAACCCAAAAAAATAAATGTTAAACAACTCTAACCTAATTGTAACACAAAAACAACTAATTAAACTTTTAGTGATTCAAAAATTGACTCACTTGCAACAACGCAAGAATCCAAGCCCAAAACATAGAAAACCAAAACACTTGCATAACACAAAAAAATTATAAAACATAAACTATGTTCTGGATTCTTAAATCACCAAAAGTGATTTGAGGTCACACAAGATGGGATTATATCCCATGACAAAAAAATTGAACCCTATTCACACCTGAATTTGGTTACATATTATTTAATTAACTTAACTAACCCAATTTATCCCTAACTAACTAGGACATAATTGAGCAACTAAACTAACACGCTTGACATAGTAACCTTGTTATATTTTTAAGGGTTTTAAGTTCATGTCATACTTGTTCAAAAAATTTGCTTTGGTTATGACTAAAATGTGACTAATGTGATGTAAATTGTTGTTGATGTGTGAAAATAGTAACAAATTTCAACCTATTGGAAGAATGAAAAAATACCTAATCACAAATATGTCAAGAACCAAATGTAATTAATAATTACATGTGACAATTAGTCACATGTAATCACAAATTTATTGGTTACAAAATGCAAATTTTCTTTGAACAAATGTAAGTTTTTCAAAGTGATTCAATCTTGTCAATGGTTTAAATGGATCCTTCATTTCATGTTTCTCCTCAATTGCCAATTCATTTATTAACCTATTAATAAAACCTACTAATTTTTATCTAAATATTTAGTACATATGTTATATATAAAGATTAATATATGGGACCTTATTTTTTACTCGTATATTTTGTATATTCAAATAAGAATATCCCCCTATGCCTAAACCTAGATTAGGTAGCCTAAACAACCTAGTTAATTTAAGCAACTTAACCTAGGCTAGGTTTATCAGCTAGCCTACATTGCTTAAGCTATGTTTTTATCCTAACCTAGGTAGTTTAATAGTAGGTTAGTAGGTTAATAACCTAGAGGTTAAAGACTATGGTCAAAATGATTATAGTTATGAAAGACACAATCAAGAATGTGGTTTGTAGATATTGCCATGGAAGAAAATATGACAAAAATAATGAATTTGAGTTGACCATACAATATGGAGTTGCATGCATTTCAAAGGACTACAAATGTAGTTGTTTCCATAGTCATAAATCCCATTTTTTGGCTTAATGAAAAAAAATACAATTTCCCTTTGATGGGTCCATCTTTTCTATACATCACAAATAATTATGATGGCTTGCAAATAACCTGCTTCTATCAATCATAAATCTTTAAGGTCCTTGTGGGTTAAAAACTTCATGAACCACAACTTTGGCAAACAACAAAAGGCATTCTCCAAACAAGAACTTTGGTTTTAAACTTGAATCAATCATCACTTGCTCAAACATCTCCTTGTATATTGAGCACATCTATGTTTTACAAAGTAAAGTACATAATAAAAAAAAATCAGATCTACAAAAATTTACATACACAGTAACATAATATTTCACAAAAATCAATTTGCTTAACAAAAACAACAACACTCTATTCAACAATTGCAAAATTATCTCCCTTTTCCATTAGATGGTGTTGTTTGAATAGTGTTTAGTAATCCTTGTTAACATCCATCTACACGTGCCTACATATGTGGTTTTACAACATTGCACAATCAACATATAACCTCTATAAAGATAATCACACAAAACTTATAAAAAACACTTAGGTGCAATCACCAAAAATAGAAATCATACACACCACCATAAAATAAAAGACACTAATATCCAATGTTCTTTTCATTTCATAGTATCCTTTATTATGTTCCAATAAACCTTTTATGATGACCAAAAGACACTAATGATTACATCAACTTTCAACATTTTACCACTTTATTTGCCCTAAAAGCTCAATCTCACATTCCAATTAAATTAAAACATCCCAAACAATTTGCCTAATGATAATGTTTTTGACACAAACCATGGTGCTTACAGAGGGGGAATGTGATTATCATGGCATCAAGAATCACTATTATTACATGAATTAAAAACATGGTGCCAAACTTTTGTTATCATAAGTTGAAGTAAAAGTAACTTGCTACAATTTATGAGTCATAGTCCTTTGACATGAGAGGTTATTTGCATCGTAAACCCCTAAGGGATTTTAGAATTCTTGATTTTAAAAAAATTACCCTTCTAATGATTATTTGGTATATGCCCATGTTTATAACCAATAGGAGTTTGTAACAATTTTCCATAATTGCCTCTAGTTCAAATGTGTTGGGTGGGTAAATCTATTGCTTTAATATATCTACAAGTCTATAACATGTTAAATATACACCTTACATGGATGGTGATATTTTTTGGTTACACTTTCAATTGCCCTATTCAACTTGTAAATATTTTAGTTTTATCCTACTTCTATATTACTATGCTAGTATATAATTGAGATATACCTTTACCCATGGAAGGCAAATAGAGATAATATGTCCAAATCATGATATAACATATATGCATTTCCATATTTTGCAATGGTTATGATGGAATTGTTTAGATTGTGGTGACTAACTATTGAAAATATGTTTTTTGGGTATTAATAATTACCTTAAATTTTTTTTTTATCATATGTTATTGGAAACCTTTTGAATTTATTAAGACTTTTTATTATAAAAATGCTTTGAATATGTTTTTAACACTATGGATTGATTTGATTATATTTTGTTTATTTTTTGGATAGGATGTTTGAAATTTCATGTGTTCATGTTTACAATGCCCATGGTAGAAGTATTTTTTTCTTCATTTGAAACATGTCATACTTGTGTAAATGTTTTTACCCTATGTTTACCCATTTATATTCACATGGTATTTATAGGGTAAATGATTCATCCTTGACCTAAATTGATGTTTTTCGAAGCTTTTATACCTTTATGCTTACTTAGTTTGGAACTTTTTAAAACCTTTATATATTTAATTTGGTTGGTATATTAAAAAAAATATACATGCCCAACATTATTCCAAACCTATTGTTCGCCTATCTAAATGGATGCAACAAGATGCTCAAAGAAACAACCTTCAAATTTAAAATGTCAAGAACCCAACCTAAACTTCAACCATTTATTAAAAGTAGTTCTAGAGTTTTTTTCACCTCATATAATTTGTATATTGTTACCCCCAAGAACACCTAAAGTAGCACATAACCATCAAATGTTATTATGGTGATTTATGTGTCTATTTTATTATGCTTGCACCTTCGACAAATTTTTTTAATATATTTTTCGGGGAGGAAGATGATTGGAAATTCTATAACTACAATGATTGTTCAAACCAATCTTGGCTACTTATACCAAATGTTTTAGATGTCCAATGGTCATGTATGCATAAAATCATATCTTATTTTGGTTATTTTTTTATATCTAGGATTTTAAGCAACCAAAATATTTCATATTGCATAAACAACATTTTGTGTATGCATATTAAACATACTTGATAACTCAAAATATGCATATATGTTGTTCACATTGTACATTCCCTAAATATTTATATCCCAATTTATTCATATTTGTTAATTAATGTTTATAGAAACCACATATGCACATTCATATCTTTTGGTCAAGTTATATGTGCTCTCATATAATTATATCCTAATCTATTCATATTTGTTGTTTAATGTTTATAGAGACCACATAGCACATGTACATCCATATTCAATAGTTAGGATGGTATAAGGTTTTTTAGATTTTTCCATGCAAATCATAGTGAAATTATCACATGTTGCATCATAATTTGCCAAAATGATTTTTGGCCATGAGGATGGCAATAGGATGGCCCTTAAACACCTTCACGTATTTTTTGATTTAAACTTTGCACTTGGTGTGACAAACTTCAAACACCTTCACACATTATTATAATTTTGGGATATAAGTTTTGCATTTTGTGTGAAGGGGAGAAGTTTGAACTAATTTTTCAATTTGAGTTTTGAGAATTCTATAAAAGGGAAAAGATTTGCATTAATATGCATGGTCATGATCCATTAATTTATTAACAATTTTACATGCATAATTCTATGTATAATAAAGTTCATGATAATCCACTACACCATAATACATTCAAGTTCACTTTGTGTTTCATTAGATTTTGTATGAAATTGAACAAATTTATCATAATGAAAGTGAACAACCCCTTAGTAAATAGGGATCAATTGCTATGGATAAATAAATCCATTAATAGTTAATTGAATTTACCAATAGTTAATCAAATTTATTAATACTTAAATCATCAATAATAAATCCGTTAATAATTAATTAAAAACCTAGGCTAGGCATTTAGGAACCTTCATAAATTAGGAACCTAGCCTATCTAAACACTTTGCCCTCCAACCTAGGGTGCAAGAGTGAAAGTTTGAGCCCTTCACTTCTTTTCACTTCCATGCTTAAACAACAAATCCTTAACCATTGAACAATTATTTAAATGAATGATATTTTTCGTTATCACATATTATTATGCACCATTTTTTATATATCTTAAGTTATTTTAAACAAAATTTAGCTATAATACCATAAGCTATTCTATCATAGGCCATTGTTGACTATTCTACATTATTTTACTATAGGCCATTATTAACAATTCTATATTTTTTTATTATACACCATTGTTGACTATTTTACATTATTTCACCATAGGCTATTGTTGGTTATTTTAGGTTATATTACCATAAGCTATTGGTGGTTATTTTATTATAGGCTGTTGTTTGTTATGATAGATTATATTACCATAAGTTATTGGTGGTTATTTTATTATAAACTATTGTTTGTTATTATATGTTATATTACAATAGGCTATTGGTGGATATTCTATTAATGGTTATTTTATCATAAATTATTATTGGTTATTTTAAGCTATTTATCATAGGTTAATTGACTATTCTATTATAGGCTATTATGGAGCATTTTATTGTAAGTCATTCTTGACTATTCTAAATTATTTTAAATTGGGTTATTATTGGTTATTTTAGGTTATGATACCACAATTTATTCTTGGTTATTCCAAATTATTTGATTGTAAGCTATTTAAAACTATTATTGGTTATTCTACCATATGTCATTTTTTACTTTTGAAAGGTTATTTTACCTTAGGTCATTATATATATTTTAGGTTATTTTAAATTATTATATCTTAGGATAAAATAACTTATAATAACATAAATTGAATGGCCTTGAATAGTCTAAAATATAACTTGAAATACAATAACTTAAGGTATAGCCTAAGGTTAGTTAAATAATTTAGTTTTAAATAACTTAAAATAAAAAAATCTATAATAAGCTAGGATACCTTGAAATATAATAACCTAAAATAACATAAGGTATAACCTAAAGTAGCCTAAGGTATTTAAAATAACAATATAAAATTAAACCTATTTATCATAGTAAATTATAATAATGAATTAAATCAATTAGTAGTGAAACATAATGTTTACATAGTGACCCTATAGTGAAATAACTTTAACTTGAAATCATTAAAATGCTTTGAACCTATTTCATTCTTATAATTTCATAGTTATTTAAATTAGTGAATTCTACCCCCATTTTGTACTAATGACCTTTGCCTCATGCTTTATGATGGGTAAAGCCCACATGTATGATTCCCAAAATGAAGAGCCTAGGACAAGGTTGGGCCCCCATTTTGGGAATGCGCCCACCTTGAAGTTTTCCTCTCCACTTTGGCATTTCAAAACCAATTGGGGTTATTTTGTTATAACTTGGCTTTTAGAAATAATGATCATGTTATGACTTCTTATTGATAAGATTGGCTTTCTATTAATTGATGAAATATCACTAACAAATGAAATTAAAAATTAAAAATAAAATGATTATGAAGTTTTTAATTGCTAAAAGTAAAAAGAAAGTAGAAATCACAAAAAAATTGTACTTTGTTTTTAGAATGTAGCAAAAATATAGGGCAATGACTAAAGATTTGTACTTCATATTTGGTTTATAGCCAAACTTCGTTAAATCTTCCTAGGGATGATCATCACTTTTTCTACATGTTCCTATGGATGATAACCATGACTATAAACAAAAATTCCTTAAGAAAAATATTGCATGTAAATACAAATTTCATATTTCACCATGGTTTTTTTGATATCATTATAAACAAAATAATCATGGCACATGACACAAATGTAAGGTATATATATTTTGTAAACTATGCCTTTTGATTTGTTGTTAGCACATCTACAAGCATACGTTTCATGCCATCATTATGTTGGTTAATGGTGTGGATTTTTTGTTATTCACTTAAAAATGGGAAACTCCAACCCATAGAACAAAGAAAAAAAAAACCTTTTAAAATAAAGACCATAAAAAACCCAAAATGTAATTTACATATAGAAAAGCCATAGAACGAAACACAATACAAAGATAATCCAAAGAGTCCAAAAATCCACATAATTCAAAATGTTTAAAGTGTTGTTTTTGGAGGAAAAAAATGAATGAGAAGCCTAACTCTTTCATGGGATATCTTTTGGAAACACTGAGTTTTCCTTCGTCTTAAAGGTTGAATTTGAGTTTTCTTTCTTCTCAAGGGTTGAATTTGTGATTTAAGTGTGAATGTTGGTTTGGGGGTCCTTAGAATTGATGAGAAACCTCAAGTTGATAAGAGGTTATAAACCTTCCTGGGAAATGGGAAATGATGATCGATTTATGGGAAGAGAAGTAGTGGGAGTGCCATTCCCCACTCATGTGTCATGCACTTGAAAATACTGTCAAGAGAAAATAACAAAATTGAAGAAAAAATATATGAAGAACATGAAATGTGCAATGTAACAAGTGTTCCTCTTTCTTTTGGCCATGGTATGAAATGTTTTGTGACATTCTAGATGGTGCAAGTGGTGGCATAAATGAGGGTCCTCATTTACTTCATCTTCATGCGGTGAATTTGAATGATCATCCTAACATTATTGCAAAAATACAACATCAAAGCTTTAATTGTCAAATCCTAGTATTTATTGATAGGAATGAACATGTCACACTTAATCAAACATATGATGAAACATTTGATGTAGTTTTACCCAAAACAAAGGTTAGTAATTTGTTTAATATTATAGGCAAATCAAACAAGAAAACTAAAAGTTAAAAAAGATGTCTATTTCGGGAGTTTCCATCAATTGTAGAAGCCATCAAAAAATATTAACTACAAAAAAAAATAGAGACCTTGAAAATGCAAATGACAAGGGACATCACATTTTAAATACTTGAAGATGATAAGAAAGGGGGAAATTGCTCTTGGAGGGACAATTACAAATGGTTGCTATTTTGCTAAAGTACTAAAGCCCATAGATCTTTCAATGTTTAGTTCTTTTATAGGTGGTCGTGTTCAATAACATCATATTGTATTTTTTTACATGAATTTTAATCTTGTTTTTGGAGATTAATGGTGTGTGATTTCATTGCAATTTTGTGACATTTGTGTGCACAACAAATGAAATATAATTTGTCTATTTCAATCCATGTTCAAGGTACAATGTGAAAAATCAAATCCGTTTCAGGTGGTCTATCAACCATTGTTCAAACAAAATTATCTTCATTAATTCTCTTGCTCGTTTTGCTTGCTTTTTTATCTCCGTCAACTTTAAATCTTGCAAGGTTGTCTCTCTTTATTACATCATTCAAGTGACCTAGTTTTGGGATTTTTCACATTTCACAATAGTTGTGTAACACACAACAAACTACGACATTGAAAATTTTCAATATTCATCATTTATTCTTTAAAGACCCAAGAACATTATCTAAGATAACCTTTCTAGAATTCAAGTTACTATCATATCTCCTTTTATTTACATCATTTAGATTATGAGACTTTCAATTTTTTGATAAGTAAATACGTATGGGATATATAGAATCATTCATGAAATAAGGTGTCATCTTCATGCTTTGAACAATAATCTTTGACTCTTACACAATTTGTTAAATCCTCAATTCCTTATACGAATTGGAAGTTTTGAATTTTATCCCCATTTTGCACTCCTCCAAGTTGCCCAACACAAACATTCTAGAACATCCTTAATGCATCACATACAACTTGTAGGACAATGCTATGGATTTTTTTTTTATCGTAATAGTTTGACATTACAAGAGTGTACCTTTTATTTGGCATTTCAACTAATGAGATGTGAGTACCATCGATAATGCCACATATGTTTAGGAGACCTATGAGCTCTTGAAATTGTTGTATAATGTGTAATAAATGATCTTCAAATGAAAGGCTGATCTTGCCAAAAAAATTGTTCTTGTTGCATAGGACATCACAAACTACATTCACATATTTGTGCAAAGTGTATGTGCCCACATCAAACTTGTTTGACAAATGTTTAGGATTAAACTCATCAGCAAACCTATATGCACAATTGCAATAATTTTATTGATTCCCAATAGTGACCTCATTGGATTAATACACCCGCATTTCAAAAAAATAGCGTCAATTCTTCAATCAAGTTGTTAAAAGCTTCAAAAAAATTCTATAAATGCATCAAATTTTTTTGTCTCTCATCTATGTGTTGTGAGCCATATAGTGGTTTCTACCTCTTCTTAATGACTTCTTTCTTTCAATTCTATTCAAAACATTCAAGAAAAATGTCTCTCCTTTTTGCTTGACAAAGCACACAAAGTTGGCTCAACACAAAACATTGAAAATAATGAATTTGATATAACAATTCTCTAGCTCATGATTTAGATAGAAAATAATTGTCCAACATGATTGAAAGTAGCATTTAGATCGAAATAATCCTCCCAACAAACATCTGATCCATGATCACAATCCAATTCTTTGGACATTAACAAAACCCTAAAAACTACAAACATTCACAATGAAAACCTCAAATTTCAATGAAAGAAAATTAATATTTTTTAATTTAAAAACATTATGTATAGTTGAGAGTATTTTTTTAGAGTTACGAAAACAAAAGAAAAGAAAAAAAAAAAACTGAAGTCATGACCCAAAACAAAGAAAAAAATAAAAATAAAATAAAGTCCTCTAGTGGGCTCTGGATTCTAAGCTCTCTGGTCTCTTGCCTCTGCATTCTCTCTGAAGAATCTTGGATTCTAAGCTCTCTTGGTCTCTTTGCCTCCCTCTCTCAAGTCTCTGAAGAAGATAGTTGATTGAAAACAGGGACAAGGCCCAAAAGAGAAGAAAAACAAAGTCTGTAACAAACTGACTTGGGCTTCTTTTTGTTATGACCCACTCCAAAGGGGCTTATGCTTTTCTCTTGGCTCTGAAGACTGGCTCATGTGCCTCAGAGTAGTAGTAACTGACAGCTGTTGTTCCCACTGATCAAGGCAATGCCATATCCATGTGCTGTGCTCTTTAAAGACAAGATGATTAGTGCTAGTGATCATGATTTCACAATAATGTAATTGCCTTTGCTTTGCAGGACAAGAGGTTGTTGTTGTAAGAGCATCTCCACCGACGCTCAGTATGTTCACTCTGGATAATAAAATTAAATGTCTAAGTTTATCTGTTTTTTGGGGGGGGCAACCCCACCAATAAAACTATAACTGGAACTACTAGCAGCAAACCACCTGGATCAATCGTTATGATCGTCCAATCAGAAATACTGAGCCGCAGTCACGTCCAATGTATTACACTCTTTTTTTGAGGTGCACAACTATGTTGCGCCCTTTACCAGCAACGGCAAGCTGCAAGAATTTGGTGTAAAAAAACCAATTTCCTGAGCTAAACCGGCACATTTTGACTTTTTCACAATAAATTGTACTGTCTGGAATCACATACTGAGCACCGGTCGAGATGCGCTAAGAAGGCATGTTGGTCTCTGACAAATCTTACTTGCAAAATTGTTGTTGTGTTGTTTCCTTGTTCTTTTTGGCAGGTGGGAAAAGTTTGGATTTCCAAACCCATTTGAGTTACATACCATTTTCACACAAACTCTAATTTTTTGCCTCCTATTTTGTGAATAAATGCCTCACATATATACTCTTCATGAAATCTTTTAACTAATTTTTTTCAATTCTTGGAGTTTCTTTTTAACTAGGGGTAGACATGTTGTTAGTTTGAGGGGGGAAAATAAATAGATCAAGTTTTCAAATAATAATAGAGAATTTTTTTTGGAATAATAATTTATCCAAAGCAGGCCAATTTCTAGGTTGATCACCTTCTAAATTATGCTCATAACTCTCTCGCAACATACTGGGAGAAAATTTCTGAATGTTTTTGGACTCTGGATGGCACCTTACATCTGCGTATATTCCAGTGTATTATTACGTGGGATAATGCCCCACCAATTGGGAAGAGTGGTGTACATTGAGTATTGTATTAGTAGCCCCATCATAAGAAGGCGATACCATAAGTTTGAAGGGAGAAACAAGTTTAAGTTGTAACATGTGATGCGTGAATAATACCGTAGAACCTTGGCCATTTCAACACATGTTTGTCGAATAATTAATTAATTTTGAAACATTCATTTCAACAAAATGGAATATTCTTAAATATCAACTCTTTTCCTTCACAATATTTTTTGATTTGGAAGAAATAATTTTTGAAAATTTCAACATT